>Ga0315296_10004676_pt1 | contig 11169 bp, 2 predicted proteins | sample YL17G14_18_MG_FD_203921 | JGI IMG/M metagenome (GOLD analysis project Ga0315296, IMG submission 203921) | Sediment microbial communities from Yellowstone Lake, YNP, Wyoming, USA - YL17G14_18 | ecosystem: Environmental > Aquatic > Freshwater > Lake > Sediment | place: USA: Wyoming | collected...
CTTCCAAGACCACGAAGACGTAGAACACTCGAAATGTGGCAGTGATCGCGACGAAGAAGTCGCAGGCCAGAATGCCTTGGGCATGGTTGCGGACGAACGTCATCCAACGCTGAGACGAGGGCCCACTGTGCGTCTTCAGCACCTCTGAGACTGATCTAGGTTTTTTCCAAGCTACAGTTCAGTCCTCAGTTCACCCCGAGTTGGATTTGGCGCCTGGCCCAGATTGTGCCTGGGAAACAAGCCTTGCGGCGAGTGGGGCAAGTCAGCCGATTCCTGGCGGGAAGCCGACTTTTCATTCCCAATGCACTGCGCGTGTTTAGCGCCTCGGAGGGGCTTCTCTACAAGTTGTCTTGCCGCCCCTTAGTCGCCACAGTTTTTTCTTTCCGGCTGGAGCGGCGTACCTCGGCTAGTTGGCAGTTGTAGTCTTGGTCACCCCGCTGGAAGTTGCCGTGAGGGTAAGCGTGTAGGTGCCTGCAGGCGTGCGAGTTGTACAAGGGGGTGGCGGTGCATCTCCCCCGGCACGGCCAGCAATCAAAGGCGCACTGATCAACAACGTGGTTCGGGCCGCTTCGTGCCGCCCCGCCTTACCCTCTTGACATTAGCATAATGCAGCGTTAGCCTCACTAAAACGCTGCTCACAGAAGCCACGGGGCGGACGCTGTATCCGCTTTGTGCCGGAGGCGCTTATGACACTCCCACCACGGCGATTTCCTTCAAGGTGTAGGCACGTCTGCGCGTTGGGGACACTCACCGTGCTGGAGCTCTTGCTGGTGGCGACCACGCGATTCGCTGCAACGTCATCCTCCCCTGCAAAGTCGGGACAGGTCAGGACAGCTCAGAACGCCCAACGTGGCACTGGCCTCCCGACCGGCAACACAGCTCCCGGCGCAACACAGGCGCATTTTGTTGAAACCTACGGGAAGTTGCCGCTGAGCTTCGAGGCCAATCAGGGACAGACAGATGCGCGCGTGAAGTTCCTGTCACGCGGCCCGGGCTACACGTTGTTCCTGACAGGTGACGAAGCGGTGCTGGCCCTCCGCAAGCCATCAGCCGTTAGCGATCAGCCATCAGACAAACGAAATTCGAAACTGGAAACTCGAAACTGGAAGTCCGAAACTCGTTACGTGTCCTCCGTGCTCCGCTTGAAACTCATCGGCACCAATCCCGCCGCGCACGCCAGGGGCCTTGACGAGTTGCCCGGCAAGAGTAACTACTTCCTGGGCAACGACCCCAAGAAGTGGCGCACGAATGTGCCCAACTACGCCAAGGTGAAATACGAGAACGTCTATCCGGGCATCGATCTCGTGTACTACGGCAATCAGCGACAGTTGGAGTACGATTTCGTGGTTGCTCCGGGCGCCGATCCCAAGATGATCAGATTTGACATCGAGGGCGCCGAAAAGATGGAGGTCAACGCGCAAGGTGATCTAGTCTTGCGAGTGCACGGCGGAGAAGTCGCTCTTCACAAGCCCTTAGTCTACCAGTCAAGCCTGAATCCCGAGTCCCGAGGCCCGAACCCCAGTCCTTTCGATCCAAAGTCGCAAATCCAAAATCCAAAATTCCTCGACGGCCGGTACACCCTCATTGCGAAAAACCAAGTCGCATTCGAAGTAGCCGCGTATGATCGGACCTTGCCCCTCATAATCGACCCGGTCCTGAGCTACTCCACCTATCTGGGCGGCAGTGATTCGGACCACGGATTCGGCATTGCGGTGGACATTGCCTCCAACGCCTACATAGTCGGGATCACCTCCTCGAGTGACTTTCCGACGAAGAATGCCTACCAGGGCTATCTGAGGGGGGCGCCGGACGTCTTTGTGGCGAAGATTGACCCTTCGCAGTCCGGTAGCGCATCGCTTATCTACTCCACGTATCTGGGTGGAGGAGGAGGCGACTGGGGCACCGGCATCGCGGTTGATCCTGTCGGCAACGCGTACATTACCGGACGAACAAATTCCGGCGACTTCCCCGCCACCCTCAGCGCGTTCCAAGGGTCGCCCCACGGCTACTGGCAGAACGCATTCGTGACCAAACTGGGCGCCTCGGGTTCGAACCTGGTTTACTCGACGTACCTGGGCGGAGGCTCAAGCCAGGAAGGCCGGGGTATCGCCGTGGATGCGTTCGGGAACGCCTACGTGACGGGGGCGACCGACTCAGGCGACTTCCCCACCACAGCGGGCGCCTACCAGAGCACGCAAGCTGGCGCGGCGGAAGCGTTCCTGACCAAGTTTAACAGCACGGGGACTGGGCTTCTGTACTCGACCTTCCTGGGTGGGACGGGGAGTGAAAACTACGATTACTGGACTTGGTATGAGCCCAGCGCTGCGCTGGCAGTGGATTCTGCCGGCATGGCTTACGTGACAGGATTCACTAGTTCTGCTGACTTCCCGACGACGGCAGGCGTTTTCCAGCCGTCCTTGGGTGGTGGATTCGATATTTTTGTGGCGAAGCTGAATCCGGCGGCCTCCGGAGCCAGTTCGCTTGTTTACTCCACTTACCTGGGCGGCATGGACAATGAATACGGCTGGGGAATCGCCGTGGACGCGGCGGGCAGCGCCTGGGTAGCCGGCAATGCCGGCGCCACCGGCTTCGTGGCCAAATTGGACCCCAATGCCTCAACAATAACGTGTTCGGCTTCCCCGGCGCCTGGCGGCGCAATCTACGCAGTCGCTCTGGACAGTGGGGGTAACGCGTATGCGGCAGGCACAGTAATCCCAGGCGGCGCGCCCGCTCCAGACGCCTTCGTGGCGAAGTTGAATTCCAGTTGCGAGAAGATTTACACGAAGACCTTTGGCGGTAGCGGCGAGGACAAAGCCCTCGGCATCGCCGCAGACGCCGCCGGCAATGCCTACGTGGCAGGATGGACAGTCTCCTCCGACTTCCCCACAACCGCTGGCGCCTATGACACCAGTTGTGGCACGGACGCTCAGTGTAACGGAGGGACTTGGGACGCCTTCGTGGTGAAGATCACCCCCGGCCCTGAAGTGACCCTGTCTCCGCCAAGCATCGACTTCGGCGAACAGACTGTGGGAACAACCTCCGACCCGCAGACAGTGACGCTCAAGAACACCGGCGACCTGCCATTGATTGTGACTAGCCTTGATGCCAGCGGGGACTTCGCTGTTCTGACGGAGGACTGCACTGCCAACCCGGTGCCGGTGGGAGCGACCTGCACGATTAGTATGACCTTCAGTCCCTCATCAACAGGTATCCGAACTGGAACGCTGACGATAACCGACAACGCTCTCGACAGCCCTCAAGCCGTTGGCCTCACGGGGACCGGCGTTGCCCCTCCTCCCACCCTCAGTCTAGCCCCGGGCAGCCTCAATTTCGGCGACCAAGCCGTGTGTACGACAAGCAATCCGCAGAGCGTGACCCTGACGAACACCGGCACTACCACTCTGACCATCACCAGCATTATTGCCACCGGCGAATTTAACCAGACGAACACTTGTGGTAGCACCCTCGCGCCCGGAACCGACTGCACCATTTCCGTCACCTTCACGCCCGCGGTGTCTGGGAGTCGCACGGGGGCGATTACCGTGACCAGTGATGCCACCGGCAGCCCCCACGCCGTCAGCCTGACAGGCACAGGTGTGGGCTCGGGCTGGTGCTGGTATGACGATTTCGAGTCCTACACAGTCGGCAGCTTCCCATCTCCCAACTGGACCTACAGCGGCAATTCAGACATTGCCGTGGATAGTTCTCGGCACGTTTCGGGCGGTCAGAGTGTGCGAATGAATAATCCGTGGGGCTGGCCCACGGTGCTCCATCGTCCATTGAATATCCCACCTCCGCTTACAGTTGAGTTTCATGTCTTCAATGGGGCGGACTCGGCAGGGCTGGCTCTGTTTACAGCGCCAACCTGGACATCCAGTGGCCGAGGAGTGATCTCCTTCGATAGCGACGGAAAGATCAGAGAGGCAGGCGGTGCTGTGGTCGGAACGTACAGTCCCGGACGGTGGATCAAGACAAAAGTCACCTATGAAGTACTCGACGCAGCAACGGTCAGGTTACGATTCTGGATTGACGACGTTTTGAAGGGAAGTGTGGCGCTGCCGTCGTTCCCATACGAATACGAACTGGCTTATCTGTCTCCGAGCGCGGGGATGGGTACAGACTGGTTTGATGACATCAAGGTAACGCCCGGAGTCACGGGAAACGCCCCTGCCGCGACCCTATCTACGACTAATCTCACATTTGGCGACCAGACCGTCGGCATGACCAGCGAGCCGCAGCCAGTCACACTTGCCAACCGGGGGAATGCCGCATTGACGATCGGCTATATCTCAGTGGGCGGCGAGTTTAGCCAGACCAACGATTGCGGCACGGGCCTCCCGGCCGGAGCGACCTGCACCATCAATGTCACCTTCACGCCCGCGGATACTGGTACTCGCACTGGGGCAGTCACCATCAGAGACGACGCCCTTGGCGGCAGTGCACGCGAGGTCGACCTGAGCGGCAATGGCGTCCCGCCCCACGTCAGCGTCACTCCACCCACCCTGGACTTCGGGAATCAGCCGGTAGGCACTACGAGCGCGGCGCAGACGGTCACGCTAGCCAACGACCGCCCAGCCACGCTGAATATCTCAGGTATCACCATCATCGGCCCGAACTGGTGGGATTTCAGCCAGAGCCAGACAAACAACTGTGGCACCTCGCTGGCGGCGGGGGCCCACTGCGCCATTAATCTCACGTTCACGCCGCAGGCCACGGGCAACCGAACAGCCACACTATCCATCACCACCGACGACCCGGACAGCCCCCACACGGCGGCCCTGAGCGGCACAGGCGCCCAGCCGGCCGTGAGCCTTGAGCCGCCGAACCTTAACTTCGGCAACGTGCGCGTGGGAACGACCAGCGGCCAACAAGCCGTGGCGCTCATCAACACTGGGACGGCACCGCTCAGTATCTCCAGCATTACAACCAGTGCCGGCTTTGGGCAAACCAGTGATTGTCCTATCGCCCCGTCCACGCTGGCGGCAGGCGGCAGTTGCACAATCAATGTCGGGTTCACTCCGACCCAAGCCGTCCAGTACCAGGGCCAATTGACGGTCACCGACAATGCTTCCGGCTCCCCGCATACGGTGGGCCTGTACGGGACGGGGGTAGCTCCTGTAGTGAGCGTGGTTCCGACGAGGCTGGTCTTTGCGAACCAGAACGTGGGAACCACCAGCCCGCCGCAGAGCGTCACGCTCACCAACTCTGGCGCCTGGCCACTGGAAATCTACAACATCGCCGTCACCGTAGGGTTTGCGCAGACTAATGACTGCCCCATCGCTCCTTCCCCACTGGCAGTTGGTGCTTGGTGCACAATCAATGTCACGTTTACTCCGAGAGAAGCCGTGTACTACTCCGGCAAACTGACGGTCACCGACAACGCCCCCGGCAGCCCGCATACTGTCGAGCTTGTCGGTACCGGCATGGGCCCAGTGGTTTCGCTCCGCCCGCCGAACCAGAGTTTTGGCGAGCAGGTAGTGTGGACGAACAGCGCGCCGAAAGTGCTAACCCTGACGAGCACAGGCACCTCAACCCTGACCATCAGTGGCTTTATGATGATCGGCGCCAGCTACGCCGACTTCGGTCAGAGCAACAACTGCACGGGTCAAGTGCCGATTGGCGTCAGTTGCAGCGTCCATGTTGTGTTCACCCCGCGGCTCGAGGGAAGCAGGACAGCTTACTTGGTTGTCATCGACGATGCCGCCGACAGCCCCCAGATCGCGGCCTTCACTGGCACGGGCAGGCCCAATCCCAACACCCCCCCGCCGCAAGCCTACACGCTGGTCCGCGCCGACTACGCGACGGGGGCTTATCCCGTCGCCCTCACGCGCGGCGATTTCAACGGGGACGGCCTGCTTGACGTGGTAGTGGCCGACGGCGCGGGTGCTGCGATCTCCTTGCTGCTGGGGGCTGCCAACGGCACGCTCCAATCCCACGTGGAATACGCCACGGGCACCCCGCCCGTCGCAGTAGCCAGCGGTGACTTCAACGGCGACGGCAAGTTAGACGTGGCGGTAGCCAGTAAGCAGAACAACAATGTTGTAGTCCTGCTGGGCAAGGGGGATGGGACGTTTCAGGCCCCGGTTGCCTATGCCACCGGCCTGAGCCCGAGTGGGGTGGTCGCTGGCGATTTCAATAGTGACAACAAGCTCGACCTAGCGATCACCAACTCCGCCGACAATACCGTCTCCGTCCTGCTGGGTAATGGGGATGGGACGTTCCAGGGGCAGACGACGCTTGCTACCGGCACGAACCCCACCTCCGTGACAGCTGCTGATTTGAACGCCGACAGTAAGCTCGACTTGGTCGTGACCAACGCGGGGAACAACACAGTCAGCGTGCTCCTGGGCAATGGAAATGGCACGTTCCAGACCCCGGGAGTGTTTGCCACGGGAGCGTATCCCGTGTCGGCGGCTGTCGGAGACTTCAACCGTGATGGCAGCCCCGACCTGGCGGTGGCCAATCTCAATGGGGACACGGTTTCGATCTTGCTCGGCAATGGGAATGGGACGTTCGGCACGCAAACAACCTACGCCACTGGCGATTATCCCGCAGCGGTGATCGCAGAGGACTTCAACGGGGACAACAAGCTCGATCTGGCGGTGGCGGACTCCAATTGCGATGCCGCCGGCACGTGCTCCGCGACGGGCTTTGTTTCGGTCTTGCTGGGTAATGGCAACGGCACGTTCCAGCCGCATGTCCAGTATGCGAGCGGGAGCGGCCCGCAGGCATTGCTGGTGGCGGACTTTAACCGGGACGGCAGACTGGACCTCGCGGTTGCTAACGCACGTGAAAACACGGTCTCGGTCTTCATCGGCCAGGGCGACGGCACGTTTGGTACGCGGAACGATCAGAGCACAGGAGGGACGAGTCCCTCCTCCGTGGTGACGGCGGACTTCAACGGCGACAGCAACACCGACGTGGCCGTGGCTAACCAGGGATCCAACACCGTGACCGTCTCACTCGGCAACGAGGATGGCACTTTCCAGTTGCCCCAAAGCTTCGCCACGGGCCGCAGTCCCGCCATCATTGCAGTGGCAGATTTCAATGGTGACAGCAAGCTCGATCTAGCGGTCACCAACTCCGTGGACAACACGGTTTCCATTCTGCTCGGCAACGGGGACGGGACATTCCAGCCCCAGACTACCGTGCCCACCGGGACGGGTCCCCAGGGCATCTTGGCGGTCGATTTCAATGGGGACAGCAAGGTGGACCTGACCGTTGCCAACTTCGTGGATAACACGGTCTGGGTCCTGCTGGGTAATGGCAACGGGACTTTCCAGGTTCCCATAACCCTGGCTACGGGAGCTGGTCCCATCTCGCTGGCGGCAGCGGACTTCAACCTGGACGGCAAGCTGGACTTGGCCGTGGCCAACCAGGGGGCGAACACCGTTTCCGTGCTGCTGGGGATTGGCGACGGCACCTTCACTTCTGGGGTTCAGTATCCCACAGGCGCCACGCCCAGCCTAGTAGCGGCGGCGGATTTCAACATGGATGGCAAGCCGGATCTGGCCGTGGTCAACGCAGGCGACAACACGCTTTCCATCCTGAAGGGCAAGGGCGACGGGACTTTTGAGGCGCGTGCGAACTACGCCACCGGAAATAACCCCGCCTCGGTGACGGTGGGTGACTTCAACGGCGATGGTATTCCTGACGTGGCAGTTGCCAACAAGGGAGGCAGCGGGGGCGCTGGTGGTCTCTCGGCCAAGGCATCGCGCGGAGGGGCGGGCGGCAAGTTAGACGTCCCCCTGCAAGCCCCAATCACAGGCACGATCTCGGTCCTGCTGGGTACCAGGTCCGGGGTGATGCAATCGAGACACGACTACAGCACCGGCCCCAACCCCACTGCGGCGGCCACCGGTACCTTCACCAAGGGTGGCTCCTCAGGATTGGCCGTGGCCAATGCGGATGGGACCGTTTCAATCCTGGTGAACACGCCGGTGGCGGCACTTTCGCGAAACGCCATCGAGTTTGGGAATCAAGTTGTGGGCACGACGAGTGCGCCTGTGGCGGTAACCCTGAGCGACCCCGGCAGCGCCCCGCTAGCCCTCCTGGACAATGTGATCAGCGGCCCCTTCACGAAAAGCGACACGTGCATAGCTCCGACGAAGCTCCCCGTTGGCGGGCAATGCACCATCAACGTCAGGTTTGCCCCTACCGCGCAAGGATCAGCCACCGGAAGTCTGACCCTCTTCAGCATATTACGGACCAGTCCGCAGATTGTGGCGCTGTCTGGCACCGGTATGCCGCCCGGACCCCTCGTGCTGCTGTCTCCTTCCAGCCTCATCTTCAGTGATCAGGTGGTCGGCCAGAGCAGTGAACCCCAGACGGTGACGCTCACCAACAACGGCACGGCCACGCTGAATATCTCGGGTATTACCATCATCGGCCCGAACAGCGGCGATTTCGGTCAGGCGAACAACTGCGCGGCGACCCTGGCGGCCAGCTCAAGTTGCACCATTGATGTCAGGTTCGCGCCCACCGCCACCGGCAGTCGAAATGCGACTCTCTCAATTACCGACAACGCTGCCGGCAGCCCGCACACGGTGGCCCTGAGTGGCACCGGCGTCACCCCTGGTCTCTGCGTCGGGCCCATCTCACCCTTCGCGCCCCAGCTTGTCGGCACCGTCTCCCCAGCGCAGCCAATAACTCTGACCAATTGCAGCACCGCCCCCTTGACGATTTACAGCATCAGCGTGACGGGCGACTTCTTGCAGACAAACAACTGTCCCGTCCCGCCGGCGACGCTCGCCCCAAGTGCGAGCTGCGCCGTCAACGTTACCTTCGCACCCACGACCACCGGCGCCCGAACGGGGACGCTCACCATCACCGATGACGCCCCCGACAGCCCGCACTCGGTTCCGCTCTCTGGAACCGGTACGGACTTTACGGTTTCGGTGGATCCGCCTTCCCGAACCATTCGGGCCGGGGAGTCAACCACCTACACACTCACTGTCACCCCCGTCAGCGAGTTCAACCAGGCGGTGGCGCTTACCTGCACCGTGAGTCCATCACTATCGCGGGGGACTTGCACGATTTCTCCCAATTCTGTGACCCCCGACGGCACCGGCGATCCCATCAAGGCCGCCACGGCCACGGTCACCGTAACAACGACGGCGCCGTCAATGGTGGGACCGAATTCCGGGCCGAGATTGGCACCCCCGGGCGCGCCCGCACGATGGCTCTGGCTGCTGGCTTTGGGGACGCTGGCGGCCTTGGCAGCCGCGCGGAAGCGGCGTGTCTTGCTAGGCCTCGGCGCGGCTCTGCTTCTGGTAGTGCTGTGGGCAACCTGCGGCGGAGGAGGTGGGGGCGGAGGAGGAGGCGGCAACCCTGGAACTCCGAAGGACACCTACAGGCTCACCTTGACCGGTACGTGCAGCGGGGTGCCAAGATCCACCACCGCGGACCTGACGGTTAAATAGCGAGTCACCGCAGGCGGGGATTGAGGATTGGTGATTTTTTGATTTGCAGTATGAAGATTGCTGATTGACGAATTTCGGAGGGCTCAAGGCCGGTACCGAGCTTTCGCCCTCCGGGCGGTCGCTCCTGCGCCCTATCTTCTGACTCCTGTCTTCTGCCCTCTGCCTTCTCTTCCCTGTCCCCTGTTCCCTATCCACTGTCCCTTTTCGCCCCTGTGCGTCGCCAAAACTGGGTTCGACGCGAATTTAATCGAGCTTTCCAGATTATGATACGTGAGACCGTATGCCATGCTGGATTCTTGTCGGCTGCGCTTGCGGAAACCTCACCTTCGAGTCGTGCTACCCTCGCGCAGAAACAACATTCGGAGGAGGAAGTCGGTAAGAGATCAAAGTAGGAATGGTCTCACCGCGGAAACTCTTTCACGCGGCTGCATGCCACGTGTAGCGATGGTGGAGTCCGCCGACGCGAGGCATGGCCACAACTCTGGACTCCGCGGTCTTTCTTCGCTCCATGGGCCTCTTCACTGGCGTGTCTTTGCCCAGACCATCGTGAGTTCGGTCCTCGTGATAGTAGCGGAGGTATTCCCGAACCAGTCGACGTAAATGGGCTTCGTTGAAGACGATCACATGGTCCAGCAATTCTGTGCGGCAACTCCCTACCCAACGCTCGGCAACTCCGTTCTGCCAAGGACTCCGATAGGCGGTTCGAATCCGCTGGCTGCCCAGGCATTCGATCATCGCCGTTACGTCCCCGTCCAACTTTCCATCTCGATCCAGGATCAGGTACTTGGGTGCTCTATCCTCCGGGAAGGCCTCTCGCAATTGCTGCACGATCCACTGGCTGGTGGGATGTTCCGTGGCGTTGAAGTGGAGGACTCTCCTCCGGCCGTGGCTGATCACGAAGAAGCAGTACAAGACGCGGAAAGTCGCGGTCGGCACCGTGAAGAAGTCCATCGCCGCAATGGCTTCGCGGTGGTTCTTAAGAAAGATCAACCAGCGCTTGCCCGCCTCTCTATTGCGGCCCACGCGAGCCAGGTACCGGGAGACCGTGCGCTCGGAGACTTCCAAGCCCAGCTTTAACATTTCCCCGTGGATCCTTGGGGCTCCCCAGGTCGGATTCTCAGCTGCCATGCGCTGGATGAGTTCACGAAGCTCGGTGGTCATTCTCGGTCTGCCTGGGCCTCGGCGGGAAAGAAAGCGCCAATACAGCCGAAACCCCGTACGATGCCATCTCACGACGGTCTCCGGCTTCACGACCACCAGTGCGTCAGCCCACTTTGACCACAACCGCCGAAGCGCCAACCAAAACAGTCGATCCCACCGACCTAACCTTGGTCGAAGGTTCTTGCGCTTGAGCACGCCCACTTGCTGGCGCAAAGCGCAAAGCTCAAGCCCGAGATCATGTCGAGACCGGAAGAACGCACCGAACCAACAGAAGAAACTCAAGAGGAACCTGAACATGGGACCAGTCTACACGACTGGCTGGCGATGATCGGCCAGGAGGGGGCCGGCGGATAAGTCACTGATTCTGCGACCGGATCGGATTTTGGCGACGCACACCTGCCAGGAACGCCGGGATTCCGCCGTGCGCCTGGGTGCGGACTTTCGCAAATACTCTGCACATTTCTCACAAATTGTGCACGGTCATAAAGGATGTAGGTGTGCACAGTTTATGCGAAAGGTGGGTGTGGATGGGTGTGGGTGGGTGTGGATGGTAAGTCGTTGAAAACTCATGGTATTGCACCACTAA
>Ga0315296_10004677_pt1 | contig 11169 bp, 8 predicted proteins | sample YL17G14_18_MG_FD_203921 | JGI IMG/M metagenome (GOLD analysis project Ga0315296, IMG submission 203921) | Sediment microbial communities from Yellowstone Lake, YNP, Wyoming, USA - YL17G14_18 | ecosystem: Environmental > Aquatic > Freshwater > Lake > Sediment | place: USA: Wyoming | collected...
AAAGAAGATGGGGAGATAGGGTGATAGGGGGATGGGGAGACAGTATAGGGGGTCAGGAGGTTCTGGATGGGGAAAATAAAGGGTTGAATGATATAAAAGAGATATCGTTTTGTCCCCAATCGGGAGGGGAGATTGTGAGAAATTTTAGATCGGAGCAAATTGATCGGGTAGCTTTTAAGAAGTACACCTACGAAGGTGCAGTTTCGTCAAGACCAAGCCATCAATGATTACTGATTGGAATTGAGCATGAATAGAAGCTAAGCAAGCCGACAGTAAACGCTCCCACCCTTTTCTGGTCAGAGTTGAGCGAGTAGCTATCGACAAGCGGTCCAGAGGCTTCACTATCCAACACCAGGCAAGACCAATTTGCAGTCCTTGATTACCAGCTTGCCTTCCGGATTCGGATGATAGGCATTTAACCATTCTATGATTGCTTCATAGTCCCTAAGTTCGAAATCATAACGTGAAGCCTTAAACTCTTTAGCGCCTTTTGTGAAGTGCGAGGTTGTAGCAAGCATGGCAGCGCCGACTCTGAGGTCATTCATGGTACCATATAGAGTTTTCACTATGTCTACGCCAACAAGACGGTCCTTTGCCCACTTTTTGCACTCGATGATCCAAGCATGAGGAATGCCAGAAACATCACGGTAAACGCCAAAGATGTCGTAGCCATGGTCTTTCGAAGGTTGTGTCAACTTCACCTCCCAGCCAAAGGATGAAAGAAATTCTGCTATGAGTTCCTCAAATGCTCGCCAACTCAATTTGTACAATTCCTCAGGGTTCCGTTTTAAGAATTCGACCAATTTCACATTTATCAATTGAACGACTTCAACGAACTCCGAAGTAAATCGCTCTTTGGAATAGAGTCGCTTAAGCACTTTAATTTTCTTAATCACGTATTCAACAAACCCAGGCATTTCCGCGGCCTCTTCGGTATCTTTCCTATGAGCAAACTCAAAAGCCTCAGTAATATACTTAAGTATGAAAGGCTGGCTTAAAGGATGCAACTCGTCAAGACCTTCAGCCGTTGCAAGTTCAAGAAAACTTGTATATTCAAATGGATAAAAGCCTTCTTCTGGAATATCCCTCAGGATTGCTCCATGTAACTTGGTTTTGCGTGCTGTATGTATATCCAGATGTGAACCTGTCAAATCGACATCGCGCATATCTGCTTCGGTAAGATGTGCACGATGTAAGTCTGTATAACTCAAATTCGCTCCACGCAAATCAGCACTTTCAAACATAATTTTTCTGAGGCTAGCCCCACTCAGATTCGTGTTCTTTAGAACAGCACCCATAAGCTTGGCACATTCTAAATTTGCATTTCTCAGATCAGCACCTGAAAGATCAACATTACGTAAGTCTGCATCAAAATATAGATTGATTTCTCTTAAATCAGCTCCACTCAGATCAGGCTTAATTTCCGGATGGCCACGCCTCCAGGCGTTCCAAGCTTTTACCCCCCGCTTTAGTATCTCCACGTGTTTAATATTTGCCATTTTGATTAGCTTCCTTGATCGTATAAATATTGATCGTATAATTTAGGTCTACGGGTCTTTCTATTTTAACCCCATTGATGATTGTTTTCCCCTGTTCATTACAGAAAGAAATGTGCGGGATCTAATAAAAGCTGTTAATCATTGACTTCATTGAAGTACTCCTCTCTCTTCCAAACCTCAGCCGACCCAAGGCCCAATTTGACGCTAACACCTACACGTGATTACTGGCAACCATACTCAGGAATCGAAGATTACGAGTTGAAAGCAAGCATAACGACTGAAATCAGCAGTGGCTATCAACCGTCCACAGCGTTATTTCTTTAGGTTATAGGTCTTCCTTCTATTCTAAGCAAATAGTAAAATCCAACCCTTAATATATTCCACCTATAAAATTATAAAAGCTTAAGACTGGAAATAATCTGCCAGAATTCTCCTTTAAGAATCTCAAATCTCTCATCCTCCGTGGTCAAAGTAAACTGAAGATATTCTTTTGGAGTTATTTGCATATTTAGTTGCAAAACTTTTAAACCATGAACCAATCCTCCCCATTCAAAATAAAAAACATCCAATCCAGCAATCTTCTTCAGTCCTATATCATAAACTTCAACATCATTACCTAATTTCTTAAATTTTCCAATAAATTCCTTAAATTCAGAACTCTTTAATATTCCTCTGCCTTTCTCCACCCTCCTACAGGTAGCATTATTAGCTGTTTCTCGATAGTGCCAATACTCCATCTGCCCATTTTTTAATGCATGCATTATTTCCTTTTTCTTTTCCTCGGAAACAGCCAAAGCCTTAAATAAAATATCTAAAGCCTTCTCACGTTCTGGGTTTTCCATCAGCACTCTTGAATTTGTCACTTTCCAGTGAGAAGGAATGTTAACACTAAATCCGAATTGACTTAAATATATAGCTGCAAAACAGGTTGACCATTCTAAAAGTATGATAATTGATATTGTTACAAATAATCTTTTCACCGAAGTTACCTTCTTCTCGCTTGTTCGACCGGTATTCCCTTAAAGGATTTTAGTCTGACCGCAATCTAAGCAGACACGATTCTTAACCACTTCGCTCATCTTAGCGATCCTATTATGATGAGGATGAGAATTGACAGCGGTATGGAAATGATTTTGAGCAGTCTTTTTCTCTTTCTATATTCCGGCGATCCCTTATCTATTGAGATTCCTTTATAGCCCCAGATAATATTGTTAATCGTTAAAAGAACGAAATACGATAAAGCAGATAGTATAAAAACGATAAGGAAAGCGAAAACCACTGAAAGAAGATGCATGGTATTTCCCGCATTTTTTAGCTTAAAACGACGTAGCGTGGTTGCGTTACGAAAGACTTTTCCACATCCATGAGTTTGGAGCCCCATCTATCAGAGAAAGAAAAATAAACAAGTATGGCAGTAAAAATAGCAATGACTGCAGTTAAGATGAGAATCCATAATGTCATCTGTTTTAGGGATTTTTCAGATTTCTTTTGGCGTTTGTGTAGAATGATTTTTGCTTGGGTGATAATATCTTCACGGGTTATCGTGCTTCTTGCACTGAACAAGTCAGGGGGAATTTTACCATTAGATATGGCTAACAACTCATCATCTGACTTGTCATTTAGATCATTGGGCGATATTGTCATGATGATTTTTATTTCCTCCCAACGATTTAGGTCAACGGTGGCTGTAAGTCATCCGCTGGAGAGCCTTGTTCTCCAGTCTACTCCGGTCTTGGTGTTCCCTCGGCTGAAGCCAGTGCCCCCTCAAACGCGTCGAACACTAGATGTGGTTCATCGGAGTGCTTACGCGCCTCAATCAAGAGCGACTGAGAAAAGGTCTTGACGGAACTTTTTGACCTCGCAACTTGCTCGGGTTCAATAAATTCATCCCATTCGTGGGTCCACCTGAAGTTAATCTCGTCATCGTTCGAAAAAGCGATATACTCACTTCTTACAACTTTTCCGTGCGCCACCAAATCTCTGAACCTTTTGAGTTTCTTGACATCTTGGTAAGGGAGTTCACCTTTCCGCCATTCATATCCAGGGAACTGGTGGACGATAGCGTCGATTTTGGCTTCTATGGCATCACCTTTGCCACGAAAGGCATCCCTTTCATTTGCCCATAGACCGGGACACATGATTTCGCCGATGAAGTTAATAAATGCTTCGAAAGCAAGGTATACCATCATTAGAGCAGATAGGCGATAGTAGAAATGCCTACTATCAAGAGAGGCATGTTTGTGCAAGGTCTCCGCTGCGCGCCATAGATACTCATGGGTGTATACTTCCTCAGAAACCTTAGTGGGCGTCATTGACAACTTCCTTGTGCTTCGGGAACATTATTTTTTAAACTGCTGCGATGTTTGTCCTAAAAACTATACCTTTCGGCCCTTTAAAAGGCCATTTTTGAATCAAGGTTATCGTTTGTGAAATACGGGTTGTAATATACACCCTTTTCAAACTTTTTGGAAGTGAAGACTACGGGAAAGAATCTTGATTAGATCTTGCAAAACACATCACCCAATCGGGAGGGGAGGTTGTGAAAAGTTTTAGATCGCAGGCAAATCAAGCGGGTATCTCTTGAGAAGTACACCTTCAAGGGCTAACAATTCAGTTGCACGACGCAGTTGAGGATTAAGGCTGGGAAGGAGCGTAGCCCAGTTGACTGTGTATTGCCGTCGTCCAGCGATAAGATGGATTTAACCCCAACGGAGGAAGAAGTCCCGAAAGCGTATTACGGGGGGCTTTTGTCGCGTAATCTCGCGCCCATCGAGCGCCTCCAAGAAGTCATTCACGTACTTCGCCACCCGGGTTCCTTTAGCCGGCAGGTTTTGGAGTTTAGCTGCCGCAACTTTCTTTAATTTATCGTCCTCGGATGCCAGGGCTACAAGGGCATAGGCCACAGCATAGGGGAGCTGAAGGTTGGGCGTAACACTATCCGGTGCAATCGTTAGCAGTAAGTCTCGTGCAGAGTCAATCCGGTTGGCACGAATGCGGGTATCAACGATCAGTAACTGTGCCTCTGGATCACAAGCGGTCACTGCATCGGAAAGAATTCGTTCAGCTTCATCGTAGTCTCCATGATCGATCAATATGGCCGCGAGATGTTGTGGATGCTCCGAGTTAGTGGTCTTCTCCAGCTCACTCTTGGCAGCACGGAAATCTTGTTCGTCCTTTGTGATATGCCATCGCAGAGCCATCGCGTCAGCCCGCAAACCTTCATAACCGCTTTTCTTCGCCAATTCCGTTATGACCGAGTCAACTCTTCGCAGCGCTTCGTCCCGTTTGCTACAATCGGCAAGATGACCTGCCAATTCGAGTTCGGCAAGCCACCTTTCGTAATCCCATAAGGCGCCCGATGCTATTTTAAGAAATTGGGTCTGTTTGTGAGCCGGGAGATCGAGCAGTCGTACAGCGAGTATCAGCGCCAACGGATCGTTAAGGCGTTCGAGATCCCCGAGGGTCTCCATTTCCTTGACAGCGGTTGAATAGTCACCGTTCGTGAACGACCACTGAGCGGCGAGCGCGGTAAGGCGAATGCTGAGCTCCGGAACCCCTATTACTTTGGCTATATGCCGAAGTTGTGGCAGAAATGAATCTGAGTGTCCGTTTGCCATCAGTGCCTCACCGAGTCGTCCGACATGGGCAGTCAGCGCTGGGACATCGACCTCAACGAACATGCGATGGAGTTCGGGAGCGACATGCCTGGTAGGACTCGTATGTTGCTTTACCCAAATGACATATTGTGCCAGTTCGGCTCTGGCAAGTTCTTCGAAACGTGCAGGGTCACGAACCGCTATCGCTTCATGGATTTCCTGTTTCTTGGTTGATTTCCAGTCTGGCATGTCGAACTGCTGCTTGCAGCATTCCGCGAACTGTCGTGGACCGCCACAGAAGCATGTGTCGAGATGATCCGGTTCCCACAATCGTCTGGTGAGCTTGCCATCGGGAGAGTAAGTTGTGCCCTGTATCTGCCAAACATCGCTTACCGGTTTCAGGTAATAAGGATGCTCCTCGGCTTCAATAGTGTCACCCAGCTTGATGCCGCCAAAAGGGCCTCGGGTGAACGGCGTGATATAACTTCTGAAAAGACCTTCGCGAGTTGCCACCAAGACGCTCAATGCTTCACCTCGACCCGGGACATATCGAGCATCGTCAAAATGTGCCTTGACGGCAGCATTTTCCGGTGGAAGGATCCAGACCTCATTGACATCAATAATGACATCGCCGCCGACACTCTCGATATACCGTGCAACCATGCGCATCAGAAGATGTTTTTCGGTTCGGTTGGAAGCCTCGAGGGCAACTTGATGCCAAGTACCTCGGCCGTCACGTATAAAGGCCATTCGAACGAGTACCTTGTCTTTTCTCAGAATACGTTTCGCAGTGAATAAGACCTTCTCTGCGATCAGAAGCGGATCAGCCGTTTGCCAACCAGGCATTTTATTCATCTGCTCCAGCCCATATCGCTTTGCGGCGATTGCTGGATCCACCCCAGGCGAGATGGTCCTAATCATCTCTATTTCTTGGCCCGTCTGGAGACTAAAACTATGCGAGCGACGTTCGCTACCGACTACCATACAGGGGAGAGTGCCACTGGGATGGTAAGTGGAACGGAAGTGGGGGTGCGTTCCGTTTGATGAGATGCACCCCGTTTCTCCGAGTTTTACATGTGCATCCAATACAAGATCACTGAGCAGTCCATAAGCTTGCGCCAATGCCTCAAGAATTTCCTGGCCGCCTAAATCGGTGACACTCCACCGTCGCTCGATAATGATTACGGCATGTTCCAAATCTCCAGGGGGAAGATGGGTATTATTAACAAGCTCAAAAAGTGGAATGTTGCGAAGAATTAAAGACGGAGGAGTGTCTGGCGGAATGCTCATTTCCACCAGCACATCATCCTTCCAGGCAACCAGTTTAACGACAGCCATGCTGGAGGTTTCTAGCTCTCCCTGTTTAACAACAGTATTTCGTGCTTCCTTGAGCCATCTTAAAATCGAATCTGCCTTTATACGCTCTTGCCAACGCTTATACCAATCCTCGAATTGAGTGAAGGAATGCTTTTCACTCTGCAATATGAAGGTAATGTTTCGTAGAGCTTGAATCGTGGCGTTCAGATTCGCTTGAAACAAGTCTGGCTGATGATACTGTTCTAGGCTTTGGTGCCAAAGCACATGGGCCTCAACAAGTCGGCGATGCGTTTTAGGAAGGGGGCAGCGGCTGTAGTCAATTGCGAGGGTGTCTTTCTCGATTCTTGACTGAACCATGATCGTACCTCCCGGACGGGTGGGTCTGTCTATACATCGATTACCACTTGTACACATTCATTGCAAGTGGAGTCTGAACTATGAGAATTACAGGAAGGAGTCCTCATTAGATCTCGCAAGACATATCACCCAATCGGGAGGGGAGATTGTGAAAAAATTTGGATCGCGGACAAATCGAGTGGGAGGGTAGAGCCTTGTCAGAGACGCGCTTCACGGTACGCCGCCAATTGTTTAGGGGATAAGTTAAGGCACGCATCAAGGATCACCAAGGAACTTCTGAGAAGCATCTCGGTACGCTGCGTGTCTTCATGCATCGCAATATTGTATTTGCCGCCATGAAAGAGGTTATTTCGAACGCATCGAACCATTCGCAGCAGGAATTCTATTTCTGTATCCCGAACCGGGCGCACTGGCGTCTCCCATGCCACGCCGTCGCCGATAATTACTTGTTGATTCGGCGGTGACTCCTGTAAGTAGAGGCACGCCTCCCGCAGTTCCCTCGTCGCATTTGGATCAAACGTATCCCTCAAGCTGACAGCAAAGGTGTCCCAATCAGGCTCGGCTTTGGGCAATCGCGGTGGGTCTGGTGGGTGCCGTTTGAAAAGCCCACTTGCCTTTAGGGCGTACTCAAATCGTGAAAACACCAAGAAGAACTCCAGCAGTAACGTCTTATCGACCGTGGTCTCCATGATAACCTCGTGATTCTCTTATCACGCAACATCCCGCTGAGGGGCGCGCAGATCTTCGCGAGTTCCTCCAGCAGATTGTTATGTAGTTTACTTAAGCTCAGCAAGGACGAACGACCTAATGCGATTAAGGAGATCGTGGAGGCGATCAACGTCCTTGGGAGCAAAGAAGGCTGTAAGATAAACGCGGCCGTCGGAATATTGCTGGAGTGCCCGAGAACCGTCCGGCCCAGTGGGGACAGGGTAGCGCCCCGCCCAAACAGAGTTCCGAGTCAGGCGCGCCAGAAGGTCCTCGTCCGGCACGGAAATTGAAAATGCGACTCGGTGAGCAAGCTTGATGAGATCGTGTTCGCTAACGTAGCGGGGTAACGACGAAAACAACCGGTTCCGGAGCGATTCGTGATTCCGATAAACAAGTATCGCCTTGAAGAGGTTTTCGACGGCATAAGCGATTAGAACAAAGTACGGACCTTGTATGTTGATCCGGCCAGATGTACGGATGATCCGACCGCCCTCGATTTCGATCTCCGCCCATTGAGCCTGAATTTCGGCCTCGAGCAGGCGTGCGGCTGCAAGCAACTCCTCGGCCTTACGAACCCAGAGGTGAGGATCGGCGAACTGTTCTGAGAACTGGATCGCGTGCGGGAGGATGCTGTGCCCTATCTTCTTCTTCGGCACCGCTTCTGCCTTTATTTATGCCGCGTAACGATACAGCTCACCGGGAGCCGAATTTATTGGCGAATCGGTACACTGTCTCGTTGGGATTCATATTCTCCAATGCTTATTATACGCTTTTGACGCCATACTTTCGGTTCGCTGAATGATCTGCTCTACGCCCCATTCGTCGGCTGCAGCTATTTCAGCGGGCAACGGGAATCCGGCTCCCATCAGAACTTTCTTCTTCTCTGCGTACGATTTATTGCCGAGTTTGTTGTTGGCAGAAGGGGAAACAAGTATGAGATTCCCGATTTGGCCGACGATTAGCTCCGTGAAACCATCTTGGCCGATACGGCTTTGTGGAACCAAGTGCTCAATGGTCATCGTGCTATAATCGACAGTTTGCGTCTTTTCGGTTTCTTTGTGGAAAGCGGTAAGGATATACTTCACCAACCCCCTAGCCTTTGTAATGCGGTCGGTATACAGTATTTCCGTAAACAAGGCCTTGAATTCGTCCAGGGAAGGCACCCTCTTTCGGAGCATTGCCTTAAGCTCAGTGATAACTCTGACCGCCGAATCCATGTTCTTTGCTTCGAATACGCTACGGCCCAGTCTGGCGTACATTCCGGAGATCCCGCCGGAGGACCGTTGGGAGGTGACAGCCGTGAAAAGAAAATGGAACTTTTCGATTGCGACCAGCGCGCCCTCCAGGTGGTTTCGTTTGAGCTTGCTTTGATTGTAGGCACGCATGAGGGATAGTACGCATGGAACCTGCTGCGTTACGCGGAATAATTGAAGGGCGGTTAAGGCATCCCGAATGCGGCGTTCATGGTTTTGCCATTTTCTGTACTCTACTTCGTGAATGTATCGATAGATTACCGAATCAGCCACAAGGTCAGCCAAGAGCTGCTTGACGTTATCTTTGAGAATCTTCCTTCTCAGCGTCTTAAATAGGGTTTTTGAAGGAAGGTAATCGTACCGGGAGAGCCAGAAGTGGTGGATGAATGAATCCGTCTTTAAGTCAAGCGGCGAGCCCTCTATTGTTTCCAGTATCCTTTCCCATTTGAGTTTTGTTTGGTCAACGGAGGCGCTTTGCGACTTGAGATGTTTTGTAACATGGTTCTTGACCAGATCGGTGAGGCTCAGGTCTTTACCGCGGGTGTTTAATGTCTCGAATATGATGTAGGCATCGTCTTCATCATCCAATTTGACAAAAATGACTTTCAAGTCCAAGAGGGCATCCCGAATCTTTATTAGGCTTTCCTTGATTGTCTGGGCCTGTTTCTTTTCCGGCAAAGACGTATCGGTCTTAATGCTTTGAATCTTCGAATAAACGAGGTCCTTAAGTTGATCGTGCGCACTTCGAAGGTTTTCTTCCTCCTTCATTTCTTGGACCGCAACTTCCGGCTTGCCAAACTTCAGAATGTGATCTTGAAAGAAGGGATACGATGTCTCGGTGGAAAGAATGAACTCAGGCTGGTTGTCTATGTTGCGTCGCTCAATGAGACCTTGGATTCCCTGAGCAAGGTCTCCGAATTCGAATTCTTGAAGCGCATTTCGCAAAACCGCAAGAAGAATTGTAATTGTTGTCAAGCGCTGCTGACCGTCAACAATCCCGTAACGTTGGCTTCCTTCTTTAAACACAACCATAGACCCGATGAAGTAGTCGGTAGGGTTGTCTCGAACAACATCGTCCCAAAACTCCTGGATATTCTCCCGTGTCCAGGAAAATGGTCTCTGAAATCGGGGAATTCTATAGTAACCCGAAGAAAGAAGGTTTCTAATTTCTTGGTCGACTGACTCGATCTTCATGAGTTATGATCCTCCTTTCGTCTATTTGGGCCCCAGCGATCCGCTTAAGAAGTTTACCGCATATCTACTCCCCCTATCAATTACTGATGGAAGTCTACCCCTTTTGGAAGGTTTCTGTCAATCCTGTCCATCACGACTTTAGGAAGGAGTCTTCGTTAAATCTGACGATATATGTGGGGTGATACGCACTCATTCTCACTATCCTGCTCTATTCCAAAATGGTCCCCCAATCAATGTCCCCAATCGGGAGGGGAGATTGTGAAAAGTTTTAGATCGCAGGCAAATCAAGCGGGTATCTTTTGAGAAGTACCTACAAAGAGCGAAGATGGCTTTCTATATGACCTGAAGATTTCCCATTGAAATCGAGTATAACCTCTGCATAACCGGCGGGAAAAGGTGAAAGCCTTTTCCCGCCCGTGTTCATGCCATTGTTAGGTGCCATACCTTAACATTCTTTCGTTATTTCGATACCTGGTCTCTTTCTGCCATCTATAGCTGCCGCATAAACGCCACCAGATCCTTCTTCTCTTGCTCGGCAAGATTGAGTTCAAGAACCAGGTTGAAGAACTCTACCGTATCTTCCAACGTCAGGAGTCTTCCGTCATGTAAATAAGGAGGAGAATCTTTAATACCTCGCAATGGAAAGGTCTTGATGGGACCATCCGCGCTTGCCATCCGCCCATTGATCATGCGAGGCTTGTAGAAACGCTCCGCCTTCAAGTTATGCATGAGATTGTCGGTATAATACGGTGCTGGATGACAGCCTGCACATCTGGCATTGCCAAAGAAAACGACCTGCCCCCGCATCTCCGACTGGGTTGCTTTTTTCGGATCAAGCTTTCCTTCGATCCCAAGCTTAGGAGCTGGGGGAAAATCCAGCAATTCTTGGAACTCCGCCATGAAATGGACCTGGCTCCCCCGTTCAAGGATGTTGACCCCCTTTTTCGTAGCAATCACTGGATCACCATCAAAGTAAGCAGCCCTTTGTTCAAATTCGGTGAAGTCTTCGACCGACTTCAGTGCCCGCTGGGACCCAAACAGTCGCTGAATGTTCACACCACGCAGACTCGGGGTATCAAGACGATGACGAAACTCCTGGGGCCGGATATCCCCAACAAGGTGCGTCGAGGCATTTGTATGTCCATTTGCATGGCAGTCAAAACAAACTACTCCACGGCTTGGACGTTCGGACCGCCGGTCCTCGGTTTGGTTGAACTGCTGTTGTGGGAAAGGGGTGAGCAATAG
>Ga0315296_10004678_pt1 | contig 11168 bp, 11 predicted proteins | sample YL17G14_18_MG_FD_203921 | JGI IMG/M metagenome (GOLD analysis project Ga0315296, IMG submission 203921) | Sediment microbial communities from Yellowstone Lake, YNP, Wyoming, USA - YL17G14_18 | ecosystem: Environmental > Aquatic > Freshwater > Lake > Sediment | place: USA: Wyoming | collected...
AAATTGTTGCCCCATAGAGTTGATAGACACGCGAGAGGAAACGCGGCAGAAGCGTTGTTGGTCTTTGCTTGGCTTCAAGACATGCTAGAAATGGACGAATGCATCAAAGTGTTAAGCCAAAAGGATCCTGCAGAAGCGTTTGCCTCTCTCTTACGACAGATTTTGGACAAGATCGGCGTGCTACATGAACACAAGTAAGCGGAAGCTCGGCGGAGCGGCTAGGATTCGTGAGGTTAAGCCCGAGATTCGAGTGTTGGGCATAGACGATGGAGCGTTCACACCGCACTCAAGAGAGCGAGTTGATGTTGTAGGCGTAGTTTTCCGAGGAGGCTATTGGGTCGACGGCTTCATGCACACCCGAGTCCAAGTTGATGGTATGGACGCCACGAAGAAGCTGGCACAAATGATAGCAGAATCACCACATTACGAGCAACTACGCGTGATCATGCTCAACGGAATCACACTAGCAGGCTTCAATGTCGTAGACATCGCCGAGCTTCATGAAAAAGCCAAGCTGCCGGTCATCGCTGTTACGAGAGACAAACCAAACTTCGAAGATATACGTAAAGCGTTGCAGCATCTGCCACAGACTGAGAAGAGATGGGAAGCCATAGAGAAGGCAGGCAGAATGGTTCAGGTCCACACGCGTGAGGGAGAAGAACCTGTCTATATGCATGCTGTTGGAATCTCGGAGGAGATAGCTAAACGTATACTAACAAGTACATCAACTAGGAGCAATATCCCAGAACCATTGCGCGTCGCTCATATAATAGCCTCCGGACTAGGATAATCGCAACCATCTGTCTTCAGGCATTAATGATTCATGAGAATGAGAAAAGGTTTAAAAGACCCGGCATAAAGGATGAACGCACAGACTATAATATGTGGGGGCAGCAGCCTAGTGGAATTCTGTCCAAAATGCGGAACCAGACTCGTCCCTAAGAAAGGCAAGGAAGGAAAGAAAGCCAACATCATGATGACATGTCCAAAATGCGACTACAAGAAACGTCAGCCCGCAAAAGAGTTGAAACCTGTGCCCAAAGTGATTGAGCACAGTCCGCAGGAAACCATAGCAGTCATCAGTAAGGAAGAACAGAAACTACGAGTTCTACCCACAGTGCGGATTGAGTGCCCCAAATGCGGAAACAACCTAGCCTACGTCTGGCAAGTGCAAACCAGAGGAAGCGATGAATCCTCAACCCAATTCTTCAGATGCACCAAATGCAACCACACATTCAGAGAATACAGCTAAAAGCAAAGCAGCCGTCCATAAGACGTTAGCTGACTACGTTCAAACTCGACCCCAGTTCTCCATAAAGGCAGTCAGTACTTCTGAAGCCCTAGCCAGACACTAACAAGCGCAGTCATATGCTCTACGGCGTCTTCGGCATCACCAAGTCGGCTATATCGACTCCGTGACCATAAATCTGTCTAATTGCGGTCGCAGCTGCCAACATCTGAGGCGCAATATCCGAATAATCCCTATGAACTGAGACTTCAATCTCATTCACCAAGTCTTCAACTGTCTTCCTCTCATTCCTGAGCGCTTCAGCCAAGCCGATGTCACGCGCAAACATCGCCTTCAAAGCGTTCTCATGAGTGTCAAACGCCACTTTGTGCAGACGTAACAGCGACTGAGACAGCTCTTTGGCAATCTTAGCGCCCTTAATTTCCACAGCCGCCTCCGCCAATCGCACCGACTGATCACCGATCGCTTCAACCAAGCTCGCTGTCAAACGATAGTCCAAGCAGTCAATGGGCAAGATGCCGAGCTTCTCGCTCAATCCGGGGTTCTGAATGATTGTTCTAAGAACCCGAACTAGGAGAAAGTAGAAACGGTTAACCTCAATGTCACGCGCCACCACATTCTTGGCCAAGGAGCTCTCTCCCTCAACAAGGGCAGTAACCGCATCACGATGCATCCCAGAGGCGATTGAATGCTCCCTGTGAAGAGCCTTGTCAGGCGGAAAAGCCGTAGGCTCCAACAAGCACTGCATAACAATCTTAGAGTAATCTTCTTCAACAATCTCCAAGCCAATAAGGCGACTTGAAGATTGTTTGATGTGTTGACGATCTTCAGAACTCATCCTGTCCTTAGCTTCAATGCGAATAATATCATAACCGAGCAGATACTTGCCCATGATCTCCCGATCGAGCAAGGGCGAAGGCCGTATAACGGCAACTTGAGGCGCACGCTCCACATTATACCGAGCATCGAGAACAAGGCGGCCATCAGCCGTCTCAGACAACGCCACAACAGAGCTCTTTTTCAACCCAGCGCGCGTTGCCCAGCTCTTAGGCAAACACACGAAGAACGTGCCACCGCCAGTACGTTGAACCTTTCGAAGACTCATGCCAATTCCCAGACAGACATATGTATTGAATATAAATAAGCCGTTTGGAATTACGAATGTCATAACGCAACGAGGAAAAATCCAATATCCCCTCAAAAAGCAAAACATCAAAGTAGGAAAGAACACTTGAAAGACGCCACAAACTCCGTCGCGGGCATCGATCTTGCAGCGCCATCTTCAAACCCCACTGGGAGGCGCTTCTCGAGAATTCGAAGTTATCCGCGCAACTGCTCCTCGATGATAAAGAAATGTGACCTTCACTTGAAGCGAAAGACAGAATTGATAGGAGACAGAAAAGAAGACAGCATCGTAGTGCCAAAGCAGGGAGATTGGGGGACCTTATTGCTGTGAGCGAAAGGCTTCAGAAAGCGGTCTCACACACAATTCAAGCAGGCTACCAGCTTGATAGCGAAGCCTTCCTGTTCCTAGAGACCTTGTCAAAAACAGAAGACCCTGTTGCGCTGGTGGAACAGCTAACTACGAAGATCAACGAAGCCGAGCAAAAACCTCTGTTCATAACCCGGGATCTCATCGAGGAATTCATGACGCAGGCCACAGAAGCCAAAGATGTCGGAGCCGCATCGCTGCCTTCCGAACCCCAGCCTCCTCCCATCTTCGAATCAAGGAAAGAAGCCTTCAAACCCTACGCCAAGGAAATCGACGCTGACATCCAAATATTTGAGGATCCAACTGCTGCAGTGACAACCGTCGGATCGATAGAGGAATACCACGAGTACTTCATGGATCGCTTTAAACGTTTGCAGAGATTCCTAAGACAAAGAATGGACGCCAAAGACGCCACCTCCATTGCTGAAGCGCTTAAAGCTCCCATGAACGCTAAGGTTAAAGTCATAGGCATGCTCACCGAAAGGCGCGAATCAAAGCAGAGAACTTTCCTTCGTTTAGAAGACGCCGAGTCTACTGCAACTGTGCTGGTCTATCCGAATCTTGAAAGTTCAGTTCACGCTCGAGTTCAAGACCTGCTTCTCGATCAAGTCGTGTGTATAAACGCCATCAAATCGCGCAATGACCTGCTAATATTGGAAGATGTGTTGTTTCCAGAAATTCCGCAAAAGACGCCTAATAAAGCATCAGAGCCTGTCTACGCCGCGTTAATATCAGACCTGCATGTTGGGAGCAAGTTATTCATGCGGGCTGAGTTCAGCCGATTCCTTTTGTGGCTAAACGGAAAACTCGGCGACTCGGACTGGAGAGAAATCGCAGGACACATAAAGTACGTAGTGATCGCCGGCGACATCGTAGACGGCATTGGCATATATCCGAAACAAACAAAGGAATTGGCAATCAAGGACATACATCGTCAATATGTAGCAGCATCAAGATACCTTGAGCAGATCCCAGACTACATCAAGCTAGTCATCATACCCGGGAACCACGATGCCTCCAGGAAGGCACTCCCTCAGCCAGCCCTGCCCAAGGACTACGCCGAACCAGTTTACGAGGCGAGAGAAGTCCACTCGCTCGGAAACCCTTGCGCCATAGGCCTTCACGGAGTTGAGCTCTTAGTATACCATGGACGGAGCTTAGACGATGTCACTGCCAACATGCCAAATGCAAGTTTCGAATCACCCGAGAAAGCGATGAAAATACTCCTTCGTGGAAGGCATTTGGCTCCAATATACGGCCAACGCACGCCCATAGCGCCTAGTAAGCGGGATTTTTTGGTCGTGGAACGCATTCCTGATATTTTCCATGCAGGTCACGTCCATGTTCAATGTCATGGCAAGTACCGTGGGGTACTCATGGTCAACTCGGGTGCTTGGCAAGAGAAAACCGAATACATGAGTAGGTTGGGCTTGAAGCCTACCCCGGGGATAATTCCAGTAGTCAATCTTCAGACCATGCAGGTGACGACACTGGATTTCAGAGAGGCTTAACCAATCTCTAGCACATCAATGTCTGTCTTTAGAACTCAAAGTCGCAAGTTTAGGGGAAAATGTGAGAAGCTGGCTCAGTCGTTCATCGTCGGAATACACGTTCTTGAACAGTCCAGAGGTAATGCCCAATCGAATCTTCTTGGTTCGTCCGTAGCGGCCCATGTTGACGACTTGGGTGTTGAGCAACCCTATAACGTCAAGCTCGTTGATCAAGCCGCTGACACGCCTCTGCGTCAGCGGAGACATTCCAGCCTGCCCGCAAAGCTCACTGTAGACTTCGTATATGTTGCCCGTGACACAGCCATTCATTGTTTGAGCCTTGAACAAAAGGTAAACGCTACACAGGACAAGCTTTGAGTGAAGGGGCAGATTTCTCAGAGCTTCACTCATGCGGTCATGTTCAATACGTTTCTCGGCCTGCCTTATGTGCTCCTCATTTAACCTTGAAGAGCCTTCACGTTCCGCCGATTCGCCTGATACTCGTAGTAGATCTAGTGCGCGCCTCGCGTCGCCATGTTCAGCTGCTGCGAGCGCAGCGCACAGACTTATCGCTGCCTCAGGAAGCACATGATCCTGAAATGCGAGTCTTGCCCTGTCGAGCAAGATGTCTTGAAGCTCAGCAGCGTTGTATGGTTTGAAGACGATCTCCTCCTCGCCAAGTGAGCTCAATACTCTGGGGTCTAGGAATTCTTTGAACCGAAGGTCGTTCGAAATGCCGACCAGTGTCGTCTTCGCGTGACGAAGGGTCTCGTTGACGCGTGTAAGTTCGTAGAGCAGAATGTCGCCTCTTTGTTTTATGAGAGAGTCGACTTCATCCAGCACTACGATGAAGACCTGTTTCTGAATGTCTACACCTCTCTTGAAACGGTCGAAAACCTCACCTAAGGCCAACCCGGTGAAGGGAACGTTCACTCCTACCGCGTCGCAGAGGCTCGAAAAAACGCGATACTCGGTCCCTGCTGTCCGGCAGTTGACGTAGCAGGTTTTGACAGGAAGGTTAAATTGTGCTGCTTTTTGCGTAAGTTTGCCTAAAACAAACTTCATGACCGCCGTTTTGCCTGTACCAGTCTTCCCGTAAACGAAGATGTTTGAGCAACGCTCTCCTTTGAGGACGGGCGCTACGGCTTCCCCCAAGAACCTTACCTGCACTTCACGATGCGGAAGAGTCTCCGGCACGTAGTCGTGCCGCAAAACCTCTCGGTTCTTGAAAACTTGGTGTCCATTGAGGAAGTCGTCGAAAACGCAACTAAGCACATCGGAGTTAGTCAACTAGGGTCTCCTTCCTCTCTCCTCAACATTAGAGCCGCAGACTGAACATCGTCGAAAACGCATAAGGACTCCAGTACAAAAAAGTAAACACAAAGCTGAAATCTTGCAAAACTGACCTAACGGCCAGTAGCCGGCCTAAAAGGGTAGGGCAAGCCCGCCGACACCCCTGCATTTCCCTTGGAGGTCCACGCAATTGGAAGAGAGGCTACTACGAGTATACTCGTAGTAAATGCAGGTGTCAAGTCAGGAATGGAAAGGCTGCTGTCACTGCTGATCAGAGTTGATCACACTGGTCTACGACCTCCACTGGAAAGGAAGGGGTGAGGGACATGAATCGTCAAGAGTCAGTACTCAGCATCTCTGCTACGATTATGCACAAGATGCGCGAGAGTTAACACATGAAATATCATGCCGATTACACGCCATTTCCAAACTTCTAGTAGGCATAGACCCCCAATTTCGCAGCGTTTGGGAAAAGTAACGACCCCTTTGTTTCCACTGGAGTTTCTAATCGCGTATCTCTTCTCTTCTCTCTGGAGAAATGCTGGCGCTTGTGAAACCTGTGAAGCAGGAAACGTCCCAAAGTTCGCCTCTTTTCTGTTTTGAGCCACATTTCATGTTCCTCGATCTGACTGATTCACCGCAAGGTCTATAACATGTAAGATGTTAATCTGTTACGCGCCGCTGTGATGCAGATGCCTGCCAAGAGAATGCGAGTCGAAGTGTTCGACGGAGGCGGAAACAAGTACACCGTCACCTTTGACGGTCAAGTTACGCGGGAGAAGGCGCTCCGCCTCTTGGATATTGTTGAACTGCTCGGTGGCATGCCGGGTCTAAATCCACAGGAGAGCGTGGCAACGTCGGATTTACCTAAGCAAGAAAAGATGCGGTTAATGGTTGAGAAGCATTTTCCCTTGGTCTGGTTCTCCGCCAAGGATGTTCAAAATGTGTATGAACAGGAAATGAAGGAACCTGTGGCGCTGAGTATGGTTTCCACCTACCTGACTAGGCTGGCAGACAGAGGTGCGCTCTCAAAGATCGGGGTAGCCCACGGCAAGCGTTACAGGCTTGTACTGCTAAAGCCGGAGAATCAACTCACCCTCACAAAAGATAATAAGTGATCGCCTAGACTTCTAAGAAATAAGACCCATTCAGTAGTATCGGCACTCATACCGATCGCTGGACGATCGTTCGGAGTTGATAAGATGAGCGAGGATATAGCTGAGATGCAAAAGAGGTTAGGCTTGTACGTGTCGAACGGATGTGTTGTAGGCGCCACGGAAGTGAACGAGGAGCCCGCAGTCACAGTGAGGGCAGACGCGTCAAAAATCAGACCATTGCCGACGGTGGGCAAATTTGAAGGTCACTTCCTAGCGGTAGATTGCTCAACAAGAACGCTGAAACGAGCGAACAACTGGGGCGTGTACCTGATGAGAGCAGCCTACGCCGCCGTGAAGCAACGCATTGTTGACTGGAGCTTCAAGGAGAGAATCTGCACAGCAATCGGAGACGCTTATACTCGTAGTAACCTTCTCACAGACGTAAGAATTGAACTCGAAAGCCAAATGGCATTGGAGCTTCTTCAGCGCAAGGACAGTCCTCTTTACTACGAGTATACCCATCCTCGTAGTAACTACCTGCTGCTCGATGGAGGAGGATACTTTGGCGGTGACAGAAAGTTTCGGGTTTCGCTTTATGAAAAGTGTGAGAAGACTGGGATCAACCTGCTTGCTGTGAGCAAGAATTCGCCGTCACTTCATGATGAGAAAGGCCGGGATCTCATAGCTACTACGAGTATACTCTCTCCCTATGACATGTGGGTATGCCACCCGATCAGAGAGGCTGACAAGGACAAAAGCTTGTACGGTGACATATCTCTTGTCAAGCTTAGCAAAGATAGCCAACGGGTCTTCCGTTGCGACATAATGGAGTATTTGGCGGATGGGGAAATCAGCGAAATCCTCGCGCCTTTAACCACAGTGGCTGAAGATCCTCGAGCGCTTGGATATCCCATTCCTCTCTTTCTCGCCCACGAATTCTCAGCACCCTCTGAATCAATGCTTCTCTCCTACCACGATCAAGTTGAGGCTGCCCTAGCTGAGGCAGGGTTGCTAGAGGCCCTTCGGAGAGAAGAGTTCACCTGCAGTTTCGCAGATGAGCTTCACGGCGTTAGGTATCCGTTCAAGCGGGAGATGATTGCTGACTATGTCTGAACCCATAGCATTCGTGTGTGAAACTAAAGGAGATTCTGTGTCTTTCTTTCTCAATCAAGGCGTGAATCTCTCTTTTGGTCAAATCGTACGCATAGACTCTGGCGAAAGAAGCTTCTATGCACGCGTCGTCAACGCGGAAAGCAAATCCACTCTCAACACAATAGAGCAACTGCGCGAAGCGCAGGGAAAGGAAGCCTTTGGACCATACTCCGCTTTCAGATGTGTCGAAGCCATTTTGTTCTTGGAGAAACGAGGAAAGCGAGTGCGGTCTCCAACCTTTAACCCCAACTACAGAGACAAGGTGCACAATGCCAGCGAAGAAGACTGCTCAGTTCTGAGGCTTTCTGGAGAATTGGAAGTCGGGAGCCTCCGCTCTGGCGAACAACTGCTTGGAGAGGCAGGAATCAACATTGAAGCCATACCTTTGATGATGGGCATGTTCGGAATGACAGGCTCTGGAAAGACAAACACGGAGCTGATTCTGAACGCCCAGATCATAGACAACAGCCCTAAGACCGTGGCTCTCATATTCGATTTCGCGGGGCAGCTTCTGGATGGAAAGGGCATAAGACCTCAAAAAGGTCTGAAGGATCACCCATTGTTCCACAGCAAGATCCAATATTATTCTGCTCGAGACGGCAAGATGACAGTCGGCTTGTACACGATCACTCCCGATAAAGTCATCACGCTGTTCCCTGACGTTGGGCTTCCACAATTTAGACTTGCTCGCAAATTGTTCAAGAAGCTCGGCAAGACTTGGGTTGAGGAAACACGTGAGGCCTATGGGGCAGAAGGCTACCAGGGCGTCGGGCGCCTTGCAGATTACAAAATGAAGCATGTAATTGAAGCTCTGTTGCTCAAACTATCATCGCTGTCCAGCGACCTCTTTCCGCCTTCTGATTACAGCTTCGTAGACAGCATCACTCAAAACCTCTGCAAGGGAGTATCCTGCCTCGTCGACATTTCCGGCTTATCTTCAGATGAACAGAACAAAATCACTTGCCTCACTGCGTCAGCCGTGGCGCAACACTACAAACGCATGTGGGAAGAAAACTACGAGGAATGGCAGAAGCTACCAACGCTTCTTATGACCCTAGAAGAGGCACATGAATTCCTTGATCCAAACAAGCCGAAGACCATCTTCTCGGATATTGCGCTAACTTATCGCAAATATCGTGTGGGGCTCAACGCCGTCACACCCCGACCGTCCAGAATCAACTTCGACGTCTTCGCTGAATTGTGGACCAAAGTCCTAATGAAAACAGAGTTGAAAAAGGATCGAATTTACTTAACCGAGAACACGCCGTATCTCGAGTACAGTGACACTGAGATTAAGATGCTTGACGTTGGCGAGGCACTACTGATCTCTGAGCCGAAAATCAGGTTTGCAGTGCCAATAAAAGTCACACACTATCCCGAATACCTTGAGAAAAGAGGAACAGTCGACTATGGACTGCAGTCATCCAAGTCGCATGCGGAAATGGATGAGAAACTTAGAAGGCTGCGAGAAGCTGGAGGAAACACGGCACAAGAAGGCTTGGCTAAGCTTTAACGTCGCTTTTCTTCAAGATCTTCAACATTTCCTCTTTAACCCTGTATGCAAAAGGAGTCTTCTCAGAACGACGCTCCAAGTAGCCGCCTTCGTAAAGCTTTCTCATCAATCGTGCAGTGTGCTCTCTGGTCAGTTTTATCATCTCTTTCACGTCGGGGGCTGTTCTTTCGCCTGAAGAAGAGGTCGCAATGAACTCCAGAACGCGAAGTTCTGTCTCCGTTAGTGGAGCCAATGCTTGTTCTCGCCTCAAGGGAATGGCGGCTTCAATCTGAGCCTCGGGCACCACTGTTGCCCGTTTTGTCCACTCTTCTTGAGCCTTGTGCAAGCCCTCAACTCTTTCCTGAAGACTATCTAGGGTTGCTTTCACTGATTCGATATCCGGGATTTTCTCAGCTTTCGCGCTCAAGTCAGCCACCACCGAGGTGACGCGATGCTCTTGCTCGTCTAGCCGCCGCGACAGTCTCTCATCCCTTCCCCTTTGTGCCTCAAGTCGTTGTATAGTTGCTCCAATCTGCTCCTCTTGCCTATTCAACTGCTTGTCGAAGCTGATCACAATGTCTCCCACCGCGCTTCTAGCTTCTTCATAAGCCTTCGAGGCCTGCCTTATGCGCCTATAGTAAATCAAGATCGTAGCAATTGTTAATGACAGGAACATCATCGCAACCATAAAGAGAGGCTCAACGATTAACACACTTCTTTGGGAAATCCCCACGAAGACTAGGACGTGATTCAACTGTGATATAGAAACGGACTGCAACATCACAGCGACATCATTCGTAACGACGGCTGACTGTGACATCACAAATCACACAGACACCATACATACACGTCTACAGTTAAAACTTGCGTTAGAGCAACATTCACCCAACATTCGGGGATTCATAGAAGCGCTCTTTCTTTGTTAAGCTGTGATTTGTGATATCACGCTTTTGACAACGCCCTTGAAGTCGAGAGTCTCTCAAGAGTGCCCTCCAGTTCCTCTCGAAGCATTGTGATTATTCGAAGATGTTCAGAGGAGAGTTCGTTGTTTGACAGTACGTCTTTGTAGGCGCCGATGTATTCCTTTAGCTTGCTGGCCACCTCGAGATACGGGTCGAGGCGCGTGTCTTCGAACAACCCTAGGTATCCGAGCAGGATGATGGTGTACATGGACTGGATGATGTTTCTTCGGGCTTGTTTCAGTGTGTGGTTGAAGGCTCCTCGGCTTATTCCAGCCTTTGTTAGGCGTAATAGGGCCTTTTCTTGGTTTGTGAGGGACTTTCCGGACACATTTGGCGCTAGAAAGTCTATTAGCAGCGTTTCAAGCTGTGTTTTGGTTAGATTGCTGCTTTTCACGAGTATTTTGATGATTGGATCGTTTGTTGAGCCTGAAAGCCACTTCTGCACGAGTTCCCTTGACGACAAACTCGGCATCTCCTGCAAGCAATGTTAGGATACAGCTTTGTATACGATGTATGGAAAAGATTTGCGGTGCAGTTTGACAAATATCAAGGTTCCCGATGGAAGAGCCGGTGGGTTCCCGGTGAAGTCTTCATCCTTCTGACTTGGGCGGAACCAGCGTGTGAACTTCCTTCGATTGGGCAGACATGTGTAGCGCTGGGGATTCCGTGTAGAAACTGCGTCGGGCTGCTATGGTGACCAGTGAGTACTTGGGTCCTTCTATGTTATGGCGAGAAGGCTCACGGTGGGCGCGCGGGTGTGATATCACACATCACACGATGTTCGCTCACGGGCAGATGCCTCGCCGGATGCCGCTTGGTGCGTGATCTGCCTGTGATGCGGTAATTCTAGCGCGTGATGGAGCGAGTTTCTGACAGGTCACGCTTCTCTGGGATGTTCAGTGTGTTGGGTTAGAGGTAGTCACGAACTCGCAAACCTTGTC
>Ga0315296_10004679_pt1 | contig 11167 bp, 7 predicted proteins | sample YL17G14_18_MG_FD_203921 | JGI IMG/M metagenome (GOLD analysis project Ga0315296, IMG submission 203921) | Sediment microbial communities from Yellowstone Lake, YNP, Wyoming, USA - YL17G14_18 | ecosystem: Environmental > Aquatic > Freshwater > Lake > Sediment | place: USA: Wyoming | collected...
CGGGCCCAGCTGGGATTCGAGGAGGATATACTCCCATCGGAGGACCTGTGGCTGTGCACGACTTGCTACACATGCTACGAGAGGTGCCCGAGAGGTGTCGAGATCGTCGACATCATTATGGCCCTTAGGAACATGGCAGTCAGAAAGGGATACATGGCCGAGGCGCACAGGAAGGTCGCGAAGGGGATATGCGACACTGGACACCTCGTAACATTGAGGGATGAGGACAAGGCGCTGAGGAAGAAGCTCGGCCTGCAGGAGACGCCTCCGACAGTGTTCTCGCACGCTGATGCGATGGAACAGATGAAGAAGATCGCGGCGATATGCGGCTTTGACAAGCTCGTTGCATCAGGGGGCAAGTGAGATGGCGAAATACGCGTTCTTCCTGGGATGCATCATGCCCCTCAGGTATCCGGGCATAGAGAGCTCGACCAGAGAGGTCATGGAATCTCTTGGCGTCGAACTCGTGGACATGCAGGGCGCGAGCTGCTGTCCCGCACCTGGTGTGATGCGATCGTTCGACCAGACCTACTGGATGACCGTCGCCGCGAGAAACCTCGCGATCGCGGAGAAGATGGGCATGGACGTGCTCACGATCTGCAACGGTTGCTTCGACACGCTCTTCGAGGTCGCGTACAAGCTCAACCACGATCCAGAGCTGAAGAAGAGGATCAACAAGAACCTCAGGGACGCGACCGGGATGGAGTACAACGGCACGGTCAACGTGAGGCACTTCGTCGAGCTGCTCTACAGGGACGTCGGGCTCGAGGCCATCCGCGCGAAGGTCAAGGGCGGCAAGAACCTGAAGGCCGCCGTTCACTACGGCTGCCACTTCCTGAAGCCGAGCAACATCAAGAAGATCGACGACTCTGAGAGGCCGCACGTGTTCGACGACATAGTCGAAGCTGCCGGCATGACCAGCCTCGTTTACAAGGACAAGGGCATGTGTTGCGGCGCAGGCGGAGGCGTGAGGGCGAGGACGCCAGATGTCGCGCTCAAGATGACCAAGGAGAACCTGGTCAACATGACCGCTGCGGGAGCCGAGGTCATCGTCGACTGCTGCCCCTTCTGCCATCTCCAGTACGATGTCGGCGAGGTGCAGCTGAAGGAGTTCAAAATACCGGTGCTGCACCTGTCGCAGCTGCTCGGCCTGGCGTTCGGCTTGGACAAGGAGAAGCTCGGGCTTGAGGTCCACCAGGTCAAGGTGAACCTGTAGAAACTCTGGGAGGTCCGGAGATGCACGTTACCCGCATATTGGCGATCACGGAGGTCAAGAACGTGCCTCCGGACATCAGACCTTTTGTAGAGTTCAAGGCGGCTGTCGAGGACAGGAGACTCACCGACGATGAGAAGGTGGCCATACTCGTGATCGACACAACGACCTGCTACGTTCCAGTGTTCCTGAAGGACCCGCCCTCGCTGGACGTGCTCGAGAAGGAGCTGGAAGGGCAGGACGCGAAGCTCACTCGAGATTCCAGAGAGGCACTGTCAAGGCATCTCAAGAAGTGAGCGTTCGCTCCGATTCTATTTCAGCAGATAAAGTTCATTACTGACTTCGCATTACCCATCACCACAGTTGGCGGCGTCGGGTCAGACAGGGAGAGACCATCGATGGCGAAGAAGTTGTACAAGTGCTTCGCGTGCGGCAAGATCTACGAAGATGAGCTCAGGGCGGGCAAGTGTCACAACGCGCCGATACAGCAGATGGTCAAGAGTGAGGACAGGCCCAAACCAAGGTTCTTGGGCAACTGAGCTGCACTCTCGCCTTCTTCTGGGCTGCCGCGCCGCGTGGGCATCACAGGGGCGGACAATGACCATTGGTGAGATGCACAGGGACATAGACAAGAACTGGAGCAGGCACCTCAGCGAGACCAGGAGGATCCTGAGGATTCCGAGCATCTCGGCCACCGGCGAAGGAATCCAGGACACAGCCAACGCCGTGGAGGAACTTCTCGCAGGAATGGGCGCCGAGACGAAGCAGTTCAAAGCCACAAAGAAGAGCCATCCTTTGGTGTACGGACACCTCGACGTGGGCGCCGAGAAGACCCTGGCCGTCTATGGCATGTACGACGTGCAGCCGCCTGGCGACTTAGACGAGTGGGACCATCCACCGTTCGGGGCGACGATAGTTAAGAAGGAACCCTACGGCGAGGTCCTGGTGAACAGGGGCGCGTACAATTCCAAAGCGTCGCTAGTCGGGACGATCCTCGCCACCAAGACGATGGTCGACAGAGACCAGCTGCCAGTGAACCTGCATTTCATTATTGAGGGGGAAGAGGAGTCGGGTGGCCTGAGCCTTCCGACTTTTGTGAAGATGAACAAACTGAGACTCTCGGGCACAGATGCGGGCGTTTGGTTCGACTACAGCGAGGATTCGACGGGAGAAGTCGACGTATCGCTGGGTTCCAAGGGATGCGTGACCTTCGACCTCATAGCAGAAGGCAACGAGAAGAGAGGGCCAATGAACGGGCAGGTCCACAGCAGCGTCGCGGTCGTGGTGGAGAGCCCGGTCCTGAGACTCATAAAGGCCATCTCAACTTTCGTCGACGAGAGCCAGGATCCCACCATAGACGGCATATGGAAGGATGTGCGCCCGCCGAGCAAGCAAGATATCCGGCTGGTCAAGAAGCTGGTCGAGAAGTTCGACAGAAAGGTCTACCTCGGGGAGATCGGAGTCAAGAAGGCGAAGATGGAAGGCTCGGACGAAGAGCTGTTGAGAAAGTATCTCTTCGAGCCTTCGGTCAACGTCGCGGGACTCATCGCCGGATACACCGGAGAAGGATACAGCACCGTGCTTCCCCACAGAGCGATGGCCAAGGTCGACATCAGGACTGTGCCCAACATGACGAGCGAGGGCACAAGAAAGGCCGTGAGAAGACACCTGGACCGCCACGGGTTCTCGGACGTGACCATGACCAGCTACGAGGACTATCCATGGTCCAAGGTCCCGCTAGAGGCGGACATCACGCGGGCCTCCATCGAAGCGCTCAGATACCACGGAAAGGAACCCAGAATATGGCCAATGATGGCTGGGTCCGCTCCCATGTACATATTCGATGAGATTCTCAAGATACCTCATTGCGGAACTGGACTAGGGTTCGGCGGAGGAGCGCATGCGCCAAACGAGTTCGCAGTCGTGAGGGGCATGAAGGACTTCGAGAAGAGCGCGATCACCACCTTCTGGAAATTCGCAGAAATCACCTCTCGAACGAAGTGACCTCATAGGACAACTTGCTGCACCTCTGTCTCCCATGAGGGACTCTGCACAGTTTTCGGCATGCCAGTCAAGAATCATTTTATAGCATGTAGCTGCTTCATGTCACCGGGGAGACCGGACTCTGTCCGGAGAGGGGATATATCAGTCTAGATTGTGAAAGGGGAATGTACATGAGAGGAAGTCCCAAAATAGTGATTCGTGCGCTAGCGGTGATTGTCGTGGCGATCCTAATCGCCTCAGCTGTACCTGCACTCGTTCCAGGAACGACCATTACCCAGAACGCTCAGGCCGCAGGACCGTACATCGTCAAAATGGGCATGTTGCAGGACATATTGATGTGGAACCCTCTGGCAATCGAACTCGTATCCGAATGGATAGCGTACTTACTTGTCTATAGCGTCCTGTTCCAGTACGATCAGGATTGGGGTGGCCCCGTGAATGATCTCGCCATTGACTACTACCAGGTGCTTCGCTCGCCAGGGAACAACATGACCACCTACATCAACATCACACAGAATGCGTACTTCAGGAACGCTGCGAATCCCGGAGACACCTCCCACAAACTCACCGCAACTGACGTCGAGTTCTCAATCGAAGCCATAATCGCCAATCCGGGCGGCGCATGGGACAACTACATCAGGGGCATCACTGGAGTCAACGCGACGGGCACATACCAGATTGCCATCGACACCGGCTACGCGCTGGCAACCCTCATAGACAATCTTGTGTGGATACCCATCATTCCGAAGTACATATGGCAATCCGTTCCAAAAGGGCAGATGCTTGCGAACAAGAATCCCGCGTGGCTCGTCGGTAGTGGGCCGTTCATGTACGACGCACCTAACTCGACCGCTGGCTCGTGGTACAGGTTCAACAAGGCGCCCAACTACCACGCATCGACCGACTACCCCCTGGGCGACCTTAGGGGAGATCGTGTGATCGAGATTGACGGCCTCCAATACAACATCTACACCGACGCCGCGACAGCCATCTTTGACATGAATTCGGGCGCCTTGGACGCGGTTGACGTCGCCGGATCGCCCAGCCTTTTCCAGAGCGAGCTAGGGAAAGGAAACCCGTACGTCAAGAAGATGGTCACTCAAGAGAACGCGATTATAGACGTCGCAATCAACGCCATTCCGATGGCCTTTAGAAAGGGGAGCTACGGAACCGGCAATCCGCTGCTTCTCGACCCCGTAGTCAGAAAGGCCATCATGATGACCATGAACAAGACCTCGATCGCGAACATCCAAATGTACGGCTACCCGACTATAGCTGACTCTGTCCTTTCGTCTACAGGGGCACCAGGGTTCTGGCACAAGGACATAGATCCCGAGGTACAATACAATCCTGTGGCGGCCAAGGCGCTGCTTCAGGCCAACGGATACAACAGGGACGTTGACGGCGACGGATTCCTTGAGGCAACTGGCACGGCATATCCTGTCGTGCAGGGTTGGGCGCGAGTCGGTGACGAGCTTTCGTTCAGGCTGAGAGTGCCAGACACTGACCCGACATACGACATCATAGCAAAGACCTGGGTAGGCTGGGCGGAAGATGGCGGCGTACTCCTCAACTACGGCGGCCCAACGGCAGAGAAGACGATGATCTTCAACGACTGGTACCAGGCCGACTACGACATCTGGGTGTGGTCATGGTACTGGACATCTGAACCGCTTTCAAACTTGGCCGTCTGGAAGACAGAGCAGATAAAGGTCGGCGGAGACAATTGCCAGATGCCAATGGGACCGTGGTGGTATTCCGCCGCCAACTCATCGACTGGCAAGGCGTACTCGGCATATGACGAGAACTTCAGCCTTGCCGAGAAGGAGTTCAACGTCGCGAACAGAAAGGCAATAGTGGATAAGCTTCAGCAATGGATTTACGATTCCTACACCGAGCTGCCTCCGATATACCCCGCAGGACTCTGGGGAGTGAGCGAGAGAAGGTACACCGGATGGGGTAACTGGACTCAGCACATAGGAAGGTCTTTCGAATCTGACCTGCTCTGGCTGTGGTTCGACCTTACACCCACGGGGGCCAATATGATGCCTGAGTTCGACAACAGGCTACAGCCATACTACCAGATAGTGCTGGGAGAGCCCACGGTATTCACAATCACCGTGCACGACCCCGAGGGGGATCCGCTCACAGTGACTTGGGACTTTGGTGACGGCAACACGAGCACCAACTCCAGCAGCACGGGGACTCAGAACCCGACGACCTTCACGAAGACGCACACGTACGCCTCGCTGGCTTTGCCTCCGAACGGGCTGACGATGACCGTCAATGTCTCGGACGGAAACCCTGGCAACAATGCGATCAGCCGGGCGACGGTCTATGTCATACCTGCTCCGGACACTCTGCCTCAGCTGAGCTTCCCAGTACTGGATGATCCGATTGGCAAGGCGTATGTCGGCCAAGCCTCCACTTGGACAGCTGGCGCGAAGGATGCCGAGTCGGGAGGACCGGCCGGCTTCGGCCTGCAGTTCACGTGGGCCTGGGACGACGGCACATACAATGTCTCCCATTACCAGCCGACGGTGAACGGTACGGAAGTCATGGATACCGCAATGCATGTCTGGACTGTCCCGAGCGTGACTGGTGCCTACGAAGTCTTCCTCTACCTGTGGGACGGTTCCCCGCTGCCTGGACACAACGTCTCGATAGGTCCGTTCGCCTACGAGGTCGTGGAGAATCAGCCGCCCGCGTTGCCGAACATATCCTCGATCACGGCTAACAGGAACATCGCGGTCAACTGCCTCGCCTCGAGCAGCGATCCTGACGGCGAGACGCTCAGGTTCACATGGCATTGGGACGATGGCACATACAGCGTGACCGAAGGCACAGCGGGGCCGGACGAGATGGTAGTCTCAATGGTAGACCACACATGGACCGCCTCCGGCAGCTTCCTCGTCGAGGTCTTCGTGGACGATTTAACGGGCAAGGCGGGGCACAATGTCACCGCCAACATCACGGCGACAATATCTAACCCGGCTGTGGACGTCGCGCCATGCGCGCTCGGGCTAGTCCCGAGACCAGAGGAGACCAATCCAGGCCATGCGGTAGTCTTCAACGCGAGCGCGGTAGACACCAACGGCGATGCGCTCACTTTGTACCTCATCTACGGCGATGGCAACTCGTCTACAGCAGCCATCGCAGCAGGCCCGACGACTAGGCGGTACGCCGACTTCCAGCACGCATACCAGTCCGTTGGTTCGTATCTGGTGGAACTCTGGGCAGACGATGGCGGAGGAAACAATGTGACGATCAATGCAACTGTTGTTGTGAAGGAGAACGAAGCACCGTGGTTGATCCTGCCCTCGGAGACCTCCGCGTACTACAACAAGCCCTTCACGCTGACCCCCGCTAGAGTCAGAGACAACGACACGGACCCGCTCACCATCTGGTATGACTGGGGCGACGGCAATTCGAGCTTGGGAGGAGGCCCACCGACTTACAATGCTACGCATGTCTACGACAGCATGGGCAACAAGACGGTGACGGTTTATGCAAATGACGGCACTGGTCTTCCAGGGCACAACGTGAGCAAGACGGTCGTGGTGTTGATGAACGAGAACCTGAGACCCTATGTCGAAGGAGAAATCGTTCGTACTCCGGCGAAGGGCCTCTACAAGGCCGACGAGATGATCATGTTCAGCATATCCGTGAAGGACTACGAAGGCGACATGTTGAATGTGACTATCGACTTCGGGGACGGCACCAACACGACAGTCGGACCTTTCAGGCCTCAGCCGAACAACGTGACAACGGTTTACGTCAATCACAGCTACGCCAAGGGCCGGGACCAGGCATATGTTGTTACCGTGACAGTAGACGACGGTCTGATGCAATTCCACTCAATCAAGGAGTGGAACTTCGCCACCGTGAGCATCAACGTTGAGAAGGAGAAGGCCAGCAATCTCGCGTTGTTGGTCGGAATCGGCGTTGCGATTGCGATTGTCGCGCTCCTGTTGCTTCTGCTGTTCATGAGGAAGAAGAAGGGCGGCGAGAAGCCAGCATCGGCTAAGGAAATGGGCGGCATGGAGGGCATGAGGCCTCCAGAGGAGCCACCGAAGCCCAGGTAGATGAGCGGACCACAAACCTCTTCCCAAACTTCATTTATTCTCTCCACTCTAGCCCGCTTGCCAGGGGCCAGTAGAAGGCGGAAAACACATCTGAGCTGGTGCTGCATTGAGGTCGTTCAGGCGTGTCCTAGCGAAAAGAGTGTTCAACGCGTTCACAACCATCGTCCTAATCATGATACTGAACTTCCTCTTGTTTAGGGTGATGCCTGGAGACCCCGCCGTGCTGATGCTCAACAGGTCTCCGCACACCGACGAATCTGCCTACTGGCACAACGTTGAAATTATGGGTCTGAATAAAACGCCGGTCGAACAATTCGTCGACTATTTCATCATGACCTTCTCTCTCGACTGGGGGAAATCGTACCAGCACGAGAAGGACGTCATTGACGTAATTGGGAACGCAATCATGTGGACCATCCTGCTCATGGGCGTGTCCACGTTCTTTACATTCCTCGCAGGGGTGATGCTGGGGAAGGTCGCCGCGCGCCGCCGAGGAAGGTGGCCAGACCTCACTATCACTGGATTCGGGTTGTTCTTCTACGGGATGCCCATCTTTTGGTTCGGCATCATTCTGGTCGTCATATTCGTTGGCTGGCTTCAGGTGCTCCCCAGCGGTTTCTACATGGACCCCGGCCTCCCGGTCCACCCGCTCACAATTAACAAGATCCTGAACATAGGAAAGCACCTCATACTTCCCGCCGCCACGCTTTCCATCGGCTCGGTAGCAGGAGTCACGCTCATAATGCGCAACTCTCTGGTGGACGTGCTGACCGAGGACTACATTGTCACGGCATACGCCAAAGGTCTCAACGAGAGACAGGTCATGAAGAAGCACGCATCGCCAAATGCCAGGCTGCCAATCGTCACCACCCTGGCGATGGATATTGCCTTCATTCTTGGCGGGGTGTTCCAGATCGAGGTCGTCTTCAGCTACAAGGGGATTGGCTGGTACACGATGGAGGCCATCTGGAACAAAGACTACCCCGTGCTTCAGTTCGTTTTCCTCATCGGGGGTGTCGCGGTGGTTGTCTCAAATCTGCTCGCCGACCTAGTCCTGGTCAAGCTCGACCCGAGGGTGAGCATTACATGAGGAGTGTGTTACCGTGGTGAAGTTTGAGAGGACTCTCGAGATGTGGACGCGACGAGTTTTCTCGTCTCGGCCCGTCCTTGCCGACAAGCTGGGTTTGCTGGCAAGAAGCACGGGGAGATCCACCGACCTGTTCCTCAAGACCTGGATGGGCAGGGTTGGACTTGCGATAATAGGTTTCTTCGTGTTCGCCATCATCTACGCAGATCTCGCCGTTCCCTACGATAGGTTCGACACCTCGAACGACCTCCTCCAGGATAGCTCTTGGGATCACCCCTTCGGGACTGACGACGTTGGCAGAGACGTCTTCAAGCGCACGATCCACGGGACCAAGGCCTCTCTCACGGTAGGGTTTGTGGCGATGGCTCTTTCGATGGGGCTTGGCACATTCGTCGGGCTCGCCTCTGGCTATTGGGGCGGCTGGCGCGACGAGGTCATCATGAGATTCAACGATGTCTTCCTTTCGATCCCGTGGCTAGTGCTCATGATAGTCATCGCAGCGATATGGGGTAGACAGGATCTATTCGCGGTCATCGTTGTCATCGGGGTCACGGGATGGTCAACGACTGCGAGAATTGTGAGATCGCAGGTGCTCACCTTGAAATCGAGGCAGTTCGTCGAGCGCGCGAAGGCAATCGGTTCGAGCGACTGGCACATAATCTGGAAGCACATCTTCCCGAATGTCGTGCCCCTCATCTTCGCGAACGCCATCCTTACCGTCGCTATCGCCATACTCTCCGAGAGCACCCTCAGCTGGCTCAGGCTGGGGCCACAGGATGTCGAGACTTGGGGCAAAATACTCGAGGACGCTTGGACCGTGCACGCCGAGATAGGCGGGCCGTACCTGTTCACCATCATGCCTGGCCTGTGCATCGTGTTCGTGGTGCTGGGGTTCACGTTCATAGGCTACGCGATGGATGAGGTCCTGAACCCCAAGCTGAGGAACCGATGAGCCCTCGAAAAGGGGAGTGCTGGAGACTCACCAAACCGATCTTCAATCACGATGTTTCCTACACGGCAACGTTTTAATATGGAAACTTGTTATCGAGCATCCCTAGTCGACCAGACAGAGGTATCCAATTGGCTCAGAAACCCAGGTCAACTGCAAAGAAGGTCAAGGACCGGTGGCGTGCGAAGGAGTGGTACAAGATCTACGCCCCTGATATGTTCAGCAAGATGCAGCTAGGCGAGACCCCTGCGGACTCCCCCGACGGGGTCATGGGAAGGATCACCGAAGCGACCGTCCAAGACCTCACGGGCGACTTCTCGAAGATGCACATCAAGATCAAGTTCAAGGTGAACAGCGTCAGCGGCCTCGACGCCCACACCACATTCTTCGGCCACGACCTGACGAGCGACTATGTCAGACGCTTGACCAGGAGGAAGAGGACCAAGACGGACGCGGTCGTGGACGTGACCACCAAGGATGCTTGGGAGATCAGGATCAAGCCCATGGCGGTCTCCGAGCAGCGGATTCAGGCATCCCAGGAGACGGCGATAAGGAACATTATGGCCGACGAGGTCAAGAAGATCGCCTCCGAGGTAACGATCGGCGAGCTCGTCCGGATGCTCATCATGGGAGACCTCGCGAAGAGGATCTCTGATGCGTCGAAGATCATTGTCCCGATAAAGAGGATAGAGATACGCAAGAGCGAGGTCATCAGGACTGGCAAGTTACCAGAACCGGGCGAGGCTCCTATTGCAGGTCCGGTCGAGGAGGCTCCGCCTGAGGAGATACCGGCAGAAGCGCCTGCAGCACCTGTGCCGGAGACGCAGGCCCCTGAACCGGTCCCCGAGATGATGCCGCAGCCAGCCCCGGAAGAGAACAAGGAGTAGAGCCTTGGCTGGATTCCGCTCTTGTGTGGTTTGCCAGAAATGTCGGGGTGGCTCAGCCTGGTGGAGCGTCGGACTCATAGGGAGAGGTCTTGACCAGATGCTCCTTGGACATCCGGAGGTCACGGGTTCGAACCCCGTCCCCGACACCATTAATCTCGCGCGCTCGTCGTTCGACGAGGTGCTGATCCGATGAGAGTAATCATCTACACGGGCAAGGGCGGCGTTGGCAAGACTTCGGTCGCTGCGGCGACCGCCTTAAAATGCGCCGCGAAGGGGTACAGGACGGTCGTGATAAGCACCGATGCGGCTCACAGCCTCTCAGACTCCCTGGAGTTCCAGCTTTCGGGCGAAGTACAGAACATCTCGAAGAACCTGGACGGGATAGAGGTCGACATACAGTACGAGCTCGAGCACAGGTGGAAGGAGATACAGTCGTACCTGTCCGACTTCCTAGCCTCGCAGGGGATGGACGGAGTATCAGCGAAGGAGATGGCGGTCTTCCCGGGCATGGAGCTCATGTCCGCCCTGTTCTACGTCGAGGAGTTCCACAAGGACAAGGCGTACGACGTAGTGATCATGGACACTGCGCCCACTGCTGACACAATGAGGCTCCTGGCGTTCCCCGACACGGCCAACTGGTATTTCGACAGGCTGTTCCACATGATCAGGAACGTCATCAAGATAGCGAGGGTCACCGTCGGGAAGATCATTTCGACGCCCTTGCCGACGGACAAGTTCCTCTCGGACCTGGAGAGCCTCCGGGGGCGGCTCAAGTACGTGAGGGACCTGCTGACCGATCCCGAGATAACATCCATCAGACTCGTCGTTAACCCAGAGAGGATGGTCATAACCGAGACCCAGAGAGCGTACACCTACCTCTGCTTGTACGGGTACACCGTAGAGAGCCTGGTCATCAACAGGATTCTGCCGGAGGAGGTTAGC
>Ga0315296_10004680_pt1 | contig 11167 bp, 20 predicted proteins | sample YL17G14_18_MG_FD_203921 | JGI IMG/M metagenome (GOLD analysis project Ga0315296, IMG submission 203921) | Sediment microbial communities from Yellowstone Lake, YNP, Wyoming, USA - YL17G14_18 | ecosystem: Environmental > Aquatic > Freshwater > Lake > Sediment | place: USA: Wyoming | collected...
CCACGACCACAGGCTTAGGGGGCCTGCGCCACTACCCGATCATTGACTTCACGGCTGTTGAAGGAGACTTTCAGGTGTGGCTTCAAAGTCGTAACTTGAGCGTCGACTACTACGAGGGTATGCTGAGCAGCCTGAGAAGATTTGGCGGTCCGGTGCGGCTGCCGATCGACGTCGCCAAGATGTTCCAGACTCTGAGTCCCGGACAGAAGCACGGCTTGATCCGAGCGGTTCGCAACCTCTTCAATTTCTACGAGTGTCAAGGATTCGCGGAGAAGAATTGGCTGGATCTGCTCCGAAAGAATATTCCTCGAGATGAGCAAGGCTTCGACATCAAAGTGCCGGCTGAGACTCAGATCGTTCGGTCCCTACGGCAGTTGAGCTCTGACAGTGGCCACCAGGCGCACTTTGCTCTCTACAACTTGATTCTGGACTCGGGCATACGAGTGATCGAGGCGGTCAAACTCGCAGAGAACCTGCAGCAGACTCCGATTGAAAAGGTCGGCGGCTTCTATGTGGCCACGCTGGGCATGATGCGCAAAGTCAAGTTGGCCTACTACGCGTTCTTCACGGAGTACACCATGGGACTCTTGAAAGGGCTCCAGTGGACCATAGGCTACGAAACAGCCAGGAAGCTCAAGGCCAAGGCAGGCCAGGATCTGATCAGCTACAAGTACCTGCGAAAATTCCTCAACGACACAATGACTGATGAAAAACTGAATATTCCTGAGAGTGTGGCGGATTTCATCCAAGGTCGGGTGCCGAAGAGCGTAGGCGCCAAGCACTACATGAGACTCAAGCGAAAAGCCATAGGGTTCTATCCCCGGTATGCCAAGTACGTCGTGAAACTGAGGGAGAAAGCCCTCAGCCCTGCAACCTAATCCTTTGACTCTTGCCTCAGCCTTGCAAATTCGTTCTGAACCTCGCTCTGAACCTTCTTTCTCACCATCCGCTTCACGTATGGTATCATCAAAAGAATGGCTAAGGTCTGCCCCGTCAACCATCCAAGAACAAAGCCGACTAACAGCCACGCGATCATTTCAGGTTCACGCTCATGACGAGTCAATCGGGCACTATCCCTTTCCACACGATACGCAGCTGTTCTCTTCGCTCGGCTTCCAACCTGTCGTACTCCAGCCTTGCTTCATATTGCATTCGTTCTCGTATCTGACGTTCCTGCCACCATTGTATTACCATAAAACCTAACATGAACATCCCGATTGCAGGTCCAACCATCCCAAGTATTCCACCCGTGCCAAGCATGCCAAGTCCGCTGATCCCTCTAAGGGTATCTTGAAGACTTGCTATTTGTGTCATAAAAAGTTCCATGGTCCGAAGCTTCGTCATCACGCCACGTATCTGGCTGAGCATCCTCTTCATTTCTCGGAATATAACGACAAATTCCAGAACGGACCGACCTGCCCCAGATGATCTGAAGGGACTACCTCGCATTGACATGCTCTCAGTATTCCTCCGCAGAAAGTTCTCCTAAAGGTTCCATAACGCCTTCATCGATCGGCTCGCTGACAAGTTGGCAGCGGCAGTTGATGTGGACGTTGGCGGCAACTGTGCCTGGAAAGAGCTCAGTAGCATTGGGGAAATTTATCTCAGCTTCACTGGCAGTAAACACTTGGCTGTCTAAGGGTCCGCATTGAGGGCACACACGTTCATCAAGGGCTGTTATGAACATGAAGTTTGACTCCATTTGCGATTCCATTTGCGATTCTGTGGGTTCAGGCGAAAAATCCCAATATTCAGATTCAGACTCGTCGGAGCTCATTCTTGACCACGCACCTCAACGCCAGCCGTTTCTGTTTCCAGTCCCAACACATGCGCACCCAAAAAGGACCCTGAGACTAACGTAGTTTGCTGCCAAAGAAGAGTGATCATTTCATAGATCCGTGAGGATTTTAGCGCGTGGTCGAGTATTTTCACCAGGGTCGTAGCCTTCAGTTTCTTTGCGTCATCGATCTTCCGCTTCAAGCATTTGGCTGCCAGGTGAAAGATGAGGTCCCATTCTTGGCTCTTCCATTGCATAGGGTTGTCTGGCATTCTGGCCAGGGAGTCGACGTCTTCGTAGCCGTGTGCTCTCATAATCTCGAGAGCATCGTTGAACGAGATTTCGTGGACCTTGTGGCCGTCGATTTTGGTCATTGCATCCTCTCCGGCTGCAGGTTTTGTTGGAAGTCTTTTGCAGCTGTACTCCGGAGAGTCTCCAGGGCTTTGTCGACTTGAACCCGGGCCTTCTCGACGTCTTTCATGTCCTTGACGTCAGAGAGCAACGCGTGGATCCAGCTGAGCGCTTGGAACGCGCTTTTCGTGGTTTTCCTTTCGGTGCGCCAGCTCTCGGGGATCTTGAGGTCCAGGCGTTTAGCCTTGAGGACTATGGCGTCTGTGCTTCGTTCGAGCAGCTGAGCGATCTCCTGCAGGGGCGTGTCTGAGTTGAGCAGGTTCTTGAGTCTTTGTTCTTCTTTCTGGTGCCAGAACTTGTGAGTTTGAGGCGGCATTGTTGTCGTCGTCACCGTAAGTCTTTTCTGTCGAGGTTGCTTATACTCTTTTTCGAGTAACTACTCAAGAGATGGTAACATGGCGCCAAAATTCGGAATCGTCCCGACATGTTCTGGAGACTGTGCACAATGCGGGTTCGCTAAGCAAGCCAAGGACATGACGTACGACCCGAAAGGACAGATCTACGAGGGACCAGACGTTAAAGATAGACCGATTGCCAAGACCTGGGAGGAAGTGCAGGAGAACCTGAGAAAGCAACATACGGCCAAGATTGAGGTTGTTTTTCCTTCGTCCAATCGGACACCTGAGGAAGAGCTCGAGCGAGCTGAACGTCTCCGCAGAAACGCTTTGGGACTTGTGCCACCTGCGGACACAGTCGGCGACTTGAGCAAGGTGACAGCAGAGAAGAATTCGCCTCGAGCCGTGAGGCAGCGGCTTCGGACCATGGCTGATTCCATGCTCTCAGTGGGCGATCTGTCGGTTGTGACTGATGAACGCGAGTCGATTAGAGCTCGAGCTGATGCGATTCATGCAGAGAAGCCTGAGGGTGCGACTGTTGGAGATCTCTTCTATGGACGACGTTCAACTGATATCAAGTCGATTGAATCGGCAGCCATAGATGCGGAGCGCGTCAAGAAGACTCAAAAGCAGGCTCATGACGCGTGGCTCCTGAGAAACCCGTCTGCCCTTGAGGCCAAACGTGAAGAGGTCATAAAGAAGACTAAGCAGTTTCTTCTCGAGGCTGAACAGCAACGTAGGGGCGCCGCGTAAACGCCTTCACCTCAACGCGTTTATCCTGAGCTCTTGGCGCTGGACCCGCTCGACCTGATCTCAAGATTTTTGGGCTCCAGGGTCCTTGTGAAGGCTGCCAGCGGACTACGCGTTGAAGGCCGGCTGATCCGCGTTGACTTGTCAAACCATGATGGACTCGGTAACGTGGTCGTTGAAGGTCCTGCAGGACCTGTCTTGATCCGGGGCGACCAGGTGCACGCGATCCTGAAGCGTTAAATGTCGGCACTGCGCTGGAATTTTCGCCGTCGACATTTGAATCAGCACGATTTAGGCTCTGTTCGCTGTTTCAGGTGTTTTTTGGACTTTTGAAATGTCGTTGTACGAATTCTGAGGAAAACTACAACATTTGACGCCCTGTAGCGAGTCTCCATGGATTCAGACAGGGTCCTCTCTGGAGCTCGTTACTACGAGGATTCCGGGCAGCCCGTTTACTACGAGGATCCAGGGTGGCGCCCGCGTGCAGCTGAGACTTTGTGCTATTCTTAAACAAAGTTAACCAAGGCTGGACGGAGAAGCCGCTGCGTCTGCCTTACGCATTTTCTTCAGCAGTCTGACGACCATTTTGTTGCGGCTCAGGTCTTGCCTTTCAGCTTCTCGATCGATCCATTCAAGCAGGTCCCGGGGAAGCCAGACAGTGATATGCTTCACTCTTCATCACCTTCCGGGTGTACTCGTAGTAAGCGGATTCTCAGTAGCAGTTTCCCGTGACCGCCAGAGAGCACATGAATCAGAGAGTTTGGTGCGGCATCTCTGACGGCTGCAGTGAAGAGTTCGGCTGCCGAGTCGATTGTAGAAAGCGAGCAGGCGCCAGACAATTTCCGTTGGAACGACTATGTTGTCGTTGTGGATCTCAAAGAACGTTTTGGCAGCCTGCTTCAGAAGTTTGTGTTCCTCTCCGGAGACTGCGACTTCGTAGCGGCTGGCGTGCTGGCAGCAGCCGCAGATCGTGTCGGCTCCACTCAAGCTGATTTTCAGAAAGGAAGCTTGAGAAGAGCACATAAACAGAAAAGAAGGCTGATTCAGGCTTTATGGCTTGCGCGTCTCAGAACCCTGTTAAGAATAAATAAACCTTAACAAGACTCAAGCGGGTGTTTTGCCTTGCATATCTGACAGTGAACCCATCCAGGGTCCAAAGCCTCCTGAACTATCCCCAACACTTCATTGAAACTAAATACGGCTTGCTCAACTGCTCTTTCCGGCGACTCTTCCTTGGACCAATTGTGAACAGAATCAACAAGGTAGGATTTCAAATTAGAAACCAAAGTTTCGAAGAGCCTTTGTTCGGCAAGACCTAAGCATCTAACCCCTGCATGCTCAGGATGGGAATGTTTTTTCAGCGGTTCCAATGGTGAATAGAAGCTATGGCGCCCCCACTGGTGGTATTCGTCAAGACGCACCACTCTTCCGTCTTTCCATAGCCGGCGTAGGCTACGTCGTACTTGTTTGTCATCTGGTTTGGGCTCCGGCAACTTGGCTCGAATCTCTGTGTAGGTGAGCCGTCGCGACTCAACCTGAAATGCTTCAAGAATTGCTTCGTCAAGATCTGTTCTCATGGAAAGTGTCCCTTACTTGTCATAAACGAAAACCGCACATAAGACTTGCGATGAATATGCCAGCAAAATCAGAACACAAAATAATGAAACATGGAACCAGCGGCGTCGTCGTCATCCCAAAACCCTACAGAGACTACCACAACCTGAAACCAGGAAGCAAAGTCACAGTTCTCTACGACTCGCTCCTTCTCATTGTTCCAAAAGGTCGAGAGGATCTCCTGCAGGAGAAGGCCGAGCTGATCGATCAGCTGCTAAGCCATTCAAAGGCGAAAGTTGGAACTGACCAGAAGGGTTGACGGAGAAAATTATGAAGGTCAGGTGCAGAAGCGACGAAGCACAACCCCGGAATCCATGCCATGGCGTGCTCGCGTCGCCCGCAACCAAAGCCGCTGAAGCGCCCGCAGCCACAAGGAAGCATCAGCACAAATGAGTAAGGACCACTCAGAAAATAAAGCTTGTTCTGACGTCTTCCCTGCACTACTATCTACTACCACTCTTCCCCGGGCTGACAGTTTCAGCAACAGACTCCTTTCTGAGCTTCTGGAAGGTCCTTTGAGAACCTGCGAGTTCGCCAAAATAACTGAGAAGCCGCGTTCTTACGTTGACAGCTACCTTAGAAGGCTTCGGAATGGGGGATTAGTCGAGAAACAAGGCTATTTTTGGAATCTGAATGAAAAAGGAGCTTATTACCTTGGTCGCCTGGAGAAGATAGAAGATAGAAGATATAGAAGTAGACACAACAACAACACAACAACAACACAAAGTAGACACTCCAAACCAACAGAACTCAAAGAGGTCCCGCTTCTACCTTTTCTCCATAATTTGAGTCTTCCCGACGCAGAAAGAAGAGTAGTAGAGGTACTGCTGGACCATTATGATAAGACTCATTCCAAATTCCTTTATCGCCCCACTTTCTACGACGTGGCAGAGTTGTTCCAAGTTAGCCCTGACCAGATCAGGCAAATCATGAGAAACCTGAAGCAGGACCACATAGCCTATCCCTTTTGGGACCGCAGCCAAGAAGCTTGGAAGATCGCGCTCTACAAGGGATTCGTGGAAATGTTGCCTTTGAATCATGCTGCGGGGAAGCAGAGTCAGGCCAGTGCGCAGGTCCCCATTAGATCTGACGTCGCGGGTTCGAATCCCGCCCCCGCATCCACTCACGACGTACATTAGGGCATGTACTCCGTAAAAGATGTTTCTGGCGCCGCGTTTTACTACGAGGATTCCAAGGCTCCTGCTGCAGCTGCTCCTTTCTGACGTCGGAAAAGCGGCTTGAAGAGCTTGAGGAAGCATGCCACATCAACAAAATGAAAGCACTCTTCGACTACAGCGAAGGAGACATAGCCAAGCGGTTTAGCCGAAGCCGAGAATGGGTTAGAGATCGCTTAAGTTTGGCTCTTTCATTGGCTCCACAGGTTGAAGAGTATGTTGGCAATCGATTGCTAACATCAACTCACGCCATCCGACTTTGTGTTTTGTCAAAGGATGACCAAACTCAAGTTGCGGATGTCATAGTTGAGAAGGAAAAAGCTGGAGCCAAGATTTCAACAAGAGTTACAGAAGGCGTAGTGCACGCCATCCAGAAGGCTGACACCGCTGAGCTGAAGCAACAGATTCTTGAGAAACCATGGGAGGCCTACGCTCACACCTTTAAAGATCCCAAACAACTCGAACAAGCTCTACTGACTATTGGACCTCAAGATGACTTCATTGAGAAAACAAGGGAAATCAAGACTCAGGAACAGGCTAAGGAACTTTTCGATGACGCCCTGGACAAAAAAGCTGAGCCCATCACGAATGATCGTTGCCCTGGCTGCGGCAAAACACTCCGTATTGACTGGGTTAAGAGGGAAGTCTCGTGGGCTTAATCGCCATCAACTTCGCGTACGTAGGCTACCAAAAAGCCGAAACCTTCCGCTTCTACCAACGCATACTACGAGGATTCCAAGGCTCCTGCTGCAGCTGCTCCTTTCTGACGTCGGAAAAGCGGCTTGAGACTCAAAAAAAGGTAGGGGGGGTAGGGGCGGGTCCGTATTGGCTAAAATTCCGCGCAATAGAGAGTATCCTCGTAGTAAACGATCCGGGGCGCCTCATTGATTCCTGCTGGAGCTCTGGCCAGCGCCGGATCCGGAGACGTCGACGTGGCAACTGATTCACACCTGAGCTAAGGGCACAGAGAGGAAGGGGGGTATCCTCGTAGTAAGTGCCACGTGGCACGTCCTTGAGGAATTTTGATTAAAAGAGCCTCAAACCGCACAAACCTGGCGCCGCTGCGGGTCTTCAAATGTCGTCGTCTGGATTTTCTGGCGAAAAGACGACAATTGAGCCGCAGCGGGTCCTAACGCCGCTTTCGGGCGTCCAAAGGCTCGTAAATCAACCCCAGGTCCCTAAGAAAAGAAGCCTTGGCGTACTGATTCAAACTCAGCTGGAAGAGTCGCGCTGTCTGTTGGCCAATTGCTCGAGCTCGAGGGCTGATCCTGAACTCAACATGGTAATCCTCGTTTTTTCCATGGACATCTGGAACCTCGATTTTATTGAAATCCCCAACATTCGGGCGAAGAAAAGATTCTCTTCTCCGACGTCGACGGTCCTCATGAATCATGGATTCTTCAGCGCCGGCCCCTGATGTTTCACCGCTCAATGTGGCTGCCATCTCCCTACTGAGAGGGTCTAAGCCTTCTTCTCAATCATAATGCGGCCGTCGTCAGCCCACATTTCAACTACGTCGCCTTTCTCCAAGCCGACGTGCTCTACCATCTCTTTAGGGATTGTCACTTTCAAGCTGTTGCCGACTTGGACGACTTTGATCTTGAATTTGACTGGCACATTCACACCTTTTCGCCTCGTGTATATCCCATAGATATACTTAAGTATAAGGATATCTCCTAATTAGGGTTGCGTATATCCAAAGAGTATATGAGGTGTTGAAAATGAATGCCTTGTGGAGTAAGTTGGAATCAAACCTGGCCTCGTTGAAAACCGCGGGGATCCAGGCAGTAGGCGAGGAGCTGCCCCGCATCAGATCAGGCGGCGCCCCCCGAGAACAACAGATCCAAACGTACCGGGAAGCTGAGCGAAGACGCAAGTGGGCCCTCAGCTGGAAGCGGAGATGAATTCAATGCCAGAAGAAACCATAAACATCGACCTTCCGCTTTCAGAACAGGAGTCGAAGGCCCTCAAGGACGCGGCTGCCAGTCTCAAACAAGATCCTAACGACATCGTAGTCGATGCGGTTAAGAAACTGCTCAAAGACCCGAAACCACGGAAGTACCTGGGCATAACAAAACAGGTTCCCAAACAACACTACATCAAGATCAAAGTGTCTGAGAAGCGGCTCCGGAAACTCGCAGCCTGGATCCAGCGTGGCGACATCATCGACGTCAACATTCACGCTTCAAAGCGCGATGTCTACCTGGAGAACATGACCGTCCACAACAAATGGGCAAGGAAAATGATCCGAGAGGGCCATGTCGTGGAGATAGAAGAGAAACGGAGTTGAAAGCGATGTCATGTGACAAGGAAAAGGAACTTCCTGAGGCAGCCAAAGCCTTTGAAGAACGGATCTTGGAAATTGTTCAGGTAACTCTCAAAATCCCCAAACCCCTCCATGAATTCTGTAAAGCCGTCAAAGAATTCACCAAGGCGGAAGCCACTGTTGAAGAGATATTTTCCGACCAACTCACCGCGCATATGATCGGCGTTCTCTCCAGCAACCACCTTGACGAAGTCTTCCCAGAGTTAGAAAGAGAAAGACTCTTCAAGGCCTACAAATTAGATGAAATCGACTGCTGAAGGAACCAGAATGAACAAGAAAAACCAATGTGATCACTTCACTGTCAGGCGCGTCCTGAACAGCTGGCGCTGCCTTGAATGCGGACTCGAATTCACACCCAAGAAGGGTTCAGAATGAGCGGTATAGTCCGTGACGGAAAGAACTCTCGAATAGTCCACAATCTCCGCATTCTGGAAGCAACATACAAATGCAATGGATGCGGCGGCAAACAAAAAATCCATCAAGAAGGCGAGTATTTGAAAGCTCCGATCAGCTGCCCCAAATGCCCATCCAAGAGCTTCACCCTAATCTCCGAAGAATCCGAGTTTGAAGACCTGGGAATCGCAGGGTTAGAGAAGGAGTCCTGAATGACTAAGCCAGGCTTCACTTCCCTAACCGTGTCCACGCAATTACGCGATCAGCTGAAGACACGCGCCGGCGCCCAGGGCGTCTCGATCCCGCAGCTGATCACCCAGATGCTCTCCGTAAACGTCCACGTCGACGTCGGCGTCAGTATTAATACCACCATGGTGAACCGTATTAATACCACACCACAAAACCAGCCTCAAATGACCCCTTTTCAAGCCCCAGCCGCCAACGGACCCCAAACCATGCCTCAAACACCAATTTCTCTTAGCACAGGTTCTCTTTTCGCAAAAAGAGAAAGTGTAGCGGGCGGGGTGGGATTTGAACCCACGACCACAGGCTTAGGGGGCCTGCGCCCTATCCGGGCTAGGCTTCGGTAGAGGTTCTGGTTGAACTTTCTGTACCCGCCCAGGTCCGCCCGCTAGTTTGTTAATGGTGTGCGTTTTATAACGATAGCGCCCTTGGCAACGAGGGAGACTGAAGCTCATCTGACGCAATGTGGTCTCCGACTGGAGATTTCAGAGACTCGGAACGCTGGTTTCTATGACGAGCTAGAGTAGCTCTTGAAGTTGCTGAGGAGCAAAGACGCCCTTTTCACAGACTATACCGGTCACATATTTAACCGGGGTTATGTCAAAAGCAGGATTCAGAGCCTTTGTTCCTCTTGGCGCGCTCATTCTCAACCCAAATCTTGTGACTTCTTCCGGGGCTCGTTCCTCAATGGTCACATCCTCAGCCTTGTGCGCTAGGTCAAAGGTACTTAGTGGAGCTGCAGCGTAGAAGGGAACCCTGTGCTCGTGAGCCAACACAGCGATGGAATACGTGCCTATCTTATTGACCACTGCATCCTTAACTATACGGTCAGCGCCTGTAATCACAAGATTGACAAGGCTTCTTGACATAACATACCCGACCATGTTATCGGTAATCAAGGTGAATGGAACGCCCATCGTTTTGAGCTCGTAAGCTGTAAGTCTTGCGCCCTGAAGTCTCGGGCGAGTTTCTGTTGCTATCACCTTGATTTTCTTGCCCTGTTCCCAAGCTGAACGTACAACGCCTAGAGCCGTGCCATAATCAACGGTCGCTAGCGCGCCTGCATTGCAGTGTGTCAATATTGTGTCCCCGCTGGAAATCAGCTTTGACCCGTGCTCACCTATTCTTCGGTTAATTTCTACATCTTCATCTGCGATTTTTCCGGCTTCCTCAACAACCAAGTCTCTCAATATATCAACAGAGGAATCTCGTGTTTTGCGGATCTCGTTCATTATGCGGGCAACTGCCCAGAACAAGTTCATGCCTGTAGGCCTTGTTCGCTTGAGAAGCTGAACCGAACCCCGTATCTGATTCAAGAACTCTTCCTTCGACGACGCCTTTGAATAGTAGGCGGTGAGCGCTAGACCGTAAGCAGCCGCTGCTCCTATGAGAGGGGCGCCTCGGATCTTCATAGTCCTAATGGCTGAAGCCACGTCTCGACAGTTTCTCAGTTTCAAGTAGATTAGATTGTCAGGGAGCCTCGTCTGATCTATCGTTAGTACCACGCCGTTCTTCCATTTGATCGTTCTCATCTACCTTAGCCTCCACAGAATCAAGTCCGTGCAGGGGATCTATCAGTTGTGTCGATTTGGCTAAAAACATGATGTCTCCCCCACAACATAATCATCTCAGCTTTATAGGGAGGGAACTGTCTCCATTTATTGAGAATAGAATTACCCGCAAGGAAAGGCGCCCAGCCTCACGACACTCAGGTCTTAGGATTACTGTGTGATGTTTATTCTTGTTACAACTTCCACGGATTCCTTTGGTAGGTTGATTTTTTTCTGCCATTCTTCGCCCACGGCAATTATTGAATAGACTCCAGCGATGTCTGCTTTTGCCCTCTTGACCAAGTTCACCATCGCTGCTTGTGTTTCCCCGGTCTTGATCATGTCATCCACAATCAGTATACTGTCACGTCTCTTGAACGCGTCTTTTGGTATATAAAGAGTCATCGTAACGCCCGAATCCTTCAACACGTAGGTTTCTTCCAGAAACGCTGGCACGCCGACTTCCTTATTCCATTTTGCTATAACAAGGTTGACGCCCAGCGAGTTGGCAACCATGGTGCCCAACGGTATGCCGTCTACGGCGGCAGTCAACACTTTCGTGACTCTTTTTCCAGCGAAGACCGCCAATGCGT
>Ga0315296_10004681_pt1 | contig 11164 bp, 2 predicted proteins | sample YL17G14_18_MG_FD_203921 | JGI IMG/M metagenome (GOLD analysis project Ga0315296, IMG submission 203921) | Sediment microbial communities from Yellowstone Lake, YNP, Wyoming, USA - YL17G14_18 | ecosystem: Environmental > Aquatic > Freshwater > Lake > Sediment | place: USA: Wyoming | collected...
GAAGGTCCAGCGCGAATGGCTGTTGCTCCTTGGTTCGCTGTTTGTGATCGCAGCGCTCTACAACCACTACATAGGCCACTCCGTGTACCTTGTCGAAATCATCTTCGTTGTCATCGGGACGCTCATAGTCCTGTACGGCCTAATCACTCAGAGGTCCGAACCTGCCGATGCCGAGGAGGGAATCCTGGTTTCGCTCCTGTCGAGGTACATGACCAAGAAACAGTGTTCGTTCATACTCCCACTTGTCGGTTTCCTGGTAATCCTTGGCTGGTCCATTTGGAAGCTCTCGGTGAAAGGGACGGCGGACCTCCAGATGGAAGATTTCATGGTCACGCTCCTGGGCCTCGCACTCGTGCTCTATTACTCCGGCCCGTCGCGGTTCACTCCCCAGAAGGACTTCGTCGTGCTCTACCTGATATTCATGACATTCGTGTTCGTGGTCATCTGGAAATCGTACGTGATGTTCACGGGAGACGCGGGAGCTAGGCTCTCCTCATACACGAGATACTACCTCATCACAATTCCCGTAGTCGTCCTCGTCCAACTGCTGGGAGTGGACGCGAGCGCATTCCTCCAGACAGACAGCCCTGGACTCACTAACTTCATCGAGTATGCGTATCACGGGAGATATATCACGGTGGGGATCGGCGTGACATGCAGCGGGCTGTATTCCGCGGGTCTGTTCTTCTCGGCGTTCCTGGCGTTCGTGCTCGTGCGTTACAAGAAAATCGACAAGTACATTCTGTTCGGCCTCGGGGTAGGACTGCTGGTCACGTGGTTGTCGAATATTTTCAGGATGACGATAACCGTGCTGGTTGGCTCGATCTACGGTCATCCGGCACTGTCAGTATTCCACAGCTACTTCGGGATAATCGTCTTCATCATCTTCCTGACTGTCTTCTGGGTGCTCATTGTGAGATGGCTGGACCGGCACGAGCCCGTGCAGTCGGCAGAGAGGGCCAAAACGGACGAGAATCCGGCTTGATCACTCGAGGGGGTTCTTGGGCTTGTCCCTGATCATCGCCCTGAGCTCTTCGAGCTGGTGTTCAATCTCGGAATTCAGATCCTTCATTTCATCCTTGAAGACCGAATTCTTCAGGCCGGGTATGAGCAGCTCGCGCTCGATAAGATCGCCGTAGTCAGTTACGGGCGCTTCTTGCTCTTCTTGTCCCTCGTTCTTGATCACAATCTCTGGGATCGAATCAATTAGCGTCGGTGGCTCGTCATTTATGAGGTCCTCGAGCTCCTCAATAGGGTCCCTAGCAGGTCTGGGCTCGGCGAGCTTGCGCTCAATCCTAGCTGTCTGAACTCGAGCGCTGGATTCAGCAATGGTCGGTGTCCTTGGAGGTGGACGAGGCCTCGAGGCAGGTTCCTGTCGAATGGTGGGCTTCGGACCACCGTCATGCACGAGCATCTCAGGCTCTATCTCTTCGTCTCTGCCCCGGCGCTTTGAGACATACAACATCGAGATCGAGGAAATCATCGCGGCTGCGCACATGATGGCGATACCGCTCAGGCTGCTCAGGAAACCAAGGCCGAGTCCCGATCGCTGCGATGTCGCCACAAGCTGGACGTGGGGGCCAAATGCGCTGTTTCCTGCGACATCTTGGCACGCGACATAGACGTCCATGCCGTCCCACAGCACATCCGCTGGTAGGACCGCAACGAAGGTACCGCCGTCTGGAGTCATCGGCACTTCAGCGTATGAGCCATCCCTCAGCTCGTAGCAGACTGACACGGACCCCACGCCATAGTCGTCCGATACATCTGCCCTTATGTCGAAGTCCCTGCCTATGACGAAGGATGTGCTCGATAATGATCCGATGATCGGCCCTACGCTGTCCAGATAAAAGGACACGGTGAGAAGACTGTGCTTGCCGCTGGCGTCATCGGCCGATATCTGCAAAGAATGCCAACCGACCGAGAATAGGCTCGTGTCGATATCATATGGTGCAGGAAGCGACAAATGCTGGCCATCATCGAGGGACCATTTCACCTGTGTCAAGAAGTAGTCGGACACGACGACATCCAGCACGGAGCCGAGCATGGCTACTTCCCCTGAGACGAGGTTCAAGATCGCAAGCAGCGGTGGGGCGGCGTCCATTTTGAACGCGAACTCCTCGCGGACCTCGTTCCCTGCCTTGTCAATCACGACCAAGTTGACAGAGAAGGGGCCGTCTGCGAGGTATTGAGCCATTGAGATACTGATGGAGGATGATGAACTGGAATCCTGGAGACCGTCGATGGTCCAGCTGGTACTGGCCAAGTTGCGGTCGGTGATCTCGATCAGAATCGTGTCCGAAGGATTCACAAAGGAACCGTTCGCCGGGGAGACGAGCGCTGCAGTCGGAATAGTGTCATCGACAACGAGAGCGGTCTGGACCTCGTCCCAAGCGCCCAGGTCGCTCGTTGCGTTTATCGCCAGGCTGTGAACGCCCTCGGTCCATCCGACTGTCGATATCGAGTTCTGGGAACCAAGTTCGTGCCACACGTCCGCTTCGCTCCACCTGTACGATATGACTCCTGGCCCTATGACGGAAAGCTCCATCGTGTACCCGGATCTCACCACGCCGTCCGAGTCACTGCCATTGATAGTGAGCGCAATATCGCTCGATGATATGTCGAAAGAAACGCTCCTTGACGTGCGGTGATTTACGCCGTCGGAAGCGACTATCGTCACCGTGTGATGACCGGCACTCCAGCCAGACATATTCACGCTGTACGGATCGTTCAGCGGCAGAGGAGCGCCGCCGTCTGCGGAGTAGGTCACCGTGAACGCATGTGTATCCGAGACGCTTGCCGTGAGGATCGAGTTCGCGGGAATTCTCGAACTCTCCGCAGGATAGAGTATCATTACTGACGGGGGCAGGGCATCAAGCTCGAACTCGAAGTACGCCCGCGATGTGCCCATCAGATTGTCGGTCGCGACGATCTCAAGAACATGATGCCCATCGCTCCAGGATGCTGTCGACACCTGCCATGGAGAGTAAAGGGCCTGAGAATAGGCCCCGTCCAGATTCGCATATGCAGAGACCGTGCCGTCATCGGTGATCGCGAGGTCTATCAGAGTACCCGATGCTATCAGGCTGTTGTTCGCGGGTCTCTCGAGCACTATCTTCGGGGGCGCGTTCTTCGACTCAATCGAACTGAGCCTGATGGTCCTGTTGACCGGCTGGTAAATGCCGAGGTCGAAGCTGACGTTGATGTCAGCTACCTGGTTCGGGCCCGAGAACAGCTTGACTGGATTGAAGTGCCACTCGAATCGAATCGATCCGTTGTGGGTGTGAGATCCCGTGGCCACATATTCGTCCAGTATCGTAGCGACCTTCCGACCATCCAGCATGAGCTCGAGAGGCACCGCCCCTGTCGAACTCAACGGTTTGCCACCCAAGTCCGTTAGACGGCCCGTCACGATGATGGTTGCATCAGTGTCCATGTACTCGACTTCGGCCGGTGCCACCTGCAGAGTGAACACCACAGGAATCTGCTTCACCGACGCGTTGGCGGTGTAGTAGTCCAAGTAGTTGCCATAGGAGTCCGATATGTTGAGTTTGAGGTCAACTGCCTCAGTGGTGAAAAGCGTCTGGATTTTGGCCTCATAGAGACCTGCTCTCGGGCTCTGGATAGACAAAGCTTGCCAGGCGGCGCTTGCGGAGGATCGCCAACTCGCCTGGACGTTGCCGATCGCGCTGCCATCCGAGACTGTGAAGCTGAGGTTCAATGCCTCTCCGGGGACGAACCTCTGCGGCATCGTCAATCCGACCATCCTAGGCGGATTTGCATCCAAAGAAGGCACCCTGAACCCTAGAATCGTCACGGTGTTGCTGCTGACCTGCGACCCTGGAGCGTAGTCTATCTTGACCGTGTAGAATCCACTCCTGGTCAGGCTTTCTTTCCTGACCGCATCCGGCCTATAAAGATACTCTATCAGGTCGTGAACGGACAACAAAATGCCATCGCGCGATACTGACATCGTGGGGACACTCGAACGAGCCCCTTCAATCTTGCAGCCCACTTGATCGGATAGAAGAGGATGCAACAAGACGAGCGTGTCATTCGTGTTTTCAGTCTGGACGGACGGATAGAAGGGGCCCGTGCCCACCCTGTCTGTGACTATCGTCGATTTGAGAGGTGTCAGGAATTCCCTGTCGGGCAGGAACACGTCTGGCGTCGAGGCCGAGTCCACAAGTTGACTGTAGTCCGTCGAGTAGAATTCCCTATTGAACATGATTCCATAAAGGTCCCCAGGATTGTACAATGAGGTGTAAACGCCCTGGACGTAAGTCTTCTTGGTCAGTCCGGAGAAGAACGCATTAATCGAGGTGCCCGTGTTCCTCCGCAAGTAGAAGTATGACAAGCCTCCCATCGAAAGATGAGTCCCTGCGTTGTTCCAGACTTTCCCGATGGCCCCCGGAATATCGTACTTGGTGGTGTACACGGAGTACAGACCATTGACAAGGGTCAAGACTGATGGGACAGAGGAACCGATGCCATCGAACTCCCAGGCCAGGAGGTATTCCTCATCCGCAGTCGATTCGATGATGAAGGACGTGGACGTGCTGCCTTTGAACTCGTACCAGTGTCTCCAATTCCGTGACATGAAATCCCACATGCCCGAGGAGTACGAAACACCAGCAATAGAGATCCCGATGGTGACATCCGTGTCAGAGACATACAGGGTTCTAGATCTAGGAAGGTAGAAAAGATCACTCCCGGCCGTGTTGTAATCGGAGCTGGTGAGATGGAATGATGTATTCTCAAGACCTTGGTACCGATAATAGAATTTGAAATTCTTTACAAAGATTGGACTTCCAGAGTCGGATTCCAGGTCCAGCGTCAGCTGTCTCGCAGAAGACATTCTCAAGTATGTATCCGCGATCTGTGCAGGAGCGAGGTTGACTACGCCTGACAGTATGTACGGATCGGTGTATCTGTAGAATGCCTGATGTCCGGCAGCGTGTACGGAGTAGTTGCCGGGGGACAAGATGAAACTCGCAGGTGGCGCTGGTTCCGTATAGCCCCTTATGACCAGGTTGACGCTGATGTCCGGGATGCTATAGATCCATACCCCACCATCAAAGTCATAGACCTCCTGGCCAGCCATGTCCAGTACATGCACGTTCAATCGTGACAGCGTCGTGTACCCGAACGGGATTCGAATGTCTCGAGTTGAGTCACTGAGATGTATGACACCATCGTAGTACCCACCAAGGGTGTCCGCAGGAGCGGGAGAAACCGACAGAGCCGCTGTGGACTGCCCATTCGGCGCCACGCTCAAAGACAACGGGCTCAAAGAGGACAGGTTCATCCATCTATGGTCGACCATGGAACCATTGGAGGCTAGAGACATCCAGTCCGTGCTCGTAGCCGCAAGAGTGCAGGCCGAACCCCGGTTGGAAACATCCAGAGACATCGAAGGTCCGCCAGCCATCTCAATCGACGGGAGCGGATCCGAAACGAATAGACTAGCGTCGGCCGAGGTCGGAACCCAGACCTGTCCCGAGCCTGCCTGCCAAATCGACTCCGCAAGTTCCTTCGCACCCGTGACAATCGCCGACCTGACCTGCGCAGGAGTCCAATCGGGATGTAACTGGAGGAGAAGAGCCGCCGCACCGCTCACATGAGGCGTGGCCATCGATGTACCACTCAGAATCTTGTACCCAGTGGAAGAGCTGATGGCCGCTCCGGTGCGAGGGACCGTCGAGGAGATGTTGACCCCTGGAGCACAGATATCTGGCTTTATGTCGAAGCTTCCATCGATACCTCGCGAGCTGAAGGACGCGAGCTTCCCGACGCCATCGATTGCTCCCACAGTGATGGCATCAGGAGCTATGCCAGGGGAAGATACAGTACCGAACTCAGGTCCTTCGTTACCCGCAGCGGCGACGACGACAATCCCGGCTTGCACAGCGTTCTTCACGGCAAGGCAGAGAGGATCGAACTCGTCGCCGTCTCCACCTAGACTCATGCTGACTATGTCCGCGTGATCGGACTCGTCTCCATCACCGTTAGGATCCATGGCCCTGTCAATCGCCTCAATGATTTTGCTCATCGAGCCAGAACCTTCGGAGTTCAGTGCCTTGTATGCGAGTATCTTCGCACCAGGTGCGACCCCTTTGTAGCTGACTCCGTTCGCGGCGATGATCCCTGCAATATGGGTTCCATGTCCGTTGTCATCCATGGGATCAGAATCGTAGTTGTAGAAGTCGTAGCCGCCAGTCACCTTGAAGGACGGCCCGAAGCCTCCTCCAAGATCCGGATGGGTGTAGTCAACACCTGTGTCAATCACGGCTACAGTGATGCCAGTTCCGATGACCGCATCGCCGCTGGAATCAGTCTGAGACCAAACTTGGTCGGCGCCGATCTGAACATAGTTGGACGGGGTGGCGAAGATATGAACAGGCAAGTCGGGATAGAGAATGAAAGAGCCGTTCGCGGCCTCGAGAGTTTTCACAGACTCCACATCAAGTCGGGCAGAGAAGCCTTCAAAAGCGTTCGAGAACTTATGCCTCACGCCCGCCTGGATCTTCTCGACGAATGTGGTCAAGGCCGACTCTGAATCTAGACCGAGCTGGACCTTGTGCTCATCCGCAATCCCAGACACTATCTCTTCGAGTGCGTCCGCACCTTCTTGATGCGCCGTCAGCATCACTATGACTCCGACGAATCCGGAACCATCGGCCATGCCAGCCCAGTTCCAGGCTCCTGGCCTGCCGCTCTTACCAACGGTCCCGTCCAAGTAATTGTCCTCGTTCGGTAGACCTTGATTGCTCCTGTCCAAGGACCCGTCTATCGAAAGCAGGAATGGCACGGAGGAAGCGAGAACAAGAACGGCTACGAATGCCGCAGCGACAGCGCGCGGCGTCCATCTAACTGAGGAATGACTCGTCCCCATCCCGTCGGGTCCTGAAATGAGTTTGTGAATCAGGCGACCCAGCTCCGCATTTCAATTCATTGGCCTGGATATATAAGGCCTGCCGCTTAGTTATCAAAGCATGGACAAGTGCCAGGCCCATGACGATCTGACCGCGCTCGTCTCAGTCGTGGAACCAGTTCTTCTTGATGCCGGTGCCTGGTGCAATCCCATCCCACGCTTAGCTCTAGAACGAAGACATGCTATAAAGTGTTATTCTCAAGCTTGAGAATCAGTCCGTCGAAAAGATCTTTCTTCACCGTGGTGCGAACTGAATCCGACCGCACAGCAGCATGTCAAACATCCATACTATCGAGTGCGCTTCTTCCCAACGACAACAACCGCAACAAGACCTGTGATGAATGTTGCCAAAACAAGGCCGAGGGTGCTGCCAAACTCGGGAATCGCCGTGGTATAGTCCACCCATACAAGGGCCTCTCCTGCCTCAGCTACGGCAAGAGTAATCTCACTTTGATTCGTCTGAGCTCCAAGCCCGCAGCTGGCTTCAACAATCAAGTAGTCTCCGACAACGTAGTCAGTTGAGAAAGTAAAATCTGCAGATATCGCGTACCAGCCGTTGGAGTCGGTGCCATCCGGGTCTGACCTCACGGCCGTCTTATCCTTAATACTGACAGTCACGGAAGCACCACTTATAGGAGTGTCAGCCGAATCGACGACCCTCCCATAGACGAAGAGAGAGTCCGCTGGTTGAGCCTGCACTGAGCCCGATAGGGTAACTAGTGTAAGAATCAGAACGAAGGTAGCCGCTATGCCACCAGAAAGGCCCTGAGAAAGCAATCCTCTTCTTTTGGCTACAATCATCGCTTGTCAACTCCGTTCTTCCGAAAGATGCGCAGTAGTTATGGAGACGTTGGATAAAAGGTTTTTCGAAGGTGGCAAAATGAGCCACCCATAGGTGTTAAGAGGTTTGATATACAGCCACTATCCAGGATAGATGATTGTACCTGAGCCTACCAAGGTCAGAACATACGCCCTACCCTGAGTCACTACGAAGTCCTCGCCGATCCAGACATTACCAGACAGATGCTTGTAGGTGTGATACAAGCCGTCATCGCCGAGATACTTTATGGACGAGACCCAGGGACCGCTGACGTACTTCACGAACTCGCTGGCCATGACAGGCTTGAGCTGATTGTAGCCTACCAGGTTCTTGCCGTCAGACAACTGCACTCGCATAGACGAATCCAGGTTGCCACTGAGAGTGAAGGCAGCGTCTTCGCTGACACGGATGAGGTAGCCAGTTCCCGGCTTGATCTCGAAGTCCGGCGTGATGCCAGGCTTGAATGTCTGGTAGACTTTGAGCACAGGGTCATACTTCTTGATCCAGATCAGCTTGCTGCCAATCATGTCAGGTTGGGCAAGTCTGGATGCGTAAAGCGGCGAACTCATCTTCAGCGGAGATGACCATAGGTTCGTTCCCTTCAACAGCACGAACTCGAGCTCCGGATCCGACGGGTGCATGTTACCGAAATCTATCCTGAACGTGACAGCGGCTTCGTTCACGGTAACCGGTATGGTTATCATCACGCCACTTGGCGTTGTCGGTGTCCAACCCTCTTTGCTGGCCTCCCACAACCAATAGGTACCAGGCAGCAGGTCATCGAAGACATAGTACCCGATACAGTACGGGCAACATCCCATGTTCTTCGTCCAGACGGGCGTGGTGGGCACTTCCATACCATTGACCAAGGTACCCTTGATCATGATGCGCCAGTTGCCGATGCCGAATTCGTCCGGATCCATCACTCGGTAGACACCAACATCCAGCCTGTCCTCGAACTTCCAGCCCTCCACCTTGCCGTACCTGACGTTGCCGATGTCGTATTGCGCCTTAGTCGGCTCCAACGGCATCTCGAGCACGTTGACCGGCACCATAGGCGACGATATCATAGCCCAGCCAGGCTGGAGTACTTCCGTCACCTTGTACAAGCCCGCCACTCGGATGTCCCGGAACTCGTACAAGCCAGTGCTGTCCGTCACGGTTGTGTCGACGACCGTCCACTCGAGGTCGGCTTCGCATGCCTTGTACCACAGCTGGATTCTCCAGCCGCTCAGACCAGGCTCACCACCAGGCTCACCTGCATCCATCCTGCCGTCTAGGTCCTTGTCAAGGAACTTGTAGCCCCAGATCGAAGTGGTCGGTATGTTGCCGAACTTGATCTCCTCGACCATCGTGCCAGAGTAGATCTCGATGCCTCTGACCGACACAGGTGTCGTCGCGTGCCATCCGTATGGCAGGTCCTCGGTCACAGTGTACACCCCAGGCAGGGCGTCCGTGAAGGCCCAGTTGCCAAACTGGTCGGTCTGGGTCTCATCGTGGACAACTGTGCCGTTGAGCAGAGTGCCATCGAGGTAGACCGTCCAGCTCGGGATCGGGTCCTCGCCGTTGTCCCAGACCTGGTTCTCGTTCCAGTCGTAGAACTTGAACCCACTAATCACACCGTACTGCACGTTGCCGAACTTCAGGCAGAAGATCTGGCCGCCTGGGCTATTGATGATCACGTTCGGGTATCCGGGTTCGCCGTCAGGACCGACAATCATGGTCGGCTTGATGCAGACCCAGGTTCCGTCCAGGAGCTCCTCCCACACATTGTACGTGCCTGGATACACCTTGAACGAGAAGTAGCCGTCCTTCAGGGGCGGACCTGTCCAGGTCTCCTTCCAGATGTACTTGTAGTCGCCAAACGACTCGTACCCTTCGAGGATGATGTGCCAGCCGTTCAGGAAGACCTCTCGGCCGTCCTTGATGCCGTTCATGTTCTCATCGAGCCACTTGTAGCCAGTTATCTCCTGTTCTTTGACGTATCCGAAGTCGTACGGACCTTCGTCGTCACCCTCAATCTCGCCGGATGTCACTACGATGTTCGACCAGATCTCTGGGGTTGTTGCTTTCCAGCCCGCAGGAGGCGTCACCTGCAATGTGTATCCTGCCGCATCACTCGGCTCGATGATACCGTCGAACTCATCGCCGAAGTATCCTCTTATGAGGTCCGTGTAGGTCGTCCAGGCCGAGTATGTCACCGGTTCGTCAAATATGCTCATGCCGGAGAGTACAATCGACCATTCGCCATCCTCATAGTACTTGGGCAGTCCTGGTTCCTTGTCACCCTTGCTGACAACATAGTCCATGACTCCGTCGACGTCATCATCTCTGAAGACCCAGCCAATCAAGCTTGCGTAGTCGTACAGCTTGACTATCTTGCTGTCCTTGTCGCTCCTCTCGTGGTTCTGGTAGTCCCAAGCATTGACGGTAACGACGTTTGTGATTGGAGACAGGTCACCTAGCTTCGTCTTGTAATGCAGAATCTCCAGGTAAACGTAGCCGTCTCCATAGCCGAGCGCCGTGTCTTTAGATATGTCCCCGGTCAGAATGACTGATGCCCCTGGTCCAAGCGCCTGATATGGAGTCTTGTCCGGACCGAACAGCTTGTCGCCGAACATGCCCGTAGCCCATATGTAACCGACAGGCTTCAAGAACGAGTCCGCCACATTGAAGTCCATAGTTGTGTCAAGCGGGTGTCCCAGTATGCCGGGGTTCTTCACTTCGATCTCATAGGTTACGTAGTCCAGCCTCATGACGCCGTCCACTTGGTCTGGGATAGACTTGCCGTCCTCGTTGTACGCGTACTTGACGACGTCGATGGACGGGTGCAAGATGTTTATCTCACCCGTCTCAGCGAGCGGAGTTGTGAACCTGTGTAGGCTCGCCCATTGGTCGCCTTCGACCCACTGGTCGTCCCAGTAAGTTACGGTGACTCCGTTCTTGAATGGATCCTTTCCGTCGTTGTCCTTATTCGGGTCACCGAATTCCTCGCCCGTGACTTCGTAGTTGAGCACTGCAAGGTAGACGACGTGGTCGGTACTAGTTAGATCTGCATCCCAGTTACCAGTGAGGATGATGTAGTCATCTTTGGCTAGTTTGGTGTATGTCTCTCCGTGGCGTCCACCAACAACACCGGAGCCATAGCCCCAAATGAGACCGCCCAGGAGCGGATCGTCGACTGTATAGTCCAAGGCGATGTCGCCCGTGTTGGTGATTGTTATGACGAAGATGACTTTCTCACCCTCTTCGGCGCATGTCTTTCTGGCGTCTTTTGTGACTGTGAGAGCCGGGTGCCTCACGTCTACAGTTGAAGTGTCGGACTCGGTGATCTTGTGGAGTGTTCCCCACCGGTCGTCAGCCCACTGGTCGTCCCAGTAGGTTACCGAGGCTGTGTTTATCAGCGGGTC
>Ga0315296_10004682_pt1 | contig 11161 bp, 10 predicted proteins | sample YL17G14_18_MG_FD_203921 | JGI IMG/M metagenome (GOLD analysis project Ga0315296, IMG submission 203921) | Sediment microbial communities from Yellowstone Lake, YNP, Wyoming, USA - YL17G14_18 | ecosystem: Environmental > Aquatic > Freshwater > Lake > Sediment | place: USA: Wyoming | collected...
AACCACGCAAGAGTCTACACGGAACTGGCAGAAACGGATCTGATAGCCATCTGCGACATAGACGCTGAAAGGGCAAGAAGCGTTGCCAAGCAGTTCGGCGTAAAATCCTACGTAAACGCTGGAAGCATGCTGAAGAACAAGGACATCGAGGCAGTGAGCATATGCAGCTGGTCAACAAGCCTCGCAAAAGAAGCACTCAAAGCCCTGAAGGCTGGAAAACACGTCCTAGTTGAAAAACCCATGGCTGCAAACTCGAAACAAGCCCAGAAACTACTGCAGACAGCCGAAAAAGAGGCACTGCACCTCACAGTCGGCTTCCTCATGCGATTCATTCCAGGCCTGCAGCACATTGAACGAGCAGTCAAAGACAGAACAATCGGCGAACTTGTGTGCGCCACTTCAAAAAGAGTTTCCCAGTGGCCTGAAAGAATCGGCGACGTGGGAGTAGTGAAAGACACAGCAATTCACGACATAGACGTAATGCGATACATCTTCAACGAAGACCCAATAGCCGTCTACGGAAAAACTGGAAACATGGCGCATGCAAAGTTTGAAGACTACGCCCAAGTGATGCTCACATTTGAGGGGGGAAAAACAGCCTTCATCGAATCCAACTGGTTGACCCCGTACAAGACAAGAATGCTGGTAGCCACAGGAAGCAAAGCCATCATGAAACTTGACTACATCACACAAGAGTTAACAATAGAGAACGAAAAGGAAACCCTGCAGCCGCGATATCCAGTGAAAGAACCGCTGAAACTTGAACTGCAAAACTTCGCAAAATCCATCTTAGAAAACGAGAAGCCCCTCGCAACTGGAGAAGACGGCTTGAAAGCCCTGCGAATAGCTGAAGCAGCATTGAAGTCCTCAGCCACGGGCAGAGTAGTGAAGCTTAAACAATAAAATCAGGATGTCTTAGGCCCAGTTTTCAGCGTAAACGGTTTATCTTTGGACAATATTTCCTCCGGAACCTTTTCCTTCCACTTCTTGAGAAATGGCAAATCCTCATTTTCCTTGCGCAGATTATCTGGAAGCATCTCCGGAATCTCGTCGCGTATCGGATACCATCTCAAACACTTTGGGCACACAATCAAGCCTTCTACAATCTCCTCGTTCTCTTCGAAAACGTGCAGTTCAAGCGGGTGATGCTTGTCAATAGGACAAGCAAGTATCTCCATCAGCTTCCTTTTGATAGTAAATTCCTCCCGAGGTACTCTTGTGATTAAACACTATAAAACATTTTCATGCGCAAAGCGCTCCCGGACTACTTGTCAAAGTTTATTCCCTTCTTCTCGAGGCCTTTCAACATATCAAGCACTTCTCAGGCGCGAGCCGCATCTCTTCTACAGTGGCGTCTACATGGAAACTCTCCACTTGAGAAAAGGCATTCTGGATTCTTCTGCTAAGTACATCTCCAATAGGAGAAAACCACGTGAAGCTCTATCGACTAGAGGAATTGACTCTAATGTCCAAAACCACTTGGCACCAGTTCGGGCCCGTTGTTCGAACAATACGACCCAATTGAACAGCAAGATCGACGTCCAAAAGCTGAAGCCTCTTGACCACCTTGGACATTACCCTCCCAACTGGGCTCTCAATCTTGCTGACATATTCAAAATCATAGTAGTGTATCCAGCCACCGCTCTTCTTCAAGGCCAGCAAGGCAAAGGGTAAATATTCGAATGCTTTTCCGGGCAACGGCATGAGAACGCGATCTGCCACATGAGTCAACCTTCCCTCAATTACTTGTTTTGCGTCACCGAGCAGCGGGATGACCTTCCCGTAGGCGCCGTTTTTTCTGATGTTTTCTCTCATGAATTGAAATGCGACTGGACTAACATCAATCGAGTACGCCTTAAGCACACCAGAATGCTTAGCTATAATTATTGAAAAGCATCCTACTCCAGCAAACATGTTCACCAAGACTTCACCACTTTCAACTTGCCCTGCAATTCGCATCCGCTCGCACATGAGCCTTGGTGAGAAGTAGCATTCTGCGACATCAACAGAAAACGCACATCCACATTCCTTGTGAACTGATGTAGTCTTGTTCTGGCCAGCAACCCACTCCAGCTTCCGCAGTCTGAAGTCTCCATGAACAGGGCCTTTCTGAGCCAACACAGTTTTGACGTTCTTGTGAACGGACATGACAGCTTCCGCGATGGCGCGACTGTACTTCTCAGATGCTGACGTTAAACGAACGACGGCTATGTCGCCGATTATGTCGTAAGAATTGTAAACACAAGCCAAATCCTCAGGGGGAAGCACCTCTGAAAGGAGCTCTCTCAGCCACCTCTTCAAATTCTGTCTCGCCTGCAGAATATGAGAACGTTTGGAAACATTTAAAAGCACAGCAAATCCCCTCTCTAGGAAGAGGAAAACATCAATGGAGAAAACGCCAACTGGAACCGTTTACGAATGTGTGAGATGCGAGGCAAAGGTTCCTTCTGAGGAACTGGAGCTCCGAGGCGGAGAAATAAAATGTATTGTGTGCGGCTACAGAATTCTGAAAAAGATGAAACCGCCAGTTGTCAAGCGCATCCAAGCAAGATAGAATTTCGCGACAAGACGTATTCTACTCTTTCTCTGAAAGGCCAGTTACCCGTGTGTTGCTGAGACCGCGGTGATGGTGCTAGAAGATTTCTTTTTCGCCTATCTTGCGGAGAGCTCTCCCGCGAAGCTTGACTGTTTCACTGACGAACTCTTCAGGTTGTCTTTCAACAGTCTTTCTCTTTACGGTTTCTCCGCAAACCCCTTTTGGCAACAATCGTCTCTTGAGGCACATAGCATACAAGCAGTTTGGGACATCACACATTTCTTCTGTCCACCTGCACCATGCACCATCTCGCCGATCGACAACAGCGTTCTTCGCACATTTGAACGATTGACATGTTGGAGAACAAGTTTTTGCTTGAGCCAATACATGCACGACCTTTGACCAATCTATTGACAAAACTCTACTGTTGCAGCATTACTCCGCTAAGAACTACTGTCCAAAGGAGTTTATATAAAGTTTTTTCCCTGAAACTCCTTATTCAGACTCTAACTTTCAGCCTTCTTGGGCTTCAGACGCCTTCTTCTATAGACTTCAATCGTTAGAACAAAGAGCACCGTTGCTACGATTATCACCACTGTTGCCAGCTGGCTTGTTTCGACCAAGAAGCCCGCCAACATCACGTACTTGTCAGCTCTTATCTCGATCGTTGTTGACGTGACGACTGAATACGTGCCTTCCGTAAACGGTTGCGTTTGGTCTAACAGATAGACAACTACCTGCAGCGAGGGACCGATCGATCCTGTAAGACCAGTGAACATGGCGCTACCGTCAGCCTGCGTGCGGTTTGAACGGGGGATTGCGCCTTCCCGATGCAATGTGACGTTAACATTCGAAATTGGCTGTCCAAAGTAGTCAAGAATTCTGATCGTGACTGTCAGTCCGTAAAGCTGGCAAGGCAGGGATATGTTCTGATTTTGGAATAAGTCCACGGCTACTTCATTCAGTTTTATCCCGTCTGAGTCGTAGGCTCCTATTTGATACTTGCCAAAGGTGCTGTTGAAGACAGCCAATCCTTGAGCGTCGGTCCTATTTTCGTAGTGTATTCCGCCCATGTTCTCTTGGACCTTCACCAGAACATCGCTGGCAGCTTGATTGCTCGCGTCAGTGACATTGACCTGCAGCATGAATGTTGGGCAAGTGACTGTCACATTGAACCAAGCTGTCAGATTTCCATCTACCCGCAACGCCTGGATGTTAGTTGTGTTGAACTGTGTACTATAACGTGAAACGTTTAGAACGTAGTTGATGTCGGGCAACAATGAATGTGCCACAGTTATCCCGTTGATGTCCGTGACGTTCTCGTTCTCTGCGGTACTGGGCGTATCCGCGCGTGCTAGGAACGTGCCTGCCTCAGGAATTCGAATCTCGCTTCCATTGACTAATGCTAGGACTACTATTCTCAAGTTGGTGAGGTTACACGCCATGTCTAGCGAAGTCGCACCGGTGACGTTTATCCAGCCTTTGCTGACTGTTTCATTCTTGTAGTGCGCTTCATAGGTGTAGTTTCCAGACTCAAATCTGAAAGGCGCTATACCATCTGAACCGCTTGTCTGGTTGTAAACGGGGTTTCCGTTTTCGAAAGCTGTCACGTTGATGTCCTGCACTGGCTCGGCTGCAAGGTTCCTCGCGGTTACGTTGACGGCGTATCCTGGAACTGTGAAGTTCTGGATGTCAGGCGGGTTTTTCAACATCGAACCTCTAGTAGTGATGTTGACAGTGTACGTTCCCATTGAGGCGTTTAAAGGAACAACCCAGCTCGTGTACTGAATTATGCCCGTGGAGTTGTCGGCTGTCAGGTTTGCATAGTGAATAACGTCTTTTCCCGTTATTGTGAGAGTGACGTTTTCACCGGGCTGATAGAGCGCTTTGATGTCGACGGTTTGATTTCTGTGGTATTCGGTTGAGTTTGTCAGCCCTACGGTGAATGAACCTGTTCCAAGCGTGGAGTTAAGCAGCACTTCATATTCGCCGACGAGGCTCGTGTTGGCTGGCGGAAAGTTTCCAGAGTAGTTTGCGATGATTGTTCCGTTGCCGGTAAGCGACGTGGTAAGGTTAAGCATTGCTGTGTAAGAAGCGTTGTTCACCGTGTTGTAAGGTATCTCAACCGTTACATTTGCAACGTATGTCGTGTTTGACTCGCCGCCAGTTATGGTCACATTGATCGGAACTGAGTCGCCTTCTTGCCGCTGCCCAGGAGGGTCGATTTTCGGCACGTCAAGGTAGTATGCAGTTGTGACCGTGAAAGTTCTGGTGTCTTTCTCTGCTGTGGTCGCGTTCGTGTCGATTACCGTCACGTTGTGGGCACCGGCCACTGCATCTGGAACAACAAACGACGCGTAAACACTGTTTCCTGTTGCAGTCCCGCTTGTGATGTTAAATTCATCAAACATCACCTGAAACGTCCCATTCACGGTGCTTATGTTAGCTGTCAATTGCACGGTGTCATTGACATGTCCTGAGGAAGGATCCAGGGAGATTATGCTCGTCTGAGCCTCTGCTTTAGGCAAGAATGGGAAAGTCAACATGATGGAAGACAGCATCAAAAACATGAACGCCAATGGTTTGATTTTTCTCAACGGAGATTTTTCCAAACGCTTTCCCTCGCACATCCTACTCAAGATTGTGAGCATTTCTAACACTGGGCCCATTTTAAACTTTACTTTTTATTTTGCGTCTTTATCTTTCCCCCGTGGAGAAAACTTGATAACCTCCTCTGAAGTATGAAGTTCAGAACCATTCCTCTCTCCCTGACGTATGATTCTCTCCATGAGCCTCAGACCGGAAATCTTCGTTCGAAAGGCAGGGATAATTGTTTATCCCACAAGCCCCAGTTGCCAATCCGCCTGCTTTCTCCTCTGCCTCTAAAACGAGTGTACGCAAGCCAAAAACTGTCGAATGAATCGCAGCGACTAAACCTGTCGATCCAGCACCAACAACAATAGTATCATACACGTCGTTCACACTCCTCTGTCATTAAATCACATATGATACTCAAAGAATTGACTGGACGAAAGTATGCAAGATTCTAACGATTCACAGCAATAGTCGAGGGACCTAGGCCTAGCGCGCTTGGGTGTTTAGAAATTAGGTTAATCATCAACGAAAAGGTCAGGAAAGGGGCCGAAGTCTGCAAGATGAAAGAAACATCCATTGATGGGCAAACAGAAAGAAGCGAAAAATGGAGAACAAGCATTTAACAAACAATTTCTAAACAGGCTAGCGCGCCTTATGCGGCGATAAGGTAGTATCGTTTTTCGCGCTTCTCGTCTGTGATTTCTTTCACTTTGGTCTCAAGTCGGCGCCGCATTCTGGACAGAACTTTGAACTTACTGGTATGCGTGCTCTACATTTAGGGCAGATAAGCACAACTGGTCTCTGCACTGGTCTCTGAATCGGAACGAAAGCCACAACAATTCCGTAAATCATCTTCGACCAAGATTAACATCAGCAATGTTCTCTGACAAAAGGCTTGTGTATCCACTTTCTACCAGGCGCCTTGCAGTGCAGTTTACAAAGATTTTGATAGCTCTTTGACTTTGTCTTTGATTTGCTTGTAAACCTTCTCTTGTTATTCTATGGAGATGTAAAACTACTTATACCCAAAAAGCATGGATAGTATTTGGTGGTAGCATGTCTGCAATAAGAATAGGGAAAATTCAATATGGAACCGTGATAGACCATATAACTGCCGGAAAGGGAACAAAGGTAATCGAGGCTTTAGATTTAGCCAGAAGTGACAAGATAGTTTCCATGTTGATGAACGTTCAGAGCAAGAAATTAGGTAAAAAAGATATTGTAAAAATAGACGGGGTTCATTTAGATCCCAAAGAAATCGCACCGAAAATCTCACAATTTGCACCTAAAGCAACAGTCAACCTAATAAAAAACTCTAAGGTCTTAAACAAAGTGAGATTAGAATCTTTATAAAATGAGCAAACTGGTAATCCCTTTTTCTCTTCTTTTTATAACCAAGTTCATAGATACTACAACGATCATTTTTCTGATGTTTATACAATTTGTCGATACTTATGATGATAAGTCCTTTCATTGCCCCGGCTAATGTTTCTTCTTCAGTTTCGGCTTCGGCTTCTCAGTTAGAGCTCTATGAGGCTTGTTTTGGATTCTTGAATAGAGCTCGTGGGGCTCGTTTCAGGAAGTTCAGGAGAGCCATGTTAAGCTCCAGAATGCTCGTAGTAAGGGCTCCCGGCTGAACTATGTTTTTGGAGCGTCCCATGCTGACTTGAGGGGTACCCCATACATAAATGAGAATGTTGTTTCATGATACGGGGGTTCCCCCTTACGTTCTGTGGCCCTATGCAGAAGAGAAATTCGACGGGATACCCTCTTTTTGAGAGTAACACGACCAGACAAAAAGAGCCTACCCCCTAGGATCCCTCACTGCTGAAAACTTCCCTGACCACGAGAGTCAACAAGGGCTTCGCTAGGCTCCACATCAACAACCCAAGGAAACAAACACTGAAACTTTGCATGTAAAAATCCTAAGCAGACGGAATTGAAAGCCAGACGGAGACTGTGAAATGACGGATGAAGACTTTGAGTGGGAGAACAGAACGCGTGGCAACAGGAAAAACGACTTAAATGCGAAAACGCGATAGTATTGCCTGACCTTTGAAGGACTGAACATGATTGATGAAATTTTGAGCATTGTTGAGAGCCATGAGAAGTGGCGCGGAAAGCAATGCCTGAACCTAATTCCTTCGGAAAATGTTATGAGTCCTGCTGTTCGGCGACTTCTTTCTTCAGAATTCGGCAACCGATACACTGCCAGAGACCGCTTCTACATGGGCACGCGCTTTACTGACGAGATTGAACAGTGCGGTGAGAAGCTTGCAAGGAAGCTTTTCAAAGCAGAGTCCGCTGACCTGCGCCCCCTTTCTGGGCACATTGCCGACCTGATAGTCTTGGCCAACTGTGCGAAACGAGGCGACACTCTCATGTGCCTTTCTCCCGAAGACGGCGGATATCCTGGAATGTGGAAGGAAGGCCTAGCAGGGCTTCTCGGGCTCAAACCCGTGGCTTTTCCATTCTCAAAGAAAGACAGAAACATAGCGGCTCAGAAGGCTGAGGAAGCTATAAGATGCGTTAAGCCAAGAATCGTGGTCTTCGGCGGAAGCTTGATCACGTTTCCACATCCCGTTAAGGAATTAGCCAAACTCGCTCGCGATCATGGCGCGTTTGTAGGGTTCGACGGTTCGCACGTTATGGGGCTTATTGCCGGGGGACAGTTCCAAGACCCGTTGAGGGAAGGCGCTTATGCCTTGTTTGGCTCAACCCACAAATCGTTCTTCGGCCCGCAAGGAGGCATAATTTTGGCGGACAAAGAACATGGAGAGCTGTTGCAGTCGAAGATTTATCCGGCTTTCGTTGACAACGCACACTGGAATCGCATAGCCGCATTGACCTTAGCTTTGGCTGAAATGAAAAGTTTCGGCAAGCCCTATGCAAAACAGATAGTTCACAACTCGCAAGCCTTAGCAAAAGCCCTGCATGATTACGGCTTTCCCGTCGAATGCGAACACCTCGGCTTCACGAAGTCCCACCAAGTCATAGTGGATTATGGAGACTATGAAAAAGGCAGAAACGTGGCGGAGAAACTTCAACAGGCAAACATCATCACCGACTGCGTCATCAGAATTGGCACTTGTGAGGTAACGAGGCGCGGAATGAAAGAAAGGGAGATGCTTAGAATAGCTGAACTGCTCAAAAGAACCGCGATTGACGGGGAACAACCAAACGGAATAAGGAAAGAGGTTGCGAAGTTGATGGTTGACTTTCAGAAAACCGAATACTGTTTCGAAAGCTGAAAAACGCCTTTATTAAACCGTCGAATTCCCTATTCTTACGAACAGCGACCCTCGGTTTGCGAAGATGACAATCAACCTTAAACGTCTCGAATTCAGCCTCACTACGAAATGCAATTCACAGTGTATTTACTGTCAAGCAGACGCGTCGCCGTCATGCAAAGAGGTTATGGACGTTAGAGACGCATGCAACTATCTGACAGAGGCATGCGCAGTTTCAAACCTCGAATCGTTCATGGTGTTTGGCGGCGAACCCATGCTCTACCCAGAGCGTGCCATAGCCATGTTCAGGAAAGCTAGCCAACTGGAGATTCCGCGAGTAGAGATCCTCACAAACGGCGTTTGGGGGAAGGACAAAGCAGAGGTTGAGAAGCTTGCGAAAAAGCTGAAAGGCGCAGGCCTGAACATTCTGGGGATAAGCGTTGATGCTTTTCACCTTCAATACATACCGCTTGATTATCCGCGAAACGCTGCAGAGGCCTCGATTAAGGCAGGAATTGAAAACGTCGCATGGAACGTTGCCGTCATTGAATCTTTGGACGCGTTGAACGAATACGACGCGAAAACCAACCAGATTCTGAAAACGCTTCAGCCTGTAGGAATCGAAGCCCACATACACAAGGTTGTTTGTGTCGGACGCGCAACGCAAACGTTACGTGAGTATTTCCAGCAGACTTCACTAGAGGGACCTTGCGAAGGAGAGCCGCCGATCGGCAACGCACTCGTAAGTCCAGAAAGCATATGCATCGAACCGTCAGGCTAAGTTGATGTCTGCTGGCACTTACCTCTTGGAAACGCGAAAGTCAAACCCTTAAGCCAGATGATAAGCAAGTATGATTGGCGAAACAGCATAATCACCGAAATTCTAGTCAAAGAAGGCCCCATCGGACTAGTGAAACTTGCCAGAGTGCACAAGCATCGATTCAAACTACATAGTTACTTTGCAAAGTGCCACTTATGCATAGAAACAAGAAAAGCGCTCAAGCCTCACCATCCAGAAGCATACTCATAAAAAGTTCTCGTTGACACGCATTGAGACTCTTCGCGCGGGAAGCAAGGAGATTCTTATAAAACAGTCCACATTCTTGTCTTTCAGAAACAGAGTACTGACTTAGGAAAGGAAGATCTCTTGGACACTTTGATTTCGCCTACGCTCATTAAGGCAATGGAGAAGCAGAAATACCATTTTGTCGGTAGGCACTCGGCTGTCAAAAGGTGCAGATGGCTCTACGAAACGCTGGTCCATGACAGGCCATGCTACAAACAGAAGTTCTACGGGATAAAAACACATCAATGCATCCAAATGACCCCAGCTGTTTTCTACTGCACGCAACAATGCCTGTTTTGCTGGAGAGCCCAAAGCGGTGAGCTTCAGACAGAATGGAACGAAACCATAATGCCCATGATGGATACACCAGAGGAAATTGTTGAGGGAAGCATCAAGGCACAACTTGCAATCTTGACAGGGTACAAAGGGAATGAGAAAGCGAACAAACAGAAATTCAGAGAAGCTCTGAGACCTAGGCATGTGGCCATAAGCCTAACAGGAGAGCCGACACTTTACAAGAATTTGGGGGAACTGATCCGAACCTTTCACAGAAGGGGATTCACCACCTTTCTCGTTTCCAACGGAACCGTGCCATCAGCCTTGGCTGAACTGAATGAGGAGCCGACACAACTTTACATCTCTGTCTGCGCCCCCGACGAAGAAACCTATAGATGTGTTTGCCGCCCTCAGATTCCAAAAGCGTGGGAAAAGCTCAATGAAACTCTGGCACTTCTTCCCAGTTTCAAATGCCCAACAGTTTTCAGAATAACGTCAGTACGAGGTCTAAACATGAGCGACGCGAAAGGTTACGGTGAACTCGTTGAAAAGGCCAAGCCCACTTATATCGAGGCTAAGGCTTACATGCACGTCGGATTTTCTAGGCGCCGCCTAGTCTTTGAAAATATGCCTGGCCATAAGGAGATGAGAGCATTTGCAGCAAGGTTGGCGGCTGAAACAACCTACGATATAATTGATGAATCAGAAGAAAGCCGAGTTGTATTGTTGAGCAGACTTGGCAAGCCGAAAAGATTTGGAGGGGGCTAAAATCCCTTGCAAACGATTCACCTTTCATCATCATCTTTCGAAACAGTATCTTTGATTATTGAATTGAATGAAAGCAAAGCTTATATATTGGCTCAACTATTAACCTAAGTCTTATACCAAAAATTGAATCGAGGTGTTAACAATATGGTTAGCGATGGGAGAGGACGATTGTTCAGAAGGAAAGACGGTAAATTCCTAATCTACTTGCCTAAAGACTTTGCCGAAGACAGCATGTTTCCGTTCAAAGGCGCCGACTCCATATTCGTGAAAGTGAGCTTCAAGATTGGAGACACCACCAAACTGCTCATAGAGAAGTGGAAGGAACCGCCACCACCAGCCGAATAGTGAACAATCGACCGAAAAAGAAAGACAAAACAACCGACTACCTCTTTTTTGACAGATGACAAACTACTTATTTGACTCCGTTTTCTAGACTCACGTAGGTGTCAGATTCCATGTTGCCATTGAAGGCTGTTTTGAAAGAAATAGAAAAGAAGCTACAGGAAAAGGAAAAGGTGCGGGAAAACGCTCAGAAAGACATGCGGAAAGCAACAAGCTTGTCCAAACAAGCAATCCTTCTCATTCACCAGAACAGACTGAAAGAGGCCAGAAAGCTCGCTGAAAGAGCGAAACAAATCATTTCAAAACTCAATGACCTCTCAGCCACGCATCCAAGCATCATCTATGGCG
>Ga0315296_10004683_pt1 | contig 11158 bp, 12 predicted proteins | sample YL17G14_18_MG_FD_203921 | JGI IMG/M metagenome (GOLD analysis project Ga0315296, IMG submission 203921) | Sediment microbial communities from Yellowstone Lake, YNP, Wyoming, USA - YL17G14_18 | ecosystem: Environmental > Aquatic > Freshwater > Lake > Sediment | place: USA: Wyoming | collected...
TGTTGGGCGTGGCGGAGTTGGTCGGGATGGAATGGCGGCGGATGGCGCAGTTGTGTCAGAGCGCAAGTGGGGGTATACTGGAGTTGGGCCATGGGCACCTCCTCTGGTTATGGCGGGAATGAGCGGGTACTCATTCCCTATTCTGGTGGGACTAACCATAACATGGATGCCGATGGCCCTTTTGTCAAGAGGGAACGGGTGGAAAAGTTGGGGGGAAATCAAGGGCGGGGACCCGTTGCGGGTTCCCGGGTCCCCCATCGTTTGCGTGCCGGGGCATGCTGTAGTACAATAGGCGCTGGTGCGATTTCAGCATGAACGTGGATGTCCGGGGTGTCGGCACGAGCAGGCAGCCCGAGTCCAGGATCTTTCCCTGGGGATCGCTCCATGAATACGCAAGTCCTGGTTCTCAACCAAAACTTCGAACCGCTTCATATCTGCAACCTGAGGCGGGCATTGGGCCTGGTCTTTTTGGGCAAGGCCGAAGTGCTGGTCGAAAACCACCGCCTGATTCGCACGGTTTCCCTGACCATCGACTGCCCTTCGGTCATCCGGTTGTCCCACCTGGTACATCGCCCTCTGCCCAAGGTCCGCCTGACCCGCCGGGAAGTCTTCCGCCGGGACAGCTACACCTGCCAGTATTGCGGCCAGCCGACCACCCGGCTGACGCTGGACCATGTCGTCCCTCGCCATCGCGGGGGAATGCATACCTGGGAGAACCTGGTGGCTGCCTGCACGCGCTGCAACCACCGCAAGGGAGGGCGCACTCTGGAGGAGGCGGGGATGTACTTGCTGCGGCGGCCTTTCCACCCTCACGCCTCGCCTTACTACTTCCTCGAGGGGCGCGTGCATGGCTCGCCCGAGGAGTGGTGGCCTTTCCTGCCCAGGCAGTTGCGGCCCTGAGAGACAGGGGGCACGATGGACCTCAGCCAGCAGATCGAGGCGGATCAACGGCGACTGCAGGAACGCTCGCAGATCGCCCACATGCAAGGCCAGTTGGATGACTTGCGCCATCGCCTGGAGCAGCAGGCGGCCCGGTCCCAGCTGTCCAGCGAACAGGCCCACCAGGTGCAGGACATGTTCGCCCAGTTGGAAGCCCGCTTCGTCGCCCAGGTCGAGGCGACGCGACAACAGGAGCAGACCCAACTGCGGGCCTACCAGGCGTTGCAGAAGGACGTCGCCGAACTACGCCTCCGCATGGAGGAACCGGCCCGCCAGGCCCTCACCCTGATGGCCCAGGTCCAGGACCTCCAGGAGAGTCTGCGCCTCCTGCGGGAACAGGCCGGGCAGGGGAGGGAAGACCAGAAGAAGATGAAGCAGCACCAGGAGGATCTGCACGCCCAGGGGCTCCTGCGGGAAGAACGCCTGGCCCGGTTGGACAGCCTGGTCGCCCGCCTGCTGGAGGGAGAAGGGGAGCGCCAGCAGGAGATGCTGCGCATCCGGGAGGCCGTCGAGTCCGAGCGAACCAACCTGCGCCGCTCCGCTGCCGACCTGGATCGGCTGTCGGCCGACCTGCGCGGCGAAGGGCAGGAACTCCTCTCCCGCCTGAACCGGCTGGCCGATCTGCAGCGGCAGGGCAGTGCCACCGTGGAGGCGATCAAGGAAGAGCATGACACCCTGGTAGAGGGGCTCGATCACCTGGCCGCCGAGTCGCAGCGGATCGAACGGCAGACGGTCGAGCGCTCCCTGCAACTGCAGGAGCGGGTGGAGGATCTCCGGCAGGCCCTGCAGCGGGAGTGGGAGGACCTGCGCCAGGCAGCCGAACGGCGGGAGGAGAGCCAGAACGCCTGGCTGCGCCGCATCGAGGAGCTCTACCACGGTCTGGACGAGCGACTGAAGCGGCAGGACGAGGAGGTCAGCCTGACCCTGTCCCAACTGGGGACCCGTCTGCAGTCCCTGGACCGGGCAGGGGAAGGGCTCATGCGGGCCCTGATCGAAACCTTCCAGCAGCAGTTGGAGCAGGGGGCCGAAGAGCGGCTCCGGCAGATCGGGACAACCGAGGGGGAAGCCCAGGCGGAACAGGTTTCACGTGAAACCAGGCCGGCCCGGAAGGTATCGGGCCAGAAAGGTTCCACGTGAAACCCGTCAGGTCAGACCGCTTCCAGCGGCCGGGGGACTCTCCATGGTCGAAGCTACCGTTCGCAGCGTGCACGTCAGCCTGATTACCCAGCATCGGGTGGTCGTGCTGAAGGAAACCCACGGCAACCGCTACCTGCCCATCTGGATCAGCCCGGACGTGGCCGACGCCATCACCCTGGAGATGCAGGGGGTCCAGATGGCCCGTCCCTTCACCCACGACCTGTTGCGCTCGGTGATCGAGACCCTGGGCGCCAAGGTCAATCGGGTGCTGGTGAACGACATCCGCGACAACACCTTCTACGCCCGCATCATCTTCGATCTGACCGGCCGCTACGCCGAAGTGGACTCCCGCCCCAGCGACGCCATCGCCCTGGCCGTCCGGGTCAAGTGCCCCCTCTTCATCGAAGAGAGCGTCCTGGAACAGGCCGCCCTGGTGCTGGAAGAGGGCCCTCCCTCCGGGAGCGAAACGGTGGGGGAACTGCGCGTCTTCCGCGACTTCCTGAGCCACCTGGATGTCGAAGGAGAAGGACCGGCAAGCCTGGACGAGGAAGGGGAGGAAGAGCCGCCCGAGGAAGTCCCATGAGCGAGCAAGGGAAATGGCTCCGCCAGATTGTGCTCCAGGTGATCCGCTGTTGCCCACACTGCCAGCGCCCCTACGAAGACGCCGACGTCCGCCTGTTGGGCCAGAAGGACGACAGCTGGATCCTCTCCCTCTACTGCCGCTCCTGCCACGTCCTCGCCGTCGTCGGGCTGGGCGTCAGCTCCACGGGCGAACTGAGCCCGCGGGAGATCGAGCACTTTAAGCAGGCACCCCCGTTGACCAGCGACGACCTGCTCGACATGCACCTCTTCCTCGAGCACTTTGACGGTGATTTCCGCTGTCTTACGGAACGGCCAGCCAAGTCGGGAAAGCCACCACAATGACCGTGATGTTGTCCTCTCCTCCCGCAGCGTTTGCCTGAGCAACCAGCCCTTCGCAGAGCTGCTGGGGGTCCCCTCCGCCACCAAGCGCCTGGGCCAGGACCTCATCTTCCACACTGCCCCACAGCCCATCGCTGCAGACCAACAGGTGGCTGCATCCTCGGAGCGAATGGGAGGCCACCTCCACCTCGATTTCCTTCTGTTGCCCCACCGACTGGTACAGGTAGTTCCGCTTGGGATGGTGGCGGGCCTCCTCGGCCGTAATCTGTCCCAGTTCCTGCAGACGGGCGACCATGGAGTGGTCCCGGGTTCGGCACTGCAGCCCCTCTGCCCCATAGGTATAGACCCGCGAATCGCCGACGTGGGCCACGTGTAGCCGTTCCCCCAGAACGAGGGCCGCCGTCACCGTCGTCCCCATGTCGCTTCCCTGCAGGACCGCTTCTTCCAGAATGCGCCGGTTCGCCGTCAGGACGGCTTCCCGCAACATGTGCTGGATCGCCTCCGGCTGGTCGCCGCGCAGGACCGGGAGAAGGAGATCCTGCACCACCCGGTCCGCCACGGCCTCCACCGCCCGGGCACTGGCGACGGCTCCGCCGGTGTGGCCGCCCATCCCGTCCGCCACGACGAACAGGCCCAGCATCAATGGGTCCGCTGGACCGGGCAGGGAGGTCAGCATGGCGAACATGTGGTCCTGGTTGGTGTTCCTGACCTTGCCGATGTCCCGGTCCACCCCGAAGGAGGTCTCTTTCCGCTCCGCCGGCGGAGGCGCTTTCGGCGCTTGGCGAGGCCGTTTCCAGAAAGGCATCTTCAGCGCTCCTTCCATCGGTGGGGTACGGCAGGCCATACCCCTACGCCCTTAGCGCGTAGATCCTGTGGTCCATCGAGCCAATGTAGACGACGCTGTCCACGATCATGGGCGAAGCCGGCAAGGGGCCAGAGGTCGCGAACGACCAGATTTCCTTGCCCGAATCGGCCTCCAGGCAGTACAGACGCCCACCGCCGGCGCCGAAGTAGACCTTGCCACCGCTCAACTGGGGGGAGGAGGTGATGAAACTCCCGGTCTCGAACTTCCAGATCAGCCGGCCGTTGCGTGCGTCCAGGCAGTAGAGATTCCCGTCGACCGAACCGACGTACACGCGGCCGGCGTAGAGGCAGGGGGAAGAGGTGACCCGGCCCCCGGTGCGGTACTTCCACGTCGCCCAACCGCTGCGCTGATCCAGGGCATAGACATAGGAATCCCACGAACCCGCGTACACCTGCCCCTCGAAAACGGCCGGCGAGGAAACGACGCTCAGCCCGGTGCGGCACTTCCACTGCAGCTCCCCCCGCAGGGCCTCCAGACTGTAGACATGCCCGTCGTTCGAACCGATGTAGACGTTGCCCCCGGTCAACGCCGCCGAGGAGCGCACCTGCCCCCAGGTACGGTAGGTCCAGACCTGGTCCCCGCGGCGAAGATCCAGGGCGTAGATGTTCTGATCGTCGGAACCGAAGTAGACCATGTCCTGCAGGATCCGCGGAGAAGAACGCACCGGCCCCCCCGTACGCGAACTCCACTGGGATTGGCCCGATTGCGCGTTCACCGCATAGAGCGTCCCATCCTCGGAGCCGAACAGGACCAGTCGCTCCCAGGCGCAGGCGCTCGAACAGATCCCACGCTGTGTCGGGACTTTCCAGATAAATTTGCCCATCTTTGCGTCTACTGCATACAGGTTATTGTCATACGCCCCGACATAGACAACGCCGTTGTAGACCAGAGGCGAGGCCCGCACCTCCTCCTCGCAGTCGAAAGCCCAGAGCACCCGGTCCGCTGTCTCCGCTGGAGCCAACCGGGCCGCCTCGCCGCGCAGTCCGCCCACGTCCAGATGAGCCAGGTCGATCAGGGCAGCGCGCACCTCGGCTGCCGAGGTCCAGCGCTGGCGGGTGTCGTACTCCAGGGCTTTCAGGATGAGGCCTTCCAGTTGCGGCGACACCTTCGGATTCAAGCCCGACGGGGGCCGTTCGTGGAAGGTGAAGGGGGTCTCCAGGCGGGGATCGCTGCGGGTCAGCAGGTGGTGCATCGTCGCCCCCAGGGCATAGATGTCCCCCCGCGGCTCGGCCACTCCCCGGTATTGCTCCGGCGGCGAATAGCCCTCCGTCCCGATCATCGTGCCCTTCCGGTCGGCCTCGAAGATACGGGCGATCCCGAAGTCGATCAGCACGGCCCGCCCGTCGGGGGTGATCATCACGTTGGAGGGCTTCATATCGCGGAAGATGATCGGTTCGGGCCGGTGGTTGTGCAGGTAGGAGAGGACGTCGCAAATCTGGATGGCCCAACGGACAACCTGTTCCTCTTCCATCGGACCATCCGAGTCTTCCAGCATGTCCTCCAGGTTCTGCCCCTCGATGAACTCCAGGATCAGGTAGACGCGCCCCTCCTCGACAAAATAGTCGTAGATCTTGGGGATGGCCGGGTGGTTCAGAGTAGCCAGCAGGCTGGCTTCGCGCTCAAAGTTCTTCAGGGTGATGGCCCGCGTCTGTGTATCGGGCGAGCGGTCGATCATCTCCTTGATGGCACAGGGACGGTAGACGTTCTTGAAGCGGAGGTCGCGGCCCTTGTAGACCACGCTCATGCCACCGATCCCCAGGATGGACTCGATCTGATAGCGTGCCTGGAGGATCCCACCGACGGACAGGGTCGGGATGCGGGGTCCCTCTCCCTCGTCCGTGGCAGCACCGGCCGGCCCCCCTTCCGCACCAGGACCTCCCTGCACCGACCGCGTCGCCGGGGCGCCAGGGCGAGCGGGCCCCTCCTCCTGGATCGGCCGGGTCGCCGGGGCAGACGGAGCAGCGGGAACCTCTTCAGGACGAGCCGGCGGCGGTCCCGCCTCTCCCTCGGGCTTCTCCGGGCGCGGCCTCTTGGAGGTCCCGACCTTCTTGAGCAACGCCATGGCTTCGTTCCTCCGCCATCCAGCGCTCAGGCAGCGGGCCCGACAATGGCCGCCGCGCCGTAGCCGACCACGTAGCCGCTACGTTGTCCGGTGACCTCTCCCGAATTGGTCGAATGCAACAGGACCACCTGTTCACCTCCCCAGCGGCGGCCCAGCAGCAGCACGGTAGCCACCGCCCCATACCCACAGGCCCCCTGCAACCTCCAGGCCGTCTGCCAGAAGCCGTGGGCATCCCCCCGCTGCAGAGCTGCCAGGGTGGCCGCGTCGGTCTCCTGCACCTGCCGATAGCTGTAGGCGTGACAGAGGTCCGAACTAGCCACCAACAGCGGGCGTTCCCCTCCCAGCACCCCGTCCAGTGCCTCGGCCAGTTCCTGGCAGTCTTCCCAGGTCTGGTCCCGCAGCATCACCGGCACCAGCAGGAATTCCCCCAGCGTCCTCTGCAGAAACGGCAACTGGATCTCCAGGGAGTGTTCCTCGTCGGCACGCAGCCGGGTGATCGGCAACTGCTCGGCCAGGCGGTCTACCGCAGCCTGGTCCACCTCCACCGTCCCCAACGGGGTCCCGTAGAAGCGCATGCCCGTGACCAGGAACCGCCCCGGATAGGGGACGTGGCATGGGCTGAGGACGACGACCCGTGGGTGGTGCTGCCCCTGGAGGAGCCGGTAGCCATAGGCGGCTACCTGGCCGGAGTAGACGTACCCGGCGTGGGGAGCAACCAGCCCGACGAGCCGGCCCGGCACGCTCTGCTCGGGCACGCCGGCCAGGAAACCATCCACCATCGCGGCGAGGGACTCGGCCGTCCCGGGGTACCAGGTGCCGGCAATCGCTGAGGACCTCACCCCATTCCTGGAATCACCTTCTCGGCGCATGGCCACCCTCCGCGCCCGGGGCCGTCCCCCGAGCGATCAGCCATCGGCTTTCCGTTAGGCGCGCCCCCAGCCGCTGATCGTCGACTGCTCACTTGAAGATGGAGCGGCGCAGGTAGATCTCCTGGCCGCAGCGGGCGCACTTGCCATCCTCGATGCCGGCGATCCGGACGTAGAACTTGCCCTCCCGGCGGATCAACACCTGCCCACAGGACGGGCAGAGGGTGTGGGTCAACCCAGCCTCTTCCCCACTCTGGACGTAGACATAGCGCAGGCCGGCCTCGCGACCAACCTCCTGCGCCCGCTCCAGCTCCGCCGGGGAGGCAGGCGGCTTCCCGGCCATCTCCCCGGCCGGTTCAAAATGCAGCAGGTGCCAGGGCGTATCCACCCCCATCTTCTCCCGGATCCAACTGGCCAGGCCACGGAGCATCTCCTCCTCACCATTGACCCCGGCGATGAGGGGGGTATGCACCTCGACGTGGCAGCGCCAACGCTCCCGAGCGTGGGCGGTGGAACGGAGGATTGCCTCCCAATCCGGCAGGCCGCACGCCTGCTCATAGGGCTGGCCGGAGGCGGCCAGGATTTCCACCGCGCAGGCATCGAGATAGGGACCCAACAGGTCGATCGCCTCTTCCGAGACAAACCCCCTGGTCAACAGCAGGGTAAAGAGCCCGTTGGCCCGGGCCAGTTTGGCACTGTCCAGGACGTATTCCAGCCACACGGCCGGCTCCTGATAGCCCCAGGCGAGCCCCCGGCAGTGATGCTCCACGGCAAAGTCAATGGCCCGCTCGGCGTCCAGGTAGCGCTGCTTCTCTCCCACGCCGGGGAGCTCGGGCGGAGCGGGACGAAAGCGGCAGTGCAGGTTGTCCCCCCATCCCCCCAGGGTCAGGAGCACGCTCCCGGGAAACAGGTGGTACACGCCGCGCCGCTCAATCGGTTCCACCGCCGCCGCAGAGATCAGGCCGTAGTTCAGGGGATAGAGGGCGCCGTCCTGGTTTTCCCGCACCCGGCAAAGCCCGCTCTCCCCCGGGGCAATCCGGCAGCGCCAGGGACAGAGGCGGCAGAGGACGTTGGCCCCCTCCACCCGGTCGTACAGCAGCGCATCCTGCATCGTCTCCTCCAACCCAGCGAACGGCACGACACGGATTTCGCACGGTTTGCACGGATCACAGGTTGCCAGGGATCGGGCGGGTGCCACAATCCATGCAATCCGGGTCTGCCATCCATGTCGTGTTGGCAATTCGGGCCACTTGTGGTATACGACACCATGCGCAACGCGCCATGGATCCTGATCACTCGCATTGTACTACATGCGGCCCCGGCCTGCAACTATCGCCGGCCGGCCAGTTGCGTTCTACGCCGGTTGTATTATAATGGGCCCACCTGAACCAGCGGAGGACGATCGAACTATGCCTGAGCCCGTCACCTCTCTACCCGCAGCGGATGACCCTGCCCGGCCGGTCCCTCCTCCGCCCGACACGAAGGTCGCCGCTGCCCATCCCAAGGAGGAGTCCGGACACCCCATTCGCGCCGTGATCCGCGACGTGCTGGAGACGCTCCTGTTCACCCTGATGATCTTCTTCCTGGTGCGCACCGTCATCCAGAACTTCCGGGTCGACGGGAGCAGCATGGAACCGAACCTGCACACCGGACAGTACATCATGGTCAACCGGTTGATCTACCTTCACCTGGACCTCAACACCTTCCGCCGCTGGCTGCCCCAGGGCGGCGACAGCGAACCCCGGCTGGCCTATCTTTTCCACCTGCCCCGGCGGGGCGACATCGTCGTCTTCGAGTACCCGCGCGACACCAGTCGCGATTTCATCAAGCGCGTCATCGGTCTGCCCGGCGAGACGGTAGAGGCCCGCAACCACCAGGTCCTGATCAACGGCGTCCCGCTGGAAGAACCCTACCTGCCCGAGCCGGCCAGGACGCAGATGACCGACATGCCGCCGACCCAGGTGCCGCCGAACACGGTTTTCGTCATGGGGGACAACCGGGGCAACAGCAGCGACTCCCGCAGTTGGGGGCCCTTGCCGCTGAATCGAATCGTCGGCCAGGCCTGGTTCACCTATTGGCCCCGGGAATATTGGGGCGTCATCCCCCGCGCCGAACCGATCCTGGCCGCGCCGTGAAGCGAGGTGCCATGCAAGACCGCCGCCTGCTCTGGGCTTTCGCCGCCACTTCCGGGATCTGCTGGGCCTCCTGGGTCTACTTCCTCTTCATCTTCGACATCGGATCCTCCTCCCCGGCGGACCCCTGGCGCATCGCCTACTACGTCCTGCTCATCCTGGCCCCGGCAATCACCTTTGTCCCCATCGCCTTCCGCCTGCGCTGGCACTTCTTCGGCCCCTATGCCGTGGTGGGCTGGGCCGCCTTCGGCTACCTGCTGGCCTTCGTCCACCCGCCGGTCCAGGTCCTCACCGGAGACCGCTCCCCCCTCACCGCCTGGTACTTCTTCCTCGTGCTCCTGGTCGTATGGACCACCGTCCTGGCTCCCCTGGCCCACACCATCGGCCTGCGCCTGTTCACCTCGCGCACGCACCAGCGGGACCTGCTGCGGTCCTGGCGGGAGGCCGGCCTGCTCTCCTTCTACCTGGTCGGCCTGGCCATCGGGCGCAGCCTGGGTCTCCTCACCTGGCCCATTGCCCTCCTCAGCCTGCTCCTCCTGGCCCTGGTGGAAGCGCTCTTCCTGGCCCGCAAGGGGTAGACGAATAGAAAGAAGAGACGCCTTGCCCCAGCAGAGTCCGCCAGGGCAACAACGTCCCTCCTGTTGGCCCCGCCACAGAGCAGCAACGTCGCTGCTCCTGCCTCACCGATTCGTGCCTGGACAACTCTTGGGGTCTATGGCGTCCGATCGTGCCGCGGATCATTGTCCTCATTCGTGTCGATCAGGGAACACTCGACGCCTCCTGCAAGCAACTTGGTCGCTGGTGTTCCATCTTCAACACGAATAGCCATAGATCGCCATGGACGAATCCATGGTACCCTACGGCTTCTTGCCAGGGACTGCCTTCCCGCGCTGGTGGTAGGCATCTTGGAGCAACTGGTGGAGGTCCTCGTCGGTGATCAGGAAGGTCTCGTACTGAGGTCCAGGGCGCACCTTGCCGCTCCGGGGAGAGGGCCGGCCCTGGAAGACCAGGCCATCTTCGGCCTCGAAGATCCGGATGTCGATATAATGGTTCATGTCGATGAAGCGCCCCAGCGCCCGCAGCACATCCTGATAATCGGTCTGAGAAAGCCCTTCGAACAGCTTCATGGTTTTCCTCCCCGTCGACCTGAACCCGCTTCACCCTTGGGTGCCTCCTCCTGCGGGCCGGCCAGCCTGGCAATCTCCTCGAAACTCCAGGTATGGGTGACGTGGCGGCGGATGTACCCTTCGCCCGTGGACTGCACCTGGAGCCCTTGAAGGACAATCCCCTTGTCGAACTCCAGCAGGCCGATCTCGTCCAGTCTCTGTTCGTCACAGAACCGGCCCAGGGCACGCAACAGTGCCTCGTAGCCCAGGCGGTTCTTCAGTGCACGTCCCTCTTCCATGGGCACCTCCTCGCTTCCGCAAGCCACATGGGAAGCCGGCTATCCATAGCGCACTCGCTCGTCCTCGATCCGGCGGGTCAGTTTCCGCTGGTCCATGTCCTCCAGGAGGGCCAGGGCGTACTTCCGGCTGGTGCTGAACAGGTCGCGCACCTGGGCCACGGTAATGGAGCCATCGCGGTCGATGCGCTCCAACACCGCCTGAACCATTTCCTGGTACGTCTCGGCGAGAAAGACCACGTCGGGGGTCAGGCGGACGACCTGGCCTTCCGCCAGCAGAGCATCCAACACCTCGGAGTCGATGCCCCATTCCTGGCGCGGAGGCGGGGCATAGAGGTCTCGCCGCAGCAACTGCTTCAGATGGTCCACCTGGGCCTGCTGCTCGACAGAGAATCTCCGCCGGTACTCGGCCCGGCGCACCACCGCCCCCTCGACGACCAGGGAACCGCCCGCTTCCGCCCAGGCCAGTATCTCGTTGAACATGCGACCTTCCAGGCGCAGCTGGCTTTTCAGCTCTTCCTTGGGCATGCCCGAACGCAGGGGATAACGGGCGTGGTAGTCTCCCAGCAGATCCAGGATCTGCCGGTGCAGACGGTCGGCCTCCTCGCGACGGAGGAGCAGCGTCGTCGGCGCCAGGTCCAGCTCGCCGCCCGGCCGGGCAACAGGCGACAGGGCCACCAGGCGGCCCCCCTGCCACAGCCGGCGCAGGACCGCCTGGGCCTCCTCGGCGGGAAGGCCGCTCTTCTCAACGACGGAACGCAGCGGGCAGGGCTGGCCCGGGAAGGCCTGCAGGAGCAGGTCCTCCGGCCGGCCGCGCCCCAGCGCCTCCAGGGC
>Ga0315296_10004684_pt1 | contig 11158 bp, 12 predicted proteins | sample YL17G14_18_MG_FD_203921 | JGI IMG/M metagenome (GOLD analysis project Ga0315296, IMG submission 203921) | Sediment microbial communities from Yellowstone Lake, YNP, Wyoming, USA - YL17G14_18 | ecosystem: Environmental > Aquatic > Freshwater > Lake > Sediment | place: USA: Wyoming | collected...
CGCACGGCAGTGCGCTCCAGAAGATGCGGACTGGAAAGTCCGCGCTCCTGAAGATGCAGGCGGGACGCATGCGCTCCCGGGTGGCGCCCACAAGCGGAGCGAAGCGTAGCTTGTGGGTGATTGCGCTGGGGATTCCTGAAGATGCCGGCTGAAAGCCGGCGCACCCGGGAATGAGAATCAGTTGCCGGATGCACCCAATGCACGCGGGTTTGATGTCGCTGTGATATAGTCTTGAGCGGTGTTTGGGATGATGAGCGAGAGGGTCGAGACAGTTGTGGCGGTAGTTGGGATTGGGAGCAACATCCCCGACCGGTTCGCGAATCTCAAATGCGGGCTCGATCGGTGGAAGGCCGTGGATGGGACCAGGGTCATCGGCTGGAGCCGTGTGTATGAGTCCGCGCCGGTGGGAGAGGGATTCGAGGGTGATTTCCTCAACGCTGTGATTGTTGCAGAGACGAGTCTGACCCCGGAAGAGCTTCTGGATGCGTGCCATGAGATCGAACGACAGTGCGGACGGGACAGGGAGGCGGAGAAAGAGTCGGCCTCGCGCAACAGAACGCTGGATTGCGACGTCATCTTCTTTGGAGACGATACGGTGACAGGTGGGGAAGGGGGGAATCGGCTGGTGATTCCGCATCCGTGGTGGTGGGACCGTGTGTTTGTCCTGCTGCCTCTGATGGACGTGATCGAGCACCTGACGCCGCATCAGAAACGGCTTGTGCAATCCGTCACAAACCTGGCAAAAATCGACCTTGAGTCTTGCCGACGGGTCGAGAATGTGCTAGATTAAATCAGCTACCCGCTTGGATCCTCTGCGACCGAGACGGATAATGAGCAGAACGAGAGCAGTATCTGTCATGGTTATCGCCCGGTTCGCACGGGCATTTTGCATTCAAGTGGGGGCGTTTGGCCCGGGATTCCATTCTACCTGCGAAGGAGGATAGGATGGCCAAAGAGAAAGAGAAGGTAACGGTCCGGACATTCCGGACTATGAAGAAGAAGGGGGAGAAGTCGGTCTGGCTGACCGCGTACGACTACCCCACCGCAGTATTGCTCGACCGCGCGGGAATCGACGGCATCCTTGTCGGTGATTCGCTCGGGATGGTCGTGCAGGGCCATCGGAACACCCTGCCGGTAACGCTCGATGAGGTCATCTACCACACGCGGATGGTCGCGCGCGGGCTGGAGCATGCGTTTCTAGTGGGCGACATGCCGTTCGGGAGCTTCCAGGGCGGCGAGGACGCGGCTATGGACAACGCGATCCGGCTGATGAAGGAGGGGGGCTGCGAGGCAGTCAAGTTCGAGGGCGGCGGACGTCTCCTCGGCCTGATCGAGCGGCTTGTGTCGATGGGCGTGCCGGTCATGGCGCATCTCGGCCTGCTTCCACAATCGATCAACGCCATCGGCGGGTTCAGGGTCCAGGCCAAGAAACAGAAAGCGGCGGAAGAGCTGCTTGCCGAGGCGAAGAGGGTCGAGGAAGCGGGCGCATTCTCGCTCGTTCTGGAGTGCGTGCCGCAGGAAGTGGCGGGGATGGTCACGCGGGAGCTGAGCATCCCGACAATCGGCATTGGAGCAGGTCCCGATGTCGACGGGCAGATTCTGGTGTTCCACGACATCATGGACCTCCTGCCGGGCTATCAACCCAGGTTCGTGCGGAAATACGCGCATCTGGGCCAGACGATCATCGATGCGGTCAGGCACTACATTGAGGATGTCCACAATGGCGAATACCCGTCGGGGGACGAGTCTTTCTCGCTGGACGACGAGGTCTTCCGCCGTCTTGCCGACAGTGTCAGCAGGGAGGATGTCGCGGACACGAGCGCGGAGACCAAGAAGAAGGAGCGCGTGTGATCGTGCAGAGTGCACAGAGGGTTATTCCGGTGTTGCGCACCCCTGGCGAGATGCAGCGGTGGTCGCGCGCGCGCCGCGCCGAGGGGAAATCCATCGGCTGCGTTCCCACTATGGGCGCGTTGCACGAGGGACATCTGTCGCTCGTAAGTGCCAGCGCCGCCGAGTGCGATGAGACCATCGTCACGATTTTCGTCAATCCTCTGCAGTTCGGTCCGACCGAGGACCTGGGCAGATACCCGAGGGACGAGGAAACGGATCTCAGACTTGCCCGGGAGGCCGGCGCGACCGCGGCGTACTGCCCGCCCGTCGAGGCGATGTACCACGACGATCGTAGTGTGTATGTCGTCGATGAAAGCCTGTCGAACGTCCTGTGCGGAAAGTCGAGACCCGTTCATTTTCGCGGTGTCGCGACTGTCGTTGCGAAGCTCTTCAATGCATGTCTTCCCGACCGGGCGTATTTCGGTCGCAAGGACTATCAGCAGCTGCTCGTTATCAGAAGGATGGCTCGCGATCTTGATTTTCCGGTCGAGATTGTCGAGTGCCCTATTATTCGCGAGTCGGACGGGCTCGCGATGAGCTCGCGCAACAGGTATCTGAGTGGGGAGGAGCGGAAACACGCGCTGTGCCTGCGAAAGGCCCTGGACGCCGCGGAGGGCGCATTTCGTGCAGGAGAGCGGAACGGACATGAGATCGAAAGAATCGCGCGGGAAGTGATATCACCCACTCCCGGCGCGCGAATTGACTACATTGAATGCCGCGATGCGGAGAATCTGTCGGACATCGAGCATGTCGAGCGTCCGGCGGTACTCGCGCTGGCGGTGTTCATCGGCGATACAAGACTTATCGACAATACAATTCTGACCCCCGGCAAGGAGGGGCAATGATGTTTCGACAGTTTCTGCTGGGAAAACTGCATCAATGCGTCGTGACCCGGGCCGATCTTGATTATGTGGGCTCCGTCTCGATCGACACCGAGCTTCTGGAAGCGTCGGGCATCCTGCCGTACGAGAAAATCCTCGTGGTCAACCTCAGGAACGGCGCGCGCTTCGAGAGCTATGCGATCGAGGCGCCTGCGGGGTCGGGGACGATCGGGATGAACGGCGGCGCGGCGCACCTCGCGAGGCCGGGTGACAAGTGCCTCATCATGGCCTTCGCCTATCTGAAGGACGGAGAGGTCGCGAGGCCGAGAACCGTCGTTATCGGCGAGGGCAACCGGGTGGAGGCCGTGATCGAGGACGAGATCCCGGTTCCGGTTGCATCGATGGAGGGTGTCGGTCTGGACATGGGTTGAGGGGAGTGTGCGGGTGGCAGCATGATATCGGGGGCCCGTAAGGGGTATATAACATGACAGTTCAGCAGAGAGTACAAGAACTGAAGCGCGAAAAGAACGGGATTATTCTTGCACATAACTACCAACTCCCGGAGATTCAGGACGTCGCCGATTATGTTGGGGATTCGCTGGAGTTGTCCCGGATCGCCGCAAGAGCCGACGGCGACCTGATCGTGTTCTGCGGAGTAAGGTTCATGGCCGAGACCGCGAAGATTCTGTCGCCGCAGAAGAAGGTCATCATGCCGGACTATTCGGCGATTTGCCCGATGGCGAAGATGATCGACGGTGCGACGGTCAGGGAGCTCAGAGAGAAGTATCCCGATGCGGTTTTTGTTGCGTATGTCAACACCACCGCGGAGGTCAAGGCCGAAGTCGATCTTTGCGTGACCAGCGCGAACGCGGTCAAGGTGGTTGATGGGCTGCCGGATGGCACGGAAGTCGTTTTCATGCCGGACAAGAACCTGGGATTGTACATTCGTCACGAGACGGGCAAGGACATCCACATCTACGAGGGTTTCTGCCCGACGCACAGCCGCATTCTCAAGGAGGATATTCTGCTCGCAAGAGAGAAATGGCCGAAGGCGCTCGTGGTCTCGCATCCCGAGTGCAATCCGGGCGTGCTGGAGCTGTCGGACGAGATCGCGAGCACGTCCGGAATGATGAGATTCTGCAAGGAGAGTCGCGCGCAGGAGTTCATCATCGCCACGGAGCAGGGAATGCTCCACAGGCTTCGCAATGAGATTCCCGGCAAGAGATTCCATACTCCGTGCGAGCTGAATATCTGCCCCAATATGAAGAAGACGACGATAGCGAAGCTATTGCATTCGCTGGAGACCGAGACGATCGAGGTGGATGTTCCGGAGGAGATCAGCACGCGGGCAGTGCGCTCGCTTCAGCATATGCTCGTATAGCGCGAGGCATGGGCCGCCTGAGCCGCATTGAGAGGATCGCGAGTCAATGAACATCGGGATAGTCGGCGTGGGGACTATCGGGGCGTTTCTGGTAAGGGAGCTGAGGTCCGATCGCTCGTTCAGGCTTGTGGCGGTCGCGGACATCGATTCCGACAGAGCCGCGATGGTCCTGGCGGAGAACGGTTGTCCGGCCGGATTGCATATGCCCCTTGAGAAGTTCCCGCCGGAGACCGATGTATATATCGAGTGCGCGTCCGGTGCAATCGCGGACACGGTGGCGAGTTATGCCCTGGAGAAGGGCAGGACGGTGATCGTCGCGAGTATCGGCGGGCTGGATGATATCGGCAAGTACATGGAGATCGCCCGGCGAACCGGAGGACGTCTTCTGCTGCCGTCGGGCGCTATCGCGGGCCTGGACGCGCTGAAGGCGATTCCGCCGGAGAGCATTACCAGTGTAATGCTGAGCACCCGGAAGCCGGCGAGCACCCTTGCCGATACCCGGTATCTCAAGGACAAAGGGATCAATGTCCTTGAGCTAACCGAGCCGGCGCGGGTTTTCGAGGGGAACGCTCGCGAGGCCGCGAAGGCGTTTCCGAGGAGCATCAATGTCGCGGCGGCCCTGGCCCATGCGACAATAGGGCTGGATCGAACCAGGGTCGAAATCTGGGCGGACCCGTCAGGCGATCGCAACAATCACACGATCCGGGTCGCAAGCGGCCACGGATCGCTGACGGTGGATGTCTCGAACGTCCCGTTTGAGGAGAATCCGCGGACCAGCCGCCTGGCGGCCTATTCCATTCTCGCGACCGTCAGGGGGCTGACCAGGCCGATCGTGATCGGGACCTGAGAAGTGGGAAAATGAGCGCGGGCAGCGATGAAATAACCTATGACTTCCCCTGGGAGACAATCGACAGCGACATCGAGCGCTGGCTGTCGGAGGATGTCGGCCGTGGGGATGTCACCAGCGATCTGCTTCCTCTCGACGGTGTGAAGGCGACCGCGGAGGTGCTGGCGAAATCGGACGGTGTGGTCGCCGGCATCGGCGGCTTCCTCAGGATACTCCGGCGCTCCGATCCGGACATAATCGTCGAGAAGGCGGTCAGGGACGGGTCCGGATATCGTCGCGGCAACGTTCTCGTGCGAGTGACCGGGGACGCGAGGAAGCTGCTTCACGCCGAGCGTACGGCGCTCAACCTTCTGAATCACCTTTCGGGCATCGCCACTCTGACGGCCGAGTTCGTGAAGCGCATCGAGGGCACGAAGGCAAAGATTGTGGACACGAGGAAGACCGCGCCCGGTCTTCGAGCACTGGAGAAATACGCGGTGAGGTGCGGCGGCGGATCGAATCATCGGTTTGACCTTTCCGCCAGCGTCATGCTGAAGGACAACCATCTGGCACTGATTGGCGAAGAGCTGGAGGACGCGATAGCCCTGTTGAAGCGGAAGGCCGGCCACACAGTGAAAATCGAGGTTGAGGTGGACGACGTTGACCAGGTGGAGCGTGCCGCTGAAGCCGGCGCCGACATCGTGATGCTCGACAACATGACGCCCGATGACGGCCGCGAAGCCGTTCAGCTCGTGGGCGACCAGGTCGTCGTCGAAGCATCGGGCGGCGTCAATCTCGACAATGTCCGCGACTGGGCGGAAAGCGGGGTTGAGATCATCTCGGTCGGTCTGCTGACGCATTCCGCGCCGAGCGCCAACTTGTCTTTTGAATTCATGAAACGGGAGTGAGAGGAAGGTCGCCGCAGGATTTGAGCGATATTAATCCGGACAGCCTGCGGCTTGGACGCCCCGCATGAGGTCCTTCCACCCAAAGGGCCTGCGCGACGGGCGAACCGGAAAGGAATGACCAACGTGGCTGAAGACATCAGACACCGGCAGAATCACATCGGGTTCCTCGAGGACTACATCACCGAGATCACCGAGAAGATCGACGAGCTGACCGGTGGGAGAGATATCGTGAAGCGGATCGACTCGCTCGAGTATCGTATCGACGTACTCGGCAAGGCGGGGACTAACTTCCAGGCTCGCATCGGACAGTTGCAGAAGGAGTTGAAGACGCTGCGCGACGAGTATGAGAAGATCAAACCGATGATCGAGGAGCTTGAAGCGGAACGAGCCTATTACCGTCGCCTTCAGTCAGAACTGTAGTGCAGCATATTGAGAATAGCGCGCATTGGTGCGGTCCATTTATTGAACGCACCGTTTTGCCCTATATGTCATACTTCCATGCTTCTCGCGGTCGACATAGGTAATACCAATATTGTCTGCGGCGTATTTGAGGGTGACAAGCTCATCGCCAAGGCCCGTCTGGCCACCGACCACAGCAAGACCGCGGATGAATACGGTGCTCTTCTTACCAACATCCTCACCCTGAGGACCGGCAGCGAGGAGGGCGGCAAGTCGCATCTCGTGAGCGACATCGCTCTCTCGTCAGTCGTGCCCGCGCTGACGAGCACGTTCCGCGCTCTTTCCAGCACCTATTTCGGCGTCGAGCCGCTTGTGGTGGAACCGGGAATTCGAACCGAGCTTGCGATCATGTATGACGATCCACGCAAGGTGGGCGCCGACCGGATAGTAAACGCCGTCGCGGCGAGCCATCTCTATCCTGTCCCGCTCATCATCGTGGACTTCGGGACCGCCGTCACCTTCTGCGCAGTGACCCGCAAGAAAGAATACCTGGGCGGCGCTATTTTCCCCGGCCTCTACACATCGTACGCCGCGCTTGCCCAGCGCGCAGCGCTTCTCAGCATGGTGGAGTTCCGCAAGCCCGAGCATGTCATCGGGCGATCGACGGACGAGAGCCTCCAGTCGGGCGCGATAAACGGCTTCGCGTCGGTGGTCGAGGGCATGGCGGCGCGATTCCGCAAGGAGCTCGGCGAGGACGCGACGGTGGTGGGTACGGGCGGAATGGTCGAGCTGGTCGCGCAGGCGACCGATGTGATCCAACACGTCGATCCCGATCTCACCCTCAAGGGCCTGAAAATCCTCCACAACCTGAACAGGGGCAGGTAGTGACGCCCTTTCTCCAAGCCCGGAGACCTCACCCCCTGGTCCCCTCTCCACACGTGGAGAGGGGGAATGGGCGCAGCCAGTGAAATCAGATTGCGGGTACGCCGGCGAATTGCCGCATACTCGCCAAGAACCGTTGTGGGCGGCTATAATCGCGTGCGGTAAATGACCGGACCTCTTGATGACAACCTGCTCGACCGCCTGCGGGATCCGAATGAGAAGCCCGTATGCGCTGCCCCTCTCGCGGGATGGACCGACGCGCCGTATCGCGAAATCCTGCGGCGATGCGGTGCACGGCATGTCTGGGTCCCGTTTGTCTCGAGTCATGCTGTCGCTCGGGGGGATTCGGAGGAAAGACAGAGGTATGTCGACGAGGTCACGAAGGACGGCGGGCATGTCCAGATCTTCGGCGCGGACCCGGAAGTCTGCGCGACAGCCGCGGGGATTCTCGCCGACGCCGGCGCGAAGTCGATCGACCTCAACTGCGGCTGCAGCGTTCCGAAGGTGCGCAAGGGCGGGGGCGGAAGCGTTCTACTGAAGGACCTCGACCTCCTTGCGGCCATTCTGAAGGAGATAATCGATGCCGTCGAGATTCCTGTCAGCCTGAAAACCCGTATCGGCTACCATAGGGACGACACGCTCGGCCTCGACGCGTGCCGCATCGCAGCCGACCTCGGCTGCTCATGGGTTACATTGCACGGCAGAACCGCAAAGCAGGGATTCGAAGGGGAGGCGAAGTGGGAGCCGATCGCCGAGCTTGCGAGCGAGCTGACCATCCCGGTCATCGGCAACGGAGATCTTTTCACCCCGGACGACGCGCGGCGCATGTTCGATCAGACTGGATGCGCCGGAGTGATGATCGGACGCGGGCTGATGGGCGACCCGTGGCTGGTCGCTGACTGCGAGAAGTTCCTCAGAGACGGCACACAGCGTCCGGAGCGAACGAGGGCCGAGCTGGTCGAGATCATGCTGATCCACCAGCGGAGATCGCTCGACTTCCATCCCGACAGAAGAGGAGTCTGGGAGTTCCGCAAGCACATCGCTCGCTACCTTCGCGGCTTCCCGCAAGCTGCGAGACTCAGGGCGGTGCTTGTGAGGCTGGACGATCCGGCGGTTGTGACCGACCTGCTTCGCGAATTCGGCGAAGGCAGACCTCCGGAGCGTATTGCGGAATCGATTGACCTATCCAAGCGGCTTTCTTGATGAATCGGGTGGCGCCCACAAGCGGAGAGAGGCGTGAGCCGAACGTAGCTTGTGGGTGAGGCAATGGTATCACCCGCAAGCTACGCTTCGCTCCGCTTGTGGGCGCCACCCGGAGATTACCGAATCGGTTGACCTATCCAAGCGGCTTTCTTGATACGGTGACGGATTCAACGAGCGTGCGGGCGTCATCGAGCCCGGCCCCGACCTCGCTCGCGCCGTGAGCGTCGCTGCCGTACACGCATTCGATGTCGATCTCGCCGTACGCGATCATCTCCACGAGCCAGCCGGGCAGATAGACCTCGCCGCACAGCGCTCTTCTCGCCCCGCTTACGTTGAAATCAAGCTGCATCCCTCTCGACGCGGCCTCTCTGACAATCTCCACGATCTGCTCGCGGAACTCGCCCGGAGCGGGATGCAGTCGCTGGAATCTCCGGATGAGGTTGAGATGCGCGAGCCTGCGCGGCTTGTACGGCCCGAGGTCCGCCCGCACAGCATCCAGAAGCGTTCGGTAATACACGCTGTAAGCCGATTCGAGCGTCCCGCCCACCTTCGGCATCACTTCCTCCATGAAGACCTCAGCGTACGCCTCGATGATCGATTCCTTCAGGAAATGTATGCTCAGAAGCCCGTCCTGTACGCGCGGCCCGACGATCCCAAGCTGCCGGCGCGTGTAGTCCTCCCAGCCGGGAAGGTAGTCCCATTCGAAGCCGACAAGCACTTCGATTCGCGGCGCGAATTCATCCCTGAGCGCGAGCGTGTCCACGAGGTAGGCCTCCACCGAGTCGCGATGCAGGTCCACCGGCAGCGAGGTCGGGGGAGGGGGAAAGTCGGGGGGAAGCGGATAGTGCTCGATTATCGTGATTCGCCTCAGGCCGAGGTCGCAGGCGCGCTCGATGTGGGCGCGGGTCGGCTCGCCCGAGCCGTGCGGACAGAATCCGCTGTGCACGTGACCGTCCCAATCCAGCACAAACGGCATGGCGGGCAGTGTACCACAGACGCGGGATATGCAACTCCCTTGTGGCTCGGAAACTCCTTTGCGCGATTACTGCATTCCGAGTGAATCTGGTGGCCGTCACAAGCGGAGCGTGAGCGGAGCTTGTGGCGGTCTCAGCTTATGAGTCAGTCGTATTGCCACCAAGGGCACGATCCAGGAAGCCACTCCATAATGTGAGACACCTACAAGCTCGCGGACTCGCTTGTAGGCGCCACCGGTCATGCGAGCCCTGATTCAAGGTGTGGAGTCGTCTGGTGGCCGTCACAAGCGGAGCTTGTGGCGGTCTCATATTATGGAGCAGTGATATTGCCACCATGGGCACTATCCAGGAAGCCACTCCATGATGTGAGACACCTACAAGCTCGAAGACTCGCTTGTAGGCGCCACCGGTCACCATGGGCACTATCCAGGAAGCCACTCCTTAATGTGAGACACCTACAAGCTCGAAGACTCGCTTGTAGGCGCCACCGGTCATGCGAGCCCTGATTCAAGGGGTGGAGTCGTCTGGTGGCCGTCACAAGCGGAGCTTGTGGCGGTCTCATATTATGGAGCAGTGATATTGCCACCATGGGCACTATCCAGGAAGCCACTCCATGATGTGAGACACCTACAAGCTCGAAGACTCGCTTGTAGGCGCCACCGGTTGACCTGTTGAGTCGTTTACGTTGAAGGGGGAAGAGCACCGGCGAGAATCGGGGACGATTCTTACGGCTGTCATTCGGCCTCTCTTGCAGCGTATACAATCGTGCTTCCTGAATCAGTGAGTTCCGTCCCGGCAATTCTCAGCCCGGTCGCGGCGGCCAGATTCTTGAATGAGTCGACGCCGAAATAGCGCCGCCGCTCGTCATCGTCCTGCGGGTCGAATGAGGCGAACAGGAGCCCGCTCCTGCTGAGCACGCGCGAGATCTCCCTCAGCGCAGCCTCGCCCTGAGTATGACTGAGATGATCCAGCACGGAGTTGGCCAGAACCGCTGCAAAGCAGTCCGAAGGAAACGGCAGATTCTCAGCCGAGGCATGAACGAGCCCGATATCAAGGCCCTCGTCCTGAGCCCAGCGGCTCAGATGATCGAGCGCATTCTTTGAGATATCCACAGCAACCACGCGGAATCCGCACTTGGCAAGGGCAATGCTTTTCGCACCCCATCCGCAGCCCAGGTCCAGAACCGTCTCTCCCACCAGCCCCTTGAAATACTCCGTGATCAACGCAAGCCTGACAGGGGAGGATATCTCCCTCGAGTTCTCGGGCGGGCGAGCAAATGCGTTCTCCCAATATTCTCGACTTGTCTTATCAATCACCACTCTACAGTCTCCTGGCCCAGTCAAGCCATTCGGCGCGAACATTATGAACCCGCCAGAGAATCGCGGCAACCATATTGACCTGCCAAGGAAACTACCGGACTTCCATCACTTGCAGCAATCTGTCGGCAGCTTTGCGGGTGTCGTCGAGAGTTGGGAATTGCCTGTCGGACTTTATTGCGTTATCGAGGAGGTCGATTAGGGACTCGGGGGTGGAAGCACGCGAGCCGTAGCCCGCGTCGATCAGCCCGTCGACCATGCGATCCTGTTTTGTCCTGGACGAGCCGGGGGTCCTGGACGCCTGAAAGACGAGCGGGCCTTTCCCGGCGCTCGCGGCCTCGGCGATCATGCTGACGGAATCGGATGTGACGATTGCGAGGCGGGATCGGAAGAACATGGCGTAGAGCGGATTTCTCCTGTCGCGATGCCACAGCAGCATCCAAGTGAGCGCTGGATATCCGCGCGCGATCTCGGCGACTGCGTTCTCGAGGCTCTCGGGTGTGCGGCGTGCCGTCGAGAGCCAGACCTGCCATCCGTTGTTTCTCGCCCAGACGAGTG
>Ga0315296_10004686_pt1 | contig 11157 bp, 14 predicted proteins | sample YL17G14_18_MG_FD_203921 | JGI IMG/M metagenome (GOLD analysis project Ga0315296, IMG submission 203921) | Sediment microbial communities from Yellowstone Lake, YNP, Wyoming, USA - YL17G14_18 | ecosystem: Environmental > Aquatic > Freshwater > Lake > Sediment | place: USA: Wyoming | collected...
AGGAAGGCTTTGTTGAAGAAGGCTGAGGATAACCTGGAGACGGTGATGCCTGGTTATACTCATTGGCGGGAGGCTCAGCCTGTTACGCTGGGTCACTATTTGATGGCGCATGTGGATGCGAGTGGGAGAAGTGTGGAGCGGTTGGAGGATGTGTACAAGCGTACGAATCTTAGTGCACTCGGAGCTGCGGCCTTGGCTGGGACTGGTTGGCCTGTGGATAGGCTTCGGATGTTGGAGCTTCTGGGTTTTGATGGTCTTTGTGAGAACACTTATGACTGTGTGGCGGCTCACGACTATGTCATTGAGTTTGCCTCAGCTGTTGCGATTCTTTTGTCTGATCTGAGCCGTTTGGCTGAGGATTTGCAGATCTGGTCTTCAGACGAGTTTGTGTTGGTTGATTTGGATGAGGCGTATGCGGGTACGAGTAGTATTATGCCTCAGAAGAAGAATCCTAGTTCGCTTGAGATGGTGAAGCGTTGTGCTGCTGAGGCTGTGGGTGCGTTGGTCATGGTTTTGTCTTCTGTGAAGGGGGTGTCATATACAAATGTGAGTGACCGGGTGGTTATAGAGCCTGTGACGGTGGAGACCGCTATCGGGTGTGCTAGGATTATGGCTGGGGTGGTTTCTACGCTTGTTCCGATGAGGGAGACGATGTTGCTGAGGGCTCGTAAGGGTTTTTCGACTATGACTGAGCTGGCGGATACTTTGGTGAGAAGCTATGGTTTATCGTTTAGGCAGGCTCATGAAGTCATAGCGGAGACGACTTCTCAGGCCGTTTCTGAGGGGAAGACGGCGGATCTGATTACGGTTGAGATGGTTGAGGAGGCTGCTCTGAGGAGGATTGGGAGAAGGTTGGAGATTTCTGGGGAGCATCTCAGGTCGGCTATTGATCCTGTTGAGAACGTGCGGAGGAGAAGGGGCATTGGAGGGCCTGCGCCTGAGGAGGTTCGTAGGATGATCGAGGATCGATGGAAGAGGGTTGAGATGGAGGAGTCTCGACATGAGAAGCGCCTGCGAAGACTGAACGATGCTTATGCGAAGTTGGATGGTCTGGAGAAGGGCCTAGCCGAGGAGCGTTAGATTTTGCAGTGTTCTTTCGAATAGAGAGAGTACAAAAGGAGATCTTATCCAAAGAGGTTGTGTTCTTTCCTCTGTGTGTTTGTCAGCTGTAGAATCTGTATGGGGGTCCTGTGTGTGTGAACCGACCTATCCTATAGGGGTACATAAATGGCTGATTTGAAGGGTCGCGAGGAGATGCTGAGCTTCTTGGTCTTCCTCGTATTCGATCAGTGCCGCAATGCTTCCTTGAATGCTTGATTACAGTGGTGCGGACGAGCGTGGGAGTAGCCTTGATCTATCTTGCTAGGATCTGAGGCAGGAATATTCGCGGAAGCCCCTACTTTTTTGTTTATAAAGGGAATGATCTAGGGGCATGGGTTCATGGTAGTGATTGATCTTCATTGTTAGGCTTCTCTCGATTATTTGGTTTGATAGGTGTCCCGGCTTCGACTAGGTTCCGAAGGCTGGATCGATGTGCCGCGATTGTTTTGACTGCTTACTGATCTTGGATTTTTGGGGAAATATGATAGGACTTGAAGGGGCGCATTAGCTTTTCGCGAAGGATTCCGGTGGTTGACGTGGGGCTGCTCTATGCTGGCCCTGGAAGATATGGGCAAGATCTTGGATAGTTATACTTTGAAGCGGGACGGTTGAACAAAGGAGCATGATGTTTCTCTCTAAGCGCCGATCAGCGTTCAGTGCGAGGCTTGGCTCTGTTGCTCGCCCTTGTATTGGAGAGAGTTGTTATTCATTGGAAGGCTCTTCTAAGTGGGGTCTTGTCAAAGTCTTCTTTTGATACGATCTGCTTTGCATTTGCTCACAGCGCGGTTGCAAGGTGAAGTGAGTCCTCGTAGTCAAGGTCATATTCTTTCATCAGGTAGGAAGCTTTTAGGAGGTCGTCCGGCCTCAGCTCCTCAATACTTAGGCCTTTGAAGCCTGATATGGCATTGATGGCTTGCTCAATGAGTGAGTTGTCTCTGAGGTTTGTGCCTGTTAGACCTGCTAGGATTATCAATGTCTCATAGATCGATCGTTAGGCTTGAGGTCTTGAATCTACCTCGAGGGGCATCCGCTACTTTCTTAATCCAGTCCCGAGCTGTCTCGCCGTAAGTGGGATGCCGGCCAAGCCAGTATACGAAGATGTTGGTGTCTATGTATGTTGTTCATTCCACCGTTTCTTCATGACCTTTACAGCAACTTCGTCCAGATCTTCTGGCCACGTGTCTATCTTGAAGGCTCCGAAATACTTGTCTGCAGTTGGTTCCGCGGGCTCGATGATGGCACCGTCTTCCTTAGGGGTGATCTTGACGTATCCCCTTCTTTGATCTGACTTCTTTGCCTTACTTCCTTTGGGATGACTGCTCTCCCTTTTTCGTCGACCCAGACTATGACAGCCATTGGCAAACCTACCTCTCAGACTTCGTTCCGGCAACATAAGTGTTCCCACACAAGCGCCTCGATCAGCCGGGTTGAGTCGAGGATGATGGTTTTCACTTGGATTCCTTGGTCGAGGCTTCTCTGGCTTCTTGCTTAATATCTTCAGGAGCGTACCTGATCCATTGATCGATCGATCAATCATTGTAGCTAGTGATGCTGACTATCGAACGGCAGAGTTCTCCTAAGAACGCTCCTTTTTCGTTAGATACATAAGCAGCTGGTCACTAGAGATGTATTGAAGAGGAAAAGATGCAGAGGGGATAGTTAGATGAGTAGGTTTAGGAAAACAGAGGATGTAGCCAAAGAAGTCAAAGAAGATGAGCTGATAAACGAGTTATGTGAACATCTTCGACAAATTGGCATAAACGCGACAGTAGTGGAGTCGGGAAGCCCTGAAGCCATTGGAGGGCTCGTCGCCTTTGCTCTGGGTTGCGTCAAGGTCGAAGGCCGAAACCTCGACTTAGTGCAAGTGGAGAGGACTAGTGTGGCTGGGTCACAGCCAAAGCTGCAACCGGGCCAACCAGGGTATACGGAAGAGAGAGGACAAGGCCGCACACAATATAACTATCACTATGTGGTGCGAGCGAAGGTAGCAGGTTTAGAGAATAAGCTGGAAGCGGAATTCAAACCGATCGAAAAGCGAAAAGGCCTCTTCGGCAAAGAAGCTGCTGGCTATCAGTGGGAAGGAGGAGAACTCGCACAACGGTTGAGCTCCGACTCCGACCTGAAGAACATGCTACTCAAAGAAGGGATACACAGACTATGGATAAGGCCTGAGAAAAAGCAGCAATGTGTTAGGATCACACCAGTGACAGGGCCGGAAACTGTCACAAGATTTGATTTTAGCCACCACCCATTGATTGTAGGAAGAAAGGCGTTCCCAACTCGTGAAGCGTTTGAAATCTACGATAAAATAGCTCAGTACATACGTAGTATCGCAAGCGCTCGGCCTTAGTATCAAGTAAGAAGTAAGCACATCTAGAAGCAGAAAACTGCTTGGGATAGCTACTATTGTGATTGGCACAGCTCTGCTAGTTCCAACTATCAGTGTGATATATCAACGGCCAAACTACCCGAACGCACGTGAGAATTCCCCAGTAACTAGTTTGCACGGGAGAAAGGTATACTCCAATGACTGAATCTGTCATCGGAGATCCAAAGACCGCCCATTTGCTTGACTTTCTCATTAAGTCTATCCCAATCAGATCTCGTCAACCAAAAGTCATACCGAGGCCTCATAGAGGATTTTTCTCTTCGGCTTATGGTAACGTAACCTGAATCTTGAAGCAATATCGTGACTTTAGGTAGCAGATCTTCTGGCAGGTATTTTTGAACCTCTGCGCAAACGAATCTTGAACTAGACTTTCCCATTGCAGTTTTCCCCATCATCTATTATTCGATTCACTGTGGGAAACAACAATCTCGTTCGAAAAGGACCTTTTCCAATAGAAGGCTTCGTGTCACGATCTTCCTTTTTCTACCCATATGTTAACGGCTTCTTCGACAGCTTTGGATAGGTCTCCCTTTCTCCCACCAAATCTCTCGATAGTTTTGAACCTGAGCTTCTTCTCCAACTCATCCGAGATCTCCACAGTGATTCGACCCATTTTAATTACCTACTATATCAGTATGTTAAACACGATTTGCACGTGTCATCAACTGTTGTACACGAGTCCCACGTGCTAGACGTTTTTCCAATAAGCAAACTGCATGATACAATACTTTGCTTCTGTTCTTCTTATCATTCTCATTCACCTTAGAGTTCGCTTATCCTAGTAATACACTACTCCCTTACCAGCTTATAAGCGTATTGGTGTAGGTGTTTAAACGCTGAAGATACCACCTAGGACATACGCGCTCCTATGAGAAACGCTTGAGGAGTTGAGAGTGTTGGGCAGCACCTGACTAGTTCCGCAAGCCGTCTAATGCTCTTCTCTCCATGTTCTTAGGCTTTCTCTCGGTCAACTCCATGTTCATTCCTCTGTAGGGCTCATTCCTCTTCAACATGAAGTAGATGATTCGGGTCATCTCGTGGGCGACAGCCACAACCGCCTTCCCTTCACCCTTCCTGTTCGAGTACCTATCGTAGAAGCTCTCGATCGAAGAAGATCATTGTCCATGAGATCGTGAAATTCCCTTTAGGGTTCTTCCTTTCAACTCATGGTTTGGGTGTGTCCGAAGGAGGTATAGGAAGACCTTTGAACTGGGGAGATGGTTTTGTTTTTGAACTTCAGTCTATGCCTCCTACTGAGGATGTGATTGAGGAGCAACTGGAAGGCAGAGTTCCTTGGAGTTCTCTAGGTTATGCTGTTCTGGAAAACTATCAGCAGACCTTTCAAAGACCTGGTGGCGTAAGAGTACCAGCTATGGACCTCAGCAACGACTCAGTCTTCAAAGAAATGGCAAAATGGACAGAAGAAAGCTTTGAGAAGTAAAGAAGCCAAGACAGATTTCTTGTCAGACCAGGAAGCTAGAAGGAGTACTCAACGTTGGTGGAAATATCCTTTGAATAGTTTTGTTGTGCTTTGTATCCCGGAGATCTTCTGATAAGGAGAGTTCGATCCATAGTTTTTTTGGACTGACATATGAAGATTATTCATAAGCAACTCTGAACTCTGTCCTCCGCTCGCGTGTAAGTGAATATGGTTTGCATTCGTATGCGTTGAAGTGTAAGGAAGAAATACTCTGAGCATCTCTTCAAGCTAGGGAGCACTTTGAGGATTGAGGTTATCGGGATAAGAGGAATTCCAATAGTCAGGAAGGGAGACGACCTGGCATTGATGATTCTTGAGGCCGCTCAGGCACAGGGAACACCCATCGAAGAGGGAGACATCCTCGTTGTCACGCATGTCGTTATCTCAAAGGTCGAAGGCAGAACCGTGGACCTCATGAAGGTTGAACCGTCTAGAATAGCCGAGAACTTCGCTGCCTTCACGGACAAAGACCCTAGACTGGTTGAAGTCATTCTGAGAGAATCAAGAGCTGTAAGAAGGATGCGAGCGGGGCTCCTGGTCACGGAGACAATGGACGGTGTTGTCTGCGCCAACTCAGGCGTCGACAGATCAAACGTCTCAGGAGGAGATATCGTAGCCCTTCTGCCAGGAGACGCTGACGTATCCGCAAAGAGAATCAAAGAACGCCTACACCTGCTATCAGGAAAAGATATAGCTGTCATCATCAGCGACTCCCACGGCCGCGCTTTCAGAATGGGAGCCACAAACGTGGCTATCGGCCTCCACGGCCTCAAAGCTATCTGGGACAGACGAGGAGAGAGGGACCTCTTCAACTACGAGCTCAAGGTCAAAGAGATAGCTGTAGCAGACGAACTGGCCTCAGCCGCAGAGTTAGTGATCGGACAGGCCAACGAGGGAATCCCCGTCGCCATCATCCGTGGCTACAACTATCAAAAGTCAACAACATCCTCCGCTAAAGACCTCGTAAGACCCCGCGAACTAGATGCCTTTATCTAGCCCACCTGTACTCCAAAGAAGCCCTGCGGAGATACCCCTCGAACAACAGATACCCGGCAACCGCGCTCATAGCACCCTGAACAGCATTGAACGCGGCTATCAGCGGAAGCAGACCGAAAACAACACTCTGAGGAAAACCATAATAGACGGGAAGAACCAAGTAATTCGCCACAGTCATGCACAGCATCCGCAGAGCAACACCTGACACAACTGAAACCGCTCTCCCGTGGCGGACAGAAACACGCAGACCTAGCGCCATCCCTAGGACGGTCACAAACTCCGCCAATCCCTTCATAACAGCACCCACGACATCACCACTTCGAACAAGGATGGCAATGCAGGCAACCAAAGAAGTAGTGGAGGCCGATGAAAGCCCAAAAAGGAAAAAGGCAAGAACGATGGGAATACCCGTAAAGTCAAACCTGAGAAAAGGCGCCCATGGAAAAGGAATCTTCAACCCCGAAAACTTCAACGTGTAATCAAAGACGACCACCAGGGCCGCAAGTATGGCCGTACCCGAGAGCTTAGCAGCCTTCCCCTTTCTGCCTTCCATCGTCATCCACCCCGAACACCGGGAACTGCAATAGTTGGACTACTTACAATCACGACCAACTATTAGAGCTTAACCAGAGGGACTCTGTCGGGCGCGCCTATGACCATGGTCAAACATGAGCGATCGACAAAGACGAGGAGTGACAGTGACATTCAACGAGGCAAAACAGAAACTCGAAATAGATTCACGTAAAGGGGGACTCCAGAGATCTTTCATGATGGAGATCTTGGAACCTTTCGAGAGCGAAATACCACAACCAAAGATCGATTACAAATTTATGTGCACATTGACACTTCAAGAATTAGAAAAAGCTTTGAAGGACTCCAAGTTAGTTGGCGAGCAGGTGAAGATTGCAATGACCGATCAAGAACTGACCATAAGCACTTCTGGCGATCTTGGTGAATCTCAGAACACATGGAACAATCGAACCGAAGGAATCTATAATATCAAAGCCGATCGATCAGATGACTGTGATGTAAACCTCTTCTTCGCACCGTGCATCGGTACCTAAAACAGAGGCTTCCATCCATCGATCGATGATACATCACTACGCTGTGCTAGTAGGTGAAGAAACAAAAGATGGAATGGGGATCATCACCCCGGCGGACTTTCTAAAACTGTTGGCGGAGAAGCAGAGATCAATATAACGCACCGATCGATCTAAGGGATGGAGAGGTGTGGGGATATAGAACTCACATTATACAAAACACAACAGACTGAATCGGACACCAGACAACGAAGAGATTCTAGCCTCAAAACTAGTAAAGAGCTAGCTCATTCGATCGAACCGGATAAGCAAGCAATCAAAAGAACAGGTGAATCACGTCACTGAAAAGTAATCGAATCAGCCCGCCAATCGATCGGCTGAGATCGATCGGACAACAAGCTGTTTATCGACGAACTGGGCAGCGTACCCCGTTTCCTCAGGTCTCAACCTGTTGGAGAGCGTCAAACAGAAACCACGATGCATACCGAAACCCCGCCAGATCGATCGAAAATGCCTACTGGAAAACCAAAGTAGTATGATGCAGTAGCTGTGAATGTAGCGTGACAATAATCGGCATATGTTTCGATCGAAGTTCGTGCGGCTAGGACCTTCTAGGGACAGAGTCGGGCAATCATCAATCGATAGAATACTGCTACCGTAGGAAATGCTTTTGGGTTAATCGATCAGAATCTAGGAATCCTATCACATTTTCCTATGGCTTGTAACACGAACAAGTCTCTGGATCCAGAGATAACCAGATCTTTGGGTAAGAGGAAAGATCATTCAGGCAGTCGTATCCAGTTTCCCTGAATAATCGGGCACAGTCATTCTGGATCATATCCCATGTATTCTTCAGGACATCAAAATCGCGCCCGGATCTTAGTATTGTAAAGTCTCTTGGAGCAGTCTCACGGATGTGCAGGAGATTGCTCAGCAAGTCCTCACACGACATCGACAACTACCTAGTCAGCTCTCTTCAAGATTCTTGTATAAACAGTAGTCAGCACTTCTCTCATGTTCACCATCTCCCGATTCAGCATTCCGATCGATCGAAGCCATGTAGAAGCGACATCATTGTTCAGCCAAAGATATCGAAGACATTGAGTATGTAGTGAGAAGTTCGAGACGACTACTCATAATGTGCTAGTAGATTAGTATCAGAGTCTTCCCGCCCGCTCCGATTTCTCCGTACGCTGACGAGAGAATCGAGAGAGCGAAACTTCTTCATTCATCCGAATTCGTGGCAAGAAAACCCATGAGAGACTCTTCGATTCCATGAATCAGCTGTCTGTCATTCTCCCTCTGTTCTTCCTTTCTTCTCCTTTCCATCCTGAGAGTCAAGTGATGCAGATACGCAAGCTGACCGATCGACCCAGAGCTAAGTCTTCTGCAAGCTGCTCCAACACGCATCAAGCGAAGAACCACGTAGGTCAAGCTTCTTATGTTGCAGCAATAGGATTTGACCTGAGGGGAGCGTGGGAGAAATGGCCAAGCTGACATTCTACGGTGGAGTGGATGAAATCGGCGGTAACAAGATTCTGATAGAGGACAAAGGGACAATGATTCTATTGGATTTTGGACAGTCCTTCAATTTCGGCGCGAAATACTTCACAGGCTGGCTGTCTCCCCGTGCAATAAATGGCTTACGCGACCATTTTGAATTTGAACTGCTGCCAAAGATCAAGGGACTCTATGCCAAGGAGCAAATAGCACAGACTGGTTTGCCATATGTGGAACCAGAGGTTGACGCGATTTTTCTGTCTCATGCTCACTATGACCATGTATCGCACATATGCTTTGTTGACCCTCAAATCCCCGTGCATCTCGGCGTCGGCACCAAACTCTTCTTGGAATCCATGGAAGAGACAAGCAGCTTCTGCAATTATGGGGAACATGAATACCAGACTTTTCGCACGGGAGAGAAAATAGAAGTGGACTCCATTCAGGTAGAACCCGTACACGTTGATCACTCTATTCCAGCGGCTTACGGCTTCATCATACACACCTCTGACTCCACAATCGCCTACACCGGAGACCTCAGAATGCATGGACCTCGGAAAGACCTGACTGACGAATTCGTGGAGAGAACCAGAGAATGTAAGCCCGATGCCCTAATATGTGAGGGAACAAGGATGGCGCCTAGGGAAAAGCGCAAAAACCATTCCGAACTGCAGGTGGAACAGATAAGCAGCCAAGTCGTTTCTTCTGCTGACAAGATCGTTTTCACGACACATTACAGCCGAGACATGGACCGCTTTAGAAGCTTCTACAACGTCGGAATCAGAAACGGAAGAAGCATCGTGATTTCGTCCAAAACCGCTTATCTGCTAAGCAAGCTTGCTCACGATGAACACCTCAACCTTCCGGACCCTTTGAAGGACGAGGACATTCTCGTGTACTATAAGCGCAAAAAGTCTGGCACCTATGATGATTCTGACTATTACCTTTGGGAGAGAACCTTCATGGAAAAGATGGTAGATTCCAAGTTCGTCCATAAGAACCAGAGAGCCCTCATCATGGACCTGGACTTCTACCAGTTCGCCGAGCTGATCGACATAAGGCCCCAGCGCGGCAGTCACTTCATTCACAGCATGAGCGAGCCGTTCAGCGAAGAAGACATCGAGGATGAGGTCCTGCACAACTGGCTTTACCATTTCGGAATGCAGTTCCACCAACTACATGCTTCAGGCCATCTCAACAGAAAGCAAATAGGAGAAATAATCAAGGAGATAGGTGCCAAGAAAGTCTTCCCGGTTCACACAGAGAATGCAGCGTTGTTCAAACAGACAAGCAGTAATGTTCAGATCATCAAGCGTGAAAGAGCATACAATGTTTAGCAAAACCATAGCCTTCGATCGATTCGTGTGTAGCACTCTCACAATAGGGATGTCGATCGAGGAATAGCAACGGCAGAGATACTTCACTTGCCCGATATAATGGTGGCCTCAACTGGGTTTGTTCTCAGCTCTCTACCTATGGAAACACTCACAACGAGCAAGCTGGTGCTCGATTATCTGGCAAACCGAAGAGTGGAATCAGGAGCCATCCCCGTGAAAAAGAACGGGAAAGGAGGAGACTTCAAGCGCTTTTCATTAGCATAGTAGACATAGATGAAGGCTAGGCCGATCACAACGTTCAAGCAGGACACCAAACGCCCGCCAACAAAGGGAACGAATGACAGGACAACCGCTCCAACGATCCCGATCAAGAAAATAACGAGGACATCTCCAAGCTCTCTTCCGAGTACACTGAAAGCTCTGGAAAGAGAAGTCCCAAACCCAGCTTCATCCACAATCATGACGACGAACATGAGAATGACTGCAGGTATCAGGATCGATCGGTAAAGCCGCTTCTGTAGTATGCTCGGATCTCCCTAACTGTTGACATCTAGATCTCTTCTCTCTTTGCTGGCACAGCTTCAAATGAAAGCCGAGCTTTCTCGCCTCTGATATAATCGTAGCCACATTGAATGCAATACGCCTCATTAACATTCGGCATGTGACAAACAGGACACTTCAGCTTCCGGCGAGATTTCCTCTGTGGTTGGACCATTCACGGTTCACCTCTTACCTGTCCGTTGACCTGTCTCTGCAAACTCTCTAGCTTCCCCTCAAAGCCTCGTTCTCATGTTTCAGGGAGTTGACTGATTTCAGAATCTTCACAAGTTCAAGAGCCAGCTCATCCCCAGAGAAGAGACGCACTCGCTGATACGTCTCCACAAGCTCCCAAGAGTCAAGCAGCTTGAACAGGTCCAAGTCAAGGGTCATACTGTTTCCACCAAGTTGACATCACCACTTTGTTTCTCTATCAGCACGATTCGACTCCAACCTGATCTCATTCATCTCCTCTCTCAGCTGGTTCACATCATCACGCAGACGATTCACTGCACCTATGATCTGGGCCAGTGCGTCAACAAGGATTCTGTAGCGCTTCCCACTCTGATCAATATCCACCAATTGCTCCATGGTAGACTCACACTCCGACAAGCGCCAACCTGCTTGCTGGATATAAGCAGACATGGATGAGTCAGGGGGCGGGGGGTCCTAGAGAAAGACATAGAAAGTATCCATCTCGGCCATCAGTGCCGAAGGAAACAGCTGGAAACAATCAATCTTAAGTGCCTGTTCTAGACTTCTGGTAACTAGATGCCA
>Ga0315296_10004688_pt1 | contig 11155 bp, 10 predicted proteins | sample YL17G14_18_MG_FD_203921 | JGI IMG/M metagenome (GOLD analysis project Ga0315296, IMG submission 203921) | Sediment microbial communities from Yellowstone Lake, YNP, Wyoming, USA - YL17G14_18 | ecosystem: Environmental > Aquatic > Freshwater > Lake > Sediment | place: USA: Wyoming | collected...
CAAGATTGCATCAGATTGGAACCATGCGGGCATTTCATTTCTAGTCTTCATCGCCTCTAGTTTTTGGGTCGCAATTGAGGCCGCCAAAGTATCCCCTTCTTCTTTTTTAAGCTCGGATAAAGCAAAATAAACAGCAAACATTGGATCAGACATTTCAAAAGTATTCGTTCCTGTAGTTAACTTAGTAGCATTTTTGTAGTAGTTATAGGAAATGGTGTAACCGCCTTCGACAGTTAAATTGGGGTTAAGTTCCAGGGTCGGCGTGCCATCCATTAGAAAATAGCACCAATGAGAAGTATCGTTTCCGTAAAGTTGGATTTCTTCTTGCCTTATGACTTTGAGGCAGGTTTTGTTAGTCCCCGAACCTAACCAAACCCAACCAGAAGCAGAAAATCTGAAGTCTGCAGGACAAGTGTAACTGTGGTCATCGGCAACCGTGGTTTTGTCTCCGTCCGAAGCATCCGCAAGTTTAACAAAAAGTTCTTTCCAAAGCATTCCCTCTTCTGATTCCCATAAGCTAACTGCTATATTAAAAAGAGCCAACCAGACAGTAAAATCCTCATCCCCAGAGGAAGGGGCGGTCGAATCTGATTCATAAAGAGTATTCAGATATTCTATTGCATCCTCAACATCAGTTAAAATTTTCGCCATAAAAAAGACGACCTAATTCGGTCGTCCGTTCTCCTTACTCCTAGAGTATTAGACTTAACTAAAAATCAGAATACCACCCTACCGACTTACTGTCAAGTGGAAAGCACTAGCTGGCGGCATTTTGATAGCCGGTAGTGTTCTTGATGGCATTGTTAATCTTGCTGGTCGAGCCCTGCTAATTGCAAATTTAGGCGGTTTTGCTAGTTTAATAGAGGGTAAAGCTCTTTGTCCAAAGTCCCTGAAACTAATCTTTGGTATGGTTACTCTTTTGATAGTTACTTTGGCTGGTTTTTTGCCTTTTTTGAAAGCTCCGCCATAACCATCATATTTTTCAATTTGGGCTAATAAATCTTCTATTTTGTTTTGGACTCTTATTTGTTCTGGTTGTTGGTAGGTCTCGTTTAATCCTGCTTGATATTTGTAAAGAAGTTCAATATGGTCTACAGTTGCTTCTCGCCACTTTTTATAATCGCCTTGTCTTTTATATCTATCAGCATCAAGCGAGTATTGAGCTATCTTGACTTGGCGTTCAAGAGTAGTCTTGCTAACAGTTTTAACTGTCGCTGTTTCTTCATCCCAATAAACCACCTTATCGCCAATGCCCGTTGCTCCGCCTTTGGCTTCTTCCAATTGTTTTGTAGCCTGATTGATAAGAGCATTCTCTTGAAGCTTTTCAGTTCTCCTTTCAAGCATTGGTTCATATTCGGGTTTAGCAGTTTTTACTCCATAGGGAGTAATATAATCAAGTATATTTCTTCTTGAGGGTTCTCCAGTAAGGGGTTCAGTATAGGCAGGGACTTGTTTTGAGATAATTGGTAAACCTGCTTTAATCTCCTCCACAAAGCCTTTGGGCCTACGATAAATAGGATCAAAAGCCTTGGCAATATAGCCCATCAATCCACCAGCAGGTTTAAATTGTCCCAATGTAAATGCCAAGTTCCGACTGAAACTTAGGTCAACATCGCCCTCCATAAGCCTAACGAAGCCACCCAATCCCGCCATTGGTGTTGATTGCGACCACATATAAATTATGCCCGCAGTTGTCCTAGAAAGTTTAGTTAATTGATCATCAGTTAGAGCAGTGCGATTTTCTTGCTGATAATATTGAGAGGCAGCAGGCAAACCTAAGGCCCATTGGAAAACACCAAAAGTGGCCATTGGTATCCACTTATTACCGATTCTTACTGAAAATGGTTTTTTGCCAGAAGCATAGAATAATTCCTTTTCGGTTGGGTCAGTTGGGGCTCTCCAAGTTGTTCTTCCTTCCATCGCCATTTTTGTCCCCCATAAAGTCGCCATTGAACCCAGAATAGCTTTTGAGAGTTGAGTTCTCTTATTGACAGCTCCAGGAATGGTAACTATGCCAGTTGGGGAAAACTCCAGCATCATCTTGGCCCAGTTAAATGGTGTCCTGATAAAAGGAATTGTCCAACCTAAGCCAGGAATTTTCCTAAAGCCATAAAGAGCCTTGGGAATAGTGTCTAGGGCATTAAGAACTGGTCCTTGCCCTGCTTCATTCAAGCCTCCCCTAAGTAAAAAGTATTCTGCTGTTTTAAATGCTTCTTCTGCTGGTCTGCCCCTTGCTGTTTCTCCCGCTTGAATAATAGCTGAAAAGAATTTATCGGTTGCCTCCATTGCTCTAGTCGGAATACTTAAAGCCAAAGGTGCTTTACCTGCCTTAATACTCTTAATGTCAACTTTAGCCATATCTATCGGTAATTCACCCTTAAAGGTCTTTAAAAAGGCATCAAAGCCATTAGGAATTGCCTTTAGGGCCGAGATTTCATATTTGACTGCTTCAGATGGCTTGCCTTCTACCGCCAAAGTTGCTGGTCTAACAATAAAGGTATTGATGGTATTGCTCCAAAAATTCCGTAAGTGGGTCAGGGGATTAGAAAGCATATTATTATAGCGGTAAGTATCAAGAATGTCAGTAACCCCCCACGGAATTTTATTGTTAATTGTTTCAAGAGCACCTTTAACATATTTCGCTTTTTCTATTTCCGTTGTCGCTTTATTAGCTTTTGTCATTAAATTGGTTATTGTTTCAGCATCATCTGGAGTCAATGAAGGTGGTTTCCTTCCCAACAATTTGCTAATAGTTATTTTTCCTTTAGCTTTTTCTATTTGTTGGGTGGCATATCTTAACATTCCTTCTGGTGTTAGTCTTGACCAAGCAGCAAATGATTGTTCTGCTTGTCCAATTTCCGTTCCTTTAAGGGCCAATTTTTCTGCTATTTCTGTTGCCTCATCAAATCTTTTATTTAATTGTGCTCGTCTCATTAAATCCAACCCCATCATATTGGTTTCAGCAGATAAAGACTCTTTGAAAACCCTGCTTTTAGCTGCATCCCAACCAATATCATCAATTATTGATTGTGCTCTCATTAAAGTTTCTTTATTGGTAATCGGTTCATAAAAGCCTTTTATCTGCTCGGCGACTTCTGGAACAGTAGTTGGTGCTTCTCTAACTGTTTTAATAAATCCCCGTTCTTTCAGTCCAGAAGGAATCTCTGGTGCTTTTATTGCTTTAGTAGCTGGAGTTATTTCTGTTGGTTGAGGTCTTTCTTGAAATGGTCTTGAAGGTTGAATGTACCTTGGTCCAACTGTTTCAACTCTTGGTCTGTTAGACCGAAAGTTTCTTTTAAATATTGGTCCTGCTTGTCCAATAATATCTGCGATTTTTGCTTTACTTTCTTCATATATATTTCTGTTTAGCTTCATATAAACAACATCTGGTTGTCCTGGAGTCCAATTAGGTTCTCGTTTGTACTCCGTGAAGCCGAACTGTTGATAATATTTTACCAGTTTTCCATCAAAGGTGTCAAGTTTTGTAGCTCCTTCTTCTATTGCATCAACAACAGCATATTTTCCCATTCCTTTTTTACCTATATTAAATACACTAACTAAGTCTCCATCTGGTTTTATAGCATATCCAGTTGTTTTATCTGGACTTAAAGTCGTTTTAAAGTTTTTATAATCTTCTGCTGAATAATTAGTTAAATTATATTTTTCTGCTACAGGTTGTATTACTTTCTTAAAATCATTTTCAATACTAGGAATGCCTTTTATTTTGATTTTGCCTATTCCTGGTAGAGAGGGTTGGGGGGCTTTTTCAAGCATATCTTCCGCAATTAACCCCTTGCCTTCTATTTCCACATATCGTTTAGCCTTTCCACCCTTACTAAAAGGTGTTGCCCTTTCAAGTGTAGTAATTTTGGTTATTTTTCCTTCGGTTATAGTTTCTTTTGGATTCCAAAGATAGGGTTCTCTTACATAATCGCCAACCTTTAATTTTCCCCCTACTTCTGGTAGAGAGGGTTTTATTCCTTTAGCTTGGGTGTAGAGGGCCTTAAGTCTATCTGGAAGCGTTGGGTCATTCTCATAAACAGTTCTAAAGTTTATATTGTTTTCCTTTTGGACTACCTTGTCCAACTCATCTACTACCCTTGTAAAATTCTTTTGTTTGGCGACAATATCGGCATATTCCGTTGGTGCATTCTTTTTTAGAAAAGCGATAAATTCCTGTTCTGTATTGGTTTTGGTAATTTTTCCCTGTCTGTCATATATCTGTTGTGCCAAATTACTTAAATTATTTTTAGGTATTATTGAATTTATATACTCCTCCGCACTCTTATACTTCCTTGCTTCTTGTGCTAGGGCTTTGGGAATTTTCACGTCGCCAATCTTAATATTTGGCTGCTGTTTCAATGCCCCTGCCAACATAAAAGGCAAGCCTAATCCACCAAAGACTGCTCTACCGGTCAACCCAGCCGCCAATTCTTCTTTGTAAGTTTGACCAAGAGGTTTCTTTTCAATCGCCGCCCTGATAGGCGTAAAGGCACCTGAACTTAGGGCTTCTGCTCCTACTGCTGGTAACACCTTCCTAACAATCTTCGGTGCTTGAGTAAAAGCCTTACCCAGTTTAGCTTCCGCAAATTTTTCTATTGGGCCATAAAAGAATTTCCCTGGTCCAAAAGCAAAACCAGCAAATTCACCTGCTGTTCTGCCTATTTTTTGAGGTAAAGTAGTTGGCTGAGGTATATTTTGATAAACCTGTTTTGGCAATGGCAAATAAGCAGCTGCTCCTCTAGGAAAACCAGCCATAAATTGACCAAGAGGCCCAGTCCTTTGAACAATTTGGCCGCCAATCACATTAGGAGGTCTTTGTTGTCGCCAATCTATTGCTCTTTGAAGTGCTGGTTTAGCGACATACCGACCATATTCCTGCCTCAATTTGGGAGTTGTCGCAACTTGTCCCCATGATTGAAGGTTTTGTCTTCCCTGAAATAAAATATCTCTAATCCTAGAAGTGAGGTCTTTTAGCGTTTTCGCCATTATGCCTCCTATCCATAGCTCGGAGGGCTAAATAGTGGCCTTTCTTCTTCTTCAGTGGGTGCACCATAACCAGTCAGGGGAGAGGCGGGAACATTAAATCCTCCAGCATAAGAAATTGGCTGTCCTACAATCGGTTGAGCTTGAGGAAGAGATGGTTGAAATGCTGACACCTGTTGAAGATTGGCTTTTACTTGCTGAATACTGGTCGAATTATTCATTGCCCATTGTTCAAGGGCGGTTCTTCTGTTAGATGATTCCTGTTGAATCGTAGTAAGCTGGTTTAAGGCAATACTCAATAAAGATTGGCTTTTCCCTAGCATTCCCGCACCCTTAGCTTGTCTTAGAACATTTTGCTGTTCGGCAAACCAAGAAGCAAGGCTCGTAATCTTTTGGTCTCTTTCTGAGGCAAGTCTGTTAACTTCGGCATTGTAGATATTGTTAAGATTTGTCTCTCTATCTCCAATTTCTCTCATAATATCGGCTGTCTGGGTCATTATCCCACCCCTTTGTCTTGAACCAAGTTTAGTTAGGGCATAGGCATATTGCTGGGCTGCTGAACTATCTCCTGCCCCCCTTGCTCCTAAAAAGACATTCCCTGTCATAAAGGCGTTTCTTAGATTAGCGGACAAATCTCTTAGATTTCTGGCTTGGCTGGTTTCTGTTCTTTCTCTTTGCCTGGTAAGCAATGTTTGTCCTGCCTGAAGTTGAGGTTGAAGAGCTTCAACGCCCCCAGTATATTGCTGTCTGGCAAGTTCTTCCTGGGCCGTTCGCTGGGCAGGTAGTCCTTGCTCAAGCATGGCATCTAATTGGGCGAAATAGTCGCCATAACCCTGATTGACGATGTCTTCTGGAGATGGGCCAGAAGGGGCCGATGGGACTTCAGGGGCTGATGGTGTCCCTGCTACTGGTGCTGGGGGATTATAAGCTCCACCACCCCCAGTTGGAGTAGTAGTCGAAGTCGGAGTCTTAGAAGTATAATAATCTTCTGGCAAATAACTATAATACTGTTGTTGTGTTGGTTCGGCAGCGTAAGCTGGAGTAGGCACTGGTGTCGGAATAGGCCAGTTGCCTGTAAATGGTTGACCTCCACCCCCTACTGGTGCTCCAGGCGTTGGTGTAGGCACTGGCGTTGCACCCATATATGATGGTTGTCTTTGTTGCTGGGCATATCCATACCGTTGAAGTGCTTGCTGTATTGAACCAAATAATGCCATTTTTCTCCTCTTGACTTTTTATGCTATAATTCCTTCAATGAAAGAAAAGTTAACCCTAACTGATTTTATTGCTCTCTCTCTTATTTTTCCTGTTTTGTTTATTATTCTTCTTTTTGGCGATGTTCTTATTCTGTTTGTTCCTTTAGCTATTATCTTTTTTCTTGCCAAGGCCGCTAAGAAAGCTATTTCTTCTTAAACAATCTTTTCTAGTTCAAGGATGATTTCTTTTATGCGAACGATTAAGGATGTGTCCTTATCTACATGCCCCGGTCGCATTACAGAAATATCTGCTATAAGTCTGTGATAAAGACCCCGTCCAAGAACCTCGCTATCAGTTCTCAAATACAAATTCTTTAATTCAGCAATCAATTCTTTAGCAGTCAATTCTTTAACAACTGGTTCTTTAACTTTAATCTTTAGTTCTTTAACCATTTCCACCTCCTTTCTTTAGTAGGGCCATTCCCCCAACACCCATCGTGCTTTACCTCTTTTTACTTTTCTTTTCTTTGGTATATTCACCCCAGACCGTCTAGCGACATCAAGGGCAATAGCAATAGCCTGTTTTCTTGGTTTTCCATGAGCCATCTCTGTTTTTATATTTCTACCGATGTTCTTTTTTCCTTTTAAAAGTGGCATGTTTTTTCCAAATAAAAAAGACCCCCTCCACGAAAAAATCTCGTTTCAGAAGTCCTGGTTTACAATCTCATGTATCCGAAAGAACTTATGATTTATTTTCTATCATAAAAAAATTCTTTTGTCAAGAAGCAATTTTTTAAAGAACTCGGCATATCTAAATATATTCTTTTGTATCGTATGTTCTTGAGTTGTCTTAAACGCTTCTTCCCCAATTTTCTTTCTCAGGGAAAAATCCAATGCCAGCTTTTTCAGATATTGATACCACTCCTCGCTACTTGAAGCTAAAAAACCATTTTGGCTATGTTTGACAATTTGCTCATAGGGATAAATCCTCTGATATACGCCTGGTTTTTTAGCAGAACTATATTCCAAAAACTTTATTGCCGACTTTGCCCGATTGTAGGTATCCACATTAAGCGGAGCAACCACAATATCCGCCTCGTCCATGAATTTGGGAAATTTCTCTTTAATCCATTTGTAAATATCAACATCGCCAAAATCTTGTCTATACCTTGCCCCCCATTTGTATTTGAATTTTGGAATTAAAGCACCAATTGTTACAAGACAAACATTAGGCAAATCTTTCATCAACTTGTCCACTCCTCCAACAAACCCACTATCTTGCAGGTCTTTATAATGACTAGAGCTTCCGTAATGGCAGATGGTAATAGTATGCCTGCTTTGGGGCTTTGACTGGTGGGTATATAGTTTCTCAAGATCAATGCAATTCGGAAGAATTGTTATTTGTTCGTGTCGCTTCAATGTATAGTGGCAAATAACATTCCTTAAATAAGAAGAAGTAGTGGTTACATAATCTACCTCATTGCAAATAGCGGTGAAGTTCTTAATCCCCTCGCTCCCCTCTTTAAAAACCTCATAGGCAGTATTATCTGAACGGCAAAGCCAGAGTGCATCGTCAAGGTCTAAAACAATCTTTCGCTTATGCTTCCTTGCCAAACACCCCATAATCGCAAAAGACCAAGGGTTAGTGGTGTAATTAAGAAAAAGAATATCATTATTAGCGGTTACTTCTAGCCAATCCATTTTTTCATTTAGTTTGGGGTCGTAAATTGTAACCTTAAAATCTTTGTGTTTACCAAGATATGTCATTGGCTGGATTACTCTGGCAAAATCCACGCCCGATACTCTTTCTTTGGCGGCGTGGCTTGGGATCGCAAAAATTGAAATAGGTTTCATTTCTGGGTCTCGGAGATAAACCAATCTAACTTCTGGCTAAATATCTCTCTCAAGCTCATGTAGTGCTCTCTAAAGGCTTTCACATCCAATCTCCGCCTATCCCCCAGCCCCCAGCTTATTCCATCCATCCCTGGCTCGTATTTTTCCTCCAATTCTTCTTTTGAATAAGAAATCGTGGCTCCTTCTGGGATAAAAACCACTCGGCAGCCACAGAGTCTTGCTATCTCATTCATTGCCGTCGGGTTTTCAAAAGAATACATAATTTCGCAGGTATTGAGATAATCAGCTAAGGCTCCTTGGTCTTGAATAAACTCCCTCGTAAGCCGGGTTACGCCTTTTGTCTCCTTGCAGGGGATATCCCTGCCTTTCCCCACAAAAACACAGCGATTCTTTCTTTTGCCCTTCTTAGCTTTAAACAAATTAAGATTAAGAATAGGCAAAAACATTAAATGATCATCATCAACTCCAAAAGTATCGTAAATCTTGGAAAAAACAAATATCTGGTCTTCGGGAGGAAACCAAGTTGGGCCAGGAACGCCATGCATTGACATTACTCCGGGAGTTTGGAGAATATACCTGACGACTGTATTTGCCCCTGCTGGATTGCCCCAATAAATCTCGGGATAGACAGCAACAAAGTCAGAAGTCGGATACTTAGCATTCATATAAGCAATCTGCCCTTTGGCTAACAAATGGCCATAAAGACCCCACATGACACGGATCCCTCCCGAAGTAGGGTCAAAAGGGGGCGACATTAGGCTATAAGGCTTGTATTTGGCCATATTTTTCCGTTACACCATAGGAAGTTACACGATTCATAAAATTAACCACATCCCAGGGAAACCTCATTGTCTCAAATTGGAGTTTGGGGAATACCGCTCCCTTTGCATGATGATATAAGTATACTCGCTCCTTTCTGCACATCACCTTGCTATCCTCAATATAAAACTCGCTCTCTCGATTTAAAGACTTACAACCATAATAATCTTTCTCCTTATCAAACACTTTTAACTTCATTTTCTTTACTTTCGGGTGATTATAAATCAAGAGATTCATCACATCGTTTTCTTTACAAACATATTTCATCGCCTTTTTGTTCGCCTTTTCCCAAATATCCCAAAACTCCCTGTTTCTTGAGGCAATCAAGCCAGCGTTCAAAAACATTTCCTCATCAACATTTTCGATTGTGCGGTTTTCATAGTCATTAAGGTTCATTGCCCCGCCTATCTCGTAATCCTGAGCTAGAATCGCCTCTAGTCGCCCCAAAATCACGCTGTCAGCGTCTATATTAACTACGAGAGAATACTTATCAGTTAAGAGTTTGGCAAAAGTTGGTTTAGCATTATAAAAATTAACTTTTTTCTCCTTGAAAACCTTGTCTATTACATCCTGCCTAAAAACAATTAAATCAATATCGGGATGGAAACGCTTAAAACTATTGACCATTTTGAAAGTGCCGATGGGATAATAATAATCGTCAGAAACAAAAGTAAAAAAAGCAATTTTTTCTTTTTTCATTTTACTTGGTGAACAACACTACAATTGCCGCACTTTCATATCTCCTTGCCTTATATCCAAGTCCCATCATGTATTTAACCAATTCCTGCCAGTTTGGTAAATGAAACTCAATCTCAATCGCCTCAATTTTATCAACCACTTTCTGAAAGCCAGCACTCCTTAAAATCATATCCTCTGCTCCCTCAACATCAAATTTGACAAAGTCAACCTTCTCAATTTTATTTTTCTCTAGGAAAGTATCCATTCTCATTGTCTTAACTTTTTCTCCGCCCTGATTGTAGTCAAGAGTTAAGGAATGACAAGTGCGGTTGTCTTTGTTGGTGTTAAGTGTCATTTCTCCATTTTTGTCAGCAATCGCCAGTTTGAAAATCTCCACATTGTTCCATTTGTTAAATTCTTTATTCTTTTTTAGAGCCTCAAAGTGTTCCTTCGCTGGCTCAATCGCATAGACCTTTTTGGCGTATTGCCTCATATAGTCTGTAACAATACCAATGTTTGCCCCAATATCAACGACAATCATGTCTGATTTCGTGTTAAAAATATCAACATAAAGACCATCAAGGTAAATTTCCTTGTAAATATAGGGAATAAAAAGGCTATCAAAAGAAACATCTGGATAAAAGAGTGCTTTTAGTGCCATAAGTCCTCCCATTTCTTATAATTTTTATTATCTCTCCAATGACTAGCTAAGGGCGTTCTCCAATCAGAACCATACCATTTCTCCAACCATTCCTCTGGGTTGCTAGGAGTTTTAAAATCTCTACCTAAATAATTTATGGTTGACCATGTTTTTTTATCATAATATTTTTTATCCCAAACCATACAATCACTTTCCGTCATATTTTGGTAGCAAACTCCCTTTTTAAACCATAGGGAATTAAGAGCTATCCAACCAAATTTTGCTTGGAGGGACAACTGGTTTGTTAAATACATCTCCCCATATTTTTCTTTACAAGGATACATCCCCATCCAATAGCCATCAGCCTTAAAAATATTCTCTATTAAATATTCATTTAAATCGTCTCCATGAACAATAATATCAATCTCCGTATCTTCTGGAACTAAATGACCTTCTCTTATAATGTGTAGTAAAGATGAAGCAAATATCATATAATCAACTTTGTTTTGTTTAAAATAATCATCAAAAAATAGTAATGTTTGTTCTTGGTTCGTCATAGATTATATTTCTTTCCGCACTTTCGGCATAAATGAATCTCTTTTTTGTAACCGCCAGCCACGAACCAGCAATGCCACATCCTATAAACTTTTGCCCCACAGTCAGCACAAGTCGCCATTCTGTATTGAGGCGTAAAGTCTATTTCCCACTTATCGGCTAAAGCCACTAATTGCTTTTGGGTAATCATATCGTCTTGGGAGTTCCTAATGGTTGAACATTAAGATACTTTTTCCAAGGTTGCCCCCTGTCTATTCTTCTTAACCGCCTAAAACCTCGTTTTCTGACAATGATATTATCGCCTGGTTGGTAACGGCCGTTAATAATGTCAAAAACGACATCGGCGATGTTTTTGGTAGTCAATCTGGTTCTTTTGTCCTCGCCAGGATAATTCCTCTCCCTCATTTTGGTATCCACTCGACCAGGA
>Ga0315296_10004689_pt1 | contig 11154 bp, 11 predicted proteins | sample YL17G14_18_MG_FD_203921 | JGI IMG/M metagenome (GOLD analysis project Ga0315296, IMG submission 203921) | Sediment microbial communities from Yellowstone Lake, YNP, Wyoming, USA - YL17G14_18 | ecosystem: Environmental > Aquatic > Freshwater > Lake > Sediment | place: USA: Wyoming | collected...
ATGGTGTTATCCACTACTGTGTTACCAATATGCCAGGAATTGTTCCTCGAACTTCTACTATTGCCTTATCCAATGCCACTTTACCTTATGCGTTAAAGTTAGCCAATTTGGGTTATCAAGAAGCCCTAAGATCTGACGAAGCACTGAGGAAAGGGCTAAATGTATTTAGAGGTAAAGTCACCAATAGATTCGTCGCTGAATCACTCGGCTTAGAATATAGCTCCTTCTAACCTCAGAGGGAACGCGGTAAAGAGGGGGTGAGCAAAGTGTGCTAAAATGGGAAGGGTTACAAGAAAACAATAGAATAAAGGGGGTAACAAATGGTTACCAAGCGAACACAAGAACTTCTTAAAAGTGATTCAAAACATGTATTCCATCACTTCGGAGTAGTTGGAGCTGGGATAGAGGTAATTTGGGAAAAGGGCAAAGGTGTCATGCTATGGGACACTGAGGGCAAGGAATACATAGATGTCTGCTCTGCCCAATCAGATTGTGTGAATTTGGGCTACGGTCGCAAGGAGATAATCGATGCTGCAATGGAGCAGATGAACAGGTTAGCATATGCTTCAACTATGCCCCCCTTTAGCAATGTAGCCATGATTGAATGTGCTGAGAAGCTAGTCAAGATTACTCCTGAGAACATAAATCATTTTTTCTTCTGTTCTGGTGGCTCGGAAGCTGTTGAGACAGGATATAAAATTGCTAAGAAATACTGGAATTTTGTAGGTCAGGCAAATAAGTATAAAATTATCTGCTTGGCTAATTGTTACCACGGTTCCCTGCTTTTCACAGGGAGCCTTACCTGGGAGTGGCCGATGAGGGAGAAACTTGGCCCTGAGTTTCCTTTTATAGTTCGCATACCTTCCTACACTTGTTATCGGTGCTCCTTCGGCCTTAACTACCCTGATTGTGGCGTCCGATGTGCTAAATTCCTTGAGACTGCTATTGACCAGGAGGGGGAATTTAGCGTTGCTGCCTTTCTTGCTGAGCCAGAGCAAGGTGTTGGCGGTTATATCTCACCACCGCCGGAGTACTTCCCTATGGTAGCCAAGATATGTAAAGACCACAATGTATTACTCATTATAGATGAGGTTATGAGTGGTTTTTGCCGAACAGGCAAGATGCTTGCCCTTGAGCATTGGAACCTTAAACCCGATATACTCCTCATGTCAAAGGGGATTAATAGCGCTTACGTACCCTTCGGCGCAGTAGGTGTTTCTGACGAAGTATACAAGCTCTTCTTGGGTAATATGTTCCTGCATGGCATGACTCAATCTGGCAATCCTGTTGGCTGTGCTACCTCAAGTGCTGCCATCGATGTCTATCTTAAGGAGAAGGTGGCTGAGAATGCGGCTAAGGTAGGCCGGCATGTTAAGCAGCGTTTTCAGAAGGAGTTCTTGCCACTGCCCCATGTAGGCGATGTTGGTGGATTGGGCTTGATGCTTGCACTAGAGATAGTCGCTGACAAAGCCACCAAGGCTAGATATGGCCCAGAGAAAATGATTGAGATAAGGCGACGGCTTCTGGACAAGGGCATTTACGCCCGTGTTACCAGTAGCATCTATGGTGACCGGTTGCATTTTGGTCCACCGTGTATAATAACTCAAGCGGAAGCAGATAGAGCTGTTGACCTGATTTATTCTGTGCTGAAAGATATCAAATAGGTTATAGTGGCGTTAGTTGATAGTTTTTAGATAATCAAATCATGCCTTGTTCCCGAGGTGGTGGGATTGAAACTGGGTATGGGCTGTGGGTCACAGTAGAGGGTGTTTGTTAATTAACTTTCTAAGACGAGTTATTGGCAACTTAGGGGTGCTGGGTTTTGACCCCATTCAAGATTCACAGCCTAACAGTATTAGTGTTGGGAAAAAGAGGAAAGTTTGAAATGGTTCCCAAAGAATTCAGTGTCAAAGGCAAGGTAGCCATTGTTACCGGAGCCGGACGGGGTATTGGCAAGGCTATTGCCTTAGTGCTGGCTGAGGGTGGGGCAGACATTGTCGTCGTTGCTCGGACTGCAAAGCAAATAGAACAAACAGTGGAAGAGATCAGTAGGTTGGGACAAAAAGCTTTGGCTATACCTATGGATGTAACTAGGGAAGAACAAGTCAAAGCGGTGGTAGAGCAGACCATCTCACAATTTGGCAAGATTGATATCCTGGTCAATAATGCTGGCATTGGCCCCCCTGAGAAGCCGGTTGTTTTCATTCCTGGGGCAAAATTCCCCGGATGGGAGCTAACAGATAATTGGGATAAGCAACTAACTCCAGAAGAGTGGAACCAGGTTATAGCCACCAACTTAACTAGTGCTTTTCTCTTCGTCCAGGCAGTTGGACCTCACATGCTGCGACAGAAGAAGGGCAAGGTCATTAATATCAGCTCCGGTAGCGCTGACCTAGGTACTCCCTACTGGGCCCCATATTGTACCAGCAAAGCGGCGTTAAGCATGTTTACTCGCTGTCTGGCTTCAGAGTGGGCTCCGTTTAATATTTGTGTAAATGCTATTGGCCCAGGTAATACAAGAACCGAAATGATGGAAAAAATTATGAAAGAGAACCCAAAAGCAGCAGGATGGGTTCTCGCTGCAATTCCAATGGGGCGATTGGCTGAGCCGCGAGAAATTGCCCTCTTGGCGTTCTACCTCGCTTCTGATGCATCTAATTTTTTGACTGGGCAGACTATCTATATAGATGGCGGTCAACTAGGTATGGGGCGAGGTCCATAATTACAAAAACAACCCGAGGAGGTGTTATTATGTAATGGGTAATAGTGAGAAAGGACGTAGAAATTTTAGAGAAGGAGGTTTTTGGGTGAAGAAGAAAGGATTTCTTAAATTAGTGCTGCCCATCTCGTTGATAGCGGCGATGGTAGTAGCGTTTTTCACTGGCTGTCTACCTGGGCAACCAGCCGCTGTAACACCACCAGTAACACCTGGTGCTCCAACAGCACTACCCGGAGGGCTTACCGAGGATGAACTGACTATATTAGGCCAACTAGTCAATTCCAACGAGCCAGGGGTAGAGTACCCTATAGGGGAAACGATTAACGTTGGCTTCTGCGCCCCACTGTCGGGACCGGACGCCGGATGGGGAATCCCCGGACTCTGCGGAATGAACATCTTTATTGATATCGTGAATAAGACGGGTGGTCTCCTCGTTGGTGGGACGAGATATCCGCTGAAGATGTATGAATTCGACGACGAGGCTATTCCCAGTAAGGCGCTTCAGGGTGTCATGAAATTGGTGCTGGAGAATGATGCTAAATTTATCGCGGCCGTTGGCGGCGGCTGCTCCGACGCTGTGCATCCCTACCTCACCGAGCACAAGGTAGTCTATAGCACCCTTGGTGTCTGCGATATCAACCCCGACAGACCATATTGTATTGCTGGCGGGGATGTTGCCCTGAGACTTGAGATGCTCCGACCGCTCATAGTCAAAAATTTTCTGCCCGGACCTGACCAACTGGGGAGAAAGCTGAGGTATGCGATAACCGCCCAGGATGACTACATCGGCCGCGTCTACCAGGCATGGGAGGTAGGAGGTGCCATTGCCGAGGGCTGGGAGATAGTCTATGACAAGCACTTCTCCCTGGAGACTACCGACTTCGCCCCGATAGCTACCGCCATGATGGCGACCAATCCTGACGCCATCAGCCTCGGCCTCTGCTACCCCACATTCCAAACCCTACTCTGGGAACAGCTTTACCTGCAGGGTTGGGAGGGCCCAATTACGCAGAACTACGCTGACTGGGAAGCCAACCTGCAGAAGGTTCCTCCCGAGTACGCTGCCAAATGCTTGGGTATAGACAGCTACCCTCTTATGTCGGACCCGTGGTGGGGTGAGCCCTCATGGCCGCACGCGTTTACTAGGCTATGGAACGCCAGATATGGTCCGGGAGCTCCTGAGGACGTTCACCGCCACGAGACCGGGATTGACTGGGACCACGTGGTCGATTTTACGCCGTGGTGCTGGGGAGCACAGACGTGGGGACTGACGCACCAGGGCGAAGGTTTCCCCAGCAACGATGACATACTGGCTACCCTGAGAGCAGCAGGGTCATACCCTACTGTCATCGGTCCAGGCTGTATGTCTGGCAAGGACATACAGGGTATTGATAACATGATTTCAACGACTATTCCGCTCTGTAAGTTTGACCTCGCAGCCATGGACAAGCGCATCTTCATCAGCATGGACTACGAGCACTGGTTCGAGGCTAAGAAGCAAATAGTAATCCCAGTCGTTGAAGCCCGCGGGCAGATGTATTACCAGCGCAGGTAAAACCAGCATAATAAGGGGGCGGTATTGTTTGCCGCCCCCTTATTATGTAAGCTGAGGCTGGTAAACGTTATTGAGGTTAAACTAGAGAATGGATTTACAAACTGCGATACAGACAGCGGCTAACGCGGGAGCAGCTAGCTGTATGCTTCTGATGAATCCAAATTCGTTACCGGAGCAGATTTCATAGTAGACGGAGGTATCTCTGCAAAGTAACAATTACATTGGTAGTTTCTCTACTTTGCCTTTCTCCATAGGTGGAGCTGAATGTTGATTCCAAAGTAGTGAAAGGAGGCGATTGCGATGGGAAAGATATTGCAGCGTTAAAGTAGCAACTACATTGGTAATTTCTCCACTTTGCTTTTCTCATAGGTAGGCCTGAATGTTGATTCCAAAGTAGTGAAAGGAGGTGATTGCGGTGGGAAAGATATTGCAGCGTTTTGGAGACGGTTATTTGCACGAGATGACCGATGCTGAACTGGAGAGAGATATAGAAGAGGGAACTAAAGATGCTGCTAAAAGAGCTAAAGTTCCTCCTCTCTCTGAAGACGAGATAAAGCACTTGTTTGATATTTACAGTTTCCCTCGAAGGTTTGTCAGCGTGGAGCCGGGAAATGAAGTTGTTCTCAGTCACGATGGTGGCACCCTTAAACTAAATGTAGGAGTATCAGGTGGAGCAGGACATGGGCTAGACATTGGCAGAAGGCTGTGCACTGAGATTTATGAGAGGCTGTTAGGCTCTGATACTATGGATTTCGGCCATGTTGATTACAGTTTTAAGCCAGCAAAAAACATTCTAGCTGACGAGCAAGAAGACATGGAGCAAACTTTATTAAGTACCATTATTCCTATATATTACGGAGCCATGCCGAATTTAGGTGCCTATACTCAGCCTGATGGACCTTTCCCTAACCCAATGGAACTGTTAACCGAAGGAAAGATAGAAGAGGCAAAGGCTGCCTGCGAAGAAATTGTTGAGGCTGCCACTAGAGATATGGTTTATATCGCAAGCGGTATGTATGAAGCTGGAGCCGATGGTGTCAATTTTGATACTACAGGAGCATTTGGAGATGCTGACTTTTTAGCCGCTTTGCAAGCATCTGAGATCCTGAGGAAAAAGCACCCCGGTATATTCATAGAGATGGGAATGGCCGGAGAATTTATCCTGGGGATACATGGAGGGCTGACCTATGACGGAGTGCGCTTAGCCGGTCTATACCCTCATCAACAGGTTAAATTGGCAGAGAAAGCCGGAGTTAATATCTTCGGGCCGGTAGTGAATACCAATACTCGTAGGTCGTGTGCTTGGAATATGGCTCGTGTCCTTACTTTTGTAAAGCCCTGTGTGGAGAATGCGGAGATACCAGTTCATCCTAATATGGGGATGGGGGTTGGAGGCAGTCCCCTGACCCCGATTATAGCTATAGACGCTGTATCCAGGGGTTCAACAGCCGTGGTGGAGATCGCTCGGGCGGACGGGTTGTAGGTAGGTGTGGGAGACATAGTTGGTATGGCTTGTACTCACTCTCTTGCTTCGGGCATGGGTGGGGTGCGTACCGCTGGAGATCTAGTGGCACGTATGGAAATGTCCCGCAGCATGAAAATCGAAAAGGCAAAAGAGTACGTAGCCAACAAACTGAAGGTTTCCGTTCACGACCTCTCTGACTCCACAGTGATGACTAGAGTAAGAGAGGAGCTTGGTCTAGGCTGTGTTGCCCAGCTCCCAGGTCGTCCAAAGGGGATCGAGGCTAAGTTTAATATTGCTAAAGTATTGGGAATCGAGATTAACTCTGTGAATAAATTCAAGAAAAAAGCAGGGATGTTTGTTCCCAGCACCGTGTGAATAACACGCCAAGATTAAATAGACCGATGAGATTAATTCAAAAAGGGGGTGTGGGATTTGAACCCCCGCCCCCTTAGTAATAGAATGGGATAAAAAGTATCGTCTTCATGTGGAGGCGAGCGTCAAATGCTCTGTTTGGGGAAGGCTTTGATGTCAAGTCCCAGACTGCTGCTAGCAGATGAGCCAACCTTAGGTCTTGCCCCTATTGTGATTTCTGGTATATCTGATGCCGTAGAGAATCTGAAGAAAACGGGGGTTACTATTCTCATTGCTGAGCAGAATGTGAGTTTTACCCTCGCACATTCAAAGAGGATCTATCTTTTGGAGAGGGGAAAGTTCACGATGGTAGGTACACCCGAAGAATTGAAGGGTGAAGAGTACATTAGGAAAACATACTTTGGTGTCTAAATAAGCTAATCGGTACTTGCTTATAGTATCTAAAATGCTAGTCGTTTTAGTTAACTAATACTAGGCAAATAGATTATGTTCTTGAAGAAACGTAGATTAGGTCGAGGTGTGGCTGTTGTCGGGGTGGGGATAACGAAATTTGGGGTCTATCCCAAAGGAGTAAGAGGCTCAGATTTGTTTGTCGAGTCTTTCAATGAAATGAAAAGATCGGTAGATAAAGGATTTCAAGATGAAGATATAGATGCCTTTTACATTGGAAATCTCAGTAGCGATATTTTTGAAAAACAGGTTCACTGTGCCGCCGCCGTTGTCAACCGTTTGGGTCTTGTACCGAAGCCAGCAGTTAAGATTGAGAATGCCTGTGGCTCAAGCGGAGTTGCCTTTAGAGAAGGCGCTATTGCCATAGCTTCTGGCGTCTATGATATGGTTGTGGCTGGCGGCATGGAGAAGATGACTAATTTGCCTACTACTCAAGTGACTGAAACCCTTGGTCTGGCGCTTGACCCGGTTTGCGAGTTTCCTGCTGGTGAAACATTCCCCGGGATTTTTGCCACTATAGCCACTGCTCACATGGCAAAATATGGTACCACAGTAGAGGATTTCATGAAGGTTAGCATAAAGAACCACTATAATGCTAGCCTTAATCCAAAGGCACACTTGGATGCTTCTATTAAAGATTTTATGAAAAGACGGGCTGAATCAGCGGTAGAGAAAGGGCTGCCTGAGCCTCATTGGGCGGATGAAATGGAGTTTTTGCACGACCCGGTGCAAAACCCTATTATAGCCTGGCCGATGAGGCTATTTGACTGCTCTACAGTCTGTGACGGGGCAAGCTGTGTTCTCCTGGTCGCTGAAGATGTAGCTAAGGATTTTACTGACAATCCTATATATGTTATTGGCACTGGTCAAGCCAGTGATTATCCGGTGCATGAAAGAAAAGATATGACATCATTAAATGCGGTCAGAGAAGCGGCCAGGCAGGCTTATGAAATGGCTGGTATTGGCCCACAGGATATAGGAGTAGCTGAGGTTCATGATTGCTTCACCATAGCTGAGATCCTTAGTATGGAGAATTTAGGCTTCTATAAACCGGGCAAGGCAGTCAGGGCACTCCGAGAAGGCGAAACTAATTTAGATGGGAAGTTGCCAATCAATATGGATGGCGGATTAAAAGCCAAGGGACATCCCGTAGGAGCAAGTGGCACAGGAATGGTAGTGGAATTATTTACCCAAATGAGGGAAAAGGCTGGTCCAAGGCAAGTTAAACGCAAAGACATTGATCTAGGGCTAATGCTCAATTTTGGAGCACAAGGCTCCACTGCTGTGGTTAACATTTTCGAAAGGAGATAGTTTTAGTGGCACTAGAGGGTGATTTCACCAGAGTCGCTGAAAATGAATTTTATACCGCAGCTTATGAAAGATTCCTTAGCCAAGGAAAATTAATGGGGGCAAAATGCCAGAAATGCGAAGCTATGTATATTCCTCCAAGGCCTATATGCTCCAAATGCCATACTAGTGAGATGCAGCTAGTGGCGATGAAAGGCAAAGGGAAGCTTGCTGCTTACACTGTTATAGCTGTTGGTCCGCCAATGATGGTTGATGAGGGATTTGACAGGGAAAACCCTTACTGCTGTGGGATTGTTGAGCTAGAAGAGGGAACAAGTATTACCGCTCGCATTCTGGGAGTAGATGTTACTAAACCTGACCAGATTAAGATTGGAACGCCGGTTACTGTAGAATATCAGGAGCGAGTGCATAACGGAGAGAAGAAGACCTTCCTAGCTTTTAGAGCCTTATCAGGAGGTCAGCTTTTCACATGTATCGGTGGTGGTCAGGGAATAGGATGATTTACAGAAGGCAACTAGTATGGAAGTGCTAAGTGAAGGTAAGGGAGAACTCATAGGCTGGCATGACCCCGACGAGGCTAGAGAGTGGGTATTTAAAAACAAGTCCCGTGCCTTGAAGAACAAAACCATGTCAGCCAAGGAGGCTGTCTCTAAATTTATTAATGATGAAGACTTCATAGCCAGCGGGGGGTTTGGGCACGTAAGAGTATCAATGGCTATCATCTACGAAATAATCAGGCAGAAAAAGAGAAATCTCATTATGGCCGGTAAGACAGCGGTTCATGACCTCGATATTCTAGTAGGTACCGGCTGTGTAAATAAGGTGGAGGCAGCCTACTCCTTTGGCCATGAACTTAGAGGCTTATCTCCAGCTTCGAGGAGGATGGTAGAAAGCGGCCAGTGTAAGGTAGTTGCCGAAATTAGTAATGCTGGCTACCAATGGCGTTGGTTGGCGGCTATGATGGGTGTCCCCTTTATACCCAGTCGTACTATGCTTGGTACTGATACCGGCAAATATAGCTCGTGTAAAGTCGCCAAGGACCCCTTCAGTGGTAAACCAATCAATTTGATACCTGCGGCTTACCCTGATGTAGCCTTTATTCATGTCCACCGCTGCGATATCTATGGTAATGCCCAGATAGATAGCATACTAGTGGAAGACTTCGAATTATCCAGATGTGCCCGGAGATTAATAATAACTACCGAAGAAATAGTTGACAACGAACTCATCCGAAGAGAGCCTTGGAGAACGGCTATACCATTCTTTGTCGTGGACGCTGTAGTTGAAGTTCCTTATGGCTGTCATCCTTGTGAGATGCCTGGGATGTACTATTATGATGAAGAACATATAGCCGAATGGCTAGGGCTTTCTAGAACTCCTGAAGGTGTAGATGAGTATCTAAACAAATATGTTTTCAGCGTTGATAATTTTGAGGATTATCTGGAACTTTGCGGTGGTGTAAAGAAGTTGAATTATCTAAAGAAGAGGGAATTCCTCAGGGAGCCAATGATAGCCCCGTGGAGAAAAGAAGGCTAGAATCAACGAAAAGGAGAGCTGGCGATGTGTCACTAAAAGGTATAGTGGAAGGTAAGTATAATTTAAGGGAGTATCTTGCGTTTATTGGGGCTAGTGTATTGGAGAATGAGAAATCTGTTTTTGTAGGCACAGGGTTGCCTATAATAGCCTCTATGTTAGCTCAGAAAACCCATGCCCCTGGTCTACTCATAATATTTGAAGCTGGGGGAATAGGACCTTTACTGCCCGAATTACCCATATCTGTGGGCGAATCCAGAACCTATTATAAAGGTATAAGTGCCTCCAGTATGCATGACACTATGTCACTTTCGCAAGCAGGATATATTGATTATGGCTTTTTGGGCGCCGCTCAGATGGATGTTTATGGGAACATCAATACTACAGTCATAGGCGATTATGCCCTACCCAAGGTTCGCTTGCCTGGTAGCGGTGGTGCTAATGATGTGGCCTCTTTCGCAAGAAGGCTTATAATTATCATTGCTAATCAGTCTAAGAGGACCTTTGTTAATAAGGTTGACTTCTTGACCACGCCTGGTTATCTTGACGGCCCAGGAGGCAGGGAAATGGCCGGACTAGCCAGAGACACAGGACCTTATAGGGTCATCACCCAGCTAGGTATCTATGGTTTCGACGAGAAAACGAAAAGACTTAAATTAATCTCTTTATATCCAGGGGTAAGTATAGATGAGGTAAAGGAGAACAGCAATTTTGGCATAACTATACCTCATAAGGTTGAAACCAGCCCTGAGCCTACAGAGCGAGACTTAAAAATACTGCGTGAAGAGATAGATCCAGCAGGCATAGTGTTGGGAAAGTAATTCTTGGATGGGGAAAAATCGCTCTATTTGAGGAGACAAATTCCGGCTGCTTCAGCGTTAATTATTCACAAAGGCAAAATGTTATTCGTGCGGAGCAATACAACACGGGAACAATGGGCATTTCCTGGTGGTAAACGAGAGAAAAATGAAACTCCTCAACAAACAGTGAGTCGAGAAATCAAGGAAGAACTTGGATTAGATTTAGAAATCAAAAGGGGATTGGGGAATTATATCTATATTTCTAAAAATAGGGAATTTGGTATCAGATGTTTCATTGCTGAAAGTAAAACATTTGATTTAAAAGCAGATCCTAGTGAGATTATCGAAGCGAAATGGTGCACATTGAAAGAAGGCTTAGCCTTAAATTTGACTTCAACTACTCGAGAAGCTTTAGAGAACTTTACCTCAGAATACGGTAGAGAGTCTTAATTGAAAGTGACCTTTTAACCAGTTCCACTCAGCAGCGTTGGTTTTTCTGAGGCAGTATTCGGAAGCACGTAACAGTGCAGCCACTGGAAGGTCGTCGAGAATGTAAAATTGAGGTCACAGAAGCTTGGAATGTGTGATTCGCAAAATAAAAGGGCTGGACATCCCGATGCCGGGAACATCCAGCCCTTCTGAGTTCTGTTAGGCTATGTCGGAGTAGACCTAGCCCTTGCCGATTCTGAACATTTTCGTGCCACAGGTTGGACATACGCCCTGGGTTGCCGGCTTACCGTTCTTCATGGTTATTGCCTTGGCATTTTTCATTTCCCTTTTGACGCGACACTTCATACAGTATGCTTGCATTTTATGTACCTCCCATTTTCGCTTGAAGCGTAAATCATTCGCTGCCGTAATGTCAATAGCCGAATGGTCGCAGATAAGCTCAGTATGGGGGTAACAGAAGCTTGCTTGTTGGGTGAAGGCACAAGAAGGAGGCTCCAGGCTG
>Ga0315296_10004691_pt1 | contig 11151 bp, 5 predicted proteins | sample YL17G14_18_MG_FD_203921 | JGI IMG/M metagenome (GOLD analysis project Ga0315296, IMG submission 203921) | Sediment microbial communities from Yellowstone Lake, YNP, Wyoming, USA - YL17G14_18 | ecosystem: Environmental > Aquatic > Freshwater > Lake > Sediment | place: USA: Wyoming | collected...
TAATCGTCGGTGCCGTCAAACCGCAATGCACCAACGTCGTGCCCGGTCACCCATTGTGTGTCGCCCACGAGTGTGCCGTTGTTAGCATTAACGGAGGAATCAACGGCAGTACTACCGAAGCCGTCATCAAACTTCCAGTGCCCCACCAGATCGGCATTGCCAGGCTGAACGGGTGCAACAATAAGGCCAGTGTTAAGCCACCGCTCGGCCAGGACCACAACGTCGTCGTAGTCCACAACACAGTTGCCATTCAAATCAGCAGCCGGCTGCAGAAACGAAGGCACGCATCTGGCCGGGTACAGCCTGATATCATCAAAGTACAAAGTGCCTGCGCCACCAGTTTGTGGAGCGGTCCTATTACCAACGCCGATATACATCTTCTTGACACTCGATAGGTTCACGCCAGCAGTGGCGAAATTCTTAAGGTCGATATTCCACTCCTGCCAGGGGGTTGAGAGCACGGCGTCCGGATCCGCCTTAGTGACAACCTTGCTTCTGCCAAGGTTGTCTTCCACCGCCACGTACAACGGCGCAGCAGAATTGCCCGCATCACCGTAGAACCACAGTGTCAACGCCTTAACACCCTTTCTGGTCCAATCCTGTGGCGCAGGCCACTCCCGCTGGGTCTCTGAGTACCGGGCTTTGCCGGCGGCACCGCTATTGTCGTAAGTGAATGGCATCGACTGGGCGCTGCCATGAACGATAGTTCGCTCCGCAAAGGGAGGTTGAGCGTAACCCACAGCCGAGCCGCTGCCGTTACCAGGATAGCCGGGTGCCGGCTCGGTGTACCCCCATCCGTCACGCCAGGTCTGGAATATCCTGTTGCCAATATTGTCAGTGTAGCCCTCGAAATCGTCGACGATGAGATAGTCCGCTATTGTAAAGCTCCAGATTCTGCCTTTGCTGATCGTTGCATCGGTATTATGCTCATCGATTCGCCAGTAATAAGTCTTGCCCCACTGGAGACCGTCAGGCAGAGTATACGTGTTTGGATCCTGTCGGCCGCGATATATGCCGGTGGTATCGGATGTGCCTGCGTTTCCTACAGCGTTCGCATCGGTGCCAAAGTATACATCATGCTTAGCTGCGTTATCTCCCGGCGACCAGCCAAGGGGCGTGGCGTGCTCCATATCCGGTGTTGAGCCATCAGGTGGCATCGGGTTCCAGGCAAGCGTCGGGCCTCTCATCACCTTGCCGATCTGGGCCTGTGACATCGGATAGTTGTAGATGCGGAAGTCGTCCAAAGAACCCATATAGTACGCATCGTCGGCATACTGTGACCTAGCGAGCCAGTTGTTGGCGGTCACGCCGAGATCTTTTGGGCTGAGCGCGGCTTGCGTGCCCTGAGCAACGACCGAACCATCGAGATACAATGTGATGGTGCGGGTATTTGCATTGATCGTCACGGCCACGTGGTGCCACCCACCGGGTAATGTAGCGGGGGCAGTCACCTGAATCTCGCCGGTGCCACCGGTCGTGGTGATGGCAAAACGCATCGGGTCGATATAGTATATGCGGGGTGTGAGAAACATGTAAACATTCGGGTCGCTGCCGAAATCGAACATGTGCTGCCAGGCGCCGCCGGAGTTCGCGAAGTTCGCCCATGTCATAAAAGTTGAGCTGGAAAGCTGCCCGATGAGCGCACCGATGGGTAGCTCCACATAATCGTCGCGGCCGTCGAATTCCAATGCACCGCCGCTGTACCCAGGCACCCACTGTGGGTTGCCTTTCAGCGTGCCATGATAGTCATTGCCGGATGAGTCAAGAGCGATAGTCCCGCAACTGGTACCATCAAGCTTCCACCAGCCCACAAGATTGGGGTCTGCAGTCGGTATCGTAGGCACCGTTCTGAAGCTCCATACATCGCCCTTGGTAACCGAGTTATCGGTATTGCGCTCATTGATACGCCAATAATAAACCGTGTCGTATGCGAGGGTTGGAAGCGGATATGTCAGAGTAGTCTGGTTGCCCTTATACTCGGGTGAAGATGTGGTCGCATTGGCGACGGCGGTTTGGCTGGTGCCGAAGAACACAAGGTGCGACTTCGCCTTCGTGCCCGCACTCCAGGCAAGGTCGGCATTGGTGGAAACACATTCGGCGCCATCTGACGGGCTGGGATTCCAGGCAGTCAACGGTATTGGCGTAAAGCTCCAGACATCACCCTTCCACAACTTATCGGGGTGAGCATCATTGACCTCATCGATACGCCAGTAATAGGTTGTGCCGGGAATAAGATCAGTAACAGTAAAACTATTAAGATCCTGTCGTCCTTTATAGATCACAGGTGTCAATATAGTGGCATTATTCACATCGGCCAGACTTGTACCGATATACACGTCATGCTTGGCAGCATAGTCCCCGGATAGCCATTGAAGAAGGTTTGGCGTCACCTTGGCGCCATCGGTCGGGACTGGATCGTGGGCCTTGAGCCTTACAATGACCTCAAGCCTGAAATCATCGAACGCTATGTAACCAAGAGCGGTACTATAGGTGGCATGGCGAAGCCCAACCATCAGCGGCAAACCATCAAAATCGTCCCGCGTCTTAGGTGAGCAGGACATCTCGGTCCAGGTTATACCATCGGCGCTGGTCCTGAAATGGAAGACATTGCCTTTGCGCTCGAGTTGAAGCCACGGGTCCAAGCTCCATTGCTTGCCGTTGTTACACCCCCACGCCTCGTTCCGTACATTATCGTTGGCCTGCCAAATGAAATTGCCACAGCTCCAGATGGGGAAGTAATCTATGGTGACCCAGTCTTCACCGGGGCCGGCATCATCGCGGAAAGCCCGGGCCATTAGACCGCCATCGTTGTGAAAGACCGGGTCAGTTTGGGTACCAGCATAGTCGCTGACTCTGACTGCGGCGATGAAATCACCCCTGACGACCTTGAACAGAAATGGAGCAAGTGGATCCCATGGGGCATCCCAGGTCCCATTAACCGAACTTATGAATAGTTGCCCCGCACGATCCATGGACGCATTCAGAGCAGTAACAGTCTCGCCCGGCAAATAGCCGATAAAGTCGTCCCAGATGGTTCCGGCAACACCGTTGGCAACGTAGTCATGAGGTGTGTCGAAATTGTCTATGAACACCTCCGCCTGCAATGCGGCGCCAGTAACCAGCACCGCGGCAGAAAAAGCCGCATAAATCAACTTTCTACACATAGTATTGCTCCTTTGAAGACAGTTATGATAACCATGCTACGGAATTACACACACCATTTGCAAGATTCTGTAAGAGAGTATAACTCGTCTATTTGACAAATGCCACAGACATCCCTTCGAGGCAATTTGTCCCGCCTGACTGATGATGCTTAGGCGTCTGGAGGTTAATGGCTGACGCACGACTCTAATGAAGAAAGGTCCATCAGTGTGTCGGCGATGGACGTTGGGGCCATGCCGGAATAGCAGGCGCGGTCTCGGCGAAAACGCGTCGCACCCCAAACCGCTGGGAGCCACATCCGCCCAGAAACACTTTGGGCCCACACTGAATATATCAGCTTAGGCCCCCAAGGATCCAACCCAAAATTCACTCTTCTCAGCCGTGTTTCCTGCGAATCAGAGCCAATCCACCCAAACCGAGCAGAGCAATTGTTGCCGGCTCAGGAACAATGCTGAAGTTGTCAAAATCCATGGTGCCGATCCATTCTCCAGTGTAGTTGGCGTGAAAGATGCCAACCTGGAGTCCTGCGGGCAGATCGTCACGGACAAGACCGGCTTCCAGACCTGGCAAAGAAGCCCAGGTAACGCCATCGGCACTGGTACTGAAGTAAAAGGTATCGCCTTTGCGTTCAAGCTGTAGAAACGGGTCGCAGGGATAACCCTTGATGCCACTTTCTGTACTTGCGCCGTTGATGGTGTCACGGATATGGTTGCCGACGCCCCAGACAGGGAAGTAAGTCAGATAGACCCAGTTTTCACTCGCTCCTATTTCGTCTGGGTTGGGTGCACGGGCCATCAGACCGCCGAGGTTATGCCAGAACTGGTCGCTTGAGACGACTTGCACTTGCGCGACAAAGTCGCCCGTGACGTTCTTGTACAGGAACGGGCCTGTGTTGCTCTGGTCTGCCCATCCGCCACCTGAACTTGTAATTCTGAGTACTCCATTAGCAACAGGTGTATCCAGCGGAGTCCCAGGTTGCCATGCCTGCAATTTACCTGCCTCGCCCATACCGGCATTGAAAGTATCAACGAAGTTGTAGGCCTCCATTGTTGCCATTTTGCCGCTATCCAGGTCGGGTAGTGACTGGTAACCATCCCAGGTGCCGATAGTCCAAGGACCGCCAGGATATGGCTGTCCGATTGATTCTGAATACCAGCCCTGATAATTGATTCTATCCCAGTTGTCCATCATGGCGTGGTCGAAGTTATCAGAGAACACCAGTGCCTGCGATGTCCCCACCAGGCCCAACACCAAAACAACAGCCATCAACTTTTTGCACATAACCTCCTCCTTCCTTAAACCCACACTCTAATTCGGTACGAGATCAAAAACAGCACTGCGTTTCCCAACACGCATACACAACGTGCCTGCCGCAGCGCCAAACAATTCCCACGTTACTCTGCGCCTCTCGAACAACACGCCGAAAGACACATCACACACTCCTTGTGTGCACTTGCCACACTCTCCCGTCGCACCCAGCTATTAATCTTAGTTCGTCAAAGGTGCCAAACACGGTTTATGTGGATGGAACCCACCAACTCCAATAGCCCATTTATACTAAATTACCTATTTTTATGTCAACGACAATTCTCCGAAATCAACAGATTTCTTGAATAATTCTTCGCAAGAACAGCCAATCTCCGAATTTGGATAGACAGCCCAGCCCGTCAGCCCAAGATGACCAGCGGCCGTCAAATCCGGGAGCGCTCACTGCCGAGCCTTCGCACTGACAATCCGAGGGTGTAAGATTGCAACTTCTTGTGAAAGCGCAACTTACATGTACTCACCGAGGAACTTAGCCACTGCCTGGGGGGTGATTTGCGAACCGACCTTGCTTGGTTATTCGGGCTACTGGTGTCACTATTGTTCCGTAACTGAGCTTCTTGTGGTAATCTACTCCGAAATAAGTCTTCATAATGCACTTCTCTGACTAAAACCTTGTTACTGTTGATTGGTGATGCTAAGTACAATACCAATAGAGGCGCACTATCGAATGGCGGTGCTTTAGGGCGTTTCTGCCTTCCGACCCTGCGTTTTGGGCAGAAATCAAGGATTTTGTATTTGCCTATTCTGGTAAGGAACCGCCATTCGGTGCACTATGTATTCATGCTAACTCCTTTCTGCGGCTGCCTGCCGCTTCCATTTGTTGTGGTATCGTAACCCACATCAGGAGGCACGCTTTCACAAAATCATTGTGTCAATGCCCTTCCAGACCGGATTCCTGCGAGCAGGACCGCGGTCGTGATCACCCATACCATTCTTCCAATCCTAACCGTTGACCAAATTGCCCCCTGGCCACCGGTAGAGGCATTTCGAGATGGGCTCACCTTGCTGGCCCCCGTGCCCCGCCTTAAAAAGGAACCACAGATTTCGCGGATTACACCGAATCGAAATAAAATCAGTGAAATCTGTGTAATCCGTGGTTTCATTCGAGCCCGTGACCCGAGCGACGAGCGACGAGCGACGAGGGGGAACCTCGTCATAGGCTACTTTGCCAAACCTCTCCCAGAAGATCGCTGCTTTTTGCCCTTGTTCGTGATCGCAGCCCTAAGATGCATCTGCCCCGCGGCTGAGCGCAGCAAGCTGCTCATGGGAGCATGCCTAAGTGCCTAAAGTCCGGAGTGCCTAAAATTATAACTTGCAACTTTAGCTCACTTTAGGCACTTTAGTTCACTTTGCCCGTGGAGGTAAGCCAGCGGAATAAACACTACAACCGGCGTCAGCCACTTGCCGTTCTTCGCATCAAGATACTCACCGATACATGGCTTGCCTCTGTGCCGGTGAGATTGCGTATAAACCAGCAGAGCACCAAAGTAGTCCGCCAAAGAAACCACAGATTTCGCGGATTACACGGAGTGTAAATAGAATCAGTGAAATCTGTGTAATCCGTGGTTCGCCTCAATTGCCAGTTCACCGCTTGGACGCCGCACTTTGAAGAACTTCCCTCGCACTAATTGTCGGATCTGCCGGTCCGGGTCCCTTTTCGCTGGGCAATTAGTGCGGGGTACAGAAAGCTCATCCGCCTATGGCGGACAAGAAGTTCGGTTTTGAGCGGTTCAGAAAGATGATCCCTGTCACCCAAGAGCAGGCCGGCGTCACCATCGGTCAATTCCCTAACCATGTGAATGTCATGAACGTTGGCAGCAGTAAGGTCAAAGGACTGGATCATGCCGATAGACCAACAGCCACAGAGGACACAGAGCTCACCCTCACACGTTGCTCATTTATCGCTCAGCCAGACAATAGAGCTAACTGGACGATCACGGCGGCCGCGACCGCCGGAACCGCTGGCACTTTCGGGAGCAACGAGAGCACGATTATTCCGGGCATAGTTGGGTATCGCTGTCAACGCGGAACCGTCGGCCCAGGTGCCCTTAACGACCATCACCCCGCCGAGGAAATCGCCCTTCCACTCGGTGGTTAAGACAGACTCAGGACTGAGGACCTTGGTAATATCCTGGTCAACTTGCTCGACATTGTAGATCAGCGGACCACACCGCAAAGCCACCCGGCCACGAGTAGCAGCAATTCTATCGTTGGCTTTGACTCTCTGGACCTTTAGTGGGAGCACCAGATCGATCTTGTCACCGGCTTTCCATTTCCGGGTGATCACGGCATAACCCTTTTCGATGGGTGGAGTGATCACCGAGCGGTTGACAGAGATCGAACTGATACCATCTGATTCCGGCGTGTTGGTATAGAGGTCGCTAACACTGCGGTTTGGCACCCGGACCTTGACGCTGAAGTTCTTTTCCACAGCAGGATTGACGGTGATGGAAACGTTACCGCTCCAGGGATAATCCGTAGCCTGGACTATCTCGACATCGGTGCCGGCCACATCCTCAACCGTCAGGGTGCTTCCGATGAAGAGGTTGACATAAATGCTGTCAGCGCTCTTGACATACATCCAGGTGGGCAGCATCAGCAGGGTCCTGGGAATGTTGCCCACGCAGCAGGGACAGCCGTGCCAGTCGTAGCGAGGACCGCGTGAATCCAAGGGGTTCTGGTAATAGAAGCTCTTCCCTTCCAAATCAATGGAGCCCAGGAGGGCATTGTAGAGCGTCTCTTCATACAGGTCCGCATACTTGGCATCGTGGTAGGTCATGTTCAACTTGTGCTGGAAGAAAATTTCCCCACAACTGGAGCAGGATTCGCAGTAAGCATTGTGACGCAGCGAGTAGTTGGGACCAAATCCTTCCGAGGTCTCGCCGCTGCCCACCCCGCCGGTGACGTAGTATTTCTTGTTGACAATATTATCCCAGAGCGACATGACGGCACTCTGGTAGTCGATGTCGCCGGTTTCCATGGCGACATCGGCCATGCCCGTGTAGGAATAGACGGCGCGCACGGCATGCCCGACCGCCTCATACTGCTGGACGACCGGGAGATGGCTCTGGTCGTATTCGCTGCCATCCTTGCGGCATTCTAACAGGAACTTCGCCAGCTTGATGTATTTATCGCCTTTGCCTGCGCCTTCGACCTTGTTCACAAATCGGCCGAACCGCACCAATGCTATTTCCATTTCCTGATGGCCGTCATACCATTCCTTCTTGGGCGCCGGGCCGAGGTTGTCATACCAACAATCGGCGAGCTTCTTGGCCGCATTGTACAACCTGGCATCGGTCTTGTTCGTCATCAGGTAGTGGGCAATGGCCGCCTCGAGAAAATAGCCAGCAACATAACCCTCATGATCACCCCTGCTTCTCGGTGACCATCGCTGGCGGTCACTCAGGGTAAAAACCGTCTGCAGGTATCCATCAGGTTCCTGGGCGGCCAGGATCTTGGGAATCCAGTCCTCCAGTGTCGCCTTCATGGCGTTCTGGGCCTTGATGATCTCTTGATCGCCCTGAGGATCGATCATGAGGGCAATGCAGATCGACTCAATCGTGTTGTACACCCAGGCATTGGAGAACACGTAGCCTCGGTGACGTCCATGAGGCTTGCCGGCTAATTTGTTGGCTGCGTCTACGAAGTTGTTAATGCCGCCTTCCCTCAAGTTCGGGTCGGAAATCTTGTTAATGCAGTGAGGAATCCAGTTTACGATAAGGGCCTTCGCTCTGCTATTCCACAAAGGACTGTCGATCTTATAGTACTTGGTATCGACCGGATCAAGGTGGGTCGCGGGCGGCGACAGAACCACCTTGACCGTTAAGGTGGACGAGGAACTCAATGGGCCCTTAACGGCCGTCAATTTGAGGACATAATCGCCTGCGACAGAGAAAGTCGCAGTGGCACGGGCTTTCAGCCCGTGGTTCACGGCCAGGATGGCCGTGCCACCATTAGCATTCTCAAAAGCGACCGTCCCGGGACCGGATGCTTTGCTCCAGGTCACCGTTGGTAACGTGTCGAGGCCCTCCAACGTTTTTACCGCTCCACTCAGATAGGTCTTGCCTCCCAGCGCGACCACGCGGTCGACACCTGCCTCGACCGAAGGCGGAAAGTCAGGCGATTTGCCTGAGTCATAAACCTTCCATTCCAGAATGCCGGTAGAGAAGGTGCCATCGGAATCGATCTCGAGTCTGAGTTTGGACGTGCTGACCTCGTCAAAGGTCGTGGTGTTATATTGACTTTCTGCCACGCCCAGGCCTGACGGGTCGCTTACCAGGACAAAACCCTTGCCATCCCAGTACAGCAATCGACTTGCTTTAGGGGCATGGATAGCCCGGCGATCCGCCCACCAATAGACATCAATCTTGCTCGTGCTGATGGGCTGACTCCAGTCATATTGGACCCATTGGGTACCCTTTCTATTCCAGTTGCCGTATGATCCAAGGCGGGCGTCCTGTGAGTCTCTGGGATCATAACCATCATTGAGCGCCCTGAGCGTTGTATCTCCGGAAACATAAGAACTGGACGGTACCGCAACGACGGCAAGATTTACACGCCAAGCAGGTGCGGTGGTGTTGGCGGTCTGGGAACGAGCAGACTGACCAACCGAATTTTGCTGCGCCAAAGCAGTGCAGATCGCTGCGCCGGCCATGCCACGCGCTTCGCTGGTGGCCGCGGGGCAGAAAAGTGCAACGGCTACGCTGGCCAAGAGTGCCGGCATGAAACGAAATGATAGCGTTGTTTTCATTGGACGTCTCCTTAGCCTATCGTGAATCCATGTTTCGGATCCTGTTTGTTTCCGCTCTATCGTTTTGCGTCGGCACGGATCATGCGAATGCCGAATACAGTCGCGATTTCGTTGCCCTCGGTGGCCTGGAAGCGCACGGTGACCTTCTCCTTGCCCTGGATCATGTTCACGGGAATGGCGTACTCGACGTCAAAAAAACGCTCGGGACCACTGCCTGTCACCTCCTGCTCGCCCACGCGTTGGCCGTCCACCAGGATGTCGAAGGTCGCCGCCCCCTCGTCCCTCGTGCCGCGTCCCTCGTCAATCGTGTGCCGATGGAGGACGGACGAGAGAGGATGGACGAACCACCCGGGACGCCCCATAGTAACCCCGCAATGAATTGCGGGGCTAACCGGTTAACCCCGCCATCACTATGGCGGGGTTCCCCTCGCTGCCGAGTCATTTAGGACCATCTTACAGCTTGCGCCCCGCTGTGTAAAACCCCCATTCTGAAAAATTTTTCTCTTGGGACAAGCCAGGAATGACCAGTCAAGAACTCCTGCAGACCGGATGACAGAAGACGGAGGACGGAAGACAGAGTTTCCGTCCTCTGCTATTCGTCCTCTGTCCTCGAACAGCCCTGCGTATGGGAAAAGACATGTTGCCAAATATTTTAGATGTCACACTTTCCAGCTTCACGTCTTCACCGCTGAGTCCGCTCGTCCCTCGTGCCGCGTCCCTCGTCAATCGTCTGGCGATGGAGGATGCACAAGAGAAGATGGACGGGCGTGACTGGGCTGGGCGAAGGCAACGCTCTATCCACTCTGAGTTTGCTAACCTCTGACGCTTTGGGACTCAGTTGGAGGGCCATCAACTACTCTTTTGTGGCTCCGGTTTGAGGCAGGTTGGCTCGCCACTTCTCTGCCTCGTTGGGCTTGCCCCAGGCCTCGTAAAGCTCTATCAACGCCAACCTACAGCAGTGGGTCTCCGGGTGTGACTCGCCGAGATAACGCCAACTGGCTGCCAGTGCTGCTATGAACGCCCGCTCCGCCTCCTGGTACTTCCCCGCCATGAGCGGATATTGGGCGTATTCTGTATAAGCCATCGCAAGGTGCGCCACGGGAAGGTCGTCCTTCCAGTGGGTCAGTTGGCAGTTCCTGGTCCGGCCTGATCGACGATGTCCGTCTCTACGACCGGGCGGTGACACCTTGAGAGCGATACTGTCGTGACATGGCACGGTAAAGGGCTGGCAGCCTACGACTCTGTCAGCCCTTTTTCACTGCGAGTGCCAATACTGCTCTCGCTTAAATCTTCCTTCTGTTCCGAATACAAGAATAACAAGTGTGGGTGATAATTCCTTGGCGCCTACGCTGATAGGAAAAGGCAAAACGGAAAGCGAAGGTTAGCGACACGCCCCTTGCGGCGTCGCTCGTCGCCCGTTCCCCGTCGCTCGGGTCACGGGTCACGGGCCACGGAACGTCCTCGATAGTCGCACTTTCCGAGTTCTGAGAAAACTCAGCTTACATCATTTTGACAAACATTTATGAAGACTGGCCAAAAATCAAGCGAGTTCCAAAAAGTACCGTTTGGGGGTGACTTTAGTGCGCGCACTGGCCGTCCCAGGCTGGCAGGACCGGTCCGAGAGATTTTGACAGCTCTGTGGTCGCCGCCATCATTCTTTGGCCTCGTGCTTGCGGAGGAGAGCGATGATTTCAGTGTGGCCTCTGTTCTTGGCCAACTGCAGCGGTGTTCGGCCTCGACCATTTTCTGCGTTCACGTCCAATCCGTTGCCCGTGGCCCGTGGCCCGTGACCCGAGCGACGAGCGACGAGCGACGGCCAGTGTTGCCGTCTCGGCTGTATGCCGTCCGACAGAAGCTTTAGGACAGATTCCGGACTCATTGGATTCTCACTTTTATCTGCCTGGCTGCTACAA
>Ga0315296_10004692_pt1 | contig 11151 bp, 8 predicted proteins | sample YL17G14_18_MG_FD_203921 | JGI IMG/M metagenome (GOLD analysis project Ga0315296, IMG submission 203921) | Sediment microbial communities from Yellowstone Lake, YNP, Wyoming, USA - YL17G14_18 | ecosystem: Environmental > Aquatic > Freshwater > Lake > Sediment | place: USA: Wyoming | collected...
CCCCACCCGTGCTCGGCCCGAAGAGCGCTTGTCACGGCCGTCGGGCCTGCGGCGCGGGCGGGGCAGCCCCGTCCGCGGCCACCCGCTCGCGGTCATGAATCTGGACTCTACCCTCGTCAATGATACAACGGAGACCGAACGGCAGGCTCAGCCACGGCCGGCCTGCTACTCGTACCGAAGGGCTTCAATCGGGTCGAGCCGCGACGCGCGCACGGCGGGCCAGAAGCCGGCCAGCACGCCGGCCAGGACGAGGATGACCGTCGCGGTGACCAGCACGTCAGGCGAGATAACCAGGTGGATGTCCGTCCCGCGGGACGTGTCCCCAATCAGCTCCGCGATGAACGGCCGCGACCTGACGATCTTGACGATCGCATAAGAGAGGCCGATGCCGGCCGCGCCGCCCATGAAGGTGATCGCCAGCGCCTCAAGGAGGAACTGCGTGAGGATGTGCCGCCGCCTGGCGCCGAGCGCCTTGCGGACGCCGATTTCGCGCGTCCGCTCGTGCACCGACACCAGCATGATGTTCATCACGCCCACGCCGCCGATGAGCAGCGTCAGGGCGCCGATGAACACCAGGACGATCATCAGGCCGCCGGCCATGCCGTCCACGATCTGCTTGATCTCCTCGCTGGCGCTCACCCGGATGGCCCGTTCGTCACGTGCGTCGAAACGATGGCGGGCCGCCAGCACCTCGCGGACCTGCTTGATGGCGGTGGCCTCTTGGGCCGGGGTCACGGCGCGAAACACCAGATAGTCGAGATACGTCTGGGCGAACAGCGGCTTCATGGTCGAGTGCGGAATGAAGACCGACATCGAGTCCGGATAGAAGTACGACGACAGCTGCGCCTTCTCGGCGAGCACGCCGATGACCTCGAACGACAGGCCGTTGATGCGCACCGTCTCGCCCACGGCCGGGATGTTGCTGAACAGCTTGCGGGCCACGGTGTGACCGAGAAAGGCCACGCGGCGCTGTTTCTCTACGTCCTCCGCGTTGATGAATCGTCCCGCGCCCGGAATCTCGCTCCGCATGATCCCGTAGTCCGCCGACACGCCCCGGAGTCCGCAGGTCGTCTGGCGCGTGCCGTAGGCAATCGGCATCGACTCCAGATACTCGGGGCTCGTGTACTTGACCGTGCCGAGCTCCTGGATCGCTTCGGCGTCTTCGACCTTGAGGAAGATGCGCCGGCCCGCGCGCTCGCCCCCCGCCTGCATGCTCGTCTGGCCGTTGCCGATGCGCACGGTGCCGTCCGCGAAGGCGTTTCTGAAGCCGAACATCAAGGCGTTCCGAAACCCATGCCCGTACGACATCAGAACGACAACCGTGACGATGCCCCAGGCGATGCCGAGCATCGTCAGGCTCGCCCGGAAGCGGTGCTCCTTGAGCGAGTAGAACGCCTGGGCGAAGACTTCCTTCAGCAGCATGATTACCGACTACATCTCGTACCGAAGCGCCTCGATCGGTGGCAGCTGGGCCGCGCGGCGCGCCGGATAGGTCGCGGCGACGACGCCAATCAGCGTCAACACGGCAATCGAGAACGCCGCCGTCTGCCAGGTCGTGATCATGCCGGAGAACCGCTCCGGCATCGGCAGCAGGTTCACCAGCCCGCACAGCCCGACGCCGACGACGAACCCGATCGCCCCGCTGATGACGGTCAGGAACAGGCCCTCGCTGAAGAACTGCCACTGGATGGCCCGCGACGTGGCGCCGATCGCCTTCCTGACGCCGATCTCGCGCGTCCGCTCCTTCACGGCGACGAGCATGATGTTCATCACGCCGATCCCGCCGAGCAACAACGTCACGATGCTCACCGCGACGAAGAAGTCGTCCATGGCGCCGATCATCTTGGCGAACATCACGGACTCGATGGCCGTGTTCCACATCGACAGGGCCTCGGCATCGCGCGGATCGAAGTCGTGGCGTGGTGCCAGGACCTGCCGCACATCCTCTTCCACCGGGCCGCGCGCCTCGAGCCCGAGGAACCCCCCGATACCCTCTCGCTCCACCCAGGTCTTGATGCGCGCGGTCACCTCCGCATACGGGGCCGCGATGATCGCCGACAGCGAGTCGGCCGTGCCGTAGGCCGCTGGTATCGGAAAGTCCTTCCGCATGGTCTCGTACGGCACGAAAATCCGCTCGTTGTCGGGCCCGGTGTAGTTCGAGTCCTGGTCTTTCTTCCGGACGCGCCCGATGACGGTGTACGGAATGCCGTTCAGCTTGAGCTCGGTGCCCACCGGGTTGCGGTCGGCATACAGCTGCCGGCACGCCTCCGTCCCGATGACGACGACGCGCCGCGCCTCGGCGTTGTCCGCCTCGGAGATGAGGCGCCCGCGATCGACTTCAATCGTCCGGAGGTTCTGGTAGACCGGCCAGATCCCGCTCATCTGGATCGAGCTGGCGTTGTAGCGGCTCTTGGCCTGGACGCCCCCGCGCATCAGCTCGGGCGAGACGTGCTCAAGCAGCCGCGACTTCTCTTTCAGCGCGTGGACGTCGTCGATCGTGAGGCGGATGATGCGCCCTGCCCGCTCCCCGCCGGCCTGCATCGACGTCCGGCCGTTTCGGATGATGACGATGTTCTTGCCCAGCTCCTCGAGCACGTGCTGGTTTCCGCGCTTGAACCCCTCGCCCACCGCCGCAAGCAGCACGATCGAGATCACGCCCCACATGATCCCGAACATCGTCAGGAAGCTGCGCAGCTTGTTCGCGCTGAGGTTCGACCAGGTTTGGGACAGGAGTTCCATGGCAATGGATAGTGGGTAGTACCCACTACAGCGTCCCTACTGGAGAATCACCTTCTGCCCCTCCGTCAGCCCGGAAAGCACCTGCGTCCTTGTCCCGTTGCTCACGCCGACCTTGATCGGCACGCGCTGGCGGCCGTTCTTCGCGTCAGGCACGACAACATCTACCGACGCGTTGCGCTTCGCGTCGTACGCGATGGCGCTCTCGGGCACGATTAGAGTCCCCTTGTGCTCCTCGAGCACGATCTCGGCGTTGGCGGTCATGTTGGCCCGGAGCTCGCCCGAGGCGTTGTCGATCGAGACCTTCACCTCGAAGCTGACCACGTTGTCCCGCTCGGCGCCCATCGGGGCAATCTGCGTCACGCGCCCGTCGAACTGCCGCTCCTTGAAGGTTTCGACCCTGATCCGCGCCGGCTGGTCGAGCCGGACCAGGCCGATGTCGGCCTCGTCCACCTTGCCGCGCACGTAGACCTTGCTGATGTCGCCCAGCACCATCACCAGCGTCGCGGCCGATCCGAGGTTCAGGATTGACGAGACGGGAGACCCGATCTCGACCGGCCTCGAGAGGACGACGCCGCGGATCGGCGAGCGGATGGTGGCGTTGTTCAGCTCTTCCTCGGCGCGCTCCACCGCGGCGCGGGCCTGCGCCACGCGCGCCTGGCTCACGCCGAGCTGCGTCCGGGCCGCGAGCTGCCGGTTCACCGCCTGATCGAGCGCGTTCTTCGCGTCATCAAGGTTCTGCGGCGACAGCAGCTGATCCTTCGCCAGTTTCTCCGCGCGCTCCAGGTTGCGTGTCGCGAACGCGACGTCCGGCCCCTCGGCCTCCACCCGGTTCTTCTCGAGTTCCGCCTCCGCCGCCTTGAGGTTGGCCTCGGCCCCGGCCAGCGCCGCCCGCGCCTCCCGGAGCCGCGCCGCCAGGTTGTCCTTGTCCAGCTCGGCCAGCACCTGGCCCTCGACGACCGGCCCCCCTTCCTCGACCTTCAGTTCCTTGATGATGCCGTTGGCCTTGGACTTGATCTCGACCTTGGAGATCGGCTCGATCTTCCCGGTCGCGACCACCGAACGGGCCAGGTCGCCACGCTCGACGGTGGCCAGGCGCGACGGATCGACGGTCGCGGCCGGCCGCGCCAGCACGCTGTATCCAACGACGCCGATGGTCACGAGCCCGACGGCCAGTACAACAATGACCCACCGCTTCCGCGATCTTTTTCCCGCCATCTCGGCCCTCGCTTCCAGACAACGGTCCAGCGGACCAGCTCCTGGTCTTTCAACGTTTCATACGGATGGAGGCGCAGAAGGGTTCCTTTTCGGGAGGGAGGAATCGGCCACCGCGACCTTGGCACCGGTGAACGCCCCGGGACCGGCGCGGCACTCGCGGCGGACAGAGCGGAACGCCAGTTGCGCGCCTGAGCGCCGGGGCTTCCCGGCCCGTTCAGAGGTTCTGGGCCCTTAGCAGCAGTATAGGCAGCCGGAGCTTGTGCCTGACGTGATCCACGGTCTGGCCGTGGATCACGTCGCTCACGCCGCGGTGGCCGTGCGTCGCCATGGCGACCAGATCGACGTGTTCCATCTCGGCGATCCGGCAGATCTCCATCACCGGGTCGCCCAGCCCCAGGATTGTCTCGGCGACGAGGCCGCGTGATTCGAGCTCGGCGCGGAGGCGCTCCAGGTACGCCCGGTCTTCGTGCATCTCCTCCGACTCGCGCAGGTTCAGTTCCCTGTAGTTCCGCGCCGCCCAGCCGTCGGCCACGTGCACGAGGAGCAGCCGCGCGCCTGTCAGCCGCGCGAGTTGCTCGACGTGGCTGAGGATGGTCCGGTCCGCCGGCGAGTTCTCGATCGCGACGAGAATGCGGTTGTACATGGCACCCTCAGTTCTCCAGTCTCCTGGCGAACGGTCTCCAGCCCCTGACCCCTAGAACCAAGCGGCGACCGTCTGGTACAGAAGCCACGCGTTCATCACCGCGATGAGGATGGCGACCGGCCAGGCCACGAGCTTGAGCCCCAGGCCAATCACGAACGGTCCCATCCGGTTCTTGTCGCTCGTGAAGTGAATCAGCGGAAACACCGCGAACGGCAGCTGGAGGCTCAGGATCACCTGGCTCAGGATCAGCAGCGCCCCGCTGCCGCGCTCGCCGAAGATGATGACCGTCACGAGTGCCGGCACGATGGCGATGAGCCGCGTCACAAGACGCCGCAGCCACGGGCGCAGGCGGATGTTGAGGAAGCCTTCCATCACGATCTGGCCGGCGAGCGTCCCGGTCAGCGTGGCGTTCTGCCCTGAGAAGAGCAGCGAGATGGCGAACATCGTGCTGGCGAGCGACGTGCCGAGGATCGGCGCGAACAGCTGGTAGGCATCCGAGATGTCGGCGACGTTCTGGTGTCCGGTGCCGTGGAACGTCGCGGCCGCCACGACGAGGATTGCGGCGTTGATGAAGAGCGCGAAGGTCAAGGCGACCATGGAGTCGAGCCCCATGAACCGGATCGCTTCGCGCCGGCTCCTCACGCTGTCGCCGTACTTCCGCGTCTGCACGATCGACGAGTGCAGGTAGAGGTTGTGCGGCATCACGGTGGCGCCCAGGATGCCGATGGCGATGTAGAGCATCGCCGGGTTCGTCACCACCTCCGTCCGCGGGATGAACCCGCGGGCCACCTCGCCCCACGCCGGCTGTGCCAGGTAGAGCTGAATCGCGAACGCGACGGCAATCCCCAGGATGAGCGCGACAACAAGCACCTCGACCATCCGGAACTTGTACTGCTGCACGAACAGGATGATGAGGACGTCGAGCGAGGTCAGGCACACGCCGATGGCGATGGGCAGGCCGAAAAGCAGGTGCAGGGCGATGGCGGATCCGATGACCTCGGCGAGGTCGGTCGCCGCGATGGCGCACTCGGCCAGGACCCAGAGCGCGGTCGCAACAGGTCTCGAGTAGTGGTCCCGGCACGACTGCGCCAGGTCGCGGCCGCTGGCGATGCCGAGGCGGGCGGCCAGCGACTGCAGCAGGATCGCCATGAAGTTCGAGACGAGGACGACGCTGAGGAGGGTGTAGCCGAAGCGGGCGCCGCCGGCGAGGTCGGTGGCCCAGTTGCCGGGGTCCATGTAGCCGACCGCGACGAGGTAGCCCGGGCCTGCGAACGCGAACAGCTTGCGCCAGAAGCCGACACCGGCCGGGATCTCGACGGTCCCGTGCGCCTCCGGCAGGCTGTTCGAGCCGGCCTCGAGGCGCGAGGCGAACACATACCGTTCAGGGGCAGGGGATTCGTCGTCCATTCCCGAAGTACTTTACCGCCAATGCCTCCCCCACACTACCGCTCCTGTGCCCTTGGCCCGCCGAAGCCCGAAGGGCAAAGGCGGCGCCGTGCCCCTGTCTCTGGCCACCGGCTGCTGATCACTGCTATGATGGCTGCCTGTGCGCCCGTAGCTCAGTTGGATAGAGCGCCGGACTTCGAATCCGTAGGTCGCAGGTTCGAGTCCTGCCGGGCGCGCCATCTTGTCCTGGCGCCACGACCCTGAGCGAGCACGGCCCCTTTGCTGTGCGAGCCGAAGGGCCGGGCGCGCCATTTCAGTTGCAGTGGTCGGTGGCCAGGGGTCAGTGGCCAGTGGCCAGCAGTGAGTCATCTGCCGCGGCGCGGATCGGTGCGCTCGCACCGACTGCACGCGGTACGACGCCGTCGCGTGCGCCCGTAGCTCAGCTGGATAGAGCGTCGGCCTCCGGAGCCGAAGGCCACAGGTTCGAATCCTGTCGGGCGCGCCAGTTTCCCGTCCTGCGACATTCGCCCCAGACCCTGAGCGAGCGCTCAATCCTCGCGAGTCGAAGGGTCGGGCGCGCCATCCGCCGTCGCTCGCGCACGATCAACCGCGAGCTATGGCGGGATGGCTCACGCAGACCTCGCCGAAGTTCGCCGGGTTTCGCAAGACGAACGAAGGCGGGTCGGGCGCGCCAACCTTCCTCAATACAATCAATAACTTCAGGACTCCTGACATGGGCGTAAGAATCTATGCATCGCCCGGGGCCTGATAGACCAGGGTCAGGTCTGTCCCAGGATAGCGCACGCCGAGCGTGTTGAGCGTGTCACAGAGATGGGTCAGGGCCGCATGGCTGCGGGGATTCGCCAGGGCGTGTAAATGCACGAGCAACCGGTGCCCATCCGGGACGATGTCGGCACTGGTCAGGAGCATCTCGCGGATGAGCGCGCGGCCGTCGTCCTCCGTCTTCGCGTAGTGGGGGGCCAGCTGACGGACCAGGGCGGTCTCGGCGCGGTACGCCACCATCTTGATGGTGTCGGTCAAATGCTTGGCTTCGGGCGCGAGCCGCACGATGGCGGCCGCATCCAGCACCGCCGAGATCGGCACCCGCTGAGGGAGCGTCGCCAGGCGGCTCTTCAGCGCCCGCGCCTCCGTTTCCAGGGCGGTGATCTGCTGGCCGATGGCGGCGTGTGCGATCTTGAAGCCCCGCATCGTGGGCCGCTGCCGCTCCGCGTTGCGGCGCGCGTGCTGTCCATAGGTCTGTTCCAGGTCGGTCACGGCGGCCCGGATTGTCGCCAGCCGTTTGGCCACGGCCTTGCGTTCCGGATTGGGCACGGTGCGCGCCGGATCGGCCGGCTCGACCGCGTAGGTGACCAAAGCATCGAGGGCGAAGTGCTGCCGCATGTACCGGAAGAAATTCTCCTGGGTCCACCGCTCAAACATCCGATAGGCCACGGCCTCGATCGGCAGATCGGTGCGCGTCGTGAGGATCGCGGTCTGATGTCCACTCGCACACAGCCGACGTACTTCACGCATCCGAAACCCCGGCAGCACGGCGGTCCGACGCTCCGCCAAGTCGTAGGACACGGCGCGCCCCTCGATGGCCCCCGTCACCGCCCGGAAGACCGTGACCCGCCACGGGGCGTACTTGCCCTTCCGGTAGGTCAACACATCGAACCCCTGCTGCGCCACCTCGCGGAAGAAGGTCGGGCTCCAGCCCTCGCGATCGAATACGATCGTGACCCGGCGCTCGCCGACCAGCCGTCGCACCTCCGGCAGAATCTCCCGACGCAGCATGGCGCGCAGATCGTCGTTGGCCGGCGCGGTCACGACGAACAGCGGCTGGGCGTCCTGCTGCTGCACCCAGACATCCGTCGTGGCGGGCATGCACAACCGCCGCCGGGACACCCACGTCTCTGGCAGCGTGTGCGCGGTGCCGTGATAGGGCCGGACGTGCCCGTCGATGTACAGCAGGCCCACCGCCTCGGCGGACTCCTGCACCCAGCGCGCGGCCAAGCGCTGGCTGAACGGCGTGGCCTGTCGGCGGGCCGCCAATTCCCAGAGTTTGCGGCGCAGCGTCTTCACCTCGGGCGCCCGATCCAGTCCCAACAGGACGCCGAGTTCGCCGGGCGGGTGCCCCTGCAATTGCTCCGGCGTGCGGATCCGCAGCAACGCCATGAACGCCACGATCAAGAGCGTCGCGCGCAAGCCGTAGAACCCCTTCTTGAGGGTTCCGTAGGTGTGGTCGCCCGCCTCCAGCAGGCCCACCGACAGGAGGGCGGGCAGCGCCAGCAAGGCGCCGCCGTACCGCACGGCCTCCGCCGCGACAAACTGCGGCGCCGCCTCCACCAACGCTCCGGCCCGCGCCAACGCCCGCTCGACGTACCGCTGCACAGCCACGCCGCCCGCCGCCCGCGCGGCCCGATCACTGCGTGCCCGGGGGCCGTCGAGCACCACGGTCGAAGCGGCGCCCGCCACCGTCAGATCACCACGCCTCAATGCGTGGCGAATCGTCCCTTCGGTGACGCCCACCTGGCGGGCCGCCTGCCGAATCGAGGCCCCGCCGCCCAGCACCTGCGCGACCCGCTCCCGCTTGGCCGGGGTGAACCGGTGCGGGCCGCGCGGCCCGCGCGGGCCATCCACGACCCCCAGCACCCCGTCCGCCCGCACCTTGCGGGTCTGCCGGTACAGCGTGCTGCGATCCACCCCGAACGCTGCGCTCAACTCATCCTGCCGGGCCAATCCCAGGGCCAGCAGCTGGACTGCCGCCAGCCGCCGGCCCACCGTGTCCTGCTCGGCATGCACGAATACCGGCACGCCCGAGGCGAAATACGCGACGTGCCCGCCATCGCGGACGCGCGCGACGACGGCATTAATCTCGTCCGCGCCCCCGGGTCGTGTCGGCAAGTGCAGTTGCGTCGGCATGGGCACCCTCCTGGAATGATGCATGTATTATTACGCACACCACCCAGTAAGTCCAGCGATTTCTCGGGCAAACCAGCGCCCATGTCAGGAGTCCTGAACTTACGGATGTCGTCGAATCTCGGCGGCACAACGGCAGCCGTCCAACCGGGCGGTGGCAAGCTACGTGTCCACAGCACGTGGAAGCTGCCGAAGGTGCGAAGGCAGAAAACGCCCCCGCAGCGTCTTGGAAAACCGGATGCGCCAAGGGCGGGTGTTCAGATCCGCCCTGCCCTGGGGAGGAGCGTCGGAGATCAGTTCCTGTCGGCGTGGAATTGAACCGTCACCACGATGCGGCACTCCTGCGGCACGCCGTTCAGTCGAACTGGCGAGAACTGCCACTGGCGTACCGCGTCGAACGCCGAGGCCGCGAAGTCCGGGTCGGCGCCGTCGTTGGCCCGCAGGTCCTTCGCGAAGCCGTCGGTGCCCACCCGCGCTTCCACGACGACCGTCCCTGACACGGCGTTCTGCCCATGCGCGCGCGGGTATGTCGGCCTGGCGTCCACGAGCTTCCTGGGAGCCGTGAGGCAGCCGCCGACGGTGGACTGGCTGCAGGGGTCGAAGTCCGAGGCGGCGGGGGCGACGAGCCGGCGGGGAGCCGCAGGCCCCGGTTCGGGCGTCCCGCCGATCCAGGAGACGACGACAAACTCGGCGAGCGATCCGATTTGGGCCACGATGTCCTGCTGGAGGCATTGTCCGGCGGCGAGGGCGACTCGACCCTGCTTGCTGACAAAGCCCGGCTTCTGCAGTTCCACCTGGTACTCGCCCGCCGGCAGATCGGCGATCGCGAACCGGCCCGCCTCGTCGCTCAGCGTCTCGTGCCGCCTGGCGGTGGCGGCGTTGATCAGCGCCAGCGGCACGCCGGGAATGCTGCGGCCGGTCGCGTCGATCAGGGTTCCAGAGAATGCCGCGAGCGCATTCTGCGCGCGGACCACCGCCGCCGCCGGGAGCGGGACAGAGGGACGGTGGTTCGACGCTGGCGCGATCGCTTCCGGTCGTCGCTCGACGGCGGCCGTTTCGCTGCGCTGATCCGGGAGTGCAGGCGCGCCCGTCGCAGACTGGCCGACTGCGGCGACGAGCGGCTCGAGGGGCGGCGGCGGGGGCGACGACGACGCGGCGAGGCCCGCGATCGGCACGCTGAGTGCGAGCAACCCCAGGACGATCCAGGTGCCGGCCCGGCGTGTCAACGGCGCGCGGTTCAATCCCGTGTTCAACATGGCGCGTACTCTCCTTTCGAGGTGAGACCGCCGCGCCATGGCTGGCGCGGGAAACAGCGAACGCCGGCCGAGCATGTGCCGGAGGGCCCGCGCCACGTCCAGCAGGTGCGTCGCGTACTCCGGCGCCTCGACGCCCATGCTCAGCACCGCGTCGTCGCAGGCCTGCTCGCTTTCCTGGCGCAGGCGGCGGCACGCGACCCAGATCAGCGGATTGAACCACTAGAGGCACCGCAGGAGTTCGGCGACCATTTGGATCGCCCAGTCGCGGCGTTCGACGTGGGCAAGTTCGTGGCCGAGGACCACGCGGATGCGGTCGGCCGGCCAATCGCGACCCGCTCGCGGCAGGATGACCGTCGGCCGTGTGAGCCCCCAGGTCACCAGCAGCGTGGGGTGATCGCTTTGCAGCAGCCGCACCGGGCGCCACGGCGACAGCGTGGCGACCGCCTCGGCCCACGCGCCGTGGGCGACCGGGCGTGACCGTGACGCGAGCCACACCAGCCGGCCGAATCCGACGAGGAGCAGGGAGAGGCTGGCGATGACACCGGTCAGCCAGACCGACTGGAACGACGGCAGGGCGGCCGCGCGAGACGGGCTCGCCGCGCCAAGCGCGTTCGGTGTCGCGAGATCATCGCGCAGCCGCGCGGCCGGAGCCGCGATGGTGGACACCGGGTTGGCGTCGAGGCGGCTGGCCCAGGGCACGCTCACCGGGATCTGCCATGCCGGCACGACCCACTGCAGCACCGGCGTCGCCGCCGCGCAGGCGATCGCCGAGGCGAGCACCCAATGGCGGATCGCGGCGGACTGCCTGCGCAGGAGTGCCGCCGCCAGGAGCCCGATCAGGACGATGACCGACACCTTGATCATCGCGAGCCCTCCTTCCTGGCCTTCGCGACCAGTTCGGCGATGCGCGCGATGTCCTCTTCCGAGAGCCGGGCGGCTTCGCCGCCCAGGACCGCGGCCACCACCTGCTCGGCCGAGCCGTCGAAGAAGGTG
>Ga0315296_10004693_pt1 | contig 11150 bp, 10 predicted proteins | sample YL17G14_18_MG_FD_203921 | JGI IMG/M metagenome (GOLD analysis project Ga0315296, IMG submission 203921) | Sediment microbial communities from Yellowstone Lake, YNP, Wyoming, USA - YL17G14_18 | ecosystem: Environmental > Aquatic > Freshwater > Lake > Sediment | place: USA: Wyoming | collected...
AGCATGTCGGATGGCACGGTGTAGCGATGGTGGAATTCCGACTAGACGGGAAGACTGGCCGGCCAATGCTGATGGAGATCAACCCCAGATTCTGGGGCACACTTCAATTGGCAATTTCCTCTGGGGTGGATTTTCCTGTTATGCTCTGCAAGATGTATGCCGGCGGCGATGTCCGACCTGTTGATACCTATAGGACCGGGATTCGATGTGTCAGTCTCCTGCCTCGTGGCATCGCCTCAGCGCTTGCTCCAGGCGGCGCAAGGAGGTTGGCGAAGACTCTCCGCTACGCCTCAAAATCCAGATGTTTCTATGTCGAATCATTTGACGACCCAATGCCCGCACTAGGCTCCGCGCTTGGACTCCTTCGATTTGCGGTCGACCAAAGGATGACCCAGAGTTTCTTCAGAGAAGAGACTCAGCAAGGATAGGCATCAACCACATCTCATCGTCAGATTGCCTTGGACTGCAGCTGCGCCAATTGCGAAGAGAATGTGTCGCGGACTGTGCCCAATCTGAAGGTTCTCAAAAGATACCTGAAACTTGCAATTCCTCGCCCGGCGCCAGCGTATTGGGAGATCCTGTCCCTGGCTGTGGGCTGGTCAATCCTCTCTTTCTCAGACTCAAGGTTCCCAGGATGTATGTAGAGGACCAGTGGGAACCCTCTGCGCAGGTTCCCCTTCATGAACCTGGCAAGGAGCGGCCGTGGCCAAGCCCTCATGTAGAATCCTCCAGCGATTGGTAGGCCTGGCAGAAGTCTCCATGACGGCCAGACTGTCAATGGAATCTCAAGAATCGGTCCGCTCAGTCTCTGCCTGGCAATATCCGTTGGATCAGGGTAGTAGGGATGCTTTGGCGCAGAAGGTATCCCCCAGTAGGGAGTCCAGGTCGCAGATACCGTCGAATCGTACAAGAAGCCTAGTCGGGCGAGAATCTCAAACAACCAGACTTCGTCCCTTCGTAGAGCGAAGTATGGTGCCCTGAAGCCTATTGGCCTTGTGCCGACAATGGACTCGAGAAGGTCCACGTCTTGCTTCATCAGCCTCTCGAACTCGTCCCTCGGGATCATGCGTGGAGGTAGGTGCACGGGAGAATGGCTGGCAATCTCGTGGCCTGCCCGTGCGACCTCTTTGACAACCTCCGGGACAGTGGCGGCGACCTCACCAAGAACGAAGAAGGTTGCTTTCGAGTTGTGACTCTCGATCTCTTTGAGAATCCTTCTCGTGCTACTTCTGAGATGGTCCTCGTCCAACCTGGGTCTCTTCCGATAATCGGCTTTGGGATCGGGATCGAGAGCACACCTCCAATCCTCAAGGTCGACGGTCAGAGCACCATCTAATCTTGTGGGAAGACCGCCCATCTCTTCTCTTCCTGATGAGGCCGTATTCATGGTCTTTGCGCCGGAACTGGATAACAAGTGACGACTGATATATTTCTCGGTCTGAACTCAACAGTTACTTGGCAGACCACAGCTTCTGGAGACAATGCCGAAGGCGTTCTTGCACTCCCATGTCTTCAGCCAGGAACCGGCCTCTTTGGAAGGCCAGCAGGTGTATAGTATTTCCGTTTGATCCTGAGCGCCACATTCACCAGACTTATTAGAACAGGAACCTCGAGTAGAGGACCGATTACGGTCGTGAAAGCCACCACCGATCCAATTCCAAAGGTCGCAACAGCAACTGCGATTGCCAGCTCGAAGTTGTTGCTGGCGGCGGTGAATGACTGGGTCGCACCCTGGCTGTAAGTGAACCCCAGCCTGTGTGAAAGCCAGAAACTGATGAAGAACATCAGGAGAAAGTAAGCGGCCAAAGGCAAGGCGACGCGGACGACGTCCAATGGTTGGTCGATTATCTTCTCGCCCTGCAGAGAGAACATAACGACGATTGTGAAGAGGAGACCAATCAGCGCCAACGGGCTGATTCTCGGGGCAAACACACGGTCGTACCATTCCCTGCCCTTGCGCCTGGCTATGAAGTACCAGCTGGCGACTCCCAGCGCGAACGGTATCCCCAGGAAGATGAGGACATTCTTCGCGATGTCAGCGATTGTTATGTCCACGACAATGGCTTCGGAAGACGGGGAGATCACTGGCGTCATTACTGTGATGAAGAAGTAAGCGAGGATCGAATACATCGCAATCTGAAAGACCGAATTGAGCGCGACAAGCACAGCGCAGTACTCGCAATCGCCCTCTGCGAGCATATTCCACACGAGGACCATCGCGATGCATCTCGCCAAGCCCGTCAGTATGAGACCGATTCTAAACGGGGCGTCCTCCGGCTCAGGGAATGCGAACCACGCGAGTGAGAACATCAGTACTGGTCCTATTGCCCAGTTGAGAAACAGAGATGTGCCAAGCATCTTCTTGGCCTGGCGGAGCTTGCTGAGGTCGTCGTAGTGCACCTTGGCGAGCGGAGGGTACATCATAACAAGAAGCCCGACAGCAATCGGTAGCGAGACATCAAACACCTGCACGGAATCGAGGATGTCGGCGATATCTGGGAAAACGTATCCCAGCCCGACCCCGGCAGCCATCGCCAGGAATATCCAGAGCGTGAGAAACTCGTCAAGAAACGACAGCCTCTTCCTTGGCGCCTCACAAGCCTGAGAGCTCTGATCTGGGGAGCTAGACAACGACATCAATCCTCGCTGAGCCGGTACATCTTCCTGAGATTCTTCAGCTCCTCCCTCAGTTCGACCAGTGACGGGAACGATATCGCCCCTTCCTTGCACTGTGTCATGCATCCGATGCAACTGACAACGCACCGGTATTGATTGGTCACCTTTGGACCGTCATCGAAGGTGTACACCTCTCGCTTGCAGAACTTGACGCACACGCCGCAGCTGTTGCAGAGTTCATAGTCGATTCTTGGGAACCACTGGATCGCCTCTCTCGGAATGCCGTAGTACTGCTCCTCGATGTCGCCTCTCCTCTTCGCCCTGATCTGCTTGAACTCGACCCAGACCGCGGCCAGATACTGGACCTCCATGGAGGTTGGGACGTAGTTCTGCTTCTTCAGTTCCTCGAGGAGGACCTGCTTCTGCTCTTCGTCGGACTTGTCCATCGCCTCAAGACCCGTTGCCATGATCTCGTCGAAGCCGGCGATGCCAACCTCCTGGCCCCCAATCCTGAGTCTTCTGGAACTGGGCTTGCCCGGGCAACAGGGTCCACACATGCGTGAATACCTCTTTGGATCCGACCAAGATTGAAATACCAAGGAATCTATAAAGTGTTTGTGGTTTCAAAAAGAGTTGAAACACCTGAAGCGTCCGAATCGATAGCGAATCTGCAGGTTCCGCCACAGGTTGCCTCGAAGGTCAGACGAGCCGGGGGGTTCGAAGAAGTGATGTCGGGAATCCCGTCGGCGGAAGCACTCACTGCCGCCTCTCGGTATCATCTAGCCCTCTCCGACCCCAAAAGACTGAAGATCCTGTGGGCGCTGTCTTCCTCCCAGCTGTGCCCATGCCTTCTCAAGAAGATTACCAGGATCTCCGACTCCAAACTCTCCTACCACCTCAAGGTACTCGAGGATAGCGGGCTGATAGACTCAAGAAGGTCAAGGAGCTGGAGGATATACTCAATCACGGAAGTAGGCAGAGGCTGCCTCCGACAGGACCGCGACCTGGTCAGGTCTTCGTCCCGTGCTTCTCTTTGAGCCTGCTGATAGCCTCCTTAAGCTCAGTCGTTGTCGGGAACGATATCGCCTTCTCCGGGCAGAAGCTGCGACAGCTCGAGTTGCCCACGATACAGCTGTACGGCTTGACCACGTGTGACTTGCCGTCGAAGGTGAACACCCCCTGGGTGCAGAACTCCACGCACGAGCTGCATCCCGAACAGCGCTTGCCGTCCACCTTCGGATACCACGGGATCGCCTCCCGAGGGATGCCTTTGTAACTCATCTTGAGCTGCTCCCTGCGCTGGACCCTCGCTTTCTTGAACTCCGCCCACAGCGGCTTCAGGTACTCCTCTTGTGCAGAGTTCGGAACGTAGTTTCGTGCCTTGAGCTCCGCCAACAACACCTGCCTGACCTCGTCGTCAGGAGAATCCATCACGGTCAGTCCTTTCTCGATGATCTCGCTCAAGCCCGAAATCCCGACCTCCTCCCCACCAACCTTGAGGCTTGTCAGAACGGCCTTTCTGTAGCAATTCGTGGCGTCACTCAGTCCCCTGTCACCTCGAGTCAGTGTGCTCTCTGTACGCTGTCTCCTAAGCCGCGAGCAAAATCCCGAAATGATACCTGACCTTTTGTGGTTTTCGCTGTCCGACAAATCCGTCAGACACGGCTCTCGGCAATGGAATGCCGGAAAATTATATAAACGATAAGAATTATTAACGTCCCGGGATGCACTAATCGTACTTGGCACTGTGTGCGTTAGCAGACCACATCTCTGCCGAGAACGAGCACCTCGGAACAGACAGCATAGGGTGATTGCCTTGGTGTTCGAGAGCACACTCGCTAGAAGGATAGCACAAAAGAAAGGCGACTGCAGAGTATGGGTTTCGATTCTAGGCACCGTATTCGTAGTGTTTCTGATTGTCAACTTGACAGCTAGTTCGATGGCTGAATCGCATGCAGTTATACAAATCGGGTCCAAGAGCTCCGTCGCACGATATCTGGGTCAGTTCGATGGAAAGTCGAACGTGCTGATGCTTGGAGCGACTTCTGCAATCGACTGGATTTGCGTGAAGATTCCTTTCAAGGGGAAGTTGTCGGAGGTCAAATCCATTGCCTTTTCGGAATTCGTGGCTCAGACAGGCGGTCAGGAGACGTTAGAGCCTTACATTGTGCTCAAGCTGACGGAGGGCAGAACCTTGATTTGTAACCCCGTGACGTCCTACTCTAACGGAACCTGGGACCTGCCTCTCATGGAGTGGCAACTCAGAGACGCTGCCTCGAAAGGAATGTGGACGTATGCTACAGCAGACGCGAAGTCTTCTACGGCACCGCTCATTACCTGGATCCGAATGATGGGCGACATGAATGCGCTGAGCGTGAACTTGTACATAGGTCGCTGGAACATCTCGAGCCCCTTCCAATGTTACGTCGGTGACCTTGCAATCAACGGAATCGGAATAGATTTCTCCAATTCTGCGAAATGTTGTGGGACCTTGGGCGATCTGCCCCCTGGTTTCTGAGCTAACAAGGCCTGCCTAGCTAGATTCATGAATCTAGAGGAGGGTGTTTGTTCACCCCGAGGCTCGGATAGAAATCAGCGAGCCATACTTTGGATCAAACTGGCAACGAGACCATCACGCCCAGCAGCAAACGATTCGCCTGTCTATTGCCGCCAGGCATCTATTAATGACTCGTCGTGTCCTTCAAGATTCACAAATACTGTCTGGACTGGGTTGCGTTGGAGGCCGAATCACTTGGCTAGACTGTCTCTAACGCAGAACAAATCGAGTGACCTGCCCATCTGGTTGTAGCGTCTCAACATTTCGTCGAAGTCCTGAATCGTTTCCATTTCATCTCTAGTAGGATCCACAACGCTTATTCTGAAACCCAACTGAGACAGAAGGTCAAGATACTCGCGAGGATTGATTCCCCCTTTCAACCATCTGAAGGGGTCGAATTCCGTGAGTATCTTGACCCCTTTACTTCGCCTAAGCGTCTCGACAGCACCCCTGACGGCATTGATTTCATGACCTTCAATGTCGATTTTCATAAAGGCAATCTCGGGGATATCCTTGCCAAAGAAATCATCCAGAGTAAGGATTTCGACTTGTTTCATCTCATCGTTTGGATCATGTTCTGGCTTACCTGCTGCACTTACCAGCGTCCAGCCTCCAAGGAAGGCAGAACCGGACTTGTCCGAAAGGCCCTTGCGCTCAAGAGTGACATTCCTACATCCGTTCATCTCGACGTTCTTTCTTAGGAGACTGAAGGTGAGAGCATCCGGTTCAAACGCATACACATGGCCTCGATCGCCCACAAGCTTCGAGAGAATCAACGTGTGGTAGCCAATATGGGCTCCAATGTCCACAACAATGTCACCTTCTCGAATAGTTTCTCTCAGTAACCTGGTGTTCCTGGGCTCCCAAGTCCCTGACAGAGCCATTTGAATGCAGATGCGATCCTTAGCGAGGAGCATCTCGCTTCCTTCAACAACCGCCTTCCTTGGCGTCAGGAGAACTAGTATCCCAAAAACCGCTTCCACCTTCGGTCTGAGCCTGGGATTCATTGAGAGATTCCGGACGACGGCCCTCAAGTGAGCATAGAGACTTGATCGAAGACCGCAGACGAGCAGCATCTGACCGTTCAATTGCTTGCTCGTAGATACCACTTTCGCATGAGTCGTTCCGCGCCGAGGGCGAGTATTAACGCCTAGACTCTAGCAACACAATCAAAATTGTTAAGAGGCTGGAGCCTGCTCAGGCAACCCAGGATGTCTTTGCGGGCTATGGAAGTCGAGAACCTCAGAAAGGAATATCCAGGGAGGAAGGCGGTTCTTGATGGAGTAACTTTTGCAGTTGAGGAGAAAGAATTCGTCGCGATATTTGGCAAATCCGGATGTGGAAAGACGACTCTTTTGAATATCATGGGTGGCCTGGACAATCCAACATCTGGCAGCGTGAGGATTGATGGAGAGACCATTGTTGGCAGAACGGAAGACGATCTTGCAGCCATTAGACTGCACAAGATTGGATTCGTTTTTCAAGACTTCAACCTTCTCGCTGATTTCACAATACGAGAGAATGTAGCGCTTCCTTTGAGGTTCTCGGGAAGGAGAAACGGAGGAAGAGTCCAGGAACTCTTGGAGAAGTTCGACATTCTTCACGTGGCTGACGAGTCTGCGAACAAGGTAAGTGGTGGGGAGGCACAGAGGGCGGCTATCGCGAGAGCAATGATGAACGAGCCCAGGATCATTCTCGCCGACGAGCCTACAGGGAATCTCGACTCAGAGAATACAGAAAACGTGATGGATATGTTCCAGTTGGTTAGGAGAGACTTCAATACAACAATCCTCCTAGCGACTCATGACAGAGACCTGGCCGAGTACGCGACTACCAAGATTCTTCTCATGGGTGGGAAGGCCACAATCGAGACGCCCGAGAAACCGATGATTCCCTCGCACAATGAGCGCAAGTGACTGGCACGGAAATGGGCATGAATCATGAAAAGCTAATAATAGCGTCCGCTCATGACCATTCGGGGGTTCCAATACGGCCTATGGAATAGAATTTGTTGGGGCATTCTTCATTTCCCTCGCAATGACCTACATACTCATACCCTGGCTTATTCCGAGGCTAAAGGCAAAAGGAATTGTGGGCAAGGACCTCAACAAGTCTGGTCAACCTGAAGTCGCCGAAATGGGAGGCATTGCAGTAGTCGTCGGTTTCTTTGCAGGCGTTAGCGCCCTTGTGGCGCTCAACGGAATTGAAAATGCTGATTTGCTTGACGTATCCTTGTCAGCCATTCTAGGCGCCGCATTTGTGGGGATAATGGACGATATTTTCGATCTCCGACAGAGGCACAAGGCATTCCTGCCTTTTGTGCTAGCCCTGCCGTTCGCGACTGTGATTGATCCTAAGATAGTCATTCCGCATGTCGTCGAAATCAAACTGGGTTTTTGGATGATTTTGGCGGGCGCGTTTGCGATGACATGTGCGGCAAACGCTGCCAACATGCTCGAGGGATTCAATGGACTTGGGACTGGTCTGGGAATTATCATGGCCTTCACGCTTGTGATTCTGAGCCTTGCACATGATAGGCGTGACGGAATCTATCTTCTGATACCGCTGCTGGGAGCTCTTGTAGCTTTCCTGTGGTTCAACAAGCATCCAGCTGTGATCTTTCCCGGTGATACCATGATGCTGTTCATGGGAGCAACACTAGCTGCTGGAGGACTGTTGTCCTCCCTTCACGTTCAAACAGCTTTCATCTTTCTTCCCATGATCGCGGAGTTCTTTCTAAAGCTCAGAGGCAATTTCAGAGCAGAGAACTATGCATCACGGTCCTCGAATGGTTTCCTGGAGTATCACGGCAAAATCGAATCCCTCACGCACGTGTTTATGAGAAAAGGCAAGTGCACCGAGCAGGGGTTGGTGCTCAGAATCTGGGCGATGGAGGCGGTTTTCTGCATAGCCGTCATAGTCGTGGACGTCTTTGTTCTTTAGGCTAGCAAGGACCATGTTTGGCTGATCTTAGAGAACCAAACAAATGCATTATTCATAAAGGAAGAGAGGAATATGGATGTCGAGCCGGATGAGAATAGCCATATTGAACCTGACAATGAGAACCGTGAAATCCGGACTCAAGTTTCCTCAATTCGATTCAAAACTGCCCAGAGAACGCGTCCGAGCCGAGTATCCGATGGTTCTTCTGGTCGCGGATGAAATGGCAAAAATGGGACATGAAGTTGACGTTTACTCAGGATCAGTGTATGAGGTTGTGAGGGACTCCGAGGAGGGAAAGAATCGGGCAAATGTGATCTACGAAAAGGAGTCAATGCGACTGCTTTTCCCTTCATACTACTATCCTTATGCTCCTAGTATATCTTCGGAGTTGAAAGAAGGAAACTACGAAGTAGTCCTGACTTCTGAGTTTGTTCAACCTGCATCAGTACAGGCGATGCGAGCGAGAAACAAAAACACAGATCTGTTCATATGGCAAGAGCTCGCATCCCATCCTAGATTCCCGATCAGCCTTGCCTCAAGGTCCGTCTTCCTCAGAGTAAGAATGAACGGTTTTGCCAGCTTCAACAAGGCAATTCCAAGGTCTAAGAAGGCATCAGCATTCTTGAGGTCGCAAGGCATACCAGATATTTCGATTTCACGAGTCGTCCCCAATGCAGTCGATTGCAGAACTTTCTCACCCGTCCAAGAAAAAGATTTCTTTGAGCAGAGGATGATGAATGATGTCCTTAGTCCACGAATACTTCTGGCGGCTCGAATCGTTAAGGGAAAAGGGATAGACACATTTCTGACTGCTGCGAGCATTGTCCATAGAGCAGCGCCAGATGTGTCTTTTGTCATCAAAGGAACGGGCCCTGACATGGAAAGCGTCAAGCAGATGGCGAACAGACTCGGCATTCAAAAGAGGGTCTTTTTCATCGAGGATTTCCTTCCAAGAACGGAATTTGCCAACCTTGTTGCGTCATGTGACATTTGCGCCGCGCCTAGCACTCAAGATCTGCTCTTCTTCATCCCCCTCGAAGCGATTGCATCAGGCGTTCCTGTTGTCACTACAACAGGAAGTCACCACACAGAGACCTTTGCCGATGGCAGGGCGGGGATTGTTGTGCCAGCCAACGACTCAAAGGCTCTGGCTGAGGCCCTTCTGACGCTCATCAATGACCGACCCAGACTTGAAAGAATGTCCGTGGCGGCACGAGATCTGGCGGTCAGTGAGTATTCGAGCGAGAAGGTTGCCAACAGTCTCCTTGAGATATTCTCTGGACGATAGCAGCACTTGGCATTCGGCAATCATTAGAAAGAATCATTAGGACCCCAAAAGCTACAGACGAGTAGAGCAGTGCAATATATGGAAACACTGAAGTTCTTGATGGTCTCGTCGCATTTTCCACCTCATAACCTCGGGGGAGATGCAGTCTTGGTGGAATACTTGTCAAAGGAGCTGATTCACAGAGGGCACGAGGTGGACATCCTGTACACGCCCGCTGCCTACGAGCTAATGCGGAAGAAGAAACATGAACAGACGTCGATGGGAAAGGGTGATCCAGTTGTGCATCAGTACTACACCTGGCTGAAGAGGTTTGGTCCGCTATTCTCGCTCAGCCTGGGGCTTTCCGGAGGAGCGACAGGGGAGCTACTGAGATTGGTGCACCAAATCAAACCAGATATTGTCCATTGGCACAACACAAAAGGCTTCATCTGCAGACCCATTGCTGTGCCAAGAGCATTGTCTTTGTACACGGCGCACGACTACTACAGCATCTGTCCACGATCAAATCTGCTGAGACCGAGCGGGAAACCCTGTGAATCGCCTCTATTATGTCAGAGTTGTCTCCTAAGATGGGGGAAGCCCCCTCAAATCTGGAGGATCAATGGTAAAAGAGCAATCAAGCCACCTGCCGACTTCACGGTTCTCTCCCCAAGTGACTTCATGGCCAATCGTCTCAGGCGAGAAGGCATCGGAGTAAATCGAGTGATACGCAATTTTGTGCCGGATATGGCACTTCCTCGGTCACATGAGGACACTGAAACCGCGGAGAGGGATTCAATCATCTACCTTGGAATGCTAGAACCACACAAAGGACCACAGACTCTTCTTGAGGCTTTTGCGGAGTGCTGGGATCGACAAGGATTCAGGCTCCTAGTGATCGGAGAAGGATCTCTTAAGACGAGACTTAAACGGAGAGCTGAGGAGCTGAGAATCCTTGACAGGGTTAGAATTCCAGGATTCCTTTCGAGAGAACAAATCAGACATGAGTTCAGGCATGCGGTCACTCAGGTCGTTCCCTCAGAATGGTACGAGAATTCTCCTCTAACGGCTCTAGAGGCACTATCCTTCTCAATCCCACTGATTGGGTCAGACATTGGCGGGCTTCCTGAGATACTGGACCAGAAGATGGGTTCACTCATGTTCAGGGCGGGAAACGTGCATGATCTTTCTGACAAGATAGTCTCAATATGGGAAGACAGGCACAATCTAGCGAAGCGCAGAAAGATGGCTAGACAGCAGTACGAGGAAAGGTTTAGACCAGAAATTCATGTCAGTGAATATCTGGCGACTATCGACAGCGCCCAGAACTAAAACTGGAGGAGTACTCGCTGCCACGATGATGCGTTTCTCTGTTTGTGCTTCCCATTCCTCCGATATTCCCATCCGACCGAACAGGCAACTCTCAACTACTAATGACCGACCTTTGACACCTCGATCGTGAGATGAGGGGCGATTCAAGCATTCAAGCCATGAGGAATTGAGAAGATCTGGTGCCGACGACGCCCTCACGGTCTCGATGATCAGAATTCGGGTCTCTCACGACCTCTCGCACGATTGCTTTCGCTGAATCCTGGAACCTGGAACTCGATTTCTACGAATCGTCGATCATGCCGGACAGAAGCTCCTCCGTCTCGCTCGTGTCGATGTCCCTCTTCGCGCGCTTCGTGAGCATCCTCAGCTTGTCCAGCATCCTCACGCCCGTGATGCCAGCTATCTGCTTCCTCGCATTGATCTCGAGAAGCGAGT
>Ga0315296_10004694_pt1 | contig 11148 bp, 9 predicted proteins | sample YL17G14_18_MG_FD_203921 | JGI IMG/M metagenome (GOLD analysis project Ga0315296, IMG submission 203921) | Sediment microbial communities from Yellowstone Lake, YNP, Wyoming, USA - YL17G14_18 | ecosystem: Environmental > Aquatic > Freshwater > Lake > Sediment | place: USA: Wyoming | collected...
GCGTCAAGGTCTGCGTTGAGGCCAAATACAATGCCTTAACACTCGTTCAAGAAGAGCCGACTGTCGACAGGAAGCTGTTCGCTAGGAAACCAGTCGAAGTAGCTAAGGATCTCGCAGTGAATCTCTTTGGCGAGAAGGGAGAAGAGGTGATCTAAGATGACAAGAGGATATGCGGGAAAGTTCCTTGAAGTAGACCTAACCAAGGAAGAAGTCAAAGACATCACCTTCAACGAAGATATTTTGCAGGCCTACTTCGGAGGCCGAGGCCTCGCGGCCAAGATACTCTGGGACAGGCTAGGTGAGAAATGGCCGAAGGTTGACCCTCTCGAGCCTGAAAACATATTCATCGCCCTCACAGGCCCCATGACCGCGATCTACCCAGGTGCCAGGATCTGTTGCTCAGGAAAATCACCTCTAAGCAACGGTACCGTGGGATCAACCGCCAGTACGGAATTCGCTTCCGAGCTGAAGATGGCGGGCTATGACGGCGTCATCGTGACCGGCAAGGCCAACGGCCCGGTCTACATCCTTGTAACAGACGAGGGAGGCGAGATCAGAAACGCCAATCACCTGTGGGGGAAACTTGGCGAAGACACCATCAAGATCCTGAACAGAGAAGTTACTGAAGAGTTGACCAAACGAAAACCCAACATCGGCCTCTGGCGAGAACCAGGCATGATATACATCGGACCCGCCGGCGAGAACATGGTCAGAACAGCGGCCGTCATGACCAAGATCTGCCACGCCGCAGGCTACGGAGGCTATGGCGCCGTTATGGGCTCTAAGAACTTGAAGGCTATCGTGGCGAAAGGCCGCGGCCAACTGCCGGAAGTGGATGCTCCTGAGGCGGTGAAGCTCATGTGGAGGGAAGTCCACAACCATCTAATTGCTGAGAACGGCTTTCGGCGAATGGGAACAGGCTATGCAGGCTATTCGGTAGGCGCTGACACGAGCTCAGAACCGATCAGAAACTGGCAAGAAGAGTGGCATGACGAAAGACGATACGGGGGACCAATGTTTGAAACTCGCTACTGGGTCAAGAAACTCTGGGCTGACTTCAACTGCACTACCAGCTGCATGAAGCTCAGCTGCATCAAGACTGGTCGATGGAAAGGAGACATCACCGACATGCCTGACTACGAGCTCCAGGCTTACTGTGGAACGAACCTCGGGATTTTCGATCCAGGCGACAACATTCACATAAGCGCTCTAATCGATAACCTTGGCCATTCTGGCATCAACGGCCCAAACACTATGGGATTTGCGGCTGAACTCTACCAAAGAGGGATCCTCACAAAAGAGGACTTGGGCTTTGAACTAAAATGGGGTGACGCTGAAGCCTTCGATAAACTGGCTTGGCTCATCGCCAAGAGGGAGAAGATTGGGGACATCCTCGCAGAAGGCACTCTCAGAGCAGCCAAGAAGATCAGCAAGATGAAAGGCGTGGACGTCACGCCCTACGCTGTTCATGTGAAGGGCATTGAGATAGGTGCTCACGGCACAAGGAGCGACGCAGACTACACCCACGACATTAGCTACGCTGCAAGTGTCCAAGGCGGAGACCACACATCAGTCGCCTCAGACGGATACTCCGAAATGTCTTCCGCAGTCTTCACGGACTCTGCAGTGATCTGCAACTTCTGCTTCTTCTGGGTTCCCCGATCACTGGTCTTCGACTTCGCTAAAGGCGTGACAGGCTTTCCCATAACCCAGGAGAGCTGGCAGAAGGAGAACGGCCCAAGGATTGTAACCCTCCAGAGAGCCCTGCTTCTTCTGGGCGGACCCGACATCACTTGGCAGCCCGTTGAGGACGATGAGAACCCACCGAGATTCTACGAACCACTACCGTCAGGCCCTCACAAAGGCAAGACGACGAACAAAGAAACGGTGAACCAGAAGAGACGTGCCTACTTCGAGACTCTTGGCTGGGACGAAAGAGGAATACCGAAGAAAGAAACGCTGGAGAGGCTTGGCCTCAGCGACTTGGAGACAGCAATGAGAAAGCTTCGGAAGTAACTACCCATTCCCCCTCATCGCCTATTCTCAATCTTCAGGCTGTTGCTAGAATGAAGGTAAATGTCCGCATCTTCGGCGACTTGGCCACCACATTGGGCCGCAAGCACGTAGTAGAACTGGAGGAAGGATCCACCGTGACTACTTTGGCCAATAGAATAGCTGAGAAAGCCGAACCTAAGAGACAAGGCTACCTGGGCAACTACAAGGTGGGAGGAGGAGACCTCGCCATTCTGGTTAATGGCAAGAACATACATCTCCTCGGCGGAATAGATACAGTCCTGCATGATGGTGACGAAGTAGTGATTCTTCCTCCCGTCGCGGGAGGATAATGTTGAACCTACTTCCAAGCAACAGCGTGCGAGCGAGCCATGAAAGAATCGGATGGCATGATGTTTGCAGCGCCTTGCGGCGAATACTGTGAACTATGCCCCAGCACATAGGACAAGCTCAGCATTGCGTCGGCTGCGATTTTCATATGGGTCATCCTGCCTGAGGTGAATGCAAACTCTACGCTTGCATTTCAAAACACAATATTGACCATTGTAGACTGTGTCTAGACTTCCCATGTGACTTCCTTATCGTACACTTCGATCCTAACAACCCCGAGGGGCAAAGAAACGCTATCGTGAGGACTGGGCTCTTGGCCTATAGAAGAAAACGTGGCGATGAGAAGTGGCTAGATCTTGCCAAGAAGATGGGTTCGTGAAAGAAGATCAAGAAGCCTGACTGACTCCGGGTGCGTGCGCTATCGCCGTGACAGAAGTTTGTACAGTACAATCACGTGTTGCTCTGTTTCCACAAGTGGATCCATTTCGAACTTGGCAATTTCCGTCTTCTCTAGACCTAGTCTTTCAATTTCCGGCCCCAGAACATATTGGATAGCAGTGTCAGTGATGAGTACTGTTTGACTATTCTTCAAGAGGCTCCTAAGGATTTTCATGACCAGACTATTGTGATACTGGGCGCTCAGGTATCTGTAGTCAGGTAGGCGATATTCGAAAGCTTCGTACTCATGGAACACGATTACAACTGTGTTCTTGTCATAGTTGTTCTTGATATACTGCGTGAGTTGACCCATGGGGACCTTGCTCGTATGAATTGTAGTTGCCAGTCTACCTGATTGTAGGAAATTGAAGAATATGAGCGCCGCCACGAGGCCGAACAACATCCTTTTCTTCAGGGTCGATTTTACGCTTGGGTCCCCAATCGATCTAGCTGTGGACCATGCTGTTGAGACTAGCGTGATTACGATCGGCGGTATTACTGGCAGAAAGTAGCGTGGATAGCCCGGTGTCGAGACTAAGTAGACGACGACGAAATATGGAACTATCCAAAGAACCAGGAAGGTCCTCTTTGAGTTCCACTTTCCTCTAAGCCCAGGTGCTACCCCAAGAATCATCAGAGCAAATAACAGGCACAGTATGACGGCCGATGATATGTCCTGAAGACCGAATGGATGAACCGGGAAATACCACAGCCAGGTTGGCCCCCCGAAACCCTGAGAGAGGAAATTGCCTAACATGAAAAGAAGTCTTTCCGCTGGTTGCATCCCATATCTCGCGCCGACGAATTCGTTCACGAAAACGTAGACATATTGCCTCCTGATTAACTCCCAGAATCTCTCCCAGCCTGTGAGAAGAACTGTTGGAACAAACCATGAGAGCGTGGCGCAAGCGAAGAGTAATAAGTACGTCGGCAATCGTTTCGTTTCCCTGTTCCGAATCGTCGCGTAAATCCACAATCCAAGAAACGGAAAGTAGCTGGGTCGCGCGCCAAGAGCGAGGCCTACAATCGGCCAGGACACCAAGAAATACTTACGTTCTCCTTCAAGTCCAAAATACAAAAAGCAGATCGCGAGCGTCATCAGCAAGGTTCCAAACATGTGAGTCACTGCCTTCTCGCTGGACAACCAGTACATTCGAGTCGACATCAGGGCAAGACAAGTGACGAGAGCTGTCTGATGATCATGCATCTTCTTAACGATCGCGTAGATCGGCAGCAGGCATAAGGCCCCGCTGATCGCGCTAATAGAAGTCAATGCCACAAGCCTCTCACCGGCAACGGCATAAGCCATCTGACTTAGGAAGACATATAGAGAATATCCGGGAGGATGGGGTTGATGCGCCCCCAGATCGAACCTTTCGAGAGCTTGGGCGAAGTTGAAAGAGTCCCACTCACTCAGCGAACAGCTGAGGAAACTGAGATAGATAGTAAGCCCCACTCCAAAGAGCATTAGAGCCGAGGCGTATTTCTTCGTGATGTTGCCAAGCAGTTCAACTGTCCTTCTATTGTTGGCCTCAGAATACGTTCGAAGAACAGCAAGGATAGTGTACGCGAAGAAAGCGAAAAGCATGATCTTCACCGAGAATGAAGCAGATATCGGCGCAAGTCCGTAGAAGATAGCATAAGTCAGCCATGCGGACAAAGCAACGCTGTGCGTTCCAATTACTTGGGCATTTAGGCTCTCTGAGATAGTGCTTTTTGCCGGTGCACGTCTCGCAGATAGATACAATGCGAATTGCAGCAGAGAAAGAGTCCCAAAGCAAATCTCCATAGTCTGGAGTGTCTTCTCGTGGATGGAGACCTGCCAAAACGAATGACCACCGAATGCCGATATTATTTCTTCCTTGCTCAGCAGTATGACGGACAATAGCAGGAGAAAGAGAATGGAACTGAAAACCCAAGCAACTCGAGAAACTTTCTCTATCTCATCTCCGACATTCATCCGTGTGTTCCCCGAAAAACCGTCTACGGACTTGGATCAAGCGTCCAAGTAGATCTCATGCGCAGCATCTGGATTCATTTCGCGCTTATCTTGAGTGCATACCTTCGGGTTGTAGAGTGAGTTCTTTCAACACTCTCGGAAACGGAAGCTCTCTTCCTGTCTTGCGTTGCATGGTGAGGCTTATGGTGGTGTACAGAAGACCTAGAGACAGTTTGAGAGGGTTGAACGTGGTCCTCCCGTGCAATCTTGGGTGAAGTCTGACTTCCACATCGTTGGACAGCCTGCGGCCATACCCTTTTCTCAGAACATTGTTCATCCATCTCACATCTATGTCAAGGCCTGGGACGTCTTTTGGAATCGTGTCTAGAAGAGCCTCCTTTGTCCCTGCTTTGAAACCGGTCTGGACGTATTCTACGCCGAGCAGTGTTCTTGTCAGTTTCTTGAAAGTCTCAGAGATGATTCGACGCCGAAAGTTCGCCCACCCATGGTTCCTCGCTATGGCGATACAGTATCCTTCATCTACTATCGGCCGCACTAACCTCGGTATTTCTGCCGGATCGTATTGACCATCAGAATCCATGACCACAACTACGTTTCCTCGTGCCATTTCCACTCCTTTTCTTATCGCGCTTCCCCTCGATCCTCGGGAATACGTGATTCTGAGAAATTCATGCCCGGGCCTTTTCGAAATATCTTCCAGAACCTTGTCAGTGCCATCAGTCGTATTATTGAGAACGAATATTGCTTCAGCCAACTGGGAATAGCTTTGCTTAAGGCCATACAGCCCATCACACAGCGTCCCAACGTTCTCTGCCTCGTTCATAGTCGGAAGAACAACAGAGACATTCACAAGATCAGTTAGCGTCATGTTATCCAAAGACATGCGAAACATTCCTCGTCGAAGCCACGCCCTACCTATTGTTGATTGTTCTTTTGCAGCAGATTGCGTATCGGGCTTAGGCATATCTAGACGATAAAATGTATTTAAATGCTCCACACCAGCGCAGGTTGTTGCAACTAGAAAAGAAACGGACATGAGAGATCAGAATGGCATAAGCGCAGGCGCCAACGACAGATCGCCCATTCAGAGAGCGTGCGCTAGTGGGATTTCGTCGATCGAGAGATAGGGCACCTCTCAGCTCACGCGTGTTCTCTTGTCCACTCTTAGCAGAAGATTTCGCACCTTATCCGGCAAGACGTGCGGGTTCCTCAGAAGATGAGCAAAGGCATCTCGATATACTAAGCTAACTAACTCTTCTCTATCCAAATCCAAGCGTGTAGAATACTTTCGAGCAACCTTCAGTATTGTCGAACTCAGGATTTTACCGAACTTCTCGACTTCCGCAGTAGGCACTTCTTCCGGCTCGTCCGTTAACGCATTAACAACGGCGATCATCCCTCGAACCCTCTCCAAGCTCCGAGGCATGAAGTATCTTTCTATTTCCAAAGGCATGTCCCTAGTATCAACCAGGTATACGAGAGCATTGGTCTTGTAGAACTTCTGAACTATTCCATGTTTTTCGATTTTCTTCCTCGCTATTCGTATGAGTCCAGACTTTCTGAGAACTCTCAGATGATGACCAACTGCAGGGTCTGATAGGCCCAGGCTTCCAGCAAGTTCATTCTCTGTCATCTCATTGTGAGCCAGCAGTCTTGCCATTTCTCTGCGCATAGGATCCACTAGTACTCTGGCCTTCTCAGGGTTTGTGATCACCTCATGCCCTTCAAGACGCAATACCCTCAAATCTTGGCAGGCTATGTATTCGCGCACTTGTACAAATACATAGAGACATAAGTTGTACAGATTCTAGCCAGTGCGAATATTCAAGCCTGCACAAAGCCACACTCCCAGGGCAGCTAACGACAATATATTAGCGCAATGCAAGCACAGAGAGTGCGCACACTATCGTCAGACATGAAGAAATGAGACAACGATGTCCTTTCACAGACAAAGGAGGATCTGAGCAGTAAGGGTGGGGGTGCATGCGTACCAAACGATTCTTGTGCCTGCTCGTCTTAGCCTCAATTCTCCTAGGCTTAGGTACGATGTTCCTGTGGCCTCTACCTCAGCCTGCCCCCTCACCGCGCATGACCTTTGACGGAGAGAGAGCATATGGCCACGTGATAGCTCAGGTGGCCTTTGGACCGCGAATCACTGGTACGGACGGCAACAGGAAAGCGGGCGACTATATCGCAGAGCAGCTCACGCAAGCCCAGTGGTCTATCGAATTTCAGGATTTCACGTATCGAGATACTCCTGCCCGTAATGTGATTGGCCGAGCGAACCCTGGAAGAGGTCCTATCATCATTCTAGGTGCGCATTATGATACTCGTCGCTGGGCCGACAATGATGTGAATCATCCTCGTGATCCCGTACCTGGAGCGAATGATGGCGCGTCCGGCGTAGCTGTTCTACTTGAGCTAGCAAGGACTCTCGATCTGCACCGAGTCCATTATGAGATCTGGCTGGTGTTCTTTGACGCTGAGGACAGCGGTGGTATTGACGACTGGGATTGGATCGTAGGTTCAACTCACATGGCTAGGAACCTGTTGGCTCAACCACAAGCTATGATTTTGGTTGATATGGTTGGCGACATTGATCAACGCATATATTTCGATGGTAATTCCGACGGCACCCTTTCCCAGAGGATATGGTCGATCGCTGCTAATCTTGGATATGGCAATCACTTCTTGCCCCAGGTGCGCTGGCATGTGATAGATGATCATATCCCCTTCATTCAACGAGGCATTCCGGCGATCGACATCATAGACTTCGACTACGCTTATTGGCACACTACCGCAGACACCGCCGATAAGGTGAGTCCTGACAGCCTGAAACGAGTGGGTCGCACTCTACAAGTATTTCTCGAGACGACGGAGCAACTGATGTGAACGCACGCACTGAGAGGAAAGGATCTCGACTTCTGCTCCTTGAATTCGATTAGGCCTTCCTATGCTGGCCTGTCGAAGTAGATGGATTTTCCTTTAGCCGAAATCGGTATCCCCATAACTACGCTCGATTTCTTAGCCAACCCCAACCTCATGGCAGCTGTTCCAATACGGTACATAATCCTGTTGTCAGCATTATGATCCATGGCGATCTTGGCAGCGGATCCTAGCGCCACACCCAAGTCTATGGATTTGAATACGCAATTCGGGCCTGTGTAGTCCTGCCCCTTACCCTGTACTGCAGCCTCAAACTCTTTACAGGTTTTGAAGCCACATCCTCCACAATTTATGCCAAAGCTCTTTGTTCCCTCAACGCCTATCAGAACAACTGCAACCGAGTCCCGCACGTTCTTGCCGTCTCGCGAGAACCCTTTCGAGTTTCGCTCTCCAGCCATCTTCTCCATCTCATCTGCTAGCTGATCCTTCTCCTTGCCAAAGACTAACATAGTCTCCACGTCGTCTCTTCCACCAGACTTCGGAGCAGTTCTAGCCGAAACCATCATCAGCCTAGCAACATTCAACAAGCCTTCATTCTCAGATGCCACACTATCAACAACAGGCATGGCTTCAATCACTCCTGGATATTGAGTACAATCAGTTGCCAAGCCACATTTATCAAGTTAAGCACGGTGAGAGCTCAAGTCATCCAAGAGGCCGCCTGCTGTCTCAATGTCAACAGCTTTTACACAGTAGATCCTAATTCCTGCATTGGGTTGATGAATTGAACGTTGTAGCTATTCAATCAAGCCCGAATCTAGAAGGCCTAACATCAAGTCTCGCTCAAGCCGTTATCAAAGGCGTTAAGGCAGAAGGTGAAAAGGCCGAACTCATTCACCTGAACAAGCTGAACATAAAGCCATGCATCGCCTGCGACGGCGGATGGGGCAAATGCAGAACGGAAGGCATCTGCATCCTTGAGGACGATTTTGACGCTCTAAGGAAGAAGATAGTTGAAGCAGATGCTCTGGTTTTTGCGACCCCGGTCTACTGGCATGACCTAAGTGAATCCGCGAAGATGTTCCTCGATCGCTTACGAAGATGCGAAACGTTCAGCAGCTTCAAGACCTTCAAAGGCAAGAAAGCAATAGGAATCGCCTCGGCCGGTGGAACTGGAAGAGGCGCTGTCCGAGCACTCTACAATCTTGAGGATTATCTTAGAAGGCTTGAGTTTGAGATCTTCGACTTAGTCACTGTCACCCAATCCTCAAAGGATCACAAGCTAGAGATGCTGGAGAAAGCGGGCAGATACTTGGTCAAGAAAGAACACAAACGCTAGGAGCCGCACCATCATGAGATCAGAATGGCGCTGGTAGACGAAGTTCCTTAGCTATGTTTTGTAGATCAAGAACCACCTTAGGATTCAGCGGGATACCTTCTCTCCGTCTTTGCTCTGCTGTTTCAAATTCTTTCTCGCCGTGAATGTAGATACGACTGGCTCCTTTCATCTTGGAGGAGTCTCTCAGACGACGAATGAGATCGTCCATACCGGATTTGAATTCCGACAACGGTCGAAAGCCATCCACCCTAAAGGCTCCGAAGAAGTGCCCAAGATTGGAAGGAAGAGGACGGCCGGTTTTATCCACTGGGTCGGTCAGAGCCAAATATGCTGCGCCGGAAAGCATGCCGCTGAAAATATCCACGGCGAGAGCCAACCCATATCCCTTGTGACCACCCATTTCCTCGCCCAAGCCGCCCAGAGGCAGAAGCCCGCCTCCTCTCCGCTCTATCACGTTTTTGAGCGCGCGCGACGTATCAGTCGTCAGTTGGCCTTTCTCGTCTGTCGCCCATCCTAATGGGATTGGTTTCCCCAAACGCTCGTATACCTCCAGTTTCCCCTGCGGAACAATGCTAGTTGCCATATCGAGAACGAATGGACGCTCCTGGCCGGCAGGAACTGCGATACTGATGGGGTTGGTGCCTAACATAGGGTCGCGGCCAAGGGTCGGCAAGACAATCGCTTTGGCATTGGTTGAAGAAATTCCAATCATATCATGCTTCAAAGCCATCATGGCATAGTAGCCTGCCATACCGTAATGAGTAGAGTTGCGGACCGCAACAAATCCGACATAGTGTTTCCTGGCCTTCGCGATAGCCAGTTCCATTGCTCGATAGGCGACCACTAATCCGAGTCCGGCTCCACCATCCATGACAGCTGTCGTGGGAGTTTCATGAACGATCTGTGTCTCAAAGCGAGCGGGCACCATTCCCTGCTTCAAGTACTTGACATAGTACCTGGACAGACGCGCTACGCCGTGAGAGTCTACTCCACGAAGATCAGCTGAAACCAAGACGTCGCTTGCGATCTGGGCGTCACTAGGGGCAACGCCTAGCTCTTCGAACACTTGAATGCAGAAACTCTTCAACCTGTTAGCATCGACTATCTGTGCTGGTTTCCCCATATCCTAGACTACCAGTCCCTTTCTAGCGTGTTTCCCTTCTCATATCTGCTTTCATTTCCCGCATACTTCAGGTGAGCCTTGAAGTATTCGCGGAAGGCCTTAAGCGCAACCCTATGTCTTTGGATAGAGGCTGATGGCTAATGGCTGATCGGATAAGAGCAGGCATAGTCGGAGCCACAGGCTACAGTGGCGTCGCTCTCCTCGAAGTCCTTGTCAGACATCCACATGTGGAACTCCAGTTTGCTACGACACGACAGCCGGACTTGGCGGGAGAATATGTCCACCGGGAGCATCCAAACCTTCTCGGTCTTACTGATCTGAAGTTTAGCCTGTATGAGCCGTCTAGCACCGCTTTTGCCAAGACGAATGAAATCATTCTGAAACAAGCACAAGCCTGTGACGTAACGTTCGTATGCGTTCCGTCTGGAACCAGCGTTAACATCGCGAAGGATCTCATGGGCCACAACACAAGAATCATCGACACGAGCGCCGACTTTCGCCTTAGAGATCCCGCTCGGTACAAGGAGTTCTATGGTCTAGATCACCCCTTTCCCCATCTTCTGAAGGAATACGTCTACGGCCTTCCAGAGCTCCACCGAGAAGAGATTAGAAAAGCTAAGTACGTGGCTTGCCCCGGTTGCAACGCAACCGCCATGATTCTCGCGGCCTATCCTCTAACAAAGCTAGACATCTTTCCCAACTTGAGAATCGTTTTCGACATCATGGCCGGCTCCTCTGAAGCAGGAGCCGAGCCGACTAGGGCATCGCACCATCCCGAAAGATCAGGAGTCGCACGACCGTATGCTGTGAAGGAACACAGGCATCTAGCAGAGGTGCGTCAGGAACTGGGTCTGAAGTCGGATTGTGTGAGCGCGACGATGTTCGCCATTCCAATGGTTCGAGGAGTCGAATGCATCGGCCATGTCTTCCCAGAGAAAATGGTGGATGAGAAGGATCTCTGGAAGGCGTATAGAACTGCCTATGGAAGTGAACCATTTGTTCGAATACGGGCACGCAAGACTGGCGGGCCCGGGAGCTTGCCAGACGTGAAATACGTAC
>Ga0315296_10004696_pt1 | contig 11144 bp, 12 predicted proteins | sample YL17G14_18_MG_FD_203921 | JGI IMG/M metagenome (GOLD analysis project Ga0315296, IMG submission 203921) | Sediment microbial communities from Yellowstone Lake, YNP, Wyoming, USA - YL17G14_18 | ecosystem: Environmental > Aquatic > Freshwater > Lake > Sediment | place: USA: Wyoming | collected...
TCGCTGTAATGCTGGCTTATCGCCTTAAAAGCCAGTCTGCCGATACGTCCAAAGCCATTGATACCAATTTTAGCTGCCATTTGTTCCTCCTCCTTGCGTTATTTATCGTCATTGCGAGGAGCATAGCAACGTGGCAATCTATCCCCTCTCCCTTGAGGGGAGAGGGTCAGGGTGAGGGTGATATGAGATTGCTTCGCCTTCGGCTCGCAATGACAGAATTACTAGACACTCCCTTTTTGTTTTAATTCTCAGGGCTCAGGATGACATTTAGGGTTTCTTATTATAACTTGCTTTTGTCTTAGTTCCAATTCCGCCTCTTATATTCCACTCTGCCAGGATCTCCATTCTTCTGGGCTTAACGGCATTGACCAGGTCATCAAGTATCCGGTTGGTTGCCTCCTCGTAGAATATTTCCACCATCCTGTAGCTTGCCAGGTAAAATTTGAGCGACTTCAACTCGATTATATGCTTATCGGGAACATACTTCATGGTAAGCGTGGCATAGTCCGGCTGTCCCGGATTGAGCGGACAGAGGCAGGTGAATTCGTTGGAGACCATTTCCTCCTCATACTCCCTATCGGGGTAAGGGTTGGGCATGGCTATCAGCAGCTCTTTCTGGGGATAAGCTTTATATTCGAGCTTCAGGCTCCGCACCTTTTTCTTAAGCTCATCCATTACCCTTAGCCTCCGGCCCAGTAGAAGTCGACGTTTTCCTTCGTTACTTTCTCTGCCTTGTCTTCGATTACTAGGAGCTTAAGGTGAGCTAGAGTCTCCATAACAGCCAGTCGCTTATCGAAGATAGACAGCTTGTCGAAGGGAACCGCCTCGCCGCTGGGCATCCATGGAATCTCGGTAGCTATTTGATAGGCGGTCTTCATGTCGTTTTCTATAACTCTCATTATGGCTAATTGCCGCTGTTCGTGATGACGAAATAGCTCACCGAGCCTTAGCTTGAAGCCGCTGAAAACGGAGCCATGTCCCGGGAAGATTAAATTGACTTCCAGCTTTGCCAGAGCCTCCAGAGAATTGAAAAAGTCGCCCAGTGGGTTTTCCCCGGATTGCGGATGAAGACCTACGTGAGGAAATATGTCAGGCAGGATATGGTCGCCGGAAAAGAAGAAATTCCGTTTCGGTTCATAGAGGCAAATATGACCGGGTGAATGTCCTGGAGTCAACAATACCTTGAGCTCTGAGGAGCCGACGGATATCTTATCTCCATCCTTTAGCTTGACATCAGGCGAAACCATCCCTACGAATTGCCGCACTGCCAGCGAGGCTTCAGTTAATTCGGGCAAGTCGTCCTCAGGAACTCCGTTACATTCGAAAAGATGCCTTACCGCCTTTAACAGTTTACCCGTCTTCACATATCGCGAATCAAGAAATTTTTCTTCAATGTCGCTGAACGCCACCGTAGCCCCGGACATCTGTTTCAGCTTGTCAGCCAGGCCATAATGGTCGGGGTGAATGTGAGTAACCACTATCTGAGCGATATCTTTAAATCCGAAGCCGCTGAATCGCAGACCATCCCGCAATGCCGCGAAGGCCTCAGGGGTATCAAAGCCGGTATCAATCAACAGATTGCCCTTGCTGCCTTCTATCAGATAGGCATTGTTGTGGTCTAAGGCTCCCGCTGGTAGCGGTACTTTTATCTGGTGAACTCCCTGGACTATTTCCATATTCGTCCTCCTACATTGAGAGTACTTCCTTGCCGGCGAAACGGACGTCAGCTCCCAGTTCCTCTTCTATCTTGAGCAGGCGATTATATTTGGCTACTCTCTCGCTACGGCAGGGAGCGCCGGTTTTTATCAAGCCGGAGCCAACGGCAACTGCCAGGTCAGCTATTGTGGTATCTTCGGTCTCGCCGGAGCGATGGCTTATTATGGTTGTCCAGCCAACCTGCTGCGCTCTTTTTACCGTCGCCAGGGTTTCGCTGAGTGTGCCCACTTGATTCGGCTTTATGAGGATAGCATTGGATGCCTTTTGGGAAATGCCTCGTTCCAGCCGTTCGAGATTGGTGGTGTAGAGGTCATCGCCAACGAGTTTGACCTTCTTGCCTAACCTGGAGGTCAGTGATATCCAGCCCGACCAATCATCCTCGGCCAGTCCATCTTCAATGCTGATGATGGGATAGCTCGATACCCATTTGACATAGTAATCAATCATTTCATTACTGGTGAGAGCTGCACCTTCTCTGGATAACACATATTTGCCGTCGTCGTAGAAGCTGCTGGCTGCTGGGTCCAGAGCGATGAAGCAATCGTCGCCAGATTTGTAGCCGGCGAGGTCAATTGCTGTCAGTATCAGCTCAATTGCTTGCTTATTGGAAGCCAGCGACGGCGCAAAGCCGCCCTCATCACCGACGTTAGTATTCAGCCCTTTGACTTTAATGGCCTTCTTAAGAGCCTGGTAGATTTCAGTTCCTATCTGAAGCGCCTGGCTGAAGCTGGTGGCACCTGCCGGCACCACCATAAACTCTTGAAAATCGGTGGAATCAGCAGCGTGTTTTCCGCCGTTAAGTATGTTCATCATGGGCACCGGCAGGAGGTGGGCAGCAGTGCCACCCAGATAGCGGTACAAAGGGAGATTTGCTGAATTAGCCGCAGCTTTAGCGGTGGCTAAGGATACTCCCAGGATGGCGTTTGCTCCAAGATTGGATTTATCGGCGGTGCCATCAAGTTCAAGCAACCTCTGGTCGAGATTTGCCTGCTCTGAAGCTACCATGCCGGCGAGTGCCGGAGCAATCCGGTTATTAACATTGGTCACTGCTTTACAGACTCCTAACCCACCGTATCTGCACTTATCTCCGTCTCGGAGTTCCACCGCTTCGTACTTGCCGGTGCTGGCTCCTGAGGGAACGGCAGCTATGCCGGTTGCGCTATCGGAAAGTTCCACCTGTACTTCGATGGTGGGATTGCCCCGGGAGTCGAGTATCTCGCGGGCTTTGATTGTTTTAATGGTCACTCTTGTTGGTTTCATCGTTTTCAATCTAGCTTTTGCCCTTTTGCCAAGAAGATAGCCTTTTCTACGGCGTCAACGGCGTCCTCTGCCTTGATTACAGATTTGTCCTCTTGCCCGTTTCGGTACAATGACCAGGTATTCAATCCTACAACCGGGATGTTGCTTTTCAGGGCGAAGCCGATCTCGGTCAATGTTCCGTAGTCGCCATCGATAGCGATTACCGCTTGAGCTGATTTAACCACGGCTATGTTTCTGGCGTAGCCCACCCCGGTGGCAATGGGGATTTGGACATAGGGGTTACAATTAGTCGGGTCATCACTGGGCAAAATACCCACCGTCAGCCCGGACTCGATAGCAGCTCCTCGGCAAGCTGCCTCCATAACGCCAGTCAAGCCGCCGCAGACCAGTATAGCCCCCCGCTTAGCCAGCTCTCTGCCTACAGTCTCAGCCAGAACCGCCTCCTGGGCAGAGCATCTACCACCGCCGATAACTGCGATGATCAGCTTTTTTTCAAAGTTCGGTTTTCCCACGGTCTGAAGTTTGAGTCTATAGGCTCAATTTCTAGTCATTATACCATTCGAGTCCAGATAGCAGCAAAAAGAGCTAGCCCGCACAATTCGAAAAAGAGCTATGGGGGTGTTGACAGCTTTCTCTGAAGGAACTATTCTGGGTATATACTGTTTAACAGTCTGACTCAAACAAGGAGGCAGTATGAAGACATGGGTTAAGGTAATAACTTCAGTACTTATCGTGATTGCAGTTGGAGGGGGCCTGGGTTATGGATCGTCTTATAAAATCGGCCGGGCTATTTACGACGCGGAAGCAGTCCATAACGGTCCTTGGACGACTAACCTGATTCAAGGTTCTACCGCTCAGGATATTTATACCAGGTATGTCATATCGATATGGGCAGTTATGGCCCTCCCAAGACAAGAAACTCTATATTACGGGACATATAGGACAGATAGTGGTGAACAGTTGCTGACAGAATATGACTACGTAATAGAGGGCAAAAATTTGGACACGCGGTGGTGGAGTATAACAGTATATGATGATGAAGGTTGGCTTTTCCCCAATGAACTTAACCGCTATTCTTACAATGTGGACACTGTCAAATTCGATACGGATGGAAAATACCGGATACATCTTTCTAGGACTCCGAAAGAAGGTAACTGGTTACCCTTGGGCAATTCAACAACGTTCCAATTATTGTTGCGGTGTTATAACCCAGGGCCAATCTTTTATGAGAAACCCGGTGAAGTGGAACTCCCACACGTTATGAAGGAGGCTGGCAAATGAAGAAGTGGATTATCTGGACTATAGTAGCCACTATTCTGTTCGCCGTTGTGGTTCACCTGGCAACAGTTATAATCACGCCTTACATAGTAATGAATGAGGCAATGAGCCGTTTCCCAACTGCACCTAATCAACTTGGATCCGCACCACCGCCAAAAGCTGCCAGCAAGACTATTCCTTTACCATCTCCTGACATTGCCTATTCATGGTGCAAATATGACGTATCAGAAAACGCGTTGCGTCTGAGGTTAGCAATTCCAGACAGTTACTGGTCGATATCCTTCAACCGAGATAACACTGATAACTACTATACTATGAACGACCGTCAGGCCTCTTCTAAGAACGTTGAAATGCTGCTAGTAAATAAGAACATGAAGGTGCAAAATCCAAGCAATGCAATTGTTGTGACATCGCCTTCCGACAGAGGACTGATTCTAATCCGCATGATAGTACCCAGCCCGGACAAAATGCCTGAACTCGTTAAAATCGCTAGCCAGGCAACCGCCACAGTAGAGCCTCCAGGAGGGGGTAAGCCAGTCGAGAAACCAGCGCCCACGCCGGAAGGTACGGCAATGGCTGAGTATACCAGTGCTGAGTATGGCTTCTCAATTAAATACCCCCGGGAGTGGCAGCAGGTGACGTATCCAGGAACAATTTTCTATGCTAGAGGAACAGCTCCGATTCCGACGCTCTCAGTTGCCATTGTCGAAGGTGCAACATTTGCAGATGCTGTCACTGCTCAGTTGAGCAAGTCGGGCACAGACATTAAAGTTGGCCCTGAGAAAGAGGTAACCCTGAAAGATGGCACCAAAGCTACCGCAGCTAAAGCGGACTGGACAGTCAGGGGCTATCCCGGTGAATCCTACGTCGTCGGGGTTAAGAAAGACGATAAGTGGCTTGTCGTTACCGTAACCACTATAAGTATGTTTCTTCCCTACGACGAAGCCAAGTTTTCGGAGATAGCTCACACCTTGCAATTCAAATAGCGGCAAAGAGAACCAAGCGGATAGAAGAAAGCATAAGAAGAAGCGAATGGGAGACAGCCGAGGATTCTCTTCTAACCTCCAAAAGGTTCATGGTCGCCTTCTGAATGAAAGCACCCAGATGTTGTGCTAGAAATCCAGACGTTTTCAATTTGATGCAGCATAACACCTATTGCGGACTTAGCCGCTTTTAGTCTCTCCTGAGAAATTGCTAATCAGCAAATGGAGGTGTAAAATGTCGTAATGCTTGGCGCAGGCAAACCAGGATATGGCAGGTACCTTGTTTGCGCTGTTGGCCCGGAGCTTAATATAGAAATTGGAGGTTAGCGCGGTGAAAAACAGCCACATTATTCTAGCGGTAATCTTGATACTGGGAGCAATACTGATGCCAGGATGTAATGCAGGGCACGATACAGCACAAGCGAAGAATGGCAATACCGTTCAGGTGAACTATACTTTAAAACTAGCAGACGGTACCGTATTCGAAACATCGGTTGGGAGTGAACCTTTGGAGTTCACTTTGGGTGCAGGCCAAATGATTCCTGGGTTTGAAAAAGCTGTCCTGGGGATGAAAGTCGGGGAAAAGAAAACTGTTACCATTCCAGCGGATGAGGCTTACGGACCACGCCGTGATGAACAGATAGTGGAACTACCCCGAGAAAAACTTCCCAGCGACTTGACTCCGGAGGTTGGTCAGCAGTTGGTGATGAGGCAATCCGATGGTACAGAAATTGTAGTCACTATCACCAGTGTCTCTGACGACGCAGTCACCATAGATGCTAACCACCCTCTTGCAGGAAAAGACCTGACTTTTGAAATTGAGCTTGCAAAAATACAATAAATTGCCTGAAATCACCCTTCCTCCTATCCTGGGCCGCTTCCATGTGCACCGTGTTGGGGGTAGTTTAGAGAGGGTGGAAATATGTGTTATCTGCTGTCCAACATATAAGCTCTTCTGCTGATCAATCTGATTAATCAATGCAACTCTTGCTTGCAAGGCTTTGATATTTAATCTTTCAGACTGTGGCATTTTGTATATTATTGGTAGTTATTATTTAGACCAACCAAGACCGAGGAGAAAATGATGAAGATTGTGGCCATTGTTGGTAGCCCCAGACCTGGAGGGAACACCAGCTACCTTGTGGACCAAGCACTCCAAGAAGCAGCAGCCCACGGTTTTGAGACTGAGAAGATTATTTTGACTAAATATCGAGTGAACCCATGCCTGGGGCATGAGAAGTGTGCTTCGTTTTCAGCTTGCAGGCAGGATGATGACGCCCCCTTGATTCTGGATAAGTTCAGTACTGCAGACGGGATAATTCTCGGCAGTCCAGTCTATTACTACAATATGACCGCTCAAATGAAGGCCTTTGTGGATCGAAACTATTTTCTCTATACCCATGGAATTTCTCCTAGAGCGTTGTGTGCTGGTTTGATTGTTATTGGTGGTGGGGCTGGTATCGAGCATACCGTCAGGGCGCTAAGACGGTTCTTGAAGCTATCCGCCGATATTCCCGATGATAGAATAGTAACGCTCACAGGGTATGCCGATAAACCTGGCGAAGTAAAGAGTAACCCGTCCTTAATCGAGGAAGCGCGAAAGCTAGGCGGGCGGCTGGCAGAGATATTGGCCTCGGCCAGAACCGCCTCCTGAGCAGAGCATTTACCACCGCCGATGACTGCGATGATCAGCTTTTTTTCAAAGCTCGGTTTTCCCACGGTCAAAAGTTTGAGTCTATGGACTTAATTTCCAGCCATTGTATCATTCGAGTCCAGATAGCAGCAAAAAGAGCTAGCCCGCACAATTCGAAAAAGTGCCGTGCGGATGTTGACAGCTGGTGTAAAGAAAGACAATAAGTGGATTATTGTTACTGTAACAACCGTACCCCTGTTTACCCCTTGCGACGAAGCCCTGTTTTCAGAAATAGCCCATACCTTGCAATTCAGATAGCCTGTTGGCTGCCAGGCTCATTCAGCGTTTCCATCAAGCGGTTCAATAGGGTCAGCCTTAAAGGCGCAGATTGGAGTGCCTTGTGGGCATTTCCCCATTTGCCAACGTTAGCGCTCCCGTTGCACATCCTGACGTGCTGTTAAGTCAATTGTGCGCGTAAGGGCTAGTTCTGGTTTTCGTTATTATAAGTCTATAGTATAATATAATTGAACATGAAAACATTGTGAGTGCGAAGAGGTGGTAGTGGCCATGCCTAAGAAGGTCAGAAACGATAAGAGGGTTGGTAGCCTAGAAAGGGATCTCGGCTTGCCGCCAGGAACCATTCGAAACAAAACGGGCAGAGACACGAGATCCGATAAGAAGGTTGGAACCATAAGAAAAGAGCTCCGTAAGAAGTAACTGACGGGTAAACCGCACGTCTCTTAAGATTTGCTGCTTTCGTTCACCCGAAACAATCGTCTGTATTGTGTTGCAACATTGACAAAGGATGTGTGCCGTCTCAATTGAACTTGTTCATGGCTGCGGTTATTCCTTCGGTTAGGATACAGTGAATTGCCTCGGCGACTCTGGCAATGGTGGGCTTAATTGCTACATCTTCCTGTGGGTTGAAGTCGCTGAGCACGTAGCCTACTATGACGTCCTCGTCGGTGATTGCCGTTCCATCCTCTTTGGTCGGGCGGCCAATGCCCACCTTGATGCGGGGGAAATCTTCGCTCCCCAGAGCCGAGATTATCGAGTTTATCCCTTTGTGCCCTCCAGCGCTGCCATCGGGGCGGAGGCGAAGCTTGCCCGAAGGTAAATCGAGGTCATCATAGATAACAGTCAGGTCGTCTGTTGCGATATTGTATTTGCGCATTAGCCGTCCAACTGCCTCGCCGCTCAGATTAACAAAGGTCTTTGGTTTAGCCAAAAGCACTTCGACGCCGGCTATTTCACCGGTGCCGACTTGACACCGGCACTGATGCTGTTTCATGGAGATGGAATGGAGCCTGGCCAGATGGTTTATGCAGCGGAAGCCGATATTGTGGCGGTTGTGAGCATAAGCCTTGCCCGGGTTGCCTAGACCTACAATGAGTTTCAATTGTTTATCAACCTCTCACCCTTTGTCCCTCTCTCCTTCTCAAGGAGAGAGGGAATGTGAAATTCCGAAAAGGGGCTTCGCCCCTTTAAATCCCCTGTTATTTGAGTTTGTTTTCTGCCTGTTTTAGTAGCTCCAGCAACTCTGTCTCGCTGAGTTGCTTAATGCCCAACGCCTCAGCTCGTGCCAGCTTGGAGCCGGGGTCAGCGCCGACTACCAGATAAGAGGTTTTTCTGGTGACATCTGGGCCAGATTTACCGCCTAAGGCCTTGATTTTAGCTTCAGCGTCCTGGCGGGGGAAGGCTTCCAGTCTTCCGGTAATGACGAACTCAAGCCCGGCCAAGGGCAAATCTCTCGGCTCAGCCTCTTCTGCCTTTAGCTTAACCCTGGCCTTCTTCAGTTTTTTAATGATTTTCTTATTCCCTTCCTGGCGGAAGAAGGCCAGTATGCTATCAGCGATCTTAGGGCCGATGGAAGGTATTTCCAGAAGTTGCTCTCGAGATGCCCCGGCTAGTTCATCAAGGCTGGTGTAATGCTCAGCCAGCAGCTTGGCTGTCTCCTCGCCGATATGGGTTATGCCTAAAGCGAAAATAACCCGTGGCAGAGGTCGGTTTTTGCTCCGTTCAATGGAGTTAAGTATATTGGCGGCGCTTTTGTCTGCCATCCTCTCCAGGCTGAGAAGCTGGTCTCGGGTGAGGTAATAGAGGTCACCGACATCTTTAATCAGGCCGGCATCGAACAGGGCCTGGGACATTTTCTCGCCGACCCCTTCTATGTCCATAGCTCCGCGGCTGACGAAGTGCTTGATTCTCTCCAGCGCCTGAGCCGGGCAGGCGGCATTGGTGCAGCGGTACATAGCCTCGCCTTCAGGCTTTATCGCCTCAGCTCCGCACTCTGGACAGATAGTATAATCAGGCGGCTCCTTCTCTCTACGGCGGAATTCTTTTCGTATTGTTCTAGGCTTATTATAAAATCTCGTACTGCGGAGCTCTTTTCTTATGGTTCCAATCTTCCTATCATACCTTGAATCTCTTCCACTTGGCATTCTGACGGTTCCCGGTGGTGAACCCGAATCCCTTTCTAAGCTATCGCCTATCCTTTCTCTGTAGATTTCCCAAGTTTTCTTCTGCATAGAGAATTTTTCTTCTTGCCCGGTGCGACGGCTGACGATTGGCTCTACTATTTCAGGTATCACCTCGCCTGCCCGCTGTATGACGACCCAATCACCGATGCGTATGTCCTTGCGGTGGATGTCCTCTTCGTTGTGAAGTGCGGCATGCTTGATGGTTACACCGCCTACCTGGACCGGCTCCAGAATAGCGTATGGATTGAGGCTGCCCGTTCGCCCTACATTGATGCCGATGTCCAGTAGGCGTGTGGTGCCTTGAACGGCCGGGAATTTGTAAGCGATTGCCCATCTCGGCTCACGCCCCACGAATCCTAGCTCAACCTGGAAAGGAATGGAGTTGATTTTGACCACCACGCCATCAGCCTCGTAAGGCAGCTCATCTTGATTCTCTATCCACTTTGCATAGTAGTTTTTCACCTCATCGATGGTGCGGCATAGGGCGATGTTTGGGTTTATTTTGAAGCCTAGAGACTTCAGGTATTGCATGATTTCCCAGTGAGTTTCTGGAACCGCTTTGCCTTCAGCCCAGCCCAGACCATAGACGAAAATATCCAGCGGACGCTGGGCTGTAATCCTTGAGTCGAGCTGCCTTACTGAGCCGGCGGCGGCATTCCTTGGGTTGGCGAAAAGCGGCAAGTCCTCCTTGGCTCGCTCCTCGTTGAGCTTCTTGAAGCCAGTTTTGGGCAGATAGACCTCGCCCCTGACCTCAAACCTTGGTGGCGCCTCTTTGGGCACGGATAGAGGTATGCTCTTTACAGTCCTGAGATTCTGAATGATATTCTCACCGCGGTAGCCATCACCCCGGGTTGCCCCAACCTTTAGCAAGCCATTAACATAGGTCAGGGCTACCGCCAGACCATCGATTTTAAGCTCGCAGATGAAGTCGGTCTTGCGGCCGCCGAGGAGGTTAGAAGCTCGTCGGTACCAGGCTTCAAGCTCTTCATCGGAGAAAGCGTTTGCCAGGCTTAACAGGGGTTGAGGATGTTCGACAACGCCGAAGGCTTCTATTGGGGCAGCACCAACCCGCTGGGTTGGTGAATCAGGCGTGATGAGTTCGGGGTGTGCCTCCTCCAGCTGTTTAAGCTCTCGCATAAGCTCATCATATTTAGCATCGCTGATTTCCGGATTGTCCAGCACATAGTAGCGATAGTTGTGATAGTTAATCAGCTCCCTTAGCTTTGCTACCCTTTGTTTTACCTCAGCCATATTTCCCGTAACCAGCCTCATTCATAGTATAGCACGTTGTAAAAGCAGCATTAAACATGTAGTGGTGGGGCTTTAGCCTCGCCCAATGCCACCAAGAGCGCGGCCTCTGTTTTTTTGTGTCATTGCGGGCCGAAGGCGTGGCAATCCCTGCATGGCAACCACGTCTGCCTCGGCTGAGATCGCCACGTCGCTTACGCTCCTCGCGATGACAGAAATGGGTGCTCCTCGCAATGACATGACGAGCGACCCTAAAGGGTCGCAACTACATTGGTTGGTCAATGAAAACTGTACATTTGCCTGCTTTATTCCACTGGTTGACAGTCAAATGCCGCGAGGTATAACATTGCCATTACGAGCAACAAAGGGTGGCCTAACCACACAACCGGTCGAAATGGAAAACCACCCGATAAAAGAGTTGCCGATGCTGGCAGGAGGCACTGATGCCTGAAGAACGTTCCGTCAAATCCCGTTTTGTGCTGACTACAAGGCGCATCGAGGCGCTGGCCGACTGCATTTTTGCCTTTGCCATGACACTTCTTGTCC
>Ga0315296_10004697_pt1 | contig 11144 bp, 10 predicted proteins | sample YL17G14_18_MG_FD_203921 | JGI IMG/M metagenome (GOLD analysis project Ga0315296, IMG submission 203921) | Sediment microbial communities from Yellowstone Lake, YNP, Wyoming, USA - YL17G14_18 | ecosystem: Environmental > Aquatic > Freshwater > Lake > Sediment | place: USA: Wyoming | collected...
TGATGAATTCATCAACGCCAATTTGAAGCTGAAAGAAGAACACAGTCGGCGGACGTGTGAAGAGATGCTGTACCTGTCTGAGGAGCTTGGTCTGGGAATCAATCAAAAGCGGATAGCTGAGGCGACAGCGCTTTTTCATGACATTGGTCGGTTCAGTCAGTTTATCAAATACCAGACATATCACGACCCGAGGAGCGTGAACCACTGCCAACTGGGGCTGGAGGTATTGGATGCTACAAGGGTGCTTTGTGGGGTCGAGAGTAAAGAAAGAGAACTAATTGAGAGGGCGATTGAATATCATGGGGCAAAAGAGCTGCCCGGAGATTTAGACGGGGAGTGTTTATTGTTATCAAAGCTGATACGGGACGCCGATAAGCTGGACATTTTTTATGTGATGATAGAGAACTACAGGCAATACAGGACCAACCCGGGGGGATTTAAATTTGAGGTGGAGCTGCCGGATGGTTTGAGCTACTCTGCTGAAGTTCTTGAAGGGGTGCTGTGCGGACGGCAGATAGATTACAACGAGCTTCAGACGTGGAACGATATGAGGCTTATGCAGTTAGGGTGGGTTTATGATGTGAATTTTACGGCGACACTGAAGCGGATAAGGCGGCGGAAATTGTTGGAAAAGATATTTGATTTTCTGCCGGAGACCGAGGATATTGACAAATTGAGGGGGAAAATATTTGAGTACGTTGATACGAGGATAAGGGGGGAAAGAAGCGAAAAGTAAAAAAGCAAAAGTAAAGATGACGTGAAGGAAGGGATTGTTATGGAGACGGTTTTGCAGACAAATATAGCAGGGCGGGAGCCGATGAGAGGTAAAGTTCGCGACATATACGATTTGGGAGATAAGCTGCTGATAGTAGCGACCGACAGGATAAGCGCCTTCGATGTTGTTATGGCCAACGGCATACCTTATAAGGGGGTCGTACTGACGCAGATTTCGAAATTCTGGTTTGATTTTCTGAGCGATGATGTTGAGCATCATTTTATTAGTGACGAAGTGAGCAGTTACCCTGCGCCTTTCTGCGACTTTGAGAAGCAATTAGCTGGTCGTAGTATGCTGGTTAAGAAGGTCGGAGTTTTGCCGATTGAATGTGTTGTGCGAGGGTATTTGGCTGGTTCTGGTTGGAAGGAATATAAAGAGAAGGGTACTGTTTGCGGACAGAAGCTGGCGGCTGGATTGAAGCAGTGCGAGAAATTACCGGACGCTGTTTTTACACCTGCGACGAAGGCAGAGAGGGGGACTCACGATGAGAATATCAGCTTTGAGAAGTGCGTGAAGATTCTCGGAGCCGAGCGTGCTGAATTCGTGCGTGATAACAGCATAATGGTTTTTGAGAAAGCGGGTGAGTACGCCGAGAGCAGGGGGATAATTTTGGCTGATACGAAGTTTGAGTGGGGTGTTACTGAGGGGGAGATTATTTTGGTAGATGAGGTTTTGACGCCTGACTCTTCGCGGTTTTGGCCGGCGGACAAATATGAAGTCGGCAGAGACCAGGAGAGCTTCGATAAGCAGTTTGTGCGGAATTATCTTGAGAGTATAAACTTCGACAAATCGGGGTCGGGTGTTGAGCTGCCTGAGGAGATTGTGCAAAAGACCAGCGCAAAGTACGTTGAGGGCTATGAACGGCTGACGGGCAAGAAGTTTGAGTCGTAAACCTGTGTGAGGGTATGGTTTTGGGAGAGAAGGCTTGTTGTAAGGTTGACGGCAGGGTGGGTGGAAGAAAATCCTGCGGCGTTGGTGTGTTTTTGTTTTGTCTGGTTGTTGTAGGTGGTGTTGTTTTATCGGCACATTGGCCGGCTTTGTCGGCTCGTGCGTTGATGCTTGATGACGACCAGTACGTTGTTGAAAACCGGTTGGTTCGAAATCCGAGCTGGGCTTCGGCGAAGCGATTTTTTGCTGAGGTTCTCGAACCATCGACTGTGCGGGGTTACTATCATCCGTTGTCGATGATATCGCTGATGCTGGATGCTGCTATGGGCGGAGGCGTTGATAATCTAAAGATATTTCATTGTACAAGTCTTTTTTTGCATGTTGCTAATAGTTTGTTGGTGGTTGTTTTTTTATATTTTTTGTTTGGTCGAGTTTTTCCGGCAGCGATGGCAGGTTTATTGTATGGTGTTCATCCGGTGACCATTGAGTCGGTTGCGTGGGTGTCGGAGCGTAAGACGCTGTTGGCGGGTTTTTTTGCATTGTGGTGTCTGATTTTTTATGTACGTTATGTTCGCAAGCGGGGCCGGCGTTATTACGTGGTATGTTTGTTGATGTATGTGCTGTCGCTGCTGTCGAAGCCGAGTATTATAGGGATACCGTTTTTGCTTGTGCTTTTGGATTGGTGGCCCTTTCGGCGGTTTAGCAAAAAAGCGGTTTTGGAGAAAGTGCCTCTATTTATTATTGCCGGCGTTTGGGCGATTATAACGTTTATTTCTCAGAGCAGGTCGGCGTCGGTTACTTTGCCGGGAGAAGCTGGGCTGGTTCGTGTTTTGTTTATTTTTTGTCATAACATTATTTTCTATTTTTATAATTTCATTTGGCCAGTTAATTTGTCGTGGTATTATCCGTTTCCGGAGCCGTTTAATTTATCACATCCTGAGGTGGTTTTCGGTGTTATTGGGACGTGTGTGTTGATAGTGGCGTTGCTGATTAGCCTTCGCTGGACGCGAAGTTTGGTTTTGGGGTGGCTATTTTTCTTTGCTGCTATATTTCCGACCCTTGGGGTGATAGGATTTCATCCTATGATAGCGGCGGACAGGCATATGTATTTTCCGATGGTTGGTTTATTTTTGCCGGTGATATGGTTTTTTGGCCGGGTTTGGGACGGTGAGTTTGTCAGGCTCGGCAGGGCGGTGAGGCGAATCATATTGGCGGCGTCTGTTGTTCTTTTGAGTTCATCGGAGTTTATATTGACGCGTTGCTATCTGGCTTATTGGAGGGACAGCGAGAGTGTGTATAAGTATATGCTGGGATTTTCGCCGGACGTTGCGATACTTCACAACAACCTTGGTAACGTTCTTAAGCATTCAGGTAAAGTTGCAGAGGCCGTTGAACACTTTGAACAATCGCTTGCGCTAAAGCCAGATTCTGCGGAAATTCATAACAACCTCGGCAGCGCTCTTGATAAGCTTGGCAGAGGTGATGAGGCGTTTGAGCATTATAAGGAGGCGTTGAAGCTGAAGCCGAAGTTTGCGGCGGCGCACTATAATGTTGCGACGTTGCTGGCCGGTCGTGGGAGGACGGATGAGGCCATTGCCGAATACCATAAGACGCTGGAATTGGCGCCGGATGATGTCGATGCGCTGAGCAATCTGGGTTTTGCACTGGCCGGTCAGGGGAGGTTTGATGAGGCGATTAAGTATTATAAAAGAGCACTTGAGGTTGCGCCGGGCAATGTGATTGCGCACGGCCGATTGGGGCTGGCACTGGTCGGTGCGGGCAGAATTGATGAAGCGATAAGGGAGTTTCGGATTGTGCTGGGGGAGCGGCCGAGGGACGCCGAGATGTATTTCAATGTGGGTGTTCTTTTGGAACAGCAGGGCAAATTCGCTGAGGCGATAAATGCATACCAGCAGGCGCTGGGAATCAATCCTGATTATCCACAAGCCGGTGAGCGTCTGAAAGCTGCGCTGACGAAAGAGGGGAAAAAGGATTAGCCGCGAAATGGCACGGGGGGATTCAGGGCGCAGCTGCGTATTTTCGGAAAGATTTTACACGAAAACAACTCCTGGTTGTTATTATTAACTGGAAGCTGAACATGTTCAACTATTACCGAAGGTTAGAGCAAAGCAGATGAGATATGCCAGGCGTGTGGAGAGCTTTGAGCAGTTAAGAGCTAAGTATGGCGGATTCTTAACATCGGTTCTTTGGAAGCTGAGTGGCGATAAGGAGCTTTTCGCTGAGGCGATGCAGTATTCACTGTTAGGGATGTGGCAACATATCGAGAAACTCGGTGGCAAAAAGGCAGGTGCGTATATTTACAGGATAGCGCTGACGGCCAATTCTGCGGCGTGGCGGAACAGGGTCGGCAGGGATGGACAAATCCCAAAAGCATACGTGCTTAAAAACCCGACAGCCCCCAGCCCGTCGAAAGGAAATCGTCATCCTTGACGCCAATGGAAACCTGCAGCAAATTTTAAGCAAAGACTGGCCCGATGAACTGCTTGATTACTGATTGCCAATACCCATTCTGCACTCATACAAAAGGCCGAGTGTCCTCATCACCCGGCCTTTTGTCTTTTAACTTTTAACTTTTACCTTTTACCTTGTCAAAGCTTCCAGGCTTTAGCGAAGGCTTTGAAGCTTCTGTCGTAAGTTTTCTCGACATTGTCTGGGAAGCAACAGCCGGGCAGCTGCCTGGAGGATAAATGATAGCTTATACACTCACAGCAGAGGCCTTTTCTGTCACAGCCGGGATAGGAACAATTGCAGTTTTGTAAATTTTGTTCTTTGTTACATTCCATTTAGAAACCTCCGGTTTTCAAACTCGAAGTTCGAATATCGAAATCCTCCGTAGGACACCTAACGGTGGAAACAAATACGAAATTCAAAATAGTCAATGTTCGAAACGCTGAGTTTTGAATGAAACTATTTTATCGGGAAGTTATGAGAAGTGCAACTCGATAATGTTCTTGTCGTTGAGGATATGATTTCTCTGTGCGTTTTGGCCGTTGTAGACGTTTGTTCCCCAAATTCTTGCGAATTTGAGTTTTTCGGCTAAATCTCTATGTATTGCGGCGGCGAGGTCTGAAACGGTTGAGCCGGCAGGCAGAGTGAAGGGTTCTGCCGTATCGGGTTTTTTGCCGGGCGGCTTGGTGTAGATGCGTATGATATTTAATAATCTAAAAAAGGTGGCAGGTAACTTGTCGAGTCCTGCGGCGGTTTTGGTGGAGATTTCGACAAATTCAAAGGGATATTTGCAGGATTGTTTGAAGGTTCCAAGGGCGTCGGGTTTGGCGATGTCGGATTTTGTGCAGATGCAAAATACCTTTTTGGCGAGGACGTTGCCTTGTTCGTTGGTAGCGGGAGTTTGCTTATCAATAAGGAGGTTTCTTGATTCGAGGAAATCAAGGCAGGTTTGCATTTGCTCAGCGATGTTGGCGGAGAGGTCGATGCAAATGGCAATCAAATCGCAGTTTCGGTATGTTCCGACCTGGCCCGGGGCGATATAGTCAGCGGTTATTGGGGGCATATCGACGAGCTGGATTTGGATGTCCTCGAATGTTACCATACCGGGGACGGGAGCGGCGGTTGCGAAGGGGAAGTCGGCGACATTGACTTTTGCATTGGTCAGTGCGGCGAGGATGGAGCTTTTTCCGGAGTTTGGCGTGCCCAGCAGAACAATCTGTCCAGCCCCGCTGCGTTGGATGTGGAAGAGATCTGTCTGTTTGCTCTTCTTTTTTATTGGAGCTTCTTTTAGTTTGCTTAGTTTTCTTCGCAGGTCTGCCTTTAGGTGGTCGGTGCCTTTGTGCTTGGGCATTACGGCGAGCATACGCTCCACAGCGAGTATTTTTTCCTCGTTGGTTGTGGCTTCACGGTACCACCGCTCCGCCTTAAAATATTCTGGTGTTAAATTAGCTGGCACAACTCACCTAAATCAAAATTCAAACTGAAAATATCAAAATGACATATCAAAATGCAAAGTCATCACCTGCCTTTCAGCGTGAGAATGCTTGAGGCAAGAATACGTCCGATTTCATCCAGCTCATTGAGAAACCATGCGACATTGTCGTGCTTTGCTCGCCCACTGTCGCGAAGTAGCGCCAGCCACACTTTGCTCTCATTGGTTGATTTCAGAGAGGTATTGAAGTAATTGGTAAAATCCTTCTTACTGCTCTCCGCCTGACCTTCAATGTAATTGGCAATGATGCTCGTACCGTTTCGTAAGAGTTGATCACCCAACCTCACGGATACGCCGTCTTTCGGCAAGCCATCGATGAACTCGATTAGCTTTAAGGTAAACTCATACAGTCGGTGCTTGAACTGCTCTTTGAATTTTGACTTGTCATTTTGCATTTTAATTTTTGATGTTTGATTTTCATTCCGAGCTTAGCCCCTACTCTACGCTTACTCTGCTACCTTCTCAGCTACCAAATCTCCAACTTCTGACGTTGAGAAGCCCATTTTTCCGGCCTGAAGCGATTTAAGCTTGTTGGCGGTTGCGAACATTACAGCTTTTTCCACGGCGTCGGCTGCATTTTGTTCGCCGAGAGTTTGGAGCATCATTTGCACAGCGCAGATTGCGGCCAATGGGTTGATAAGACCTTTGCCGGTGTATTTTGGAGCGCTTCCGCCGATTGGCTCAAACATACTGACGCCTTGGGGGTTTATATTTGCGCCTGCGGCGATGCCCATACCGCCCTGGATTATGGCGCCGAGGTCGGTGATGATGTCACCGAACATATTGCCGGTAACAATGACGTCGAACCATTCTGGATTTTTGACCATCCACATACAGGTTGCGTCAACGTGGTAGTATTCTCTTGTGATATCGGGATATTCGGCTTGGCCCATTTCGTGGAAGGCACGCTCCCACAGGTCGTATATGTAGGTCAGGACATTGGTTTTTCCGCACAAGGCGAGGGTATTATTGTTGCCTTTTCCACGTGTTTTTTTGCCGTATTTGCGGGCGTATTCGAATGCGTACCTCAGGCATCTGTCGACCTGGAAGCGGGTGTAGACGGCGGACTGGACGGCAACTTCGTTTGGTGTTCCTTTCATAGTAAAGCCGCCTGTGCCGGTGTAGAGGTCGCCGGTGTTTTCGCGGACGACGACGAAGTCAATATCATCCGGGCCTTTATTTTTTAAGGGGGTTTCTACTCCGGGATAGAGCTTGACTGGTCGTAAATTGATGTATTGGTCGAGCTCAAAGCGTGCCTTGAGCAGAATTCCCTTTTCCAGAATTCCCGGCGCCACATCAGGATGGCCGATTGCGCCGAGCAGAATTGCATCGAATTTACGAAGCTCCTCAACGCTGTTGTCGGGGAGGGTCTCGCCAGTCCTTTTGTATCTTTCGCTGCCGAAATCGAACTCGGTTAAATCGACTTTGAATTTGAACTTATTCGCAGCGGCTTTCAACACCTTTATCGCTTCAGCGATTACTTCAGGCCCGGTGCCGTCCCCGGGGATTACAGCGATTTTGTATGCCTTCATAGCTTCCTTTCTTTATTAACCACAGATTGACACAGATTTTCACAGATTTATTTTTCGAGGATTTTGCAAATAGTCTGGAATTTTTCTTTGTAAGAATCTCTTTCTTCGCAGAGAGTCTGTGCCTTTCTGTATAAGTTCTCGCGTGTCAGGTGTATTAACTCAAGGACAATCTCCTTGTCACTTTGGCGGACTCTCTTTTGAAGGGATTTGAGTCTGTTGGTGATGCTCCTCTGAATACCTTCAAGCTGATTGAGCGTAATATTATCATCAGGATTTTGCTTTGGGCTCATTTTTTATGACCTCCTTTTTTTTTGGCCAGTGTATTTATCAGGCCGCCGGCGTTGATAATTTCCAGGGCAAAGGTTGGCAGCGGTAGAAAGCTGTAACTTACACCTTTGTTGGTGGCTTTAGTGCTGTTAACAATTTTAATGGTACCTTTTTTGAAATCGATTTCAAGTTCATCACCGTCTGTAATCCCGTCGACGGCGTGGGAACATTCAATCACATAGAAGCCGTTATTTATGGCGTTGCGGAAGAAGATTCGAGCGAAGGATTTTGCGATTACGGTTTGCACTCCTGCTGCGCGGATAGCCCAGACGGCGTGCTCTCTGGACGAGCCGCAGCCGAAATCTTCGCCGGCAACGATTATATCATCTTTTTTGACCTTGCTGACAAAGTCGGCGTCCAAATCTTCCATACAATGATTCGCCAATTCCTGCCGGTCATCGGTATTAAGATATCTCGCCGGTATTATCTCATCGGTATTTATATGGTCCCTTCTATACACGTGCGCTATGCTCATTTTTGTTGCCTCATTTAACCCAAATCCTAAATTCTAATTTCTAAATCCTAAACAATATCAAAATCCTAATAACAAATGTTCAAAAACATCATTTGCTCTTGGTTACAATCGAGCCGAATATATGTGTGAGTTCATTAGCCTCACCTTCTAAAGCCTTCCTTTCCTGCTCAAGGTCTTCGTTTGAACCAGTATCAATTAGCCGCAGCCAATATCGGCTTTCCTTTGCCTCCTTCCGGCATATTTTGGCTCGCATAGCAAAATCTTTCTTGCTTAATGCTTCATTCGCCTCAATATAATTCGCTCCAACCGAACCCGAAGCATTAACCAATTGCTTTGAGTCCTCGATGTTGGCTAAAGTCTTTGGCAGCTTTTTAACAAACGCTCTCACCCGTTGTGCGAACCGTAGTGTCCGTTCCTCAAGGTCATACTGTTTTGAATTTTGTATTTTGGTCATTGTAATTTGTTTAGAATTTAGGATTTAGATATTAGGATTTTCTCAGAAGTATCTCCTTGGGTCTGTTAGTTTTCCTTCAACCGCACTTGCTGCCGCGGTCGCGGGGGAAGCTAAATACACTTCGCTTTTCGGGTGCCCCATTCTTCCGACAAAGTTTCTGTTTGTTGTGCTGATGCATTTTTCGCCTGCAGCGAGGACGCCCATAAATCCGCCGAGGCACGCCCCGCAGGTCGGAGCGGCGACTACGCAGCCGGCGTCGTAGAATATATCGAACAGTTTTTCGTCCATCGCCTGCTTCCAGATTTCGGGCGTTGCGGGGACAACGATAGTTCTTATGGCAACTTTTTTTCCTTTGAGGATTTTGGCTGCAATTCGCAGGTCCTCGATTCGGCCATTGGTGCAGCTTCCGATATATGCCTGGTCCATTGCCTTGCCGGCGCATTCGCCGATGGGGACGCCATTGCTCGGCAGAGAGGGGAGGGCGACCATCGGTTCTAATTTCGAGCAGTCAAATTCTTCGGAGCTGATATATTCGGCATCAGTATCGGATTCATACACGGTATAATCGGTTTTGTCTGTTAGGTGTTCGTCAAGGTATTTTTTTGTGATATCGTCAAAGCCGATAATGCCGTTTTTTGCACCGGCTTCGATGGCCATATTCGTTATGGTCATTCTTGCTTCCATCGACATTTCCGCCAACGCCGTGCCGGTGAACTCCATTGCTTTGTAGAGCGCACCATCGGTGCCTATTCGCGCAATTACAGCAAGTATTACGTCCTTGCTATAAACGCCTTTGGGCAGTGAGCCATTGAGCACGAATTTTATCGAAGCAGGAACCTTGAACCATAATTGTCCGGTTGCAATTGCCGCGGCCGCATCGGTTGAGCCGATGCCGGTACCGAATGCGGCAAAGGCGCCGTAGGTGCAAGTGTGTGAGTCGGGCCCGACGATAACTTCGCCGGGACGAATATGACCCTGTTCAGGCAGCAGTGCGTGGCAGACGCCTGCTCTGCCGATTTTATAGTAATGTTTTATCCTGTGGCGTTTTGCCCATTCATCGAGACGTTTATGAAGCTCGGCGCTTTTGATGTCTTTAGCAGGCTGGAAGTGGTCTGGCGTTACGACGATTTTTTCGTTGTCGAATACTTTATCTATGCCCTTTTCGGCCAGCATTGAGATAGCCGGCGGGGTGGTAACATCGACGCACATAACAATATCGAGCTTTGCATCTATAATCTCGCCTGGGGTAACTTTTTTCTTGCCCGCTGCTTTTGCCAGGATTTTTTCGGTAATCGTCATAGCCATAGGTTTTCGCTTCTGAGTTTTCAGGTTAGAGTTCGACTTTTAATTCCGGCGGCTGGCCTTTATTCTGTGTTGAGACCATTCTGTTGATGGCGTCGATATAGGCCTTTGCGCTTGCTTCAATAATATCGGTTGAGACGCCTCTGCCTATATAGGTTCGGCCGTTTTCGGAGATTCTGACAGTTGCTTCGCCGAGTGCCTCTTTACCGCCGGTGACGGCTCTTATTGAGTAGCTTTCAAGTTTTGGCGATTGGCCTGTGGCTTCTCTGATGGCTTCATAGGCAGCATCGACAGGGCCGTCGCCGCAGGCGGCGGCCTGCTTGACTTCGTCTTTGGTTTTTATTTTGACACTTGCAGTCGGCAGCGTGCTGGTTCCGGAGACTACGTGGAGATATTCGAGCTGGTAGATTTTCTCCACGACGAGGCGTATTTCGTCATTGATTATTGTCGCTACGTCTTCATCGAAGACCTCTTTTTTTTTGTCTGCTATTTCGAGAAATCTCTGATACGCCAGTTCAATTTCCTCTTTGTTGAGTTTGAAACCAAGCTGTTTACACCTGTTTGTAAAGCCGTGTCTGCCGGTATGGCGCCCGAGTACCATTTTTGAGCCGACCAGGCCGATGCTTTCGGGTGTCATAATCTCGTAAGTGGTTCGTTCTTTTAGTATTCCGTCGACGTGGACGCCGGCTTCGTGTGCAAAGGCGTTGGCTCCGACAATGGCTTTGTTGGGTTGAACACAGAAGCCGGTCAGGCGGGAAACCAACTGGCTGGTGCGATAAATCTCTTTTGTATTAATGTTGGTCGTCAGGGCGTTTGGTCCAGCTTTTCCGAAGAAGTCTGCTCTTGTCCGTATTGCCATAACGATTTCTTCGAGAGCGGCGTTTCCTGCGCGTTCACCGAGGCCGTTGACGGTACATTCGACCTGTCGTGCGCCGTTGCGGACTCCGGTGAGTGAGTTTGCCACGGCCATACCGAGGTCGTTGTGGCAATGTGTGCTTATTATACAGTTGTCTATGCCTGGGACGTCTGATTTAAGCTGAGCGATGATTCGGCCATATTCGTAGGGCAGGATGTAGCCGACGGTGTCGGGTATGTTTAACGTCGTTGCACCGGCTTCGATGACTGCTGTTAAGATTTCGATGAGAAACGCCATATCGCTTCTGCAGGCATCTTCGGGTGAGAATTCGACGTTGTCTGTGAAGGTTTTTGCGTAGTTGACGGCATGGACAGCCATTTTCAGGACTTCGGTGCTTGTTTTCTTGAGCTTGTATTTCATATGAATCGGCGAAGTTGCGATGAAAGTGTGGATGCGCTTCTTTTTGGCTGGGGCGATGGCTTTACCAGCGGCTTCGATATCATTTTCGTTTGCCCGTGCCAGTGCGGCTATGGTTGGGCCGATTACCTGCTCGGCGACCTGAGCGGCGGCCTGG
>Ga0315296_10004698_pt1 | contig 11143 bp, 12 predicted proteins | sample YL17G14_18_MG_FD_203921 | JGI IMG/M metagenome (GOLD analysis project Ga0315296, IMG submission 203921) | Sediment microbial communities from Yellowstone Lake, YNP, Wyoming, USA - YL17G14_18 | ecosystem: Environmental > Aquatic > Freshwater > Lake > Sediment | place: USA: Wyoming | collected...
CGGGAAGGGACTTACGCCCAGCGTCTGTGCCACACCAGCACAGACTGGGAGCATCAGAACCGTAAACGGGACGTTGTCTATGAAAGAAGACAACATAACAGAAACCCAGACAAAAATCGCTAGGTATGCTGTCGGGCTGCTTAACCCTGTATGCCCTAACCACGCCGAGAAATCTTTCAAAAGACCAATATTATCCACTGTGGCTACAACTATGAATATACCGGTCAAGAACAAAATAGTGTTCCAGTCAAATTCTTTTAACATGTCCTTTGCATAGCTTCTGCCTACAGCCAGTGAGGAAAGGCCGAGGATTAGCCCAACCAGTCCCGGATGGTTCCAGACTCCCAGATAGTTCCAAGGAATAAAAGCAAGGGCGGATATGCTTAACATGAAAAGTATTACTGGACCAAGAGATACCCTAATCTTCTCCTGGGCTATGCTGACCTGGTTATTGAGTTTTCTGAACTCCCAAAGAAGAACAGGAAAAGCCACCAGTATCCCTATTATTGATAGTGTGCCGAGACTGATTTTACCTTGAAACCAGTAAAAGTCCAGAAAATCCATGCCTGTGGTCGTAGCTAGTATTATGGCTGGTGGGTCAGCAATCATAGTTACTGTAGTGACCACGTTAGAGCTGATTGCTAAAGCAACAAGATAAAGGAATAGGGATGCTTTCAGTTTAGTCGCTATTTCTATTGCCAAGGGTGCCAGCATGATGACTACAACGGGGTTAGCCATAAAACTAGAAAGAACCATAGCCAGCACACACAGAAATATTAGTGCGTACTTCTCTTTCTTTACTCGAGCCAGAACTCGGTTCGCTATCCAGGCAGGTATTTTGCTTTCACGAAAGGCGATAGCGAGCATCCCATAGCCCCAGTATATCGCTAGGACATCCCAGTTCACACTTCGAAGAAGTGCTTCAGCAGGATTCGTAATCCCTATCAAAACCAAAGACGCAGCAGCTGCGACAGAGGCATAGGCTATGTTAAACTTGCGATAGAGTATCAGCGCAAAAGTGACAGCAAAAACTGCTAAAGTTACCCACTTTTCTATATCAGGACTCAGAATATGGTACCAACTCATTCACAGCGCCTTTCTAAACAAATTATATCTATTATATCTGTCGAGACCACTTTGCGCTACTCCTCAAATATTGCATACATGAGGGGAAATAACGAGTTATTAGCCTTTTCACCAGAGGTAATTGTAGAAAATGGCGGCGACATATATCTAAGGAGCCTGGTAACAAGAACCGTAGGGATTTATGCCCGCAAATCGCCTTTAACTGACAAAATTGGTCTTGAGATCGCCGAGGAGGATACATCACTGGGAATCTGCACTTCTTCTGGAACAGTAGGACATTCGCTATACACGACAGGATGGGGCTTTGGGGGGACGTAAAAATTTGCGGGACAAGCTAACCAGCTATTTCCTTCTTCGTTCGTCTGCGTCGCCTCACCCATCCAAGGACTTCCAAAAGGTCGCCTACAGCCTTATCCTGTTGCATTTCGTGCCGAAGCGATAAATCTGAATTGACACGGTACCTGATGCGCCTTCCCTCTCTTTTCTTGGTGACATACCCTTCAGCCTCAAGGTCAGAGATGATGCTCCGGATCGTCTTCTCAGTGATACCTATCGTCGAGGAGATTTCCCTGGTGGTGATTCGCGGATGCTGGGCAATTAGGCAAAGCACCCCCGCATGATTTGTAATAAACTTCCATCCCGGCATACTTACACCTCTTGCTAGAGTTATCCTCAAAAAAATATTCTGCTATTTATTACACTATGCCCCAAAAAACTATTGACAATTACAGTAGATAGTGTATAATTTAGTTAAGAATTGTATGTCCTATGTATTATAACAGGAAAAATGTGTTAGCACAAATATTTCCCAATTATTTTGACAGGAGGGAATAAAAGCATGCACCCGCAACTTCGTAAATAGTTCAGCAAGCAAAATAACCAAGTCAGTTTACAAGAATTCGAGGCTACAGGAGACAAAAATAAGTGAAAACGACTTCAATAACCATGAAAAGGCAATATAACCCTATGAAAGGAAAAACTTACATCGAAAACTGCGGTAACGACGAAGCAGAAGAGGAACCTCCCGGCAAAACTGTCATCAGCGATCTTGAAGAAGAGCCTCCAGGTAAAACAGCCACCAACAGACATAGATTTTTTAGAGACATACCAGACAGTACCTGGAGCGACTGGAAATGGCAATTCTGGAATAGAATTACCACCATCGATGAACTAACCAAGTTCATTCCCCTATCTCCTGAGGAACGAGACCAGATCAGACTAGTAACTAAGAAATATCCTCTTTCAATTACCCCTTACTACCTTTCCCTCATTAATCTAGATGACCCTGATGACCCACTCAGGAAACAGGCAATACCTTCCATTCTGGAAATAACCATAGGCATGATGGGTCAGGAGGATCCTTTGGCAGAGAAAAGGGACTCCGTAGTCCCAGGACTGGTTCATCGCTACCCTGACCGGATACTTATGCTGCTTACGAACATCTGCCCCATGCTTTGCCGACACTGCACCCGAAAGAGAGAATGGCGAAATGGTGGCTGGGTACACACTTCGGGTGAAGTCGAAGCCATGCTGGACTATATACGCCAGCACAAGGCCATTAGGGACGTTATTATCTCTGGCGGTGACCCCCTGACTCTTTCGACACAACGCTTAGAGAACATCGTCTCTAAAATCAGAAGAATACAGCATGTTGAAATCATACGTATCGGTACCAGGTTCCCTGTGGTGCTACCCCAGCGTATAGATAATGAACTATGTACCATGTTATCTAGATACGGGCCCATATGGCTCAATACTCAGTTCAACCATTATCGCGAGATAACCCCTGAAGCGGCCGCGGCTTGCGACCGTCTGCTGCGCAGCGGGGTTCCGGTAAGTAACCAGTCCGTTTTGCTGCGCGGGGTAAACGATACCATGGAGACACAGATGAAGCTGTGCCACGGCCTTCTCCGCATAAAGGTACGTCCTTACTATCTCTTTCAATGCGATGAGGTTCAGGGAACAGAGCACCTACGCACCCCGGTAGAGGTGGGCGTAAAGATAATAGAAGGGATGCGCGGGTATACTTCCGGGCTGGCGGTGCCTACCTTTGTCATAGACCTCCCTCAGGGCGCTGGTAAAGTACCACTTCAGCCAAACTACCTGGTGGCGCAAACCGAAGAAGAACTGGTGCTGAAGAACTACCAAGGGCGTATCTTCTACTACCGAAATCCCGAGGCCCAAGCATATCCAGAGCTAACATCGGATGCTGGCTTACTTGATGAGACTGAGTTACAATTTGAGGTAGAAGGAGCCCAAGATGCGGATAGGGTTATCTTACGATCTTAAAGGAGCCATCCCGCTAGCTGAGGCCATCCTAGAGGATGCCCTTGAGGAGTATGACTCCAGAGAAACCGTAGAGCTTATTGCGGCAGCCCTTAAGGCTGGTGGACACTCAGTCGTACTGCTGGGCGGGGGCAGAGAATTTCTCGATAATATTCTCCGAGAAAGGGTTGACATTGTCTTTAACATCGCCGAAGGGCGGGGCAATTACCGCAGCCGGGAGGCCCAAGTGCCTTCCGTTCTGGAAATACTGGACATACCCTATTCTGGGTCAGATCCTCAGTGCCTAGCGATATGCCTGGATAAACCGCTGACCAAAAAGCTGGTAGCGGTAGAGGGTGTCTGTACTCCAAGGTGGCAACTAATAATTGATAAGGAACAACTCCGCCAAATATCCTGGAACGCATTTTCGTTCCCTGTCATAATCAAACCAGCACATGAAGGCTCAAGCAAGGGTATTCGGCTGACTTCAGTGGTGTCCAGCACGAAACAGATGCAGGAGGAGGTAAGCAGACTTTTGGAGTGTTACCAGCAACCGGTGATGGTTGAGGAGTTCATTGCCGGTGACGAGGTTACTGTGGGCATTGTAGGCAACTCACCACCCAAAGTGTTGGGTACTATGTGCATACTGCCTAAAAAGAAAGACGATCATTTTGTCTACTCACTTGAGGTGAAACGTGATTATCAAAACCGAGTTCACTATGAATGTCCTGCTCAGCTTAAGAATGAAGTCCTGGAAAAGATAACGCTATCCAGCCTGAAGGTGTTCAAAGCTTTGGGATGCCAGGACTTTGCCCGGCTCGACTTTAGGGTCAGCTCTGACGGAGTACCTTACTTTGTCGAAATAAATCCTCTACCCGGACTCGGCACTCACAGCGACCTAGTCATTATGGCAATTAAGTTGGGCTGGACTCATAACGAGTTGATAAATACTATACTTAATGCCGCGCTGAAGAGGTATCCGCAGTGTGTACCCGCGTAGCCATTGTTTATAATGAGCCTGTCTTCAGTCGTTACCACTCGAAAGGTGAAGAAGCAGCAGTAGTTGCAGTGCTTAACGCTGTAGACGCTGTGTACCACGCTCTACTAGAGCTGGGCTATGATGTGGTTCGAGTTCCGCTGGCTCTCCCTCTTGAGCAAGCTAGGGAGAAGCTCAATGAACTGGGAGTAAATTTGGTATTCAATCTTTTTGAGGGTTTTTGCGGTTACCCCGAAACAGAAGCCGAGGTAGCCGACATCCTGTCGGAGCTGGGGATACCTTATACTGGCTGTACCGGTCAGGCGCTCAGGCTGGCTCTGGATAAAGTTAAGACCAAAGTAGTCCTCAAGGCAGGGGGAATTGACACGCCTGATTTCCAGTTATTGAATCCGGAGACATTATCGACGTTCCAACTCGCTTACCCGTGTATTGTCAAACCACGTGGAGAGGATGCAAGTCATGGGCTAACGGAGAGAAGCGTGGTACATGATTTTGCCTCGCTTAAACAGCAGGTTGAACATATAAGCGACCTTTACGGTGGGCAAGCACTAGTAGAAGAATTTATCGATGGGCGCGAGTTTAATATTACTGTTCTGGGAAACTCCAAATGCACTGTTCTCCCCGTGTCGGAGATATACTATGCGCTGCCTGATGGAATGCCAAAAATTTTGACCTTTGCTGCCAAATGGGGGGAGCCGGATAACCTTTACTTTCAAGGGACAAAAGTAATCTGCCCGGCCGAAATTGAAGCTAAAAATCAAGAGAGCATCACTGAGATAGGTCTTGCCACTTTTCGGTTGCTAGGCTGCCGGGGCTATGCCAGAGTGGACATGCGGATGGACAAAGAGGGTAGGCTAAACGTTCTTGACGTGAACCCCAACCCTGATATTTCTCCTGGCTCCCCCAGCCCTGATATTTCTCCTGGCTCCGGTGCAATCCGCCAGGCTGAAGCAGCTGGGATGACTTATACCCAGTTCATCAACAAGATTGTGCAACTGGCTCTGGAGAAGGAATACGATGACAATCAACATTCACCCCATGATGAAAGGCGACAAGCCAGCCCTGATGAAAATACTTCGGAATACGCCCGAATTCAAGCCATCTGAGGTGGTGGTAGCAGAGGAAGTCATCGATAGCTATCTGCATGATCCCCGTCGGTCAGGCTATCACACCCTTGTAGCTGAGGTGGATTCAACTGTTGCAGGCTATATTTGCTATGGTCCTACGCCACTGACGGAAGGAACCTGGGATATATACTGGATAGCAGTCGCACGGGACAAGCAGGGCCAGGGCATAGGCAGTGCTCTAATGACGTTTGCTGAGGAACAGATTAAGAAGGCTCGGGGAAGATTGGTAATCATTGAGACATCGTCGAAGCCGGAATATGAAAAGACGCAGCATTTTCACCTCAGCCATGGTTATGAAGTGGTCTGCCGAATCCCCGACTTTTATGCCCGTGGCGATGATAAACTTATCCTGCAAAAGCGGCTAGGTCAAAGCCGGCAGGAAACTGGCTGAGACAATAAAGGACTAAAATATTTGGGATAACCACTTGCAGGATTTTATATTAACATTTGTGCCCCTATTTATCGTTATTGATGCTCTGGGGACTTTGCCCTTTGTCATCTCTCTGAGTGAAGAAATGACAAAGCAAGAGCGCCGCAAAATGATTCAAGTCGCTACTATAACAGCCATCATTGTTGGTCTGACATTCCTGTTTTTCGGGCGGTTCATTCTGCGGGTAATGGATATTTCTGTAGGTTCATTTGCCATTGCCGGTGGGCTTATCCTGCTAGTGCTTTCCATTAAGCACATGACAACTGGACGGATGGTAGAGGTAATCAAAGAAGAAATGGTGGCCGTAGTACCTATTGGTACACCTCTAACGGTAGGACCAGCGACAATAACAACACTGTTGCTACTGGCAACTCAGTTCCCTCTTTATATTGTTCTCCTGTCCTTTGCCCTGAATATGCTTATCACTTGGGGCATCTTCATGCTGGGAGGCCAGCTTAGCCATTTTCTTGGGCAAGGTGGGCTGAAGGCAATTTCCAAAGTATTTAGCTTGCTGCTGGCGGCTATAGCGGTAAGCATGATTATTCGTGGGCTAGAATTGCTTAACATACTGGTGATATAAATCGTTAAGGGTGCTCAGTGAGAAGAGAGGCTTAACTTAGGTTTCGTATTCGACGGGTCTATGATGATATAACTCCAGCTCAACCAGGGGTTCCAATAGGCAGAACTTTTGAGATAGCATTCCCTCTCACTTGACTCGGGTTCAAGTCCAGTAACGCGGGCTACTCTTTGCCAAATTCCCTAAAACGGTAGCCTATTCCTCGTTCACCTAAGATATACTTCGGTTCCTTGGGATTGTCCTCGAGCTTCTGGCGCAAATAGGTCATGTAAAGCCACAGATACTGGTCTTCATCTCGGTACTCATAGCCCCAGACCTTTCTGAGCAGCGTCTCATGAGTGAGAACACGACCAGCATTACTTACTAAGTGGTAGAGGAGACGGTATTCGGTGGGTCTGAGGTGGACTTCCTTACCTCTTACTATGACTTTACGGCGGCTGAAGTCGATGGAAAGATTGTCATCTATCCGTATCTCCATCTTAGGCACCGGACTGGGCATCTCAGTCCGGCGCAGAGCCGCCTTAACCCGCGAGACAAGCTCCTTTGGGCCGAACGGTTTGGTGACATAGTCATCGGCTCCCAGATCAAGACCCCTAACCTTATCTATTTCTGCATCCTTGACTGTAAGCATAATAACCGGCACGTTCGAGGTCTCACGAATCCTTCTCAGTGTCTCAAAGCCGTCCATATCTGGCATCATGACGTCGAGGATGACAAGGTCAGGCAATTCTTCCGTGATTTTTCGTAGTGCCTCATGGCCATTACTGGCACATGAGATTTGATAGCCTTCTAGCTCCAGATTCATGCTCACGGCCTCGGCTATCCGAGGTTCGTCATCGACGATTAGAATTGTCTTACTTTGTCTGCCTCTTACCATCGTACGCAATCTTTATTGGCTATCGTAGTCAATTATTAGTCTGTATAGGTAGGCTGAAGGTAAGACGGGTTCCCTTTCCCAATTCACTGTCCACCCAAATTCGACCGCTATGAGCTTCAATGAGGATCTTACAAATATAGAGCCCTAACCCTGTACCCTTAACTGGCCTGGCTGAGCCATCCTCTACTCTATAGAAACGATCAAATACATACTCGTGATCGCGCAGCGGGATGCCGATGCCCTCATCGGCGACGGTCACCAGGACGTTGTTGTCTGAAACCTCACCTTTGATGGTGACTGTTCCACCTTCTGGTGAGAACTTTATAGAGTTCTCAATAAGGTTTGTCAATACCTCCTCTATTTTTTCTGGGTCAGCAAAAACAGGTGGGAAGTCGGGTGGAAAGTCGGTCTCTATTTTATGGATTCCCGTTTTTCCAGTAAATCTCTTTGCCATTTTTTGCGCTTCCTTGGGTAGGTCTAACAGAAGTTTGTTTAATGAGAACTCGCCAGTCTCCAACAGGGAGGTATAGAGGAGTTTGCTAACCATCCCGCTGAGGTGGTCGCTTTCTTCCTCGATAGCCTGCAGTTTATCCCTAATCGTTTTCTCATCCCAGTGAGCATCCGGGCGGGTGAGGGTACTGGCATAAGCCTTAATAATCGAAATTGGGGTCCGGAGTTCATGGGAGACCGCGGCAAGCAACATCGATCTCAAGTCCTCGGTCCGACGAAGGCGGCTTATATCTTGGATGTTTACCACAGCGGTCAAAAGTTCCCCAGTAGACAAACGCACCAGAAGATAACTCATGGCGACATCGACTTTTTGACCGTCTTTGCTAATGATTACGCCGTCAAAGCTGCAGAAACCCTCGGCACCCCCGGCTATAGGGCATCTTGTTTGGCACAGGTTCACCCCTTTACTATCAAATATTTTTAAGACATCAAAGCAATATCTTCCGACTACCTCGTCCTTCTTCCAGCCGGTAAGCCTTTCCATGTTAGTATTGAAGCTTAGTATATGGCACTTAGGGTCGATGTTCATGACGCCGTCGCTGCTCATCTTCAGAATTGCATCAACCTTGTACCGTTCTTCTGCAAGCTGATGCACCAGAAGAGTGTTATGTATTGAGGCGGACAACAGAAAGGCAAAAACAGAGAGCAAACGCTGGTCACTCTGCCTAAAAGGTTCAGCAGAATATGGACGCAACACGAACAGCAGGCCAATCATCTTCTGGTCAATCTCAAGCGACGCAGCAATGATGGGGTCGTATTTATTCTGTGTTGTGGTTAGCGCTTGAGCATCAGGAACGAGCTGTGAAATTCGGCCAAAGCTTTGCTTGCTATTAGTCAGATCGGGGATAGCTTCCTGAAGAAGAGGGCGCAGCTGGTCTATGTCATGAGAATCTAACCCATAGCTTACCTTTTCAATAAAGAGCCTCTTCTTTTCATTCCACAGAGCGACTAGCCCGGCATTGCCACCCAATACGTCTATAGCATAATAGAGTATAGCAGTTAGCTTGTCCCGGAGGATTGTTTCATTCGTAGAGATAATCAGTGGTTCAAACCTCTCCGAGCCTTGCCTATTCCCCGGTTGTGACCGTTTACCTATTTTAGCCATAACATCCTAGCCCCACGATTCTAAGGTAAATCTAATGATTCTCTATTGTAGCTCTAAGCATTCTCTAGTGTTATTTTAGCACAAACTGCCTTAAGCTAGATACTAGATGAAGGGATACTGCCTAAGCAGCCCTGATGTAGTATCGCCGAGATGAGATGAGAAAAGTGTTAATGAAGAAGCGCTGTCCTAAATGTGGTGGCAATATCTATCTGGAGGAAGATAGCTTTGGCTGTTACGGGCACTGCTTGCAGTGTGGCTATGATTGTAACCTAGAAAATATAATTGAGTCACCAGAGCAAGTCGCCTTATCCAAGGTGAACAATTCATCGACTCTAAATGTCGAGAAGCTAACCAGACCAAAGGGAATACCGGATTATTGGAAAGACATCTAGTGGCAGAACTTAAGCAGGATTAGGTACGAAAGCTCATGGGCGTGGTGTGTCTAAAGTTGGGGAGGTAACACAGGAGGAATAACATGGAGACGCCGAATGTCGCGACTGGAGAGAACTTATATTGTTTTTTGGAGGAGCACGGGGATAACCGAGTGAAAAGGGAACTTATCGCTTTCTGGGGCAGGCATCCTAACGCCAAATTTTCAAGGCGTGTTATCTGCTACGCCTTGGATTGGAATAAGTTGGAAGCGGATAGAGCGCTTAGGGCTCTGGTTGATGCAGGGGTGGTGGATACACACAAGCACAATGGCTTGACCCTTTACTCGCTAACGATGAACGAGGAGAAGCGCCGACCAGTCGTGGAATTAGCTGCACTTGGCTGGGACCAGTGGCAGCGTATGCTTAAGCGTATAGAACAGAGAGATAAAACTGTTAAATGCCAGTCTGCATCAGTCGGAAGAGGAAATGAGAACCGCAAGGTAACTGTAATCGAGGGCTAACGATGGGGAGAAAGCAAGAGAAAGCAGAACAGAGGAATAAGTATAAGGAAGCCTTTAAGGGGGTTAAACACAGCCATGGCGGCCGCCCTATCAGGAAAAAGGAAGAGGCCGCCCTAGGCAGATAGGTCTGGAGGGAAAAATCAGACCAGAAAGGAGGAGATGCTATGCCGAGAGGGGTTATTAGACGGTTGATAAGTGACCGTGGCTTCGGGTTCATCAAGAGTGATGATGGCCAGGATCTCTTTTTCCACTATAGTGAGCTTCAAGGTGTGACCTTTGACTCATTAAGAGAGGGACAGAGCGTAGAGTTTGAGAAAGGCGAGGGCCCAAAGGGGCTAAAAGCAGTCAATATAAGGCTTATTAAGAAAGAGGAGTAAGGATGTTTTGCTGCTCAGAGAGCGTTTAACGACGAGGTAGAGCAACCTGAGTGAAAGCGTAGAGATTTTGTCATGAAAGGAGGTGAATCCTGATGGCACGAAAGCCAGGAGAGCCGTGGAAGCCGGGCCAGCCACCAGCTAAGCCGGGCACCGGTCCAGCCAAGCCAGGGCCGACAAAGCCCGGGACGCCGCCTAAGAAATAACAATTAGGCAAGCGTTCTCTAGTTGCTAGGTGAAAAGCGGGAGAGTTGCTCCCCAAAGATGGAGTGGCTCTTCCGCTTTTCTGGGAAAGATATTATATGTTTCTTACCTTATGTATTTTCGCCTTAACTTTAATACTCATTATGGTTCGACCAAAGCCTCTGAACGAAGCCATAGCCGCCTCGTTGGGAGCCTTTCTCATGCTGGCGACAAGTATAGTATCGCCGATTCAAGCCTTTGAGGTGCTCAAGGCCAGTGCCAACATCCTCTTATTCTTTCTTGGCTTAATGCTGATCAGCGTGGTGGCAGACCAGGCTGGCTTCTTTGAGTGGAGTGCGGTTAAGGCAATCGGGCTGGCTAATGGCAATGGGCGCAGGCTGCTCCTCATCATATTTGGCCTGGGGGCAGTGGTTACTGTCTTCTTCTCCAACGACGCTACCGCCCTGATACTGACGCCAATCGTCTATATGCTGGTTACCAGGCTGAAGCTTAACCCGTTACCTTATGTGTTTGCCTGTGCCTTTATCGCCAACACGGCTTCCATGTTCCTGCCCGTATCCAACCCGGTAAATTTATTGCCTGTAGATAGGTTTGGGCTGACACTTGGTGAATACCTGCGATTCCTCCTGGTGCCTACCATTCTGGTAATTACGATAAATGTTGTGCTATTTACTCTTATCTTTCGAAAGGATATTTCAG
>Ga0315296_10004699_pt1 | contig 11141 bp, 7 predicted proteins | sample YL17G14_18_MG_FD_203921 | JGI IMG/M metagenome (GOLD analysis project Ga0315296, IMG submission 203921) | Sediment microbial communities from Yellowstone Lake, YNP, Wyoming, USA - YL17G14_18 | ecosystem: Environmental > Aquatic > Freshwater > Lake > Sediment | place: USA: Wyoming | collected...
GGTACCGCTGTCGAAGACAGGACTGGAGTAGTCGCCCGATGTAGTGCGGATTTGCCACTGTGAGGCGGCATGGGTGTCTCCGGCATCAGGGTCGGAGAAAGCGGAGGATTGCAGGGTAGGGATGAGGCTGATGCCGGTAGCGTCGTTTGCTGGCGAGATATTGCTCGGTTGATTCGGTGGCTGGTTGGGGTGAGCAGTTACTGTTACTGTGGGCTGTGCCACGATTAGGTCAAACGTGTCAGAATCCGGTGGGTTGAGGTTGACCCAGGCTGTTGTCGTCCATGTGTATATGCCAGCAATTGCCGGAGCAGTGGCCCAGAAGTTAACCGAAACGCTTTGTTCACGATCGAGCCTATCAGTCGGTGTGTTTGCTGTGAGCTTTATTTGCGAATCGACTGTTCCTGTCCAGCTCTTTCCCGCTGATGCTGTGACACTTATGATTGAGACAGATGTAAAGCCAACGGGAATCACTACAATTGCAGAACCCAACTTGGCTCCAGGTGAACTCCCAGCATCGTTAGTGATGGTGATTGTGTATGTTTCAGGTTCGCCAGCATTGGCTGAAGTTGGAGCTATTGTTGCTGTGAACAGGCGCTTCTCCTCTGTGAATGTTGTCATTGCGGTGTTGGTTCCGTCTGTCGCCGTTACCGTGTATGTTCCTATTATCCCATTCAACTTGTGGGTGCAAACGAAATTGCCGTTATTGTCAGTAATAACGTTATAGGTCGCATCCGTATCGCCATAGGGGTTCACAATGGTGACCGTAACATTCGCCGAAAGTGCGAATCCGCTGCCATAGATAGTCACCGTTTCATATGTAGTGTAATTTGGCTTATCTGTCGAAATGGATGGAGTGGCCAGGACTGGCGTCGCCGCTAGCAGCGCCAATCCTAATGCCAGAACTAGCGCCACTATGGGGAATAGTGCTTTCTTCATTCTGCTATCAGTTTCTTTTCCGCATTATAAAAACAGGGCCAGAACACCTAGGATGCGCATTCGCATCACCAAGGGGTCTGGCCCAATAGGGACCCGACCACATTACAAATAAAAAAGCCAGATCACCTACGAATGCGTTTCCGCATCATCAAGGGATCTGGCCCGCCGTTAGCCCGACCACACGATACGGTACCGCAGTACCACCTATAGGGACAACTATAATACCACAGTACCGTATCATTGTCAAGTATGCCGATTCCGAGGTGCTTCTCGGTAATGATTGACATTTCAAAGGAATTTCCTAGACTATCTATAAAAAGTAGGAGTCTAGGAAAATGCAACAGGAGCCATTCAATCTGTATTGGTTTCTCGAAGGAGTAGATGCAGGAACGGAGGGAGTGCAGAAAATGCTTAAAGAAGAGCTTTACCCACACTGCAAATTCTGCGATTCCAGCAGCGTAGTCAGAAATGGTACAAGGCGAGGCACACAATACTGGCTTTGCAAGAACTGCGGCAGAGGCTTTGTAGATAATAAGGCCTTACCAAGAAGCAGGTATCCAATAGAAGCAGTAGCTTCGGCTTTGTATCTGTACTTTACTGGTTCAAGCCTAAACGATATCCGCAGGCACACGGAGCAGCATTACAAAATTCTACCTTCAGATTCCACAATTTATGGATGGGTGCGGAGATATACCGAAGTAGCACGGAAAGCTACCAAAGACCTGAAGCCGAAAGTAGGTGATACTTTTGTTGCCGATGAGACTGTTATCAAGATAGGTGGTAAGAATTACTGGCTATGGGACATCATAGACCTAGACACAAGATACTTGCTAGCTACCTATCTCTCGCCAAATAGAGGCACAAGGGAAGCTAGGAAACTTATGGAGCTTGCCTCGGAGAGAGCAGGCAAGATTCCAAAGGTAATAATAACAGACAGTCTCAGAAGCTACCTAGATGGTATAGAACTAGCTTTTGGTGCCGATACTAAGCACATTCAGGCTACGCCTTTTTCGGGAACTCAAGTAATTGAACGCTGGCATGGGACACTTAAGGAGCGTACCAAAGTGGTCTGGGGGCTTAAAAAGCCTGATACCGCTAGACAATTCCTTGAAGGCTTCCTTTTCTTTTACAACTTCCTCAGGCCACATGAAAGTCTGAAGGATAAGACACCAGCGCAGGTAGCAGGCATCAAGTTCCCATTCCGAAATTGGCTCGATGTTATAAGGAGCCAGTCTCCAATTGTACAGAGAAGGGAACCTATTAACTACACACCGATGCAGCCTTACCGAAAAAGACCGCCTAAGTCTAAGCTCAAGGCTAACCGTAGGACAACATCTGTGGCAGGAGTTTCAACAGTAAGATGATAAAGTCAAAATGGGCTCGGCACTGCCTACTGGGCTACATTATGAACTCTTGGATGAGCAAAATTGCTACCAAGAGCATAATAAATGCCCATATAAAGCTGGCTAGTTGCTCCAGCCTCACTGCATACCTCCTTTCCTTGTGGGCAAAAATCCCTAAAGCAGGTAGAAGGTATGAAAACTGGGCAGTGCCGAGCCCTCCATAGTCTAGACAAAATTATAGACCATGTCAATCAAAACAGAGCAGAACCGATTCCGAGGCAGGTCACAAATACTCCTTCACCCTCTTTGCCAGGCTTCTCGTCATGCCGATTACTGCTGCCACTTCGTCTAGAGGGGCTTCTTTTATCGCCTTAACCGAGCCAAATTTCTTCAACAGCGCCCGCTTTCGCTTGGGGCCGATGTAGGGGACATTATCCAGGGCGGAGGTGGTGTATTCGGCGCGTCTCACCCGCTGGTGGTAGCCCAGGGCGAAGCGGTGCGCCTCATCGCGAATTCGCTGCACCAGATAGAGCGCGGGCGAGGTGCGGGGCAGCACGATTGGCTCGGCAATCTCTGGCCGGAAGAGCTCCTCCCTCTCCTTGGCCAAGGCGGCGACGGGGATGAAGTCTGCCCCCGTCTCCTTCATTGCATCGAGGGCGGCGTTGAGATGCCCCCTCCCGCCATCGATGAGCACCAGGTCGGGGACTATGGCCCACGTGCTCTCCTTCTCTTTGAATCCCTCGGCTCTCTTGAAGCGCCGCCTCAGTACTTCCTGAATCATGGCATAGTCGTCAGCGCCCTCGACCGCCTTGATGCGAAAGCGGCGGTAGTGAGAAGGCTTGGGCTGCCCATCCTCAAAGACAACCATGCTTCCCACCGCTGATGTTCCCCGAATATCTGATATGTCATAGCATTCCATGCGCTTCGGCGGTTGGGGCAGATGGAGCTCGCGCTTCAACTCCTCAAGGGCGGCAGCAGTGGTCTCAGGCTCGGCGAGCCACCTAATCATCATCTGCTCCAGCCCCTGGCGGGCGTTCTCTGCCACCATGTCCACCAGCCTTTTCTTCTCCCCCCGCTGAGGCACGTGAAGAGCGACCCTGCCCCCCTTCTTGCTCTCCAGCCACCCCTTTATTACGGGCAGGTCATGAGGGGGGTGCTGAAGCAGTATCATGGGCGGGATGTAGGCTGCCGAGTCATAGAACTGGTTGAGGAAGCTGGTCATGATCTGGCTCGGCTCCTCATCCTGAGCCCCCTGGACAATGAAGTGGTCGCGCTCGATGAGCTTTCCATTTCTAATGAAGAAAACCTCGACATGGGCATGGTCCTTATTCTGAGCTAAGGCGATGATGTCCTCGTCACCCCTCGCCGCCGATGATATCTTCTGGCGCTCAGTAGTCCTCTCTACAGCTTGGATCTGATCCCGCAATATGGCAGCTCGCTCGAATTCAAGCCGCTCCGAGGCTTCTGCCATCTTTTGCTCCAGCTCCCGAACCACCACCTCCTGTTTGCCCTCGAGGAACATGATCACCTGGTCGATGATCCCTTTGTATTCCTCCTTTGAAATGGCGCTAATGCAAGGACCGGCGCAGCGGTGGATATCATACTCGAGGCAGGGTCTGCGCTCCTTCCCGGTGATCCCCTTTCTACAGGAGCGGAAGGGGAAGAGCTTCTTTACTAAGTCCAGGGTCTTTCGCACCGAGCCGGCGCTGGCAAAGGGACCAAAGTAGCGGCTTCCATCACGTTCCACTCGCCTGGTGATATAGACTCGGGGCCACTCTTCTTGGAGGTTGATCTTGAGATAGGGATATGTCTTATCGTCTTTGAGGCGCACGTTGTAGCGGGGTCGATGTCTCTTGATCAGATTGCACTCCAGGATGAGCGCCTCTTGCTCGGAATCGGTGATGAAAAACTCGAAATCGCTCACCCGAGCTACCATCTTTTGCAGCTTTGGCGAGAGGGAATAAGGGGCGGAGAAATAGCTTCTCACCCTGCTATGTAGATTAGCTCCCTTGCCCACATAGAGCACATTTCCCGATGCATCCCGGAAGAGATAGACGCCCGGCTTGGGGGGCAAAGCATTGAGCCGTTCTTCGAAGCGCCTCTTTTCCACAGCAATCACCCATCACAAAATGAAGGCGAGGGCAATGAGGATGGCGAGAATTACCGCAGCCATGATGAGGATCTTTCGTATTTCGGCGGTAACATACTGATAGCGAGGGGCAATGGTGCGAACTGAGGGGCGAGCCGAAGGCGCAGGTTGGGTGATGGTGATGGTGGATGGCTCTGAAGCAGTGGGAGGTTTAGCTAGCGGTGCCTCGATGGTGGGAACGGCAGGCCTGGCAGGCATAGGCTGCCTTTGCCCTGCTTGCGCCCGCTTCTTGCGTTTTCGGTCTCTGCTTATCGCTGCCTGCCTTGAGGCCACGCGATGCGATTTCTTAGGCATTTCTTACCCCTGCCAAATACCATCTTAACTTATTTTATGCCAACGCCATCATTGAGGCAAGCGTTATCCCTTGGCTCTGGGATGCGCCCTTTCATAGGCCTGGCGTACATGCTCGCTGGTGAGATGGGTATAGATCTGGGTGGAGGAGATATTGGCATGCCCCAGTAGTTCCTGAACTGTCCTTAGGTCAGCGCCACCACTCAACATATGGGTGGCGAAGCTGTGACGAAGGGTGTGAGGTGTGACATCTTTTTTTATGCCCGCTGCCTTGGCATAGGTTTTTAGGATAAGCCAGAAGCCCTGCCGCGTAAGCCGCTCCCCACGTCGGTTTAGGAACAAGGCCTCCTCATCCCTATTACGCAGGAGCGATGGGCGAGCCTCCTCCAAGTATTGCTCAGTGGCTTGAACTGCCGAGGGGTGAATGGGGATGATTCGCTCCTTGGCCCCTTTGCCAAAACAGCGCACGAAACCTGCCCCCAGATTTAGATCGCCCATATTCATAGAGACCAGCTCGCTTACCCGCATCCCCGTGGCGTAGAGCAATTCCAGCATCGCCTTATCCCGTTTTGCCTCCGGTGAGGAAGCCTTGGCTGGCTCTGCCAGCAGCGTTTCAACCTCAGAAGGGGAGAGCGGAGTAGGCAAAGCCTTGCCCACCTTGGGTGAGCTCAGGTTCTCGGTGGGATCGCTGGCCAAAGCCTCCTCTGCGACCAAGAAGTCGAAGAAGGATTTTACCGCAGCCACCTTACGCGCCACTGTAGCTGGGGCGTACTTTCTCTCCTTTAGGTTTAGGATGTAGCTAATTAAAAGATTGCGATCGACAGCGGACCACCTAGGCTCGTATCCCTGTACCATAGCCAGCTCCTCAACAAAGCTGGTGAGCTGGTAAAGATCATTCCTGTAGGCATCGATGGTATTCTCGGAAAAGCCTTTTTCTATTGAGAGATGATTCAAGAAACTCTGGACTTCTTGCCTCATTGCTGTCTCCTTTGTTTGATTGAGGACGGGGCATATTTTAACATAATGGGGCAAAAAATGCACTACAAATCTTGAGAGCCCTTTTGCGCAAAATAAAAGCTTCCTTGACACAAACACAATGACGCCGCTAGAATGGCCAATAGCTCAAGGAAGATGATCGAGATAGGGACGATCAGAATAGGGATTGACCCCGATCTGTTTAGCATCGGGTCATTGACTATAGGTTGGCATGGGGTGATGGTGGTATTGGCGGTCATTGTCGGGGTGGCGGTGCCGCTGTGGCTGGCGAAGGGCGCGAATATCGATAGGAGCACTATCTATGCTATTGCCCCCTGGGCTATTCTGGGGGGAATTGTAGGGGCGAGGTTGTTCCACGTCTTGGACAACCTTGATGTCTATACTGACGACCCGTTATTGGCAATCAAATTCTGGGAGGGTGGGGTATCCATTTTCGGTGCTATACTTGGTGGCACCCTAGCTGGGGTTGTTTGTGCCAAGTTAAGGGGGATTTCTGTGGGGCGGTTAGCCGACGTCGTTGCCCCCGGGCTTATCCTGGCACAGGCTGTGGGCAGAATTGGATGCACCATAAACGGTGATGCCTATGGCACAGCTACATCTCTCCCCTGGGGCGTTAGCTACACCCACCCCGATGCCGCATCTAATACCGAACCGGCACCCTATATAGGGCATCCGGTGCCGGTTTATGAGATTATTTGGGATCTAATGATTTTCGCCGTGATCTGGAAGCTAAGGGGAAGAATCAGACCTGAGGGCTCGCTATTTTTGGTTTACCTTTCCCTATATTCCCTTGGCCGCTTTTTCTTCAGCTTCCTGCGCGGAGGAGAGGAGAAAGTTTTGGGTCCACTGCACCAGGCGCATATCATCGCCATTGTGGTGTTTGTAGTTTGCGTTTCGCTGCTTATATACCGGATGCGCCAGCCTAAGCCCTTGACTGAACCTAGCCCACCTTCTCAACCCTGACAAGGGGCAAAATCAAGGATGTTGAGCTGGAGCAGCTCCTCCCCTCTCCAGCGGTCGACCTCAAGGTTGTAGACGATATCGAGGCATCGAGTTACCTCGCCGATTAGATTGCCTAGTTTGAAGGCCACACCATCCCAGGTCACATCGCCATCCCTTAACTTTAGCCTTATGTGTTCCCCGGTTGAGCCTACGCTACGATACTCCGTCACCTTCACCCCCCGGCTGAGGAAGGTGGGAAGGGGATTGTCACGGCCAAAGGGAGCCAGTTGCTGCATCATGTGAAAGGCTTTTCCCTGAAGCGAGGAAAGGGGGAGTTCGGCGTCGATGGCGATCAGCGGGCGAAGGTCGAGTCCGGCTAACTGGCTGGCGGCAATCTCAACTAGGCGTTCCTGGAGATGGGGCAGGTTCGCGGTAGGCGTGGTGAATCCTGCTGCCATAGGATGCCCACCGAAGCGAGATAACAGGTCGCTGCACTGGGTCAGGGCAGCGATGACGTTGAACTCGGGGATGCTGCGAGCGCTCCCCCGGCTCCATTCCTCCCCCATTTCGAAGACGATGGTAGGGCGGTAGAACTCCTCGACCAACCTGCCGGCAACCACACCGACAACACCAGAAGGAAAATTTTCATCGCCAACCATGAGCAGCGGTGCGTCAGTGCCCAGTGCAAGCAGCTTTTGCCTTGCCTTAGCTAGAACCTGATCGGTGAGCCGTTGGCGCTCGGCATTTTTGGACTCGAGCAAATTGGCCAGTCTTTGCGCCTCCTCCTCAGAGCTAGTGGATAGCAGCTCATAGCTGGTGATGGCGTGGTCAAGCCTTCCTGCGGCATTGAGCCGGGGGGCTAACACCCAGGAGATGGTCTGGGGGTCGATGCTGCCTGGGGGCACGCCAGCCGAGCGCGCCATTACCCTTAAACCCAACCGGTTGGCACGGTTCAGCACCTCAAGGCCTCGTTTCACCAGGTATCGATTCTCACCCAGGAGGGTAACCATGTCAGCTACCGTGCCCAAGGCAACTAGATCCAAGAGGTGGTCTAAATGCTCTTCTTTGCCTAATGCACTATGTATTGCCTGGAGCAGCTTAAAGGCAACGCCAACGCCAGCGAGATCAGGAAAGGGGTAACGGGAATCAGCTCGTTTTGGATCTACTGCCGCTATGGCTGGTGGTATCTGGGGGGGAACAGTGTGGTGATCGGTGATTACCACATCGAGCCCCATCTGTTGCGCCCTTTCTACCTCAGCAACGGTGCTGATGCCGCAGTCCACGGTGATCACCAGGCTGATCCCCTGTTTATGCAGGCTTTCCAGAGCGGCATGGTTGAGGCCATATCCCTCCTCGATGCGGCGCGGGATATAGGGGATGACTCTGCCGCCAAGGGAGGAGATACCTTGAGCGAGGAGAGCTGTGGCGGTGATGCCATCGGCATCGAAGTCTCCATATATGGTGATGCTCTCAGCGGAAAGCAAAGCGCGGTAGATCCTGGCTACTGCTTTGTCCATATCAGGTAGCAGAAAAGGGTCGGCGAGGAGACGCTCATCCGCTGCCAGGAAGGGCTCAACCTGGGCCGGCTCAGTGATGCCACGGCTATAAAGAAGCTGAGCCATTAACGGAGGCAGATCTTTGGTCCTAGCCAAATGCTCCGCGGGAAGGCGAGGTGGCATTTGCCAGCGGCTGTGGTTCATACTCTGTCCCCTCTCTTTCAAGTTTCAGTATAACGACGGAAGATCAGCGTTGAATTATGCCCGCCAAAGCCGAAGGAATTGGTCAATGCCTTATCTACCTTTGCCTGGCGAGCCACGTTGGGCACATAGTCGAGGTCACATTCGGGGTCGGGGTTAGTCAGATTTATCGTCGGGGGGATGATACCGTGCTCAATAGCAAGGACGCATATTGCGGCCTCGATTGCCCCAGCGGCACCCAGAAGATGCCCTATCATTGACTTTGTCGAGCTAACCGGGATGCGGTAGGCATTGTTGCCGAAGGTGGTCTTTATTGCCATGGTTTCATGTTTATCGTTTAAGGGGGTAGATGTGCCGTGGGCATTGATGTAATCGATTTCTCCCGGCTCAAGGCCTGCCTTCCTCAGGGCCATTCTCATTGCCCTTACTCCCCCCTCTCCACCCTCGGCAGGCTGAGTGATATGGTAGGCATCCCCCGTGGCACCGTAGCCTACAATCTCGGCGAGGATAGGGGCGCCCCGCTTGATGGCGAAGGGGAGGCTCTCTAGGATAAGGATGGCGCTCCCTTCTCCGATGACAAAGCCATCCCGCTCGGCATCAAAGGGGCGAGATGCTTTCTGGGGCTCATCATTTCTGGTAGAGAGGGCGCGGGCAGCATTGAAACCGGCAATGGTTATGGGGATTATTTGAGCCTCAGTGCCACCGGCGATCATCGCCTGAGCATCACCTCGCCTGATGGTCTCAAAGGAGACGCCGATGGCATCAGCGCCACTGGCACAGGAGGAGGTGGTGCAGAAGTTGGGACCCTTGGCTCCGAGCGAAATGGCAACCTGCCCCGGGGCCATGTCAGCAATCATCATCGGGATAAGAAAGGGGCTGATCCTGCCTGGCCCCTTCTCTTCCATAACCTTAAACTGCTCCAATAGGATATCAAGACCGCCAAACCCGGCTCCAATAATTACGCCAATCTCATCGGCATTGGTGGCATTGATATTTAGACGAGCCTGCTCTACCGCTTGCATGGCGGTTACAGCGGCGAACTGAACGAAGCGCTCCATGTGCCGCACCTCCTTGCGGTCTAGATACTGAGCAGGGTCGAAATTTTTAACCTCGGCGGCAATCTTGGTATCAAGGGACTCGGCGTCAAAGAGGGTGATGTAGTCCACCCCTGATTTTCCGCTGACCAGTCCTTGCCACGTTGATGGCACATCAAGCCCTAAGGGGCTAACTATGCCGATACCGGTAAGCACAACTCTATTGTTCAAGAAGCCCTCCTCCACCTCATGGTGATTTTGACAGTATATCACATCGCACCCCAAAATCACTACCTCAACTTGACCCTCTAAAAGCTTAAACCATATAATAGCATGGCATAATTAGAGGTCAAAGTAACCACAGGAAAGGGTAGATGGGAGAGCGGAAGAAAAATAGTGCCGTAGCTCTGAAAACTTTGGGCTGCAAGCTGAACCAGGCGGAGAGCGAATCTATGGCTAGGCAACTCGCCGCTGCAGGCTGTAGGATCGTCCCACCGTCAAACGGTGCCGATATATATATCCTCAATACCTGCACCGTGACCCACATTGCTGACCGCAAATCTCGCCATCTTCTAAGATTGGCTCGGCGCAGAAATCCCAGCGCTTTGATTATAGCCATTGGCTGCTATGTGGAACGGGCGCCTGAGGAGCTAGCAGGGGTTGAAGGAGTTGACATCGTCCTTGGCAACGAGAAAAAAGCCTATCTGGTGTCGCTCTTGAACCAGGGAGGCTTGATAGCGCCAGCAATTAACCCTCGGCCCATGTTTCGCACCCGCAGCATGGTCAAAATTCAGGAAGGTTGTAGCCAGTTTTGCTCCTATTGCATTGTGCCTCTGGTTCGGGGCCGGGAGCACAGTCTGCCCCCGGAGCAGTTAGTCGATGAGGTCAAGACGAGGGTGGCTATGGGCTATCAGGAGGTGGTGTTGACCGGAACGCAGGCAGGGGCCTATAGTCCAAGCCTGGAACTTGTGCTGCGGCGCGTCCTTGCTCAGAGCAACGTGGCGAGATTGCGCCTTTCTTCCTTGCAGCCTCAAGACCTCAGCCCGCAGCTTATTGCCCTTTGGGCCCATGGCAGGCTGTGTCGCCATCTTCACCTTCCGCTTCAGAGCGGTAGCGACCGAGTACTGGGGCGAATGAGGCGGCGATACTCGGTGACTGATTACCAGAGGGCGGTGACCATGGTGAGGGAGGCAATACCTGATATCGCCATTTCCACTGATATCATGGTCGGCTTCCCTGCGGAAAGCGAGGAGGAATTTGAGCAGAGCTATCGCTTTTGCCAACAGATGGGGTTTGCCAATATTCATGTTTTCTCTTATTCAGAGAGGCCAGGGACCACTGCCGTTCACATGCCGGGCAAGGTGCCTGAAGGGGTGAAGAAGGAGAGGAGGGCGAGGATGCTGGAGCTGGCGCAAGAATCAGCCCTGCGCTTTAGGCAGCAGTTTTTAGGGCGGACAATGGCTGTATTGTGGGAGAAAGAGACCAGGGAAGGTGTTTGGTCCGGGCTTACCGACAATTATATTAGAGTATTCACCAAGAGCAGCCAGAAGCTGAAGAATAGATTGGTGGAGGCAAGAATAACCGGCTGGCATAACGGAGGCCTCTGGGGTGAGCTACTGATTTGAGTGCCAGCCAGAATCATTTAAGCCAGTGTAATTAGCAGCGAATGATCTTCATCGAAGGAGGGATTCATGGCGGAACAGGCTTTATCCGATGTCAAGGTGCTTGATCTCACCTGGTACATTGCCGGGCC
>Ga0315296_10004700_pt1 | contig 11130 bp, 15 predicted proteins | sample YL17G14_18_MG_FD_203921 | JGI IMG/M metagenome (GOLD analysis project Ga0315296, IMG submission 203921) | Sediment microbial communities from Yellowstone Lake, YNP, Wyoming, USA - YL17G14_18 | ecosystem: Environmental > Aquatic > Freshwater > Lake > Sediment | place: USA: Wyoming | collected...
AAGACGGCAAGGCGCGTGAGACCATTTCTGAAGACCCGCAGGTGTCAAGAACAGTACGGGATTCGCTTGGAACCGATGGCGGGGCCACCGTCGTCGGCGAATTCGCTTTTGGAATAAATCCCAAAGCAAGGTTTGTGGAGGAATTCTTGGAGTCTGAAAAGATTCTAGGCACTGTTCACGTTGCTTTCGGAAACAACTCCGATATGCCTGGCGGCAAAAACCCCTCAAGAAACCACATGGACATGCTAATGTCCAAACCCACAGTGAAAGTCACATACAAGGATGGCGCGACAGTCGAAATACTCAAAAACGGAATCTTCAAGACACGGCAGAACCGAGGTTGAAACGCTTAAATCTGCAAAACAGGTTCTATGAAGAAACTGTTGAAGCACAATGACCGAAAAAACTGAAGAGAAGTTGCCGATATCTGACTTTTACAAAGTCGTAGATTACGTGACGATTTTCAAGAGCACAAAATGGTGGGAAGCTATAGTCGTCTTCGAATCGGCGGGAAAGCGGGCAATAGGCATGTATCTCTGGCAGAAAAGAGAAGACAAGTGGAAGAGGAAGCACAAATTCAACGTGCGAAACTTGGACGAATGGAGCAAGCTTAAAGTCGCGGTCGAACAACTTGCTCCAAAGCTTAACGAAAGATGAATTTCTATAGCATTCAGTACTTGAAAATAGGGTTCTGGACAGGCTTGGGAATAGGCGCCTCCAGGTTTGTCTCGCCCCATGTTGAAGCGGCGAGTGAACAGTTTTATAGCGTCAGAATCTAACTAGGACTCTGAGATTATGCCAACTGGACTTAAAGAGACGATCGAGAACCTTGTCTGCGAGAAAGCTCCAGGACCGACCCCTTCATTTTCCTTGCCTGATTTGCTCCGTGCACTTGAACTTATAGCGGACAAGTCGATTGGACGCAACAAGTTGGCGCAAGAGCTTGGAGTCGGAGAGGGCACGGTGCGAACGCTGATAGGACGGCTAAGGAATACAGACCTGATCACGGCTTCTAAAGCAGGATGTTCCCTGACAAAGAAGGGGCTAAAAATCTGGAAAGAATACGCCGCAACGTTTAAGAAAACCACAATGGAAAAAAATGAGCTGACGTTTGGAGAGTACAACGTTGCTGTACTCGTGAGAAAAAGCGCAAGCCATGTGAGCACGGGCATTGAACAACGCGACGCAGCCGTCATGGCAGGTGCAAGGGGGGCCACAACTGTGCTTTTCAAGACGGGCCGTCTGGTCTTCCCATCCTCTGACAACGATGTTGCCCACGACTCTCCCCAAGCATCGAGTCAAATGCTCAAACTTCTAAAACCTGAAGGAGGAGACGCGATAATAGTCGTAAGCGCCGACAACTCAAGAAAAGCAGAAGCTGGAGCAATAGCGGCAGCGTGGACGCTTCTGAAAGATAACAACCATTCCTGAAAAATAGGGGCACATTCTAGAAGGTGTATTTTTCTCCCTGGGAGAACACACGCTCTAAGGCCATGTTGAAGTTTGTCATTCCCTCGTTTGTCTTTGCCGAAACGGGCGCTAGAGGAAAGCTCAGGCCAAGCTTGTAGATCGACTGGACTATTTCTCTGCTTAGCAATCGCCTCGTGCCTTCAAGGTTCTTTTCAATAGCTTCTATGAGAGCGTTCTTGTTTGAGGACCAATCGACTATCTTTTCGACCTGTTCCTTGGGAAGCAGGTCGCACTTTGACAACAGGTGAACTTGCGGGATTGCGAAGCGGTTGTAGACTGCCGACGAGAGGAAAAGGTTTGAAACATAGTTCAATGGGTTAACTGAGAAGACGGCATCAAATAGGTAGACTATGACTTTTTGTTCCTTCGTGAGTTCATCGGTAATGTAAGGTCCGCTTGCCCTGAACGCGAAAAGTTCCATTTGCCCAGACGTGTCTATCAGCACGATGTCTGACTGCAGTTCTTCAACTTCCTTTGAGATTCTGTCGATCTCATCGGCCACCAAGTCGGCAGCCATGATAAGCGCGCCATTGGGCCCAAGGCGATACTCTTCCATCAGTTTTCCAACGTCAACATAATCGCGCACGTCAACTTCAGGCTCGTAAGGAAGCGTGGACACGCCAGGGTCTAGATTCACTGTGGCAACGTCCTGTTTGGACATTTTCAAGTAATCGCTGAAAGCCGCTGTCAGCCGAGACTTCCCCGACCCCGCAGTCCCGATTATGAAAACCATCAGCATTCATGATCAAACTCGCAAGCTAACGAAGCCATGTCGTTTCTGGTATCAGACTTCTGCTCACGTAAAAGCTTTTTCTGTCATGAGGGAACTTCTGGAGGCTGCCACCCAGTTGGTTCACGGTTGGACCTTCTGGACAAAAGGAATATGGCGCTTCCTATGCAGACCAGAACAATCGTGATGCTCAGTAAAGACACGAAGAACAGCGAAAGCACAGTCACGGTCTGCACTGGACTGTCAGTGCCTGCGTATTCATCGTTTCCCGACCAGCTCGCGCGCACGGAATTTATGCCTGTGGCCGCTGCATCCCAGACAAACTTGAATTGACCACTGGAATCAGTGGTCGCTGTCCCCAGCTCCGACCAGGGCAGACCGTTCACTTTAACGTAGACTGTAACATTCACGTTCTGCAGGATCGGCGAGATTTGCCCGGAAAAAGTGATTGGACTTCCTTGGATAAGATAACCTGCTGAACTTCGCAGTGAGAGTGCTGAGGTGTAAAGGGATTTGTAGCTTGCTGAAACTTGCCCGGGAGCAGATTGTTCACTGTTTTCGAGACTGATAACCTGCAACTGTGCACCTTCCAAGTTATCTGGGGATTCGCCTACCCTCCAGCCGTTCTGCCAGTCTTCTCCCGTGCATTCTGCGACGTAGTACTTTCTGCCGTCATGCATAACGTATTCAACGTTTTTTCTGGCAGCTACTGGATCGTGTTGAAGGTTGACACCGATGTTCATGTGAGATTCAGTCTGATAATAGAAGAGCACAGCATCAAGTCTACCTGCCGTGATTATCGATGCCGCGACGTAAGAGAAAAGGTCACAGTCCCCTTTGCCATCGACTATCGTTTCAACAGGATATTTCGGCGGTCCTGTAGCCTCGTATGTTATCTGATGAACGAGTGTCAGTACGGCATTCACAAATTCCTCATCGTCTTCGTAGATTTGCCGAAGACTGTCACTGATGGGTTTCAACGTGAAAGAAGTTACGAACTTGGCGAAATCCGTCTCGGTGAAGAGGCGATGGTCTTTGTCAACGTAATACTGAAACAAAGATTCTGAGACTGCAACATTTAGTCTATAATGCGGTGAGCCGCCCATATGGTCGAGAAGCTGGTAGGTAACAGCATAGTTTGCCGCTGAACCTGTGGGATATAGGTAGAAAAGCGCCGCAAAGACTGTTAAGACAAGGAGAGCGCCTGAAATTGCTGGTCTCATTTTTACCTAAAATGCTGTAATCCGCATCGTTTAAGGCACTTATGAAGAGAAAATCGGTAGCAACAAACCAGTTTTGGAATCTGGGTCACAATCAAGCCTGCATCGTCAAATCCTCTCAAATTTCTTCGTCTGACGGTCAAATATGCATGCATGTATATAGCCGACCTTCTTTGCTAATCTCACCGCTTCGTCTAGGCGCTTTCCTAGATCGTTCGGTTCATGAGCATCGGATCCGAAGGTAACCGAGACACCGTGCTTATAGAGTATTCTCAAGAATTGCTCACTGGGGTAGATTTCTTTGCATGGCCTAATCAATCCTTTCGGGTTTATTTCGGCACAAACATCTGCCTTCGCAAGAGCCTCTGCAACATCAACCAACAAGTAGGAAAAATCACAGGTCGGTCTGAACCCGAATATTTTGATCAGGTCCGGGTGGGCCAAAATGTTGAACAAGCGAGTGCGGCACAACTGCTTCACGAGATCAAAATAATCCTCATATACCTGCAAAATGTTCCTCTTCAGATACACTTCAGCTTGGGACGGGTGATCTATCCCCCAGTCTCCGATGAAATGAACGGACCCGATCACATAGTCAAATGGATACTGCTTGATGAATTCGCTGACTCTTGCCGAGTTCCCTGGGATAAAATCCATTTCGATGCCCAGTTTCACAGGCAGTTCGGACGTTTGCCTTACCTTTAGGAAACTTCTTACGTAGCCATGCATGGAACGCGGAGAAAAGTCCTGGTAGGATTTGGATTGATGAATTAGCATGTGGTCTGAGAACCCGATTTCGCTTAGGCCTATTTGCTGGGCTCTGGCAACGTATTCTTCCATGCTTCCCTTTCCATCTGGGGAAGAAGATGTGTGAAGATGGTAATCTGCAATCATGCTTCGAGCCCTGCCAACTATGGATACGGGTCAGACAGAATCTGCTGTTTTAACCTTTCCGCCGTTTCTCCGAATGAGTCCTGATAACTGTTCTATCGCTTTGTTTAAGCGTTCTGTGGCTGCGTTGTCGTTTTCTGCAGTCGTTGAGAAGTGCAGTTCTATATGCGGTCTTGTCTCTGAAGGCTGCTTGTTACTCCTTACATAGACGTGCGATTTTATGTAAACGTATAAATTGTCACGCATTACTTCGTCGATCAGAGGTGCAAGGTTCGACTCCATGATATGATCTGCAAAGATGCTCTTTTCAAAGAAACCTAACTTACCAGCTTCTTTTTTGAGCAGGGGCACTACTGACTCGTCAAAAATAGCTTCCATCTCTGGAGGAACACCGGGCAACGCGATTATGAATAAGCTATCAACTTTCAACATCATGCCTGGAGCAGTTCCTACCGCGTTATGCAGTGGTTCTGCACCTTCTGGAAAGGTAGCCATCTTGATCCTGGGAGGAGTCAGTTCAACCGTTTGGATTCTGCCCAGTTTGCTGTAGCTCTCATATTTCTCTTTAACTATCTTCAGCGCTTCTTTGTTGACAACAAGTTCGCGGTTGAGGCCTTTCGCGATTCCTTCCAGAGTCTTGTCGTCGAAAGTCGGCCCCAATCCACCAGTAGTCATTATGAAATGAGGGTTTCTACTCAGAACTTCTCGCAGGACTCGTGCAATCTCGTCGACATCATCTTCTATGACCGTGATTCTTTTCACCATTACCCCCAAGGACGTGGCACGTTTTGCCAGCCAGTGAGCGTTTGTGTTGAGCGTTTTTCCGATGAGCAGTTCGTTCCCGACACAGATTATCTCCAACATAGACACTCTTCGCTATTTAGTTCCATGAATTGTAGAATAAAACTATCGCCCAGACCTTTCTGGTTCCATGCTGTTGGCTAACCTGTCACATAGCAACTCACATGTGAGAGCTACTTTTTCTTGCTGAGGTACCACTTCAAGTATTCTTTCTTATGTCTTTCCTGTTCTTCTTCCTTAGTCTCTTCGGGTGGCCGCAGTTTTTCCCTCAGCTCCATCAGTTCTTGCTGCGTCACTGACAGGCCGCAACTCTTGCACACATGGTGTTTGGTGTCGATTATGTAATGCATTTCACCGCCGCATTCTGGACAATATGGCATGCTTGTTCACTCGTTCTGCCCATTCAAGTAAAAAGCCTTGAGAAATAGCTTTCGGTATTGGATGTTACAGAAAAATGAACCTCGAAAAATGTCAGATAAAGATGCAATTTCGCAGTGACATTATCGAATGCGATTCTTTGTATCAAACGATTAGTTCTAAATAGTGGATTGGACGGAGTCATAGTCCGAATCATAAAGCGGGTGGTGTCGGGTTGGAGATTAAAAGCGGAAAAGTGAACTATCGGCGAGCTAATGTCGCGGATGTTGAAATTCTGGTCAGTTACAGAATCAGGTTTCTAAACGAGCTTGGAACTCGCACTGGGCATCATCTCGACAGTGCCAAAACCGAGGTTCTCAGGAAAGCGTTACAGGAATATTTCGCTCGGGCAATTTCCTCAGAAGATTTCGTTGCTTTATTGGCAGAGTATGAAGGAGAAATCATTGGCACGGGTGCAATGGTCGTGTGGCGCAGACCACCAAGGTTTGGCGGACTTGAATCCGGGAAGGCAGGGTATATTCTTAACCTGTACACGATTCCCAAAGCAAGAAGAAAAGGCGTCTGCACGCAGCTGTTGAACACGTTGATTGAAGAAGCGAAGTCGCTGAGATTGAAGTATCTGCATCTACATGCTTCTAGGAATGGGATAAGACTGTATGAAAGGGCAGGGTTCGTTGAACCCGACGAGCCCGAACTGGAATTGGGGCTCGGGTAAAATACGCGCTTAAATTCTTTCCGCGGACTGACGCGCTGTCATATGACGAGCTTTAGCGTGCGTTTTTCTCTTTTTCCTTGCGTTTCCTTTTTCTTCTCTCTTGCGGTCTCTTCTTTCTATTCTCGAAATATTTTTGGTTGTAGGTCTCCACAGCTTTCGTCCTCATTGACAAATTGCCGCTTGGGCGGTTAGGCATGGAGTTTCTTATGTTGTCAGAATGTGATGGCGAGCTAGGATCGTTTTCAGACATCATCATCAGCTAGTTTCACTCTTTTATGCAGTATTGGGAAGCGCCTATACATAGCCTTTCCCGTTCAGTACCAGCAAGTCTGACAAGGAGACAGAAAGTGCTATACAAGCAGGCCAGGAGAAAAAGATTGGTCAGTCCATCAGACTCAAGTAATGAAATTGGTGAGGTTTGCCTCTCTTGCGTAATGGACAGCTTTCTCCATTTCCTTGCTGGTGAGCCTTCTCTGCAACCCTGATATTTCGTTTGAGCGCCATTCGGGCCTGTACTGAAACATAATATTCACCCGTGTTTCTCTGCCCAGATTCTCTGCGATCCAATCGATAATGGGTTTGGTGCAGCATTCTAGGTGATTCGGTAGGACAAGTACGCGCACTATGAGTTCGCCGTACTTTGTGGCTTTCCAATGGTTGCGAGTGCACACTTTCCAGTAGTCTGCAGCGTCGGATATCCTTTGGGCGCAATCACTGGGTCCATACTTGAAGTCAAGCAGATAGACATCAATGAACCCGGCCAAGAGCTCAGATGCTTCTGGGCTGTAGTAGCTATTCGAGTTCCAGACGACGGGGACATTGACGTTAACATGTTTGAAAGTCTCTAGCCACTGCTCAAGCCACGGTGTTGGTTCACCGCCTACGAGATTTATGTTTCTGCAGCCGTTCATTCGCAGGCTCTCAACCTCTTTTGCCAAATCGTCGGTATTGTAAACTGTGCCGTCTTCTAACCATTGAGAGATCGTCCAGTTCTGACAATGCTTGCATGCCATCGTACAGCCCAGCGTGAAGACTGTTCCAGAAGGAACAAGTTCAGGTTCCTCGCCGATATGCTCAAAAATCGTTGAAACAGTTATCGCCTCGCCGCACTTGCAGTAGCCGCGCTCACCTTCGAGCCTATCAACGCTACATCTGCGCTCGCAGAAGTGACAATTAGAAAGGATTCGGTTTGCGATTTCGACCTTCAGGTCCAGATAGGACTTGCTAGGAACCTTCATCTTTTCAAACGTGCTTTTGACGCTGTCAACTTCTCTTTCAATGCAACGGAAAACCCGCGTGAGTTCGCCATGTTTTTGCCAAAGCTCTTTAGTGGATTCATTGGGCGTAAAATCTGCAGCAATTCTTTTGGCTATCATGAATTTGGCTGTTTTCTGGTTCTGCATAACGGCGAAATAGCGCGCAAGACTTCTGCTGACTGATTCGTCGTTAAGGACTGTCAACGCGTCTGGGCGAAGTCTCCACATTTAGACTCATTTCTCGCATCGTAGATGGGCGAGTTAGAACAGGGCGTAGGGGAATGCGTGACCGCTTGGGTGCAGTCTGCCTTTGATTGGAATTTCGCGGCCGCACACGGGACAGCGCATGTCTTTAGTAAGATTCCATCGCGTGATCGCAAAGTTGTAACGTTTTATCAGTGTTTCATTGCATCCTGGGCAGTACGTGTTTTCGCAGGTGTGTCCGGGCACGTTTCCTATGTAGACATAGTTGAGTCCAGCTTCTTTGGCGGCAACGTAGGCTTTTTCGAGGGTTTCGACAGGTGTTGCGGGGATGGTTGTTACTTGGTAGTCTGGATGGAAACGCAAAAGATGGAACGGTGTGTCTTTTCCGATTCCGTCTTTTATCCATGTTGCTAGCTGCCTTATTTTTTCAATCGAGTCGCCCGTTTTGGGAACGACTAGGTTCGTGATTTCGATGTGGATGTTGTTTCTCCTCATTTCCTTCAAGGCCTCGAAGATCGGTGCGACGGACGGAACGGAAGAAACGGCCTTGTAGAAGTCTGGGTCCGCTCCGCCCTTGAAGTCAACTGTAGCCGCATCCAAGTAGGGAGCTATGGTTTTCACGGCTTCAGGTGTCATGTAACCGTTTGTCACGAAAGTGTTGAAGAATCCAACCTGCTTTGCCAGTTTCGCGGTTTCGTAAGCGTACTCAAAGAATATTGTCGGTTCGGTGTACGTGTAGCTTATGCCTTGACACGCGTTGTCTCTGGTGGCTTTGACAACCTCTTCGGGTGGAAAATCTTTGCCCTGAATCTTTTTCTCTTGACTTATCATCCAGTTGTCACAGAATTGACAGCGGAAGTTGCAGCCGACCGTGGCAACGGACATTACGAGAGCTCCTGGGTTAAAATGGGCAAGCGGCTTTTTCTCCACAGGGTCAATTCCTGCCGAAATTGCCTTCGCGTAATTGAGTGAAAAAAGAGTCCCTCCCTCGTTCTTTCTCATAAGACAGAAGCCTGTTCCCCTGTCGCCTATCAAGCATCTCCGTGCGCACAAGTAGCATGAAACCTTCTTGTTCTCCATTTTGTTGTACAGCATGGCTTCGTGAAGTGGCATTTGGTAACCCTTCGTGTAAATCTTGGCTTCGGAACTATAAGGCTTATTCGTCTGTTTTGAGACCTGGCTGTTCTTTGATTTCGAAGACCAGCGGCGCGGATGCTGTCTTCACGTCCAGTTCTATGCTAAGCAGCCCTTCCAGAAGACCGGCCCAGATCTCCGATTCACTGATGAATGGAGTCTTTATGAGAATATACTTGTCTTTAAGATAGAAGTCGCCGAAACCCTGTACTCTTAGGCGCTTGAAAACGTCAGCCCATTTTTCAGGGTTTCCTGTTGGAACTCCGATCGTCATTTCAATCGAGACTTTTGTGGCTTCACCCATCAGCCTGCCGATTTCTCGCCACTTTTCTCGAGGAACATTTTGAATCAGAATGTTGAGAAGTTCTACGTTTACGAATGCGATGCGGCTTATGCCGGAATAGTATTCGCCTGGGAAACGCCAGTCGTAGATGGCCATGCTTCTGTACACGTCGAGCATTTTAGAGATTAATGGTTTGATGCCTGGCTCTTTTCCCTCTCTGATTAGGCTGTCGATGAACTCGCGTTCTTCTTTTTCGAGAATAATCGTTGTTCTTCTTGTGGACTCTTCGCCCTTGCCGATCATTTGTTCGAGCTTTTTCTTCTTCTCTTCCTGCATAACGAATATATCTTACAGCATATTTTATATGCTTTGTCCTTTGCGCACAACTGCTCCCAGCGCGAATTGAACGCTCGAAACAGACTTCTAAATCTAGCCACTCATTGCAGCTTCAGACTAGAACGCTATGCGCGAACCATTATCAAGATCATTTTGAAGTGCGTAATTGCACGCAGAGCGTGTGGTTTGTTGGCAGGCATGACGACGAAGTCGCCCTCGTTAAGCATGTAGGGTTTCCCTCCAATTTTGGCCTCTGCAGTGCCGTCAAGTATGTAGACCAATGCGTCGTATGGTGCCGTGTGCTCGCTCAACCCTTCTCCCTCATCAAAAGCAAATAAAGTCACAGTTCCAGCTTTCTTGTCGACTAGTGTACGGCTCACCACTACCCTCTTCTGGTACTCTACAAGACTCGAAAGCCGTAAGACTTGGACGTCAGATTTCATTTCATCAACAACTCTCTTGCTGGGTTTCATGCTGTTTTGACTCCATGTCGCCACGCTGAAAACACTATCACACGTAATCACATTTCAGCTTTTAAGTTCCATTTCTCGGGTTGAATATCTTTTATATTTTACCGCCGAGGGAGATACCGAACGATTTTTTAAAAAGCCTAAGCACTTCTAAACTGCCGATGACGAACCTTTTTGGCTGAAAAGATGATGTACTCTAGGGTATCTGAGGCGCAGAAACCGTTTTGGGAATCTAAGATATTATTTTCTTCTTGATTAGATACCAAATGAAGACTAAGCCGATTACGAACACTATTCCGCCTGCTCCCATCGAAACGAAAAAGCTGAGCTTCAAGGGATGAACCATAAGGTAAACTATGTATGGTGCACCAAAAGTAAGCAAGCCTGCGATGATTGTCAAGATTGCCTTCCCGTGTTTTGACTCAAACATTCCCTGTTTGGTCTGCTGTTTTTCTTGGGTCATAGTATCCACGGCTCGATGGTAGTTTAGAATTGATGTTTTCTCTTATAACCCTTCCTTTACTTCGTTGCCCAACGCTTTCATAAGAAACTTGAAGACTGAAAAGCCTGCTCCGCGGTCAGCTCTGAATCCTGTTGTTGCTCCTAGCAGGCATATGCCTTCCAAACCGCGTTCCTTGGCAAGACCAAGCGTCAAACCCGTCGCCCCCACGATTCTGCCCTTGCTATAGATGACAGCGCCTTTCTCCATGAATTCGAGGGCAAGCCTGGGAGAAGTTGCCGCAACGTAAACCTGCGCCTTCTCCTCTCTTAGGGGCACGCCCCCGAGAGTTATGATGAAACTGCATCCTTGTTTCTGCACAAAATCCAGCGTCTCACCGCACAGTTCATAGTGCGCCAAGACATCGTCAAAAGAAGGCTGTGTGTCTCCTGTCATTATTATGAAGTCATTCTTCTCCGTGTTTGCAGAGTAGAACTCGTAACGTGGCAAGCGGCATATTCCTTTTGAGCTGACTGAAACATAATCAGGAAATGAAGGAGAATACAATTGCACAAAGGGTTTCGCCCCGCAGAACTTTGTCATGAGATAGACCGCGATTTTCCCGACGTTTCCAAATCCAGGCAGACCCTGCACAAAGATTGGATTCTTCAGAACAGGCTTGGAAATCTGGCGTAAATAGGGCTTTTCCATGAGCGTGAACTCCACACCAATAATCAAAAGTGCGAGTCTAAAACGTTTCCTCTCGCGAGACACAGCGAGTCACGGTCGAACTCGGCGGGATG
>Ga0315296_10004701_pt1 | contig 11130 bp, 9 predicted proteins | sample YL17G14_18_MG_FD_203921 | JGI IMG/M metagenome (GOLD analysis project Ga0315296, IMG submission 203921) | Sediment microbial communities from Yellowstone Lake, YNP, Wyoming, USA - YL17G14_18 | ecosystem: Environmental > Aquatic > Freshwater > Lake > Sediment | place: USA: Wyoming | collected...
TGACAGATTCTGAGATACGTGCAAGCGGCGTAATCTCGGTAGCGTCAAATGTTGCCCCAAAAACGGTTCAGAGGTTTACACAATCCTTACTTGAAGGAAACCTAGGCGAATCTTCGAGATTGCGCACTGCACTTGCACCCCTCTTCTCGATGGTCACAATCAAGACTCAGGAAGATACTCCATATGGTTGTGCTCCCTGCAAGGCGAGGAACCCGCTACCATTCAAGACCTTGATGAACGTCCTGGGCATGATCTCCGGTCCCTGTAGACCTCCGATTGGAAAGATGACGAAGAAAGGTCTAGAAGCTGTCTTGAAGGTAGCTAGAACCGTTCAAGAGAATAGCCCTGAGATTCTCAGGCCAATTGAAAGCTTTTTCGACGTAGACATAGGCGAGAGACTGCGTGACGAGACATGTTGGCGAGGCCTGTCATATGATTAGGCTTTGCATTGCTGGGGCAACCGGCAGAATGGGCACGGCACTCATAGGAGAAGCTGTGACTCGGGGATTTCAGGTGGTCGGTGCTGTGGTTTCGCCTGCCGACTCGAGCACCGGGAAGAGTCAGAGGGAGGTCGAAAACCTCAGCTCAGAACTCAAGGTGGTTGACTCAACTCATCTTGAGGAAGCGGTCAGAGACGCTGATGTATACGTGACGTTTACCACACCTACAGCGGAGTTAGCTAACCTCCCAGTAGTCGCCAATGTGGGCACGCGGATAGTTATGGGAACGACAGGCTTCACAATGGAACAGATGGCTACTCTGAGAGAGGCTGTCAGATTCAAGGTTCCAGCTGTCTTCTCACCGAACTACTCACTTGGTATCAACCTATTCTTCAAGCTGATAAAGATGCTGAGTCTGTTGCCATCAGACTATGACTTCAGCGTAATTGAGGTTCATCACATAGGGAAGAAAGATGCTCCAAGTGGAACCGCTCAGAAGATCAGCGAACTAGTCAGTCAGGTCAGAGGCTACACAAACGTCATCCATGGAAGAGAAGGCGTATGCCCCAGGAGGCCAGGTGAGCTTGAAGTGTTCTCAGCTAGAGTTGGAGGTGTGCCTGGAACTCATGAACTAATGATAGCTGGTGCACACGAGATGATCCGCATCCAACATGTTGCTTTCTCGAGATCGGCCTTCGCTGAGGGCGCCCTCCGCGCAGCTGAATGGATCTGCGGGCAGAATAAGCCTGGGATCTACACGATGGACGATGTGTTGATGGAAAATGGCAACTCGCAGCGGCGCGCGCGGCGCAATGTCTCGTGAAAGAATCTGTAAAGAGGTCTACTTTGTGATCAAGATCGCAATTCTCGGAGCGACTGGAATCGTAGGTCAACAGTTTGTCGCCGCCTTAAACGGGCATCCTTGGTTCAAGGTGGAGAGGCTACTAACCTCTGCAAAGTCGGCAGGGAAAAGTTACGGTGAAGCACTGAGAAACCCCCAGACAAGAGCTCTAGAATGGTTCTGTGACGCCCCCCTCGTGGACTCCGCAGCCGATGTGGTGACCGAAGATTCTGCTCGCTTCGATCCGTCAAGTGTGGATCTGATCTTCTCCGCGCTGGAATCTGAACAAGCACAACATCTTGAACCAACCTATGCAAAGCATACGCCAATCATTAGCACGGCGTCCGCGTTCCGCTATGAGGAGGACGTTCCGATACTCATACCTGGCGTGAATAGTGAACACATAGAGGCTTTGAATCTCCAACAAAAGCGTAGGGGATGGAACGGGTTCATATCTCCGATACCTAACTGTACTACCACCGGGCTCTCGATCTCGTTGAAACCACTTCACGACGACTATGTTGTTGAGGCGGTTGTTATGACTTCAATGCAGGCAGTTTCGGGGGCAGGCAGATCCTCCGGAGTCTTGGCTTTGGACATCACAGACAATGTGATTCCATTTATTCCAGACGAGGAGGAAAAGGTTGAGAGAGACCCGAAAAATCCTTGGCAATTTCCACGATGTGTTTGTGCCTGCAGATATTGGGGTTAGCTGCACCTGTACCCGTATCGACGTCAGAGAAGGACACACTGAGACGGTCTATGTCAAGACGAGGGAGAAATGCAGTATTGAAGACGTGAAGAAATCCATGCGTCGGTTCAGCAGATCGCTTGTCGATTTGCATCTTCCTACAGCACCCCCGGAGCTCCTCCTAGTCATGGAGGATCCTTACAGGCCGCAGCCGAGACTTGACCGTGAAACAAATGGTGGAATGACAACAGTGGTCGGGAGAGTACGAAATGACAGAGTTCTCAACGGCGTAAAGTACGTCCTAGTCTCCCATAACACGAAGATGGGTGCAGCGAAAGGCGCAGTCCTAGTTGCCGAGTTACTCTACAGAAAAGGATGGCTGCAGAATTGATAAACTTGCGCTTCCGATTGTCAAATCCCTTCTAGGATGTTCGTAGCGCGCGTATTTTCAGGAGATGTAGGAACTTGTTGAAGAACCTCGCAGTCATGAAGTTTGGCGGAAGCCTCTTAGATTTTTCTGGAACGAACATACCCATGATAATCAAACGTATATCCGAAATGAAAGAGGCAAAAGATCTCGGTCCACTAGTAGTGTTCTCCGCGCCACAGGGCGTCACGGATAGACTCCAAGCAATTGGCGAAGCTAGGGCGCTCGGTCAAACATATGATCTAGATCCGATCTTCGCCTCCTTCACATGCCTTGCTTCAAACTATGTCAAAAAGGATCTAATCAAGGATTTTCAAGACGAAATTGACGGGTGCAGGAGAGATGTAGAAGAGACTCTTCGGAAGATTGATAGACGATTCAATGGTTCAGTCAGAGCCAAGGTCCTCACGAGCGGCGGTGAAATTCCCACTGCAACTCTGATGAGTTACATTCTGAATTCGCGAAATCTGAATTCATGCTACCTAGATAAGACGGCATGGCCCATAATCACCAACGAGAACTTCGAAAACGCCGCTCCGGATTACGAATTGAGTCGCAAGAAGCTCTCAAGGCTTCTCAGTCTTATTAGCGACGAAAGAACTGTCGTTATTCCAGGCTTCTTGGGCATGACCGACGACGGCTTGGAAACCCTTCTCGGAAGAGGCGGATCTGACCAGACTGCCGTTTTCCTCTCGTGCTTATTGAGAGATCGCTATGAGGTTGAGACGATACTATTGAAAGAGACACCTATACAAAGCGCCGATCCGAAGATAATCAAGGGTCAGGAGCTTAGAAGCATTCCCGTAATGACTTACAATGAGGCCCAAAAAGCAGCAGTCTCTGGTATGGCTATAGTTCAGAACGCTGCGGTAAGATTGGCTAGATCATACAAGCTGCCGATAACAGTCGCGCCACTGTCGGACCCTGAACTTGTAACCATGATTCAAGCAGAGGACCAGAATCCAATGATAGTCAAATGCATAACTGGACTAAGAAACTGTGCCACCATAACAATGAATAGTGAGAGAAGCAGGTCGCTCGAAGATTGTCTCAGACTGTGGGAAGGCTACGACGGATTTCTTGACCTCGGTGCGGAAATCATAGATACAGGGCAGGTCATACGGGACTTTCTAGTTCTAGATGCAGAATTCGTTAGGAAGAATGAGAAGCAACTTAGATCATTTGACAGAGAGATGAGAGTGGAATATGGCCTGGGAATAGTCACTCTTATAGGAGACAAGATGAGCGCCTCCCCCGGTATTGCATCAGCGGCGATACGCTCTATTCCCAACATAAACATCAGGCGCGCGGTCTTCGCCCCTCATACATCCCAAATAATCCTTGTACTCAATCAAGAGGATGTCTCGAGCACTGTTAGAGCGATTCATTCCGAACTAGGCAGGATCAACAAGGTCTAGCGCACGCTAGAAATCAGTAGTTGCCTATTTCCTGTTTGGAAGCTTCAATCAGGTTTCTTTCCCAGTCATCAATACGTTCCAATCGCTGACGTGCGCGCTGAAGATTCTCCTCTGCGACCCGCTTCAGGACGCTTTATGGCGCAGCAGCGTAAGAGCCTTTTTTCGAACAGTATCAACTTGAGAGGTGTCAAACTTGGGTCGTGTATCTGTCGCGCTCGACGTAGAGCCAACTTCGCTATCGACGCCTAGCCTTAGATTGCGTGGGTTTGTGTCATGTCCAGACGAGGGAAAAGTTGAGATCCAATTTCACGGAGGTTTTGATGCGCTGAAAGGTTGGAGTGTTTCTAATCTTCGAGTTGGGGAAGGAAAAGCCACTGGCCGGCCGGCCACTCCTCACTTGACTGCAATCTACGATATACCTCAGCATACGCCTTAACCTCCACAAACCGTTTCACCAACTCTATCTTAAGCAGCGTCAACGGACTATGGTACGGATGACCACGCGTACCAAGCGCGTGATACAACCCGGATAGTAAGGCGAGGGCAAAACTGAAATCCACACTAGCCAATACTGCATGAAGAGTCTCAACTTCACTCGTTTTCTAGCCCAGAAACAACTGAGTGAGGCTGAGGCTCAACTAAACGCGCTTGACAAAACCATGTCAACAAAAAGAATACTGCAATGGCCTCGCGCGCACTTAAGGCTTTTAGCCGAGTGAGTACTACAAGCCCGCGGCGACACCATTGCAGAGAGCTTCAAAAGCATTGCTGATGATGTTGAGAGAATACGAAGTGAAACACGTATTCGGCCTTTGCGGCGAAACCACATTGGACTTGTACAGGGATTGGTACGACTTTCCGCACGTCGATCATATCGCCGCTAGGGATGAGAGGAGTACTGTGTTTATGGCAGACGCCTATGCTCGAACGAGTTTCAAGCCGGGCATATGTGAGGGTCCCAGTGTAGGATCTACGCACATGATACCAGGAGTTGTTGAAGCCTACAAGGCCTCAGTCCCAATGGTAGTGATGACGACCGATGTTCCACTTTACAGTGAAAGAAGAAACATGCTTACAGGATTTGACCAGACGGCTCTCTTCAGAGGAATAACCAAAGAGACCCTCACCGTCTACAAAGGATCTGAAATACCTTTCACCATTAGGAGGGCATTCAGACTTGCGACCACCGGTAGACCCGGACCAGTACATATCCGAATACCTAGCGATGCTTTTGACCAAGAGGTTGACGAGAAAGAGATCTATGCTCAAAAGGATTTCGCGAGATACCCCGGTCACAGAACGACTGCGGACATCGAAAGAATAGGTGAAGCCATTGAACTACTAGGTGCCAGTGAGAGACCCGTAATGGTTTGTGGTCAGGGAGTTCTGTTTTCAGGTGCGTGGAACGAAATAGCGGAGCTGGCAGAGTTCTTTGGGATCGTTGTCGGAACTTCGATGACTGGCAAGGGAAGCATTGCCGAAACACATCCACTATCGATCGGCGTTGTTGGGGCCAGAGGAGGCACAAGTTTCTCCAACAAAGCCATTGAGGATTCAGACCTATTGTTCTACATAGGGTGCAATACCGATTCTGCACTAACTGATAATTGGCAGTTGCCTCTAATGGATGCTGATAGAAAGATTATTCACTTGGACATAAGCGAGGCTGAAGTAGGCAACAACTACCGTTCGAATGTGATTTTGGTGGGTGATGCCAAGGCAACATTGAGAATGATGATAAGAATGGCTGTGGAAAAAGTCAGGAGGAGAAAGTATGATGAGGTTCCAAGAATACAACGTATTCTTCATGAAGCAAAGGAATATCACAACTACATAGAGGAATTGATGAACTCCAATGAGAGACCTATTCACCCACTGCGATTCGTGAAGGAACTTTCTCGGGTGATTCCAGAAGATCATGTCATCATTTCGGACCCAGGTGTGAGTGCTATATATACTTCAGCATTCTACAAAGTCAAGAAAGCGGGTAGAAGCGTCCTGTTCAACTATTCTCTGGGTGCCTTGGGATATGCTGTTCCAGCATCCGTCGGAGTACATTGCGCTAGGCCTGACAGCTGCGTGGTCGCCCTAACAGGTGACGGAAGTTACGGTTTCGTTGTTGGAGAACTAGAAACCATAGACAGAATAGGAGGAAACATTAAGATAATATTGTTCAACAACAGCTCTTATGGATGGATACGGGCATCTGTCAGATTTTCCTCCGGCAGTACGAAATATTTCGCAACCCAGTTCAATAATGTCGATTATGTCAGAATCGCAGAGGGCTTCGGCCTAGAAGCCTACAGCATTGAAAGACCCGATGAATTAGGAACATATCTCAAGAAGACCTTCCAATCTCGCGATCCAACGTTTGTAGAAATCAAGGTGAAACCGGAGGATGAACTTGCACCGCCCGTTCCCTCATGGGCCAAGAAGGCAGTGGAACTCGGGGTGGAGCACATATACTAACTGTGTTGCGTGTGATGCGACATAGCGATTTGTCGCGGTGAGTGAGCGACGTCTCAGAAAAGAATATGGAATCATCCGGTGTTGGGCAGATTCGGAGATCAGAACAAAGTCACAATCCACCTTGACGGTAAAGAGATTGAAGCATACGACGGAGACTCTGTAGCTGCCGCCCTATGGGGAAGCGACGTTAAGGTGTTCAACCATAGCCTGAGATTTCGAGAACCGAGAGGCCCTGCCTGTATGATAGGCCTCTGCAACTGCTGCGACATGATCGTTGATGGCATACCGAACGTCAGGACCTGCATCATTCCCGTAAGGAACGGAATGAAACTCAGTGTTCAAGGGAAAACGAAGTGATTGGCAGAATCTATGATATGACCGTAGTCGGATCTGGTCCTGCTGGCCTTACGGCAGCGATAGAGTCGTCCCGGCTGGGCTGTAAGAGAGTCGCGGTGATCGATGAGAATTTCGTAACGGGTGGCCAACTCTTCAAGCAGATCCACAAGTTCTTTGGTTCCAAGGATCACTACGCGGGCATTAGGGGTTTCAGAATTGGTGAACTCCTACTGAAGGAGGTGTCTGACTTGGGAGTTGAGACCGTCACGAACGCCGCAATTATCGGGATGTTCGACGCTCAAGCAGATATCAAAAGATTGGTGACCGCAGGCGCTGACAGAGTCGGGGAGATTTTGTCGAAAAAAGTCCTTGTAGCTTCGGGCGCCATGGAAAATACCGTATCCTTCCCTGGGTGGACGCTGCCAGGAGTCATGGGCGTTGGAGCGGCTCAGACAATGATGAATATCTACAGAGTACGGCCCGGACAGCGGGTTTTGGTTCTTGGAGCAGGAAATGTCGGTCTCATAGTTGCATATCAGATGCTGCAGGCTGGAATTGAAGTAGTAGGCGTAGTCGAGGCCATGTCAAGGATTGGAGGATACCAGGTACACGCAGACAAGATCCGGAGGATGGGAGTTCCGATACTACTATCGCACACAGTCAAGGAGGCGATAGGTAAAGAGTATGTTGAAAAAGTAGTTGTCGTAGAATTGGATGAGAATCAGAAAGAGGTGCCGAGAAGTGAGAAGCCATTTGATGCCGATGCCTTGTGTCTAGCTGTGGGACTCACACCCAACACTGAATTGACCAGGTTGGCAGGATGCAAACACATCTTCAATCGGGAATTGGGAGGGTTGGTTCCATTGCATAGTGAACGCATGGAAACGACGATTGATGGCATCTATGTTGCTGGAGACGTGGCAGGAATTGAAGAGGCGAGTGTTGCGATAGACGAAGGCAGGCTAGCTGGGACTTCTGTGGCAGAGGATCTAGGAATGATATCTTCGGAAAGTGCCGCGAAGACTAGCAAAGAGAGATGGATCAGGCTCTGCGAGCTTCGTTCGGAGTCTTTTGGTGAGCCCAGGAAGAGAGCGAAGATATCCATTGTTGAAGAATACTGGAAAGTGAAAGGAAATCAAATGGGTTCTAAGAAAAGGTGGTTCACCGAGATAAACACAGAGAGAGCACCCTCAGCTAAAGCGTCTCGGAATGCTCCAAGTATCAAGAGCAACGATAACAGAAAAGGGCCTAGAGCGATCATAGAGTGCTATCAAGAAATTCCATGTAACGCCTGTGAGACGGGGTGTAATTTCGGCGCCATAAAGGTAGGCTTTCCAATGACCAATCTGCCGGATCTTGATCTGGACAGATGCAAAGGATGCGGAATATGTGTTGCGAAATGTCCTGGGTTGGCCATATTCGTTGTGGACACCTCATATTCAGAGAAGGAAGCTACTGTCTCGTTGCCATATGAGATGCTTCCTGTCCCTGAGGTGGGGCAGGAAGTGGAAGTTCTTGGTAAGTTAGGGGGGTTTGTGTGCAAGGGCAAGGTAATCAGGGTGGTTCACACAAAAGATTTTGATGAAACTCGAGTCGTGACAATATCAGTCCCAAAGGAATGCGCAACCGAAGCAAGATTCATAAGAGTAGCCAAAAGGAGCGGCAAGTAGCCTATGAACGAAGGAGAATGCCAAGTCGTAATCTGCCGATGTGAAGAAGTAACGGAAGAAGAGATCAGGGAAGCGATTAGGAAAGGAGCGAGGACGTTTAGCGAGATCAAGAAAATAACAAGGGCCGGAATGGGTATTTGTCAGGGAAAAAGTTGTCAAAGACTCGTGAACAGAATTCTGGCAGAAATGACAGGAAGAAGCGTTGAACAGCTTGGCTTCGATACACCAAGACCACCTCTCAGGCCGATAAAACTCGCCGTTTTCAAAGGCACTGATTGAACAGATCTTCTGAAATTGACCTTTCGAAAAGATCTTTGAGGAATGTTCATCCTTTCAGAAATGGTGTCGGGTGAGACAAAATGCCTGAACTGAAGACCGAGGTGGTCGTGGTGGGCGGGGGGCTGATAGGCTCTTCAATAGCCTACTATCTTTCCGAGAGAGGAATTGACGTAGTACTTCTAGAGAAATCTGGCCTATGTCTCGAAACGTCTGGAGCATGCAGCGGCATGTGCTTTATTCAATCCAAAAAACCGGGGCCTACTCTGAGACTTGCCCTGAAGGGCCTGGAAGAGTACGATATCCTACGCAAGGAACTGTCATATCCGTTTGAGTATAGACAAACCGGAGGAATGATTTTAGTAGAGAACAATTCTGAACTGGAGCTAATGGAGAGTTTCGTACGGAGCCAAAAAGAAAATGGTCTGGATGTGAAAATAATCTCCGTCAAAGAGGCCAGAGAGAAATGCCCCTCACTGACCGAGAACCTTGTTGGAACTACCTATTCGCCATTGGATTGCCAGATAGATCCTCTCAACTTGAACGTAGGACTCATTGAAGGAGTGAAGAAGAATGGTGGAACGATTCTGCTAGGAGTTTCAGCAGAAAAGATAGGAGTCAAGAACGGAGAAATAAAGAGCGTAGAAACGAATGAGGGAACCAAGATCGCAACGGATTTTGTCGTGAATGCTGCTGGCGTGCACGCACACGAAGTAGGCGCGATGGTAGATGTGAACGTTCCGGTCATGCCCAAGAGGGGCCAGGTCATAGTTACAGAAAAATTGCCAGAATTGCTACCAGTACCGATGCTGGACGTCAAGTATATCATGGCAAAGGTCAGACCCAGTGCCCGCAAAGAAGCAGCCAGCAAGCCTGAGAAACTTGATGTGGGACTAGCCATAGAACAGACGGTGGCCGGAACCATACTATCGGGCAGTACTAGGGAACTCGTTGGGTACGATACGGGTGTGACCTTCCAAGCAATGACTGCCATAGCTAGAATTATGTTGAGGTACCTTCCCGTGCTTGAGAATTTTGCCATGATAAGAGCCTTTAGCGGTCTGAGGCCTTGCACGCCAGATGGTTATCCAATCATCGGTGAAGCGAGCACTGTGAGGAGATTTGTCGTTGCCGCCGGCCACGAAGGCGATGGTGTAGCCCTTGCTCCGATAACTGGAAAAATCGTGTCGGAGATCGTCGCCAGAGGGGCACCGCCATTTCCGATAGATGAGTTCTCTCCTAAGAGATTTGATGGAAAGCAATTATCCTGAAGAATGAGCCCGATGCCTAGGCACATACCTTCCAGAGCGCGCTAGGCCGTTGCTAAATTGCTTTCTTTGTGTCAGTTGGTGTTGAGACAGCTTCTGAACCACGTCAGCTGTGACGGATGGCAGGGTTTCTCTCCAGCCTTAACGTCACACATAGCCTGGTGAATCCTTTTAATGATCAACGCCTTGAAGATGCCCACAGGGTTCCTCGGCGGCCTACACGGGCCAACCCTGTGATACGGCTCCCACACCACATCCTCTATCTCATGCAAGTCTAACCTAGACAAGATGAAGCTTGAACACTCACCTTTCTTCATAACTGATCATAGACATACACATGTCAACTTTCAGAATTTAGCAACGGCCTAGCGCGCTACGTCTACCCCGTGCCATATTGCTTGCTTCTGCACCCATGTGCCCTCGTCAAACCAAACTCATTATCGTCTCAGATATGCCTAGGCTCTATCGTGATCCCGACATACGCCACAACCGAAGTCTCGAACTATCCAAGATAGCGTTCAACTCGTTAACCACAACCGCCAAAATCAAAAGAGCGGTTGCCTTAGTAACAATGAAGACCGAGTCGTTTAACAAGAACGAAGGCATAACTCGAAGAACTGAGACCATGTCAGCTGAACTCGAGAACATTCTGAAATCAATCAAGCAGGAAGACGCGATAGAGTTCGCTAAGGCACTGATCAAAGTTCCAAGCAACACAGGGGAAGAAAGAGACGTTGCGCAAGTCCTAGCTGACCTCTTATTGCAGGTCGGGGTGCAGAATGTTAGAAAGGACGATATGTGGAATGTATACGGAAGGATCAAAGGATCAGGAAAGAGGAAACCCGTTCTTCTTGCCTCGCACACAGATACAATTCCACCGGGATCAATGACAAATCCATATGACCCAAAGATATCAGATGGTTCCTGCTTCGGAAAACAGGGAGATGTGATCAGGGGCAGAGGAGCTATAGCCGCAAAGGGTCATATCGCGTCAGCTTTGGCTGTGGCGAAGGCGCTGATTGATTCTGAGGTAGAGCTAGGTTGTGATTTGATTGTCGCAGGCTATGCAAGAGATCTCTTTGGTAACCATGATGGCATCAGAAGACTTCTGCAGCATGATGACGTAAAGCCAGGTATGGCGTTGATATCCGAAGCTTCTGACAATATGATTGTCGCAGGCGCAAGAGGGCGTGTTGAGTTCGAGATTGAGTTGAAAGGGAAGCAAGCACATGCAGGAGGTCCAGATAGGGGCGTAAACCCGATTTTCATGATCGCGAGACTTCTGAATGCGATA
>Ga0315296_10004702_pt1 | contig 11127 bp, 8 predicted proteins | sample YL17G14_18_MG_FD_203921 | JGI IMG/M metagenome (GOLD analysis project Ga0315296, IMG submission 203921) | Sediment microbial communities from Yellowstone Lake, YNP, Wyoming, USA - YL17G14_18 | ecosystem: Environmental > Aquatic > Freshwater > Lake > Sediment | place: USA: Wyoming | collected...
CGTGAAACGGACTTGTGCCCTGGTTCTCCTGCTCAGCCTGGTCGCTATCGTCGCCCTGGCCTGCGGCGTGGGCCCGCAGGCCTCAACCCCCGACACGCAGGCCACCGTCGACGCGGCCGTCGCCGCCACCAGCACGGCCCAGGCCGGCCTGCAGCAGACGGTGGACGCGGCCGTCGCCGCCACCAGTACCGCCCAGGCTACTGCCCGGCCGACGGCGACCGCCACCGCCCAGGCCACCAGCGCGCCCGAGCCGACCACAACACCCCCGCCCGACTATACGGAGATGAGTGAGGAGGATCTGGCCGCGTTGGCGGACGAGGCCGTCTCGGACGCCACGGCGGCCACCGAGGCCTGCTCCGCCGCCACGACCGAGGCCGCCGCCGACGCCACGGTCACCGCGGAGGAGGTGGCCGAACTGCTAGCCCTCCTGGACGAGGCGGAGCAGGCTATCGCCTATGCCGACGAACTGCTTGCCGCCTACGAGGATCTCTACGGGGAACTGGCCACCTTGACAGCGGCAACCCTGCAGGCGATGGACGAGGACCTGGTAGCCCTGGCCGAGGAGATGATCGCCCTGGCCACCACGCTGGAGGAGATCGACACCGCCCTGCAGCAGGGGCTGGCTGTGGCGGAGCAGACGATCCAGCAACTACAGGCTGTGGCCCAGGCGGCGGCGACACAGGCGGCAGGGCTGCAGGCCAAGGCCCAGGAGTGGGTCCAGCAACTGCCGGCGGAGTGGGAAAGCCGGGCCGCCGCGGTGCTTGCCGTACAGCCCGACAGTGTGCCCACTGACCGCCGGACGGCAATCCGCACGGCCCTCGACTATGTGGATGCGGTGCGCCAGTCCCTGGTCGACAAGAGACTGTCCTCGGCCGAACTGAACGCAATCGCCCAGTTGGGGGCTAACGCCAGCGCTGGCCTGCAGGCCCACGGGGGGACCCAGCTGCAGGCGTTGTCCACCACGATCAACGACATCACGGCGATGCTGGCCCGGGGGCGGGTGCCGCAGGCGCTGGCCGGCCTGGGCTCCCTGGAGACCTCGCTGCCCAGGCCATGATGGGAAACCCCTGCCTGGCAAAAGGACGGGGGAGGGAATGGTGTGCACCTCTCCCTTTGTGCTGCTCAGCCCTGCAAAATCGGCAGGTACGCCTTCCACGGCCCGGCGGCTTCCCTGTACTGCCGGGCCATCACCTCGGCGATCTGGGCGATGTGGCTCAGGTCGTGTACGACCCATGTCGCCAGCAACTGCCCCAGCGTGACCTCCCCGAACTCCGGGTGAATCCCCCTTCGTTCCAGGTCGGATAACGATAGGCGCAGCCCCTTCAACTCTTCCAGGTTATCCCGGCGCAGCGCCGCAAAGGTATCCAGCAACTCGTCCAGGGTCTTCCCCTTGCCGGCTTCGAACTGGGCAAAGCGGTCGAACGGCTCGAAGGCCTGCGCCTGTGCCGTGGCCCAGGACGATCCTGGCGCGGGGAATCCAGTCCGTTCTCTCGCCGTGGATCAGGTGCCCCACGACGTCGAACGGGCTCCACGTTTGCGGGCCCTCGCTGCAGAACGCCCAGGCGGCCGGCGAGTCCTGCAGGAGTTGTCGGAGTGTCGAGGGCGTGCGGCGGGTGCTCCTACCCTCCCGAAGCCACGGCCGGCAGGACGAACGAGAAGGTGCTCCCCCTCCCCAGATCGCTCTCCACCCAGATGAGCCCGCCCATCGCCTCCACCGCCAGCCGGCAGAAGGCCAGTCCCAGGCCGATCCCGCGCCGCCGCGCCGGGGCTACGCGCGCCTGGGCGAACTTGTCGAAGATACGCTCCCGGTCCTCGGGGGCGATCCCCTGCCCGCTGTCGGAGACGCTCAGGAGGACCCACTCCCCCGGCGGCAGCTCCTTGGGCACGCGGGCCTTGCCGGCCGGCCCGGGCCAGACGAGCACCCTCCCCTTTACCTGGATGAGCCCTTCCTGTGGCGTGTACTTGAGCGCGTTGTCCAGCAGGTTCCACAAGATCCGCCGCAGGAACTCCCCGTCGGCCGCGAGCATGGGCAGGTCGGGGGGCAGGTCGGTGTGCATCTCGATCCCCCCCTCCCGGGCCAGGGGGCCCACCAGGGCGAGCACGTCGGCCACCGCCTCCTCGGCCCGGATCGGCGCAATCGCCAGCGCAGGCGGGCCGGCCTCCAGCCGCTGCACGTCCAGCATCGTCTCCACCATCCGGGCCAGCCGCCAGGCGCTCTGGTCGGCGGCCTCCAGTAGTTCGTCGATGACCTCTTGCCCGATCCGCTCTGCCGGGTATTGCCGCAGGAGTTGGATGGTGGAGGAGATGGAAGCCAGCGGCCCCTTGAGGTCGTGAATCAGCATCTGGGTCATGTCCTCGCGGATGCGATCGATCTCCTTCAGATAGCGGATGTCGCGCAGGACGACGATGGCCCCGCCCGGCTCCCCTTCTTCGCCCGGGAGCAGGCCGCAGCCCAGGCGGACCGGGATCTCCTCTCCGGCCGCGCTGCGCAGCCAGACGTCCTGTTCGCAGGAAGTGGCCAGCCCCTGCAGGACCTTCTCGATCGCACAGGGGGGAGCGCCGTACTCCAGCGGGATCGCTTCGCGGAAGTGATGCCCCAGTAGTTCGCCGGCCGGCCGGCCCAGCAGCCGCTCCAGGGCCGCGTTCACCAACGTCACCGTCCCGGCGCCGTCCACTGCCAGCAGGGCGTCGGCCAGGTTGGCCAGCAGCGCTTCCAGGTGGGCGCGGGCCTGGGCGACGCTACGGTAGAGGCGGGCGTTCTCCAGGGCGATGGCCATCTGCTGGGCGGCGGTGGTGAGCAGGTCCAGATGGTACGGTTGAAAGTGGCCCGGTTCGCGGTGGTTCAGGGTCAGGATCCCGCGCAGGTGCTGTTGGTACAGCAGCGGGACGCAGATGACGCTGCGGATGTTCTGTACGCTCTGGGGCAGCTCGATCCAGCGCGAGTCGGTGCGGGTGTCCACGACGATCGTGCCCCGGCGATGGCGGAATACCCAGGAAGCCAGCCCGCCTTCCAGCACCCGCCGGATCACCTGGGCGGTGACCTCGGCCGGCCGGCCTCGCACCGAGGGGATCACGTCCAGCACCTGCCCCTGCGCGTCCAACACCATGAGGCTGCCGCTCGAAGCCTGCACCGCGCGGCGGGCCAGCTCCACCGTCCGGCGCATCACCTCTCCGAAGTCGAGGGTGGTGCACAGTTTGTGCCCCGCCTCGTAGAGAAAGTCCAGCCGGCGCTGCTGCTCCTCGACCATGGCTCGCAGCCGTTCGACCTCGGCGGCCAGGGCAGCGGCGTCGGCCGGCTCTGGGCTGGGCGTGATGGATTTCGAATCCGTCCGGGATTTGGCCATCGCTTTTCGATCCCGTCCTTCCTCCAACCCCTGAGCGGCTCCTCCGCGGTCGCTACCAGGCTCTCCGTCTGGCCTACCACCTCCCGTGAAGGGGCTCTCCGGCCTGCCGGTTGGAGGACACACAGTCTCATTGTAGCACAAAGGGGGGGCGGGTGCAAAATGGGGGATGGTTCACTGATCGGTTGACACTTTAACAATGGTCTAGGGGGAGGTAGCCAGTCTCCTTCTGGCAGTTGCAGACACCGGCGTTGGTGGTATCATAAACGCCACAAAGATGTGTCTGGAGATGCGAGCGTTGCACATTAACAAGGTTTGCGTCTTGTCAAGTGGTGTAAATTGGTGAGCGCCTCCACATGGCTATCGTGCTGAGAACGCCGCCTCTCCAGTGTTCGCCAGGGTCAGCCACCAAAGGCGGGATTAGACCGCCGGCGGCGGCTGACCCTGGCCCCACACAATGCCCTCGAAGAGTGCGCCCAGCCCAGCCTAGACGACCCTCCTCAGTGTACCGGAGCGAGCCGCAGCGGGCTGGGCAGCATCAAGAGATCGCTCTCCGGCTCGCGCGACTTGCGCATCGACTCCTGGCCGAAGTAGCGCCAGCCGGCGGTCCACTCGTCGGCGATCTCGATCAGCACCGAGCCGACCAGGCGCAACACAGTCTCCTCATTGGGGAAAATGCCGACGGCGTCGCTTCGCTGTTTGACTTCTCGGTTCAGTCGCTCCAGTGGGTTGGCGGAGTAGATCCGCGTCCAGTGTTCCCCGGGGAACGCCATGTACGCCAGTACATCCTCTGCGCCGCCAACCAGGACCTCCGCCGCCTTGGGCCAGCGCGGCTCCATCGCTTGCACCACTTCGGCCAACTGCTGCCGGGCCGTTTCCTGGTTCGGTTGGGCGAGAAGCCGTCCGAGACAATCACCGCACCTGGCCTGGGCGTGGTCGAGCCGGGCGGGGAAGTCCGGGGGCGGACGGGTGGGTTGTATCGAGGGGCCTTCCGGGGCATACTGTGGATGAGGGGAAATCAGTGCATCGGATCCGTTGCGGGTCCCCCCCAGGCCAACGGGTTGCCGACGGCAGGTAGACTGGGTATAATGGCGGCAACGCGCATACAGCAGGAAAGGGGGACACATGGCCGTTACGATTGCGTGCTATGGTGGAGTGGGCGAGATCGGCGGCAACAAGACTCTCTTGGAGGATGGTGATACCGGCAGGGCCGGACGGGATGGAGTTACGCAAAGTGGACCTCCGCTGGTGCCCGATAGTTCAGGCTCTGGTGCGGACGATCATGGTTGTAGAAGCTGAAGTAGGCCTGCAGGCCCGCTTCCAACGCGGGGACCGAGGCGCAGTCGGGCAGATTGACGACCCTGCGCCCGGCTGGCCCGCGCTGGGCGATGGGGTCCAACATCAACTCGACCCCGATCCTTCTTCCTGGGCTAGCAATGCCGGCGATCCTGGACACCGGTGATTCCTTTCTGCAAGGAAAGCTCACACACTTTCCTTTTTCCAGTGCGGACGCAGCCCAAAGGCCCGCGTCACCGGCACGATAAACAGGAGCCCACTGTTGGGAGCATCCAGGTCGCCCCCCACCGCCTGTTCCGTTGCCTCGATCAGCCTGTCCAGGTCGAAATCGTCATCCACGACGGTGAACGCCGTCCGGTGGTGGTACTCCTCGCCCTCCAGCAGGTGCCGTAGCGATGGGAAGAGTGGCACGTCGTCCCTTCGGGCGAGCATCTCCTGGATCTTGTGCAACCCGACGCTCTCCAGGATGGTTACACCGGTTACGCCACATCTATCCCAGGCATCCAGGACGTCCTGGCACCTTTCAATGCTCGGCATCACGAAGACGATCACGCTCGGCATGACTTGCCCCCTCGCCTCTGAACGCCAACCGAAGCAGCAGCGGTGTTACCAGGGTCGTGACCAGCACGATAAAGGCCACCACGGAGAACAGTCTCGCCTCGATCAGGCCGGCCCCCACCCCGACTGAAGCGACGATCAGGCCGACCTCGCCCCGGCTGATCATCCCGATACCCACGCGCAGCGACTCTCTGTTGCTAAACCCGCCCAGCCGTGCCCCCAGCCCGCAGCCGAGCACCTTGGAGAGGATGGCGACCAGCGCCAAGACCACGGCCAGGAGCACCTCGCGGCCGGCCAGCAGGCGCACGTTCGTTTGCAGGCCGATGCTGACGAAAAAGATCGGCACGAGCAGGGCATAAGTAATCGTGTGCAAAGCGCGGGCAATCTCCTCACGCAGGGGACTGCGCCCAAAGCCCAGGCCGGCGACAAAGGCCCCGGTGATGGCGGCCAGCCCCCCGACGACCTCCGCCGACCAGGCAAACAGGAACACCGTCACCAGCACCAGCGCCGCCAGCCCCTGGCTCACCGGCTGGCGGACCGACCAGCGGGCCAGTCGCGGCAGCACCAGGTACCCGATAGCGCCGGCCGCGGCCAGGTACACCACCATCCGCAGCACAATCAGCAGGATGGCCCCCACGCCGCCGCTGCCGCTGGCGATGGCCACCAGCACGGACAGCAGTAGGATTACCAGCACGTCATCCACGACGGCCGCCCCGAGCAGGGCCAGTCCCTCGCGGCTGCGCAGCTTGCCCAGCTCCAGGAGGGTCTGCGCGCTGATGCTGACGCTGGTCGCCGTCAGGACGACGCCAATGTAGAGGGGGGTTGCTCCCGTGTAGCCGAACGGCAGCGCGGCGAGCGCGCCCAGGGCCAGGGGGACAATGACCCCGCTGACCCCGGCGAACGTGGCGACGCGGCCGGTGCGCAGCAGCTCGGGCAGCTCGATCTCCAGGCCGGCCAGGAACATCAGGCAGACGACGCCCAGTTCGGCCAGGTGGGAAACCGTCTCGCCGAGCAGGTGTGGATCGTGCGGGTTGGCCAGGATGGACCACCCCAGCATGTTCAGCACGCTAGGGCCGAGCAGCAGGCCGACCAGGAGTTCGCCCACCACGGCCGGCTGGCGCAGCCGGCTGGCCAACCATGCACCGGCCTTGGCACCCGCGATGATGATGAACAACGCAAACATCAACTCCAGAAAAGGGGACACCTCGTCCCTCCACCACATACCCCACCGTCAGGAAAGGGCATTCTCCATACGGCGCGTAGCCATGATGATCTCCAGCGTGCATCGCCCGAGCAAGAAGACAGAGTCGTTCAAGTGCCCCCAGTCTGCCCTCATTCAGGATGTCGCCAGGAGCCTGACCGAGGCACCACGCGATCCACACCGCCTGCACCCTGTCCAGGGTGCGGGGAAAAGCTCAGTGCCGGCGTTTGCTCAACCGCGGATGGCGCTGCGTGGCGAGATGAACCAGGTAGCTGGCCATCATCCCATAGGAATAGCCGGCCACGCGGGCCGCTTGCGCCAGGCTGGTTTCCGGGCTGAGGTCCGGGTTGGGGTTGACGTCCAGTACGTAGAAGGTACCGTCTCGCAACCGGAGGTCCAGCCGGGCGTAGTCACGACAGCCAAACACCCGGTACACCTCCAAGGCGGTCTCCTCCAGGCGGCTGTATTCCTCCGCATCCAGCAGGGCCGGCACGCGCACAGCGATTTTCTCATAGTGCGGCGACCCCGGCCGGAACTTGGAATCGAATGTGCAGAGCCACTCGCATCTGTCCTCGAACGCGGTGAAATCCATCTCTGCCGGCGGCAGCATCCGAACAATCCCATTGCCCCACACTGAGACATGAAACTCGCGACCGTCGACAAAGTCCTGGACCAGCGCAGGTTGATGGAACTCCTCCAGCACGTAAGCGATTCGCCGGCCCAGTTCAGAAGGTGTCAGCACAACCGCGCCGGTTGTCACACCCAAGCTGCAGTGTTCGTAGGCCGGCTTGACGATTGCCGGGAAGCAATCCCAGCCCTCGGGTTGGGCAGAGCCGCAGACGCGCCAATGCGGGGTGGGTAATTCGTGCCGATCCAACAGCCGGCTCACATTGGCCTTGTCCCAGCTAAGTGCCAGAACGGCCGCCGGCGAGCCTGTGTAGGCAAAACCCAGCGTTTCGAGCTCCTGAGCGACCAAGGCTTCACTACGAGGCATACCGGGCAGTTCTTCACAGCCGTTGAAGACGACAAACTCGTCGGGATGGTAGTCGCGCAGGCACCTGTCCAAATCGGCGTCCTGGACGGCTACTGGTGTGACAGAATGCCCTGCTTCGCCAAGAGCCGCTTCGAGTGCAGCGACCTCGTCCAGCGCTGTGGCGAGGTCGTCGGCCGGCCAACCTGGGTCCAGGTTGTGCAGGAGCAGTATGGGCAGGCTGGTGCGACAGTTGGAGTGCATGAGGGACACCTTTCGACCGCAACGCGGCCTGGCAGCGCCTGGCTTACGCCGAACGGCCGCCTCTGCGCGCAGCCGCTCTCACTGCAGGCCACCCTGTTTGACTTCCAAGAGCGGCAGTCCCAGGTCGCGGATGCGCTTGAGAATGCCGTGCAGCGCGGCCTGGTCGAGGAGGCCGGTCAGCGTGGTCACTGGCGTGCCATCGCTCCGGCTCCCAGCCTGGATTGTCACGTCGTCGAACCAGTCCGACCAGCTCGCGTCCAGCCGCCCCCTGACCTGGATCTGGTAGGTCGCCGGTTGGTCCAAACCAGGTTGCCCCATATACAACCTCGCTACAGGCGATGACCCTGTCGCCAAACCGATGCTGACGAGATTCCATTTCCACCCTTCAATATAACGGCCCGGGGCCGTCACCGCATCTGCCGAAGGGTATAACTGCAGGTATATTCGCGGCGAAAGGGTGTTGCCAGACGGGCCCCCGACTGCAGGAAACGATGCAGGCCGCAACACGTCGGCGGGTGCAGGCTGCGAGCCTGGCCCGCCGAGGGAGGACGACCTGGACCTACTATGTCTCAGGCAACTACGGTGCCTGGGGGAGCAGGATGCCCAGCACCCGCGCCCGGTACAGGGCCTGGGTCCTGCTGTGGGCATGCAGCTTGCCGTAAATGTGGCTGGTGTGCACCTTGACGGTGCCGGGCGTGATGCAGAGTTGAGTGGCGATCTCGCGGTTGGATAGGCCTGCGGCAATGAGCCGCAGCACCTCGATCTCCCGCCCGCTCAACGGTTCGACCAGCGCAGGCTGCTGGCCGGCGGCCGCCGCGTGCTCCACGGTTCCCGTTCCCCGATCCAGCATAGCCGCCAGGAGCCGGCCGGCGTACTCCCGGGCAATGCCCCGCTCGGCCGCCTGGTAGAGCAGGGGTGCCAGCGGCGCACCCTCGTCGAGAAAGATGCGCAAATAGCCCTCCGGCTCGGCCAGGGCCAGGGCCCGGTCCAGCGCAGCGAGAGCCGGGGCAGATTCTCCCTGGGCCTGCAGCGCCAGAGCCTGCAGGATGGCGAGCTCGATCGCCCGCTCGTTCCAGCCCCCGGCAGCCGCCAAGGGCAGCTGGCGGGCAAGGAATCGGAGCAGGGGACCCAGGTCGGGTCCGTCTTCCTGGTGGGCCTGCGCCCGGCGCTGAACGATCAGCAGGCGGGCCAGCGTAAGCCGCTCGGCGTACCGCCAGTCCTCCTCCAGATAGATCAAAGGGGCTTTCTCGCCGTCGTCCAGCGCGATCTGACACTCCTGCGCCCAGCGCCAAGCGGCCGCCATCTCCGCGGGATTGTTCTCGGCCTGGGTGAGCCTGATCCGGATCTGCAGCGCAGCGGCATAGGAATCAGACCCCCGCCACAGCGGCCTGGCTCGCTCCAGCGTATCGAGCGCCCCTGCGATGTCCGCCTGGGCATACTTCAAGCGCGCCAGGGTGGCATACCCCCGCACCTGAACGCGGCGTTCCCCGGTAAGTGCGAGCAGTTCGATCCCCTTGTGCAGGGCGCTGCTGGCCCCTTCGATGTCATTCCATTCGAGCAGGACCGCGCCCAGGGCGTTATGGATCGCCCCGGCAGCAGGGATCGGCCGGCCCTTTTGCTCGGCCGGTTCGATGATCGACTGCAAGGACTGGCCGCAGATGCGGGCTGCCTCGCGCAGTCGCCCCTGTTTGCTGAGGATGTAGGCCTGCCGATGGACAGCAATGAGGACGGTGTAGTAATCTCCGTTGGCCTCGCCGATGCGCTGCGCTTCGGCAAAGGCCCGGATCGCCGCATCCGCATCGCCGAGGCGCAGATAGGCCGAGGCCAGGTTCATGGTCAGAAAACCGCGCAGGCGCAGATCGTCCTCCGCCAGGCCGTCCAGTGCCTGCAGTGACAAGTCGAGGGCGGTCTGGGGAACGTCATGGTGGACCCGGGCTATGAAGGCACGGATCGCGGAAACGTGGCTGGCGACCATGTCGTACGCCGGATCTCCGGGAGGGCATGCCTGCAACGCCTGTTCAGCTTCCTGCAGCCTCTGCTCCACGGGTTCAGGAGAAACGAGGTGGGCCAACAGCAGGCACCAGGCATGGATGATGCAGAGCCGGGGACGGGAACGAAGCATGTCCCCAGGCAGCGCCTTCAGCCAGGCAAGAGGGGGGGTAATCTCGCTGCGGAAGAGCATGGGCAGGGCGTGCTGCTCGATGAGAGTAGCGGCGCGTTCAAAGTCGGCGGCCGCCAGGGCGTGCTGAATCGCCTCGGACGGAAACCCGTTCTCATCGTGCCAGGTGCTGGCCCGCCTGTGCAAGGGCGCAGCCACCGGATCTCCCTCCGTTTGGCCCAGGCGGTGCCGGAGCAGCCCGGCAAAGAGGTAGTGGTAGCGATACCACTCCCGGCGATTGTCCAGCGGTACGACGAACAGGTTGGCCTGGTCCAAGCTGGCGAGGATCGCCCGGCTGTCATTCCGCCCCGTGACGCCATTGCACAAGGGGGCAGTCAACCGCTCCAGGATGGATGTCTGCAGCAAGAAAGCCTGGATGTGGGGAGGCTGCTGCTGCAGCACCTCCTCGACCAGGTAGTCCATCACGTAGCGATCGTCGCCAGCGAAGGTGGCGATGAAGGCGCGTTTGTCTGGCCGGTTGCGCAACGAAAGCGCGGCGAGTTGCAGGCCGACGGCCCAGCCCTCGGTACGCTGTTCCAGCGCGGCGATGTCCTCTCCCGAGAGGTCCAGCCCCATGTCCACGCGAAGGAACTCGGTCGCTTCCTCGACCGTGAAGCGCAGATCCGCCGCGCGGATCTCCAGCAGTTCGGAGCGGGCGCGCCGGCGGGCCAGCGCCAGCGGCGGGTCTTCCCGCGTGGCGATGACCAGGTGGGCTTGGGACGGCAGGCAGCCCAGCAGGTCATTGATGACCCTGTGCACCTCTCCGGCCTCGATGAAATGGTAATCGTCCAGGATGAGGACGAGGGGCCTGGGAGAGGACGCCAGATCATTCGCCAACGCGATCACAAGGGGCGGGTCTGTGGATGCCGGGGGCGACTGCTGGGTCTGGCTAAGAGGGACGCCGGCCCCCTGTAGCGCAGCGACCACGTACCGCCAGAAGTGGGGCAGGTCGTTGTCCGCTTCGTCCACCTCGAGCCAGGCCACGGAAGGGCAGGTGGGTGGAGCCAGATCCGGTACAATGGGGCCCTCCCCTTCCGCCCCCGCCGCTATGTGCGCAACCCACTCGCACAGCAGCGTGGTCTTGCCGAAACCCGCCGGGGCGGAGACAAGGGTCAACTTGTGGTGGAGGCTGCTGTTCAACTGCTCAATCAGGCGTCGGCGCACCACCCGCCCGGGCCGAACAGGGGGGATCCTCAGTTTCGTTGCCAGAAGTGGCGGTGACCGTCCGTTGCTCTCCATCTCCTCAGCGAGCCCCACTGACAAAGACCTGGAGCAATTGTAGCATGTTGCTGGGGTCTGTGCAAACTGGGGCAGGACCATCCCCTGATTGCCAGGATCG
>Ga0315296_10004703_pt1 | contig 11124 bp, 11 predicted proteins | sample YL17G14_18_MG_FD_203921 | JGI IMG/M metagenome (GOLD analysis project Ga0315296, IMG submission 203921) | Sediment microbial communities from Yellowstone Lake, YNP, Wyoming, USA - YL17G14_18 | ecosystem: Environmental > Aquatic > Freshwater > Lake > Sediment | place: USA: Wyoming | collected...
GCCCGCGGCTGCCCGGACGGGGCTCGACTCGATTTACGTCCGCGACGCCGCCTGCATGACCAAGCGCGGTGTCGTCCTCTGCCGGATGGGAAAGCCCCTGCGGAACGAAGAGCCGCGGGCCCTCGGCGACTTCTGCGAAAAGGCCGGCTGGCCCGTTCTGGGGGGGATCCGCGAGCCGGGCAGCCTCGAGGGCGGCGATGTCGTCTGGCTCGACGGCGAAACCGCCGCCATCGGCCACGGCTACCGGACCAACGCCGAGGGCATCCGTCAATTCCGGAAGCTCGTCGCCGGGGACGCATGCGAGGTCATCGAAGTGCCCCTCCCCCATTGGGACGGGCCGGGTGACGTCCTCCACTTGATGTCCATGCTGAGTCCGGTGGACGAACGAAAGCTCCTCGTCTACTCCCGCCTCCTCCCGGTGCCCTTCCGCAAGCGCCTGCTCGAGATGGGCTTCACGCTCCTTGAGGTCCCGGACGAAGAGTACGCGACCATGGCCACGAACGTCCTGGCTCTTGCTCCGGGCCGCTGCTTCGCCCTGGCCGGAAATCCGCGGACCGCCGAGGTCCTGAAAAAGGCCGGCATCGAGGTCCTGACCTACGAAGGGGGAGAGATCTCGCGGAAGGGCGCCGGCGGCCCGACCTGCCTGACCCGCCCCGTCATTCGTTCTGCCTGAGGGGACGACAGGGAATTGACTTAGAGGGCGGGGAATTCTATACTTAAGGGCTGAAATCCTCCCAAAGGACGTGACAATGGACCTCTTCGAGAAATGCATAGGCTTTTATTCGGACCCCAAGGTTGCCCAGAAATACGGCTATCCGCTCAACCCCCGGACGGCCCAGGCCATGGGCATCTTCCCCTACTTCATCCCTATCGAGCACGCCGAGGGGACCGAAGTCTACATCCACGGCAAGAAGTACATCATGATCGGCTCCAACAACTACGTCGGGCTGACCAACCACCCGAAAGTCAAGGAAGCCGCCATCGAGGCCGTCAGGAAATACGGCACGAGCTGCACCGGCTCCCGCTTCCTCAACGGGACGCTCGACCTCCATCTCGAGCTCGAGGAGCGCCTGGCCAAGTTCGTCGGGATGGAAGCCGCCCTTGTCTTCAGCACGGGCTTCCAGGTCAACCTGGGCAGCATCCCGGCCGTCATGGACCGCGACGACATCATCATCACCGATAAAGAGGTCCACGCCAGCATCATCGACGGCGTCCGCATGGCCAAGGTCCTGAAGAACGTCCAGGCGCGCCATTATAAGCACAACGACCCGGCCGACCTCGAAGCGGTCATGAAATCCCTGCCGCCCGACCCGGCCAAGCTCGTCATCGTCGACGGCGTCTTCAGCATGGGCGGCGATATCGCCCGGCTTCCCGAGATCATCCCCATCTGCAAAAAGTACGGCGCCCGGCTCATGGTCGACGACGCCCACTCGCTGGGCGTCCTCGGCGGCGGCCGTGGCACGGGTCATCATTTCGGCTGCCAGAAGGATATTGACCTGGTCATGGGCACGTTCAGCAAGTCCTTCGCCTCGGTCGGCGGATTCATCTCCGGTCCCAAGGAGGCCGTCCACTGGATCCAGATGTTCGCCCGGCCGTTCATCTTCAGCGCCAGCCTGCCCCCGTCCAACGTAGCCACGGTCCTGGCCTGTCTGGACGTCATGGAACAGGAGCCGGAGCGCATCGAGCGGGTCAACAAGATCGGCGAACGGGTGCGGACCGAGCTGCGGGCCATGGGCTACAACATCGGCGAGACCGAGACGCCAATCATTCCCATCATCGTCGGCGACATGATGAAGACGATGGAGGCCTGGAAGGTCTTCTACGAGGCCGGGATCTACACCAACGTGGCCCTGCCCCCGGCCGTCCCGCCCGAGCTGGCCCTTCTCCGCACGAGCTACATGGCCACTCACACGGACGAGCAGATCGACCGGGTCCTCGAGGTCTTCCGCAAAGTGAAGGACCTGGTCCACATCGGCGGCTGAGCCGGTAAGCCCCAGCCTTCGTCCGCCTCCCTGGAATCAGCGGGGAGGCTGTGCTATCTTCGTCGTTATCAAGCCGCCTTAACATTTTCGCCCCGGCCTGGGTATAACCATGCGGATGAACGAGACGGAAAAGGAGCTCATCGAGATGGTCCTTTCCGGCCGCGCCGAGGCCTTCGAACCGCTGGTCACCCCTTACCGGGGGCCGCTCCTCGCCCTGGCCTACAGGCTGACCTGCAATAGGGAAGAAGCCCTCGAAGTCGTCCAGGAGGCGCTCCTCCGCGCTTTCCGCTCCCTCGGCCGCTTCGACGTCTCGCGGAGCTTCCGGAACTGGCTCTTCCAGATCGCGGCCAACGAGGCCCGCGACCGGCTGAGGAGAAGAAGTCGGGAGAGGGCGGCTTTTGACGAGGCCGTTCAAGGGACGCCGGCGGCTGAAAACCCGGAGACCGGCCATGACCGGCAGGAGATCCGGTCGGACCTCATGCGCTGTCTCAACGTGCTCAGCCCGCGCGAGCGGGACGTCTTCGTCCTGCGGGACCTCGAGGAACTCGACATCCGGGAAACGGCGCTGGCCCTGGGCTGTTCGAGCCTTTCCGTCAGGGTCAGCCTGTCCGCGGCCCGCAGGAAAATACGCCAAGCCATCCGGGAAAACTTTCCTCATCTGGAGGAGGGACGATGACCTGCCGCAAAGCAAAAAAACTCATTCCTCTTTATGCCGGGGATGACCTGCGGCCGCGGCTCGAGCGGGCGGTCCGGGCCCACATCGACGCGTGTCCGGCCTGCGGGAAAGAAATCGGAGAATACCGGCTGGCCCTGGCTCGGATCAAGGCCGCGGCGAAAGAGGAGAGCGTCCCAGATTGGAGCGACGGCGAATGGAAAGCCTTGATGGCCCGCGTCCGGCCGGCGGCGAGCGAGACGAAGCGGCCCGTCGTCCTCGCCCGGCCGCGCTGGGCGGCCGCCTCGGTCCTGGGCGCGTTCCTAGGCCTAGCGGTCCTGACCATGCTCATCAAGGACGGGAACTGGGAACCGCGGGAAGTTTCTCCGGTGACAGGACCGGAGGTCGTTTCGCTCACCATGGTTTCGCAGGAGACCGGACTCCAGGTCGTCTGGTTCCTCGACAAGAATTTCGAATGGAAAGGAGACAATAATTGAAAAAGGGAATTCTCGTGTTTCTGGCTTTGGTTTTTTCCCTGGCCATCGTCCTTCCAGCTTTCGCCGAGGACCCGGCCGAGGAAGCCGGGCAAGCGACGAGTCCGCAGCTCAAGAACGAGCTCGTCCAGCTCAAATATGCCAAGGCTCAGTATATCCTCGTCCTGCTCAGGCCCTACCTCAGCCGGCAGGGCAACGTATCGATAATGCCCGACGGGAACATAATCGTTATCAGTGACTTCCCGGAGAACGTGGCCAAGGTCCTCGCCGTCGTCAAGGAACTCGACGTCAAGCCGGCCGACCTCCTGTTCACGGTCCAGCTCGTCCTGGGCTCGGAGGAAGCCGAAAAGGGCGCCGAAGACATGCCGAACGACCCCATCATCAAGGAGCTCCGGAATCTCCTCAAATACAAGCACTACTCTCTCCTCGACACGTCGCTGATCCGGGCCATGGACGCCCAGGACTCCGAAGTCCGTCTCGGCGAGAGGGCCGATTTCCAACTCTGGCTCAAGCCGAAGGTCATCAAGGACGAAAAGGCCTCCCTCATCCAGACCGAGGTCCGGCTGAGGCGGGTCGTCATCGCCGGGATGCCCCCGGGCGCGACGTCGGCCAAGGTCGAATACATCACGACCGACCTCATCGGGACGACCCTCAATATCAAGTCGGGAGACAAGACCGTGGTCGGGGTGTCCAAGCTCGACGGCAGCGGGAAGGGATTGATCCTGATCATCTCCGGCAAGATCGTCGACTAAGCTGTTAAAAAGAGGGACAGTTCCTCAGGGGGGACTGTCCCTCTTTTTTTTACACCGCGGCCTCTTCTTGCGGCGGCCAGCCCTTTTCAATAAAATTGAACCGGAACCGAATATCGAACGGCCTCAAGGAGGTCCCCGTGAGAAGATCCGCGCTTCCCATCGTCCTTGTTTTCGCCATCGTCTTTTTCCTGGGCCTGACCGCGGCCCAGGCGCCCAAGGCCGGAGACGCCGCCCTCGGCACGCGCAAGTACGCCGATTACCAGACGCCCCAGTTCTGCGGCACGTCCTGCCACACGGATATCTACCGGCAATGGCAGCAGGCCATGATGTCCCAGGCCTACACGCACCACTGGGACGAGATCGAGTACTTCAAGCTGGCCGTCCCCCATGCCGAAAAAGACAGCATGGTCGCCGGGGTCAAGGCCGGCTGCAACGGCTGCCACTCTCCGATCGCCTTCCTGGCCGGGGACGTCCCGCCGCCCCTCCCGTCTAAGGGCAGCCGGGCCAATGAGTCCGTCTCCTGCGAGGTCTGCCACACCGTAACGGGTTTCGCCGGCGACACGCCCCATAACTTCAACTGGATCTCGGAGCCCGGGAAGACGAAGTACGGCCCGCGCGAAGGCCGCAACTCGCCCGAACACAACATGGCCAAGTCGGAGTTCCTGGGGACGGCCGACTTCTGCGGCACCTGCCACAACGAAATGAGCCCCTACGGCGTCTGGGTCAAATCGACCCATCTCGAATGGAAGGACGGTCCCTACGCCAAGCAGGGGGTCAAGTGCCACGACTGCCACATGACCTACGCCCCGGCCAAGACCGCGGCAATGGGCAATTCGTACCCCGACGCTCGCCAGCATCTCTTCCATGGCGCCCACGACGCGGGAAAGGTCCGCGGCACGGTCGAGCTCCGCATCCACCCCGACATCCGCGAGGCCGTGCCCGGCGACCCGGTCAAGTTCACCGTCGCCCTCTTCAACCAGAAGACGGGCCACAAATTCCCCTCCGGCTCCGTCGAGGACCGCATCGTCTGGATGCACGTCGAGGCCGTCGATTCCAAAGGCAAGGTCTACCACCTGCCCGTGGACAAGAAGGGCTTCGCCGGCGAGGAGTACACGATCGGGGCCGACGTGCTGGCCTACCAGGACATGGGCATCGCCTTGAACGATCCCGCTTTCAAAGGAGTCCAGCGCGACGGCGTTCCCGTCGGCGACCGCATCTTCCGCATGGCCTACTTCGACCCGCAGGGCCGGATGACTATCCAGCAGTGGAACACGAAGTCCCTGGGCACGGACTACAGGCTCGGGCCCCGGGAAACCAAGCTCGAGACGTGCACCTTCCGCCTGCCCGACACCGTGCCGCCCGGCGACCTGACCGTCACCGCGGTCCTCAACTACCAGAAGCTGGTCAAGCCGGTCGCCGATTTCCTGGGCGTCCCGGCCGACGAGGCCGAGATCATCGAAGTCAACCGCCATTCGACGACGGTCAAGATCGTCGACTGACGGGGCACGAGAAAGGAGAGCCGACCATGAAGAACATCCTCCGGACCGGATTTACCGCCGTCCTGCTCGCAGCGGTGTCCCTGGGCAGTCTCCAGGCCATGCCCGCATTCGCCCGCAAGTACAGCATGAGCTGTAAGACCTGCCACGCGCCCTTCCCCAAGCTCAAGCCCTACGGCGAGGAGTTCGCCGCGAACGGCTTCGTCATCAAGGACAAGGACACGCCGCGTTACTTCGTCGACACGGGCGACTCGATGCTCTCCCTTCTCCGGGAACTGCCGATCGCCCTCCGCCTCGAAGGCTTCCTGGCCTATAACAACGCCAACACCCGTCAGGTCGACTTCACCTCCCCTTACATCCTGAAGTTCCTCTCGGGAGGGCCGATCGCCAAGAACATCGCCTACTATTTCTACTTCTTCTTCAGCGAGCGGGGCGAGATCGCCGGGCTCGAGGACGCCTTCGTCATGTTCAACGACCTCTTTGGCTCCGACCTCGACCTCTACGTCGGCCAGTTCCAGGTCTCCGACCCGCTTTTCAAGCGGGAGGTCCGTCTGCCCTTCGAGGACTACCAGATCTACAGGACGACGCCGGGCGATTCCCGGATCAACCTGACCTACGACCGCGGCCTCATGCTCACCTATGGCTTCCCCACGGGCACGGACATCACCTTCGAGGTCCTCAACGGCACGGGCATCCACGAAGCCAACGTTTTCCGGAATTTCGACGACGACGGGTATAAGAACGTCATGCTCCGCGTTTCTCAGGAGGTGGCCCCGGCCTTCAGGCTGGGCGCCTTCGGCTACTCGGGCAAGGAGAGGCCCGACGAGGTCGTCAACTCGGTCTGGATGGCCGGCGGGGACGCGACCCTCTCGGTCAAGCCCTTCGAGCTCAATGTCCAGTATGTCGAGCGCCGCGACAGCAATCCGTATTACGCCGTCATCCTACCCATCGAAGATGTCATGACACGCGGCGCGTTCGCCGAGCTCATCTACCGGCCCAAGGGGGACGACAGCCGTTGGTACGCGGCCGGGCTCTTCAACTGGGTGGATTCCGACCAAGAGGACCTCAGGTACACGGCCGCCACCGCCCACATCGGGTATCTCGTGCGGCGGAATATCCGGCTGACCGCCGAGACGACCTACGCCTTTCGCGGGCCGTACGAGAAGCACCTGAGAGTGGGGACGGGTCTCGTCTTCGGATTCTGAGGAAGATCTGCGGCTCAGCCGGCGGACCCTTTTTCGAGGCCCTCGAGCCGGGCGGAGATATTCCGGTAGCCCGAGTTCCAGTCTCGGATCTTCCGGAACAGGGCGATGGCTTTGTCCCGGTTCTCGGATTCTTCCAGGACCTCCGCAAGCTCGTAGATGAGGGCGTAGTACTGGTCGGTCCCTTCCCTGGCCATGGCGATGGCCTTCTTCAGCCATTTCTCCGCTTCCTCGAAGTTTCTCTTCTGCCGGAAGGAATGGCTGATCAGGCTGTAGCTGTCGAGGGCGAGCTTGGGGTCCTTGGCCGCCTGGGTGAGCTCCTCGACGGCTTCCCCGGTCAATCCCTGTTCCATGAAAGCCAGGCCGAGCTGGTAGTGGGTCTCGGCGTCCTCCGGGCCGACCTTGGTCCGGAGGTCCTTCCGGAATTCGGCGACGATGCCGCTGAGCTCCCGCTCGAGCCGGAACGTGTCTCCCCGGACTTGCTGGGCGTGGGCGGCGGCCAGCATCCGAAGCTCCTCGGCCGCCACGGCTTTGAGGTCATAGTATCTCCGCTCGCCGGGCTCGGAGCTGACGAAGGGGATGATGTCCGTTTCGGCGAAGATGTCGGCCGTGCTGACTTTCTCGCCCTCGAGGACGTCCTTCCGGAAGAGGCCCGCGGTCTTCTTCCGCTCCTCGGCCTTTTTCTCGGCGGTCTTTTCCTTGAACTTGGCTTCGAGGGCCGACGTTTTCTCGACGCGCTTGCGGATCTCCTCCTCGTCCATGTGGGTCCGGACCTCGTCGAGGACGGCGATCTTCCTCATGACCTGGGGTTCTTCGGGATAGCGGAAGCGGAGGTTCTCGAGAAGACGCCGGGCGATCCGGACGAGGCCCTGCTGCATGTACAGGTCCGCCTGGGCCATGGTCTCTTGGATGGCTTCGCGGTCCTTGTCCGAGAGCCCCGGCGTTTCCTCCGGGACTTGTTCGTCGGGCAGGCCGAGCTCGTGCCGCAGGGCCCGGGCCTCCCGGGCCAGGTCGGCGTCGTCGGGCCTGAGCTCGAGGAGCTCGGAATAAACGCCGGTCATCTTGTCCTTCGCCCCCTGCTTCCGGAGCTCGTCCAGAATGGCCCGGTTGACGACCTCGAGCTTCTTGACTTCCTTGTTCGAGCGGTAGATCAGGGCCAGCCGTTCGAGGGCGGGCAAGTGGGGCTTCTGGCTCTCCAGGATGAGCCCCAGTAGGCCTATGGCCTTCTCGTCGCGGTGCTTCTTGACGAGGTTGTTGATAAGAGGCTCGAACAGTTCGTAGGCTTGGTCGAGCTTGTCCTTGAGGATCTGGAGCCGGCCGAGCTTGATCCGGGCGTTGACGTTGAGGGGGTGGCCGGTCACGATCCGGGTGAAGATCTCCTCCGCCTTCTGGACGTCCCCGCTTTCGAAATAGATGTTGCCGAGGATGTTGAGGAGCTGGACGTTGTCGGGGGTCGCCGCCAGCTCTTTCTCGAGGACCTCGACGGCCTTTTCGGTCCGGTTCGCCCGCTTGTGGACCTCGACCAGGTTGACCAGGCTCTTGACGTCGGCGGGCCGGAAGGCCAGGGCTTCGTGGAGGATCTCCACGGCGGCGTCGAACTGGCCGCGCTCGGCGCGGACGTCGGCGATGGCGTTGAGCTGCTCGAGCGCGGCGTCGGGATAGCCGTTCTCCCGGTAGAGGACGGCGAGCGCCTTGCGGGTGTCGACGTCCCCCGGGTCGAGCTTGATGATCCTCTCGTAGATGGCGATGGCGTCCGGGATCTTCCGGCCTTCGACCAGGCGGCCGGCCACGGCCAGGTAGACGTTCTTGGCGTCCGCGAGGAATCCCTGCTGGCCGTAGAGGTCGCCGAGCTTGAGCGCGTAGTCGGCGTGGTCGGGGTTGAGCTTGTGGATCTTTTTATGAATGGCCAGGGCCTGGGAGAAGAGCCCCCGCCGTTCGTACTCCTCGGCGACATTGAGGAAGGACCGGACGGCCCGGTCCGTGTGGCCGAGGCGAATGTAGAGGTCGCCGATGATGTTGAGCGTCCCGACGTCCTGGGGGTCGGTCAGGGCGAGCTTCTCGTACTCGGCGATGGCCTCCTTGACGCGGCCGGACCGGACATGCTTCTCGGCCTGCTCGATGATCTTGACACGGTCGCTGCGCGCGCTCATGGCCTGGCGTCCTCATCCGAGCTTGAAGGAGGTCCGGTGGAGGCCGGTCGGCCCCTTGTCCTTCAGCATGCGGATATGCTCCTCGGTCCCATAGCCCTTGTTCCTGTCCAGACCGTAGCCTTCGTAGAGGGCGTCGAAAACTCCCATGAGGCCGTCGCGGAAGACCTTGGCCACGATGGAGGCCGCGGCGATCGAACGGCTCTTCCGGTCGCCCTGCGGGATGCCCATCTGGCGGTACTTTACATCTTTTATCTCGAACCCGTCAACCAGGAGCATGTCGGGGACCGCGGGCAGGCTCTCGACCGCCCGCCGCATGGCCAGGTGCGAGGCCCGGTAGATGTTCAGGGCGTCGATCTCCGCGGCCGAGGCCAGGCCGACCCCGACGCCCCACGCCTCCCGCAGGAGGGACGCCGCAAGCGCCGCGCGTTTGGCCGGGGACAGGCGTTTCGAGTCGTCGATGTCGCGGGCCCAGATCGGCGGACGCCGGAGCAACCACTCCGAGGGAAGGATGACGGCGGCGGCCACGACAGGGCCGAACAGGGAGCCGCGGCCGACTTCGTCGACCCCGGCGACGAGCCGGGCGCCCCCCCGGAAAAGGTCCTTCTCGAGCCTGAGGGTGGCCACGGCCCCGGAGGTTAGCGCTGGTCCTCTTTGAGCCGGGCGGCCTTGCCCTTGAGGTCGCGGAGGTAGTAGAGCTTGGCCCTCCGGACGTTGGCCTTGCGGACGACCTCGATCGCCTTGATCATCTTGGAGTGCATCGGAAAGACGCGCTCGACGCCGATCCCGAAGGAGACCTTGCGGACCGTGAAGGAGGCCTTCATGCCCCCGCCGCGCTTGGCGATGACGTCGCCGCGGAAGATCTGGATGCGTTCCTTGTCGCCTTCCCGGATGATGACGTGGACCTTGACCGTATCGCCGACATTGAAGGGTGCGAGGTCCTTCCTGAGCTGTTTATCCTCAACCATGTTGACCAGGTTCACTCGTCCTTCCTTTCGTTCGAAGTTTCCTCCAGAAGACGCCGGTCCTCGGGAGCTAACGTTTTATGCGCGACGAGGTCCGGCCTCCGCCGGACCGTCTTTTCGAGGGCCTTTTTCCTTCGCCAGCGCTCGATCTTCTTGTGGTCGCCCGAGAACAGGACCTGGGGGACTTTGAAGCCCCGGAATTCCCGCGGCCGCGTGTACTGGGGGAAGTCCAGGATCCCGCCGGCGAAGGACTCGTTCCTGACCGAATCCTCCTTGCCCACGACGCCCGGGACGAACCGGGCGGCGGCGTCCACGACCACGGCCGCGGCCAATTCTCCGCCCGACAGGACATAATCGCCGATCGAGATCTCCCCGTCGATCAGGTGGTCGACGACCCGCTCGTCGACGCCTTCGTAGCGGCCGCAGATGAGGACGACCTGGCTCAAGGAGGCCAGCTCCCGGGCCAGGGCCGCGTCCAGAAGCCGGCCCTGGGGTGAGAGCAGGTAGACGCGGCTCGCGCCCTCCTTGCGGACGGCCTCGACGGCGCGGAAGATCGGCTCGGGCTTCAAAACCATTCCTTCCAGGCCCCCGAAGGGCCGGTCGTCGACCTGCCGGTGCCGGTCCTCGGTGAATTCCCGCAGGTCGTGCACGGCGATCCGCACGATGTCCCTCTCCAGGGCCTTCTTGACGACCCCCCCCGAAAAGACGCTGGCGAACATCTCAGGGAAGATCGTAATTATATCAAATCTCATTCAACTCCAAAAGGCCGTCCGGGGGGTCGATGACGATCTCTCGGGCCTCCCGGTCCACCCTCACACAGATGGCCTCCGTAAAGGGGACGTAAACCTCCCGGTCCCCCCGCTTCACGACGAGGAGGACCGGACCGCCGGCCGGGAGAACGCCCGCGACGTCGCCGACCTCGACGCCTTCGCGAGTCACCACCCGGCTGCCGACGACCTCGAACTCATAGAACCGGCCCCGGTCGAGGGGTCGGAAGTCGGCCGCGGCGGCGTATAACTCGAGTCCGGCCAAGGCGTCCGCCTGGGCCAGAGTATCGATTCCCTTGAGTTTCAGGAAGTGCGCGTTACGGTCGAGCTTCAGGGATTCGACCGTGTAAGCCTCGAACCCCTCGGCACGCCTGAGATATATCGTGGCGCAGTTGAATCCGGGAAGCCCCTTCTCCTGGAGCCTGAGCTTGACGGTCCCGTCGCGCCCCTGGCTCCTGAGGACCTTCCCCAAGAGGACGAACTCAGCCTTTTTCAATGATCTCGAGGTTGAATCTCCTTTTGAGCTTCATCCCCGCGGCGCCGAGGATGATACGGATCGCGCGCGCTGTCCGTCCCTGTTTCCCGATCACCTTACCGAGGTCCTCCGGGGCCACTTTGAGCTCCAGGATGGTGGTCTGCTCTCCTTCGAGCAGGGAAACCTGCACTC
>Ga0315296_10004704_pt1 | contig 11123 bp, 5 predicted proteins | sample YL17G14_18_MG_FD_203921 | JGI IMG/M metagenome (GOLD analysis project Ga0315296, IMG submission 203921) | Sediment microbial communities from Yellowstone Lake, YNP, Wyoming, USA - YL17G14_18 | ecosystem: Environmental > Aquatic > Freshwater > Lake > Sediment | place: USA: Wyoming | collected...
TCCTGAGTACATCTCAAGCCGATCAGGCGCTCGGCGTCGATATACGAACTGAGGGTCCGATTCAGAACTGGCAGAGGCAGTTTCATGAGACGATGAAGGGCAATGAGACAAGGCTGCTGACGTTCGATTTCGAGTTCCTTGGGCCGATCACAGACGCATCGTCCCTCCGCCTGCGTTTCTATAACCCCGCCTCCGCCGACACATTCGATATCAACAACTGGTTCGAAGAGCGCAAGTATATGAGCAAGGAGCTGCCGCTCCGCGAGGACGCTCGCGCGCCCGCCGGCCCGGTCTCGCAGGCGGACAAGGACGCTGTGATCAAGGCATTCGCGGAATTTCAAAACTCCATAAAAGGGCAAGACTATCAAGCGGCCTGGAATCTCAGCTCAGAGCACCTCCGCTCTACGTTCGGCAACGATATCGAGAGGTTCAAGGAGCAAATGGGCTCCGAGGAGCCAAAGAGGTTGTTTCTGAGCCTGCATCCGGAATCCGTGGCCAGGCTCGGGACGTGGCTGACCCTCGATGCCCAGGGCGAATACGAGCTGATGAAACTCCACTTCGTCCAGGAAACCGGCCAATGGAGAATCTACGAAGGCCAGATGGATACCAGCAACTGGGAGAATCGCATTCTGCCGAAGATGGAAAGACGCAGCACTGCACATTTCGACATCTACTACCCCAAGGATTCGACCGCCGCCAGGGACATCGACCGGATCGCAAGGCAGAAGGACGACGGATTTGAGCAAATCTGCCGGTTCATCGGCAGGGACTCCAACGTCCGGATACGCCTGGTGTTCTTCGAGGACAAGCAGACCAAGCACAGGGCCACCGGCCACCAGGGTGCAGGCTGGGCGTACGGCAACACGGTCGTGGAGGTCCACAACGCCGAGGAGAGACTGGACCTCTACCACGAGACCACGCACATCCTCATGGGTTCCTTGGGCAGCCCGCCGGCCCTGTTCAACGAGGGCTTTGCCGTCTACATCTCGGAGAAGCTCGGCGTTCGCGCGATGGAAGGTCTCGGCGGCGGACAGGCAACGATCTATCAGTGGGTAAAAGAGCTGAAAACCAAGGGCGACTGGATCGAGTTGCCGCAATTGCTGAGCTTCACCGAGATCGGCCCGGCCGAGAGCCGACCGACAGTCGCTTACCCCGAGGCCGCCTCCTTCGTCAAGTTCCTGATCGACGCCTATGGCAAGGACAAGTTCCTCCAGGCCTACCAGACGCTCCGGAATTCCGGCGACAAAGCCACCCAGGAGGAAAACGTCAGACAGCTCGAGCAAATCTGCGGCAAGCCCCTGCAAACGCTTCAGCAGCAATGGGAAGCTGCGTTCACCGGCTCCTGACCGGGAAGGTCACCTCCACACGAGCAAACAGATGTATGCCGATGCCCTTGGCCAGCGGCGGATCTGCCGCATGAGATGGGTAGACTGACAGGGGTCCGTCACAACGCCGTGAGCGGCCTCTTCTCATCCTTCCCATTTTTTCTGCATCAGCTTGTGCGGACGGACGTCTATTATACAGATTCAAGAAGCTCATCGACCAAAGCGGGTAGTCATTGCGTTTTGAAAGGCACGCGAGGGATAAGGCGATGATGATCCACAGAACGAGACTCAGTACACAGCATGGTTTAGCGGCAGTGGTCGCCGTGATGTCAGCCGCGACACTCGTCGTTACCACGACCATCACACTCACCGCCCGAGCCGAAGGCCAAAGCGCAAGTGTCAAGCCATCATCAACATCCGCCCGCCAGGCGAGTGTCGCCAGCACACCCGTGCGGAACGCTGCGAGCACCAAGCCCAGCCTCGGACGCGTCCTCCGATTCCCCGGCGACCGGCCGGTGGGAAAGATCTACGTCCAGGGTGAAGGTGGGACAAGGAAACTGACATACTGGTTCCATTGGACCGCAATCGAGGACCCGCCGTCGGAGTACTTCTGCGAGGCGCAGGGAGACATCCGCATCCCTGCCGGCAAGCACGCGCGCCTCACGGTCAACGCCGATTCGTGGGGCGACCTGTCATGGCTCACGAAACTCCAGCCGGACGATCTCTACAGCCTGGGATTCGTTGTCGTGAGCAACCGCGTCGGGGCAGGCGACGCACGCCTCAAGCCTGTGACACATCTGACCGGTTTGAAGGAGCTGTCTCTTGAAGGAACTGACATCACAGATTGGGGAATGGGCATGCTCGCCAGCTTCCCCTCGCTGGAGGAGTTGGATCTGAATGCCCGGGTCACCGACCGGGGCATGGTCCACGTCGCACAACTGAAGTCGCTCAAGCGGCTGTACTTCCCCATGCAGACCAAGGTCAGCAGCGCCGGTCTCCAGCATATCAGTAAGCTGACCGCCCTGGAAGAGCTGTATCTGGGCCAGGGCATCGGCGACGCCGGCCTGGCGCACCTTCGCGGCCTGCCGCACCTGACGTACCTGTGCCTGTACGGTCCCGGCTTCACAGACGCCGCCATGGTGTACGTCAAAGAAGTCCCGTCGCTCAGGATCTTCTCCGTCCACGAGAACCTCTCTCGAATCACTGATGCCGGTCTGGTCCACATCGCGGAACTGCCGAACCTGGAGCTTCTGTGCGTGGGCGGGATGCGAGGCATCACCGATGCAGGTATCGCCCACCTGACCAAGATGCGTTCCCTGCGAAAACTCGATATCGGCAGTTCGCGAGTGACCGACAAAGGACTGGGTTACCTCAAGCAGATCAAGACCCTGGAGCATCTTGACCTTCCGCAGGACCAGTACAACATCTCGGATGCAGGTCTGGCTCATCTGGCGGAGTTGTCGAACTTGAAGGTCCTTCACGTGTCCAGATTGCATTATGGCGGCCGCGACAGGAACAAGATCTACTACACAGACGCAGGCCTTGCGCAACTGTCCAAACTGAGATCGCTTGAAGAGCTTGTCGTCGGCAGCATCGGCGTCACTGACGCCGGCATGGACCACATCGCCAAGCTCACGAACCTGAAGAAGCTCTTTATGTTCGGCTGCGACAACGTGACGGACAAGGGCCTGGCCAGGCTGACCACACTGAAGTCATTGAAGGACCTCGACATCTCGCACAGCAAACTGACCTTTGCGGGTCTGGCTGCGGTCAATTCGATGACGAGCCTGACCCGGCTGGATGCGGGAGACCTGAAGCGAGGCGGGGCCGTGCTGAACTTGTCGGGCCTGACCAATCTGGAGGATCTGAGCCTGGGCTTCGGGCCCTATTCACAGGATGCATTCAACGACGCCGACCTGGCGTGTCTCGCCAATTTGAAGAAGCTCCGCTGGTTGCAGATTGGCCCGCGCAATTTCACGGATCAGGGCATGCTCTACTTAGCCGGTCTGACCAACATCGATCGCCTCGGTCTCGGCGGCGCCGGCCTGACCGACGAGGGACTCAAACGCTTAGCCAACCTCAAGAAGCTCGATCTTCTGACCATTCTCGGCAAATTCGACAGCAACATTGGCAATTGGACCTCCGGCGGTCACATCACCGACAAGGGCCTGAGCTATCTTGAGAACTTCAAGCAACTGAGTTACGTGGAGATCTACTCAGACAGCAACTTCAGCAACGAGGCCATCCATCGCCTTTACGAGCAATTGCCCAACCTGTACCGTCTCAACCTGAACGGCTCAGACAAACAGCCAACCGGCATCGGAGTGAAGTGAGCACCCGCCGGACAGAACGTGATGCGCGGGACAATGAGATCGGGGCGTGAAAAGAATCTGCCGAAAAATCTAATTTTCCTGTTGACATCTACGTCAGTATGACGTATGTCTGATGGACGTAGACGATAATGGGATATGGAATACTGTTCACGAGGTGTTTCTATGAGCAGACAACCCATGGATCGATTGGGCAAGTTGCAGCGGGCCGTAGTGGAAACCGTGTGGGAGTTAGGTGAGGCGACCGTTCGTCAAGTGTGGGAGCGGCTCTGCCCTGGGAAGGAGGTGTCGTACACGACCATCTTGGCCGCCATGCAGCGCTTGGAGAAGTCCGGCTGGCTGCGCCACCGAGCGGAAGGCAAGAGCAACGTGTATATGCCGACGCGCACGCGAGAGCAGGCCGGGGCAAGCTCTGTGCGCACGTTCGTGCAGCGCATGTTTGATGGCAACGCCCTCCTGATGTTCCGGCATCTGGTCGAGGAAGGCGAGCTCAGCGACGAGGAACTGCATGAGCTTCAGAAACTGATCGGGAAGAAACGAAAGGAGAGACAGAAATGATGCGAGAGCTATTCCTGCAAGACCTGTCGTTGTGGAACTGTCTATGGCAGAGCACGGCCTTCCTATCGCTGGGCCTGGTCGCCGGCCGTCTGTTACGGCGTCGCCCGTCGCGTGCCTACGAGGCGCTGCTCTTTGGCATGGCGGCCGCTGCCCTGGTACCGTTCCTGAGTGCCGTGGTCAGGCACTGCGATCTCGGCGCCTTCCCGGCTGAGCCGGATGGATCGGGACATGTGCTACTTTATCCACACCCGCCCGGTGCACGTGGAGCAGCCGACGCCTCACCTGAGATCGACGCTCCCCCGCCAATAACGGAGCGGGGACCCGGACCGAGTTCCTCCACGATAGCAAGCATTCCCTGGCGGACGATCTTGCTGTACGCATGGCTGACTGCAACGCTCATCCTGCTGGCTCGACTTGTGGTCACGTTCATGTATGGGGCCCGCCTGGTGCGACACGCACAGAGTCCGGGGTGTGAAGGAATCCAGCAGGCCGCAGAACACACGGCATCCAGGCTGCGACTTGCCAACGCGCTTCAGGTCCGCGCCAGCGAGCGTATTCACAGCCCGGTGATCTGGTGCTGGACGCGCCCGCCTGTTCTGCTCGTGCCGCGTGCCCTTGAGTGCCGGGACATCGATTGGACGGGCGTCGTGGCCCATGAACTGGCGCACTGCAGGCGATGGGACCACGTCACGGGACTCCTCACAGAGCTGGTGGCCAGCCTCTTGCCCTGGAACCCGCTGATGTGGCTTTCGAGAAGGTCCCTCATCCGGCTGGGCGAGCAGGCGTGCGACGACTGGGTCGTAGCCACAGGGCAGCCTTCCGAAGACTACGCCGAGTCCCTGCTTCGCTTCCGGGCCCAAAGACAAATGGCATTCTGGCCGGCGGTGGTCTCCAGCAAGACAGGGTTGGCCCACAGGGTCCGGCGGATTCTGAACGACGCCTGCGGCAATCCCCGGGCGGGCGTAAGATGGGCCTTGGCGCTATGCATCGCGGCGATCTGTATCAGCATTGGTGTCGCCTTCGCACAAACCCGCCCCGTGCCGCCGGAAGCCCCGACCGCGCAAGACGGCAAACCCACAAGGTCGCTCGTCGAGGCCGTGATTGAAGGTGACACGAAACAGGCCGGATTGCTGCTTGCTGGTGGAGCAGATATCAATGCACAGGTCTATCAGCGACAACCGCTTCTCCACCATGCCGTTGCGCGAGGTGACAAGAGCATGGTGCAGTTGCTGCTCAGTAAGGGAGCGAATATCGAAGCCACAGGCGAGCCAGACCGCAAAACGCCTCTACACATTGCGGCCGGAAATGACCGGGCGGGCATCGCTTCACTGCTCTTGACGGCCGGCGCGGACATCAACGCAAGGAACAACCAGGGCTGGACTCCTTTACACCTCGCCGCGGCGGCGGACGCCAAGAATGTGACAGAGCTGCTCATTTCCAAAGGCGCGGGAATCAACGCAAGGAACGACATCGGCCGGACCCCGCTGCACTATGCGGCCGACCGTGGCCGTCCGGAAATCGCGGAGCTGCTTATAGCCAAGGGGGCGGACATCGATGCGAAAGACAACGAAGGACACACGCCTCTCTATCTGGCGATGCACGGCGATCGACGCGAGAGAGGAGATTGTAAGGCGGTGGTCCAACTGCTTGCTCCCAAGGGAACCGGTGTCTCTGCCGCCCATTTGGCCGCCTACTTGGGAGACATGGCAAAGATGAAGGAAGCGATTGAGAGAGGGCTCAGCATCGATTCACGAGACGAGAGCGGTTTCACACTCCTGCATGCCGCTGCCAAAGGTGGGCAGACGGAGACTGTCAAATTCCTTCTGGCCGGCGGTGCGGACGTGAACGCAAAGGCGGACGACGGCGGGACGCCTTTGCACCTCACGGCCGAAGAAGGAAATCCGGACGTGGCCAAAGTGCTGATCGCCAAAGGCGCTGATCTCAAAGCCAAGGACAACCGAGGTTCAACGCCTTTGCATGTGAGTGCCACCTATGACCGCAAGGATGTGGCGGAAGTCCTCATTGCCAACGGGGCTGATATCGAGATGGCGGATAAACATGGCTGGCGTCCACTCCACGCTGCGGCCTGGGGTTCTGCTCGCGGGGCCTCAACTTGTAAAGCGGTTGCAGAACTGCTCATTGCCAAAGGGGCGGACGTCAACGCACAGGATAATGATTTTGGCCCTCCGCTGCATGCTTCGGTCGTCTTGAACAATAAAGACGTTACGGAGCTGCTCATTGCCAATGGGGCAGATGTCAACATGGGAGGGGCCGGCAGCTATGCGCCATATACGCCCCTGTACTGGGCGGTCACCAACGGATGCCCAGAGATAGCGCCCCTGCTCGTCGAAAAAGGTGCGGACGTCAACGCTCAGGTGCATGGCGACACGCCGCTGCACGCAGCCGTCCAACTCGCACTCTGGGAAACGGTGGAGCTTCTCCTCTCGCACGGTGCCGACGTGAACGCAAGAGATGACAGGGGGCGGACGCCGCTACAACTGGCCAATGAGTGCGGTTATCCAAAGATAGCTGCACTGCTGCGCCAGCACGGGGCACAGGAGTAGACGGACTCTGGACGGCCGCGCAGAGACGGTTGAATTGAAGAGAGGCTCCGGCGGGGTCAACGGGGGCCTCGCCGGGGCTTTTACATTCGTTTGTATCGCGGGCCGCCGCCGCCTTCGGGGGCGGTCCAGCGAATGTTGTCGAACGGGCACTTGCGCTGGCAGGTCTTGCAGTGCAGGCAGTTGGACGGGTTGGCCGGCTTGACCTCGTCGTGGATCGCCTCGTAGACGCCTGCGGGACAGAACGTGATACACGGGGCGTTCAGGACCGGCCTGCACTTCGTGTCGCAGATGGTCCGGTCGACAATTCTCAGGTGCGACGGCTGCTCCTCGCGATGCTCCGTGGCGGCGACCGCCGTGAAGGTGTCTTTGTCGAACGTCTGGTTCGGCTTGAGCCGGTATGAGGCCCCCGTCATCGCCTCATAGTCCTTCTCGACGTGGAACTTCGGCAGCAGGCCGCCGAGGACCGACAGCGGCATGCCCTGCAGCGGCCCGAACTTGGCCACCGTCTGGCGGAAGTTCTTCGCCGACTCCATTTCCTTCGCGATATTCGACTGCTCGACATTCTCCGTGTACTTCTGCGCCGCCGCGTTGGGCGTATCGAGTGACGCGACGATGGCCCTGGCCGCCTGAATGCCGGAATCGATGGCGTTGTGCAGGCCCTTGATCTTGAGCATATTGACGAAGCCGGCGCTATCGCCGAGGATCATCACGTTGCCCTTGCCGATACTCCTGGTTTCGGGGTCGCGCGGCACGGCGTACCAGCCGCCCTCGGGAATCATCTTGGCGCCGGCCTCCACGACCGTGCCGCCCTCGATGAACGGCTTGACGAATTTGTGCTCTTTGAACCGCACGAGCGCATCCTGTGTGTTGAAGTCGTGGTACTTCCAGTCGAGGCCGACGATCATGCCGACGGCGAGGTGGTCCTGCTCGCCGGCATAGACGATGCCGCCGCCGAACATGCCGGGACCGATGATCGGCCGCCAGATCGGATAGCCCATCGCGTGGACGACCCGGCCTCGTGTGAATTTGTTGTACTGCTCGGGCGTGACCTTGATCAACTCCTTGACGCCGAGCGAGTACAGTTGCGGCGATTCGCGCTTCAGGCCCGCCTGCTCGATGAACCGCTCGGTGACCAGGCCGTCGCAGCCCTCGGCCAGCACGACGAATTTCGCCCGGATCGTTTCCCCTTCCGTGTAGTTCGGCTGCTTGTGCCCTTCCTTGTTGATGCCCTGATCGACGAGCTTGACGCCCCCCGCAAGAGTGGCATCGGCATCCTGCCGATGATTCATGGGCTGGAAGCCCATGCCACTGAAGACGACGTGGTCGGCGGCAAAACCGGTCAGGACCTCGATGCCCATACCCTTGGCGATGCCGCCCAGCCACTTCGTGAGCCGGCTGATCGACACGGAATAATCGCCGTGGTGAATCATTTGGCCGAAGGCCAGGCCCATGCTCCGGGCCATCTTGATCATCGGAAAGATCCGGAATGCCATCTTCCCGCCGAGCAGGAACATGATGTCGTCCTTGTCAATCACGTTGGCAAGGACCTGTTTGGCCTCATCGGTGTCGCGCCAGCCGGGCTTGGCGGCGTCGAGCAGCGACTGCAGCGGCTCCTTCTCAAGGACCGCGCCGGAGAGGTTATGATTGCCCAGATCGAGGGCCTTGTCGATCACGCAAACGTCGACGTCGGGCTTGAGGACCTTCAGTTGAATCGCGGTCGACAGACCCGCGGGACCGCCGCCCACGACCAGGACCGATGTGTTGCTGTATTCACTGTAGTTCGGCACGCTTTGTTTCCTTAAGTTTGATTGTTGATTGTTGATTGTTGATTTTTGGCTGCCACTCCCGGCCTACTTCAAAAATCAAACTTCAAAAATCAAACATCCTTTCAGATTTCGTGCAATGCCTCGGCCAGTTTCGGCACAATGTCCTCGACGTTCGCGACCATGTAATAATCGCATTGCTTGAAGATCGGAGCATTGGGATCGCTGTTGATCGCGACAATCGTCTCGGTGTTCGCGACGCCGATCATGTGCTGGATGGCGCCGGAGATGCCGAGGGCGACGTAGAGCTTCGGGCCGATGGAAGTGCCCGTCTGGCCCACCTGGTGAATCCGCCCGATGAACCCCTGCTCGACGGCGGCACGTGACGCGCCGCGCTCAACCTGCGTATCGAGACGTTTGCCCAGGGCGCTCGTCAGTTGTCCGACGAGCTTCTCATAGTTGTCGCGGCTCTGCATGCCCTTGCCGCCGGAGACGATCGCGTCGGCGTGCAGGTTCACCTGCCCGTGACCCAGCTCCGTGCTGATGATTTCCAGGCTGACATCGGCTTGCGTCAGCTCGACTTTGTGTCGGATGACCTTGCCCTTGCGGGATGGATCGGCCGGCATGCGTTTCATCACGCCGGGACGGGCCGTCGCCATCTGTGCCTTGGAGCCCTTGGTGCGAATAGTCGCCATGACGTTGCCGCCGAGGGCCGGACGGGTCTGCAACAGCAGGCCGACCTCGGCCTTTCGCGAGCTGTCACGGATGGCGAGCCCGGTGCAGTCGGCGGTCAGGCCGCAGCCCGTACGGTACGACACCATCGGGGCCAGCATGCGCCCCTGCGGCGTCGCCGCATACAACACGATCTGCGGCACATATTTGTCGATCGCATCGGCAATCGCCTTGCGATACGCCGTCGGGTCGAACTCCTTCAGCAGCGGATGCTCGATGGCGTACACGTTGTCGGCACCGGCGGCGATCAACTCCTCCGCCATGTGGCTGACGTTGTCGCCTGCGATGCACACCCCGACTTTCGTTTCGAGCGAGTCGGCCAGCTCGCGGGCCTTGCCCGTCAACTCGAACGTGGCTGGATGCACCACGCCGTCGGCATGCTCGGCGACGACCCAGACCTCGCCCTTGAAGACGGGCTCAGTCGCCTTGACGCCCGCGAGCATGTCTTGGAGGGCGTTCTTATGAAAGCTCTGCCCGGCCTTTGCGAGGATTTTCTCCTGTGCGGCCTCGTCGATCTGATCGGCGTCCTTGAGGCCGAGCTCTTTCACGATCCGGGCCAGGAGCTCGTAATCCTCTTGCTCCTTGGCCGTGGCCTCGAACTTCCGCTCGAAGAGGCTCGGCCGCCGCTTCGGTAGGACGTATTTGCCGTCCTCCTTCTTGCCCGCGGCAGCCGCCTGCGCATCGCCTTTCTTGAAGCTCTCGACGATGGTCTTGGCCAGCTCCTTCACATCGCTGACCTGATGGCATTTTCGCGTGCTCTTGCCCGGCGGGAAGACGCGGATCACCGCCGTCTTGGAGCCCTTGGCTCCGATCATCGGCGCTTTGATGTCGTCGGCGCCCCACTGGATCAACGGGGCCTTCTTCGCCCAGCGGCTGCCGGCGAACGTGGCGAACAGGGGGTACTCATACTTGGCGACGGTAACCACGGCCGGCAGTTTCTTGGCCGCCACGGTCTGGCTGCCTCCGCTGATGATGCGGGTAAACTCGAAGCGATCATTCTTGTACTGGGCCCCCGTCACGTAGGCGATGCAGGGCAGACCCAATTCCTCGGCGATCTGCGCGGGCACCTGGGCCGTATCGCCGTCGACCGATTGCATGCCCGAGATCACCAGGTAATCGTCGCCGCACTTGAGCAGCTCTTTGGTGATCCTGCGAATCGCATAGGCGAGCGGGTTGGCGGTCGCCACGGTATCGGCGCCGCCGAGCGCCCGGTCGGTCAGCAGCACGACCTGATCCGCCGCACGAGCCAGGCTGTACCGCAGCACCTCCTCGGCCATCGGCGGGCCCATCGTCAGCGCGATCAGCCGGGCCTTCGCATCGCCGCTGATCTTCTTCATGTGATTCGCGAACGCCAGCGCCTGCGCGTCCAGCTCATTGATGACGTTCGCCAGACGCGAGCGGACGAGCGTGCCCGTCTCCGGATCGAACGCGTTGTCCGTGATCTGCGAAACGTCAGGCACCTGCTTGACCAGAACAATATAATCGCTCATAGGCAGACTTCCCTAAAGAGATACACCCCCGGCGTTGGGACTGTCCGAATGGACAGGAGTCATGAGCCGCTTCACCATACCTATCTTACAGCCCATGTATCTATGATGTTCATCTATCCACTGCTGCAAAACCACACTCATACTCCCGCCAATGAAAGTGCGTATCATAGGAATCCGTTACAACTCTGTCAATCCATTGCGGGACAAAAACCGCGAGTGACGTGCGCCGTTTGAAGGGGCTGTTCACAACAAATTGTACCGCTTCCGATACGCACCGTCACAAAGACTCGAGCGGCTCGGCTCAGTCTACGATTGTGTTGTAGCGGTGCGTGGGTTTGGGGCGGCCGGGACGCAGGCATTG
>Ga0315296_10004706_pt1 | contig 11119 bp, 10 predicted proteins | sample YL17G14_18_MG_FD_203921 | JGI IMG/M metagenome (GOLD analysis project Ga0315296, IMG submission 203921) | Sediment microbial communities from Yellowstone Lake, YNP, Wyoming, USA - YL17G14_18 | ecosystem: Environmental > Aquatic > Freshwater > Lake > Sediment | place: USA: Wyoming | collected...
GTGCCGCTATGCTCACCCAGCAAGTTGCCGCTGCTGTCGACAATCCTTCCCTTGCGTACCACTTCCGGGCATCGCTGCTCAAGCACACTAACATAGTCGTCATCGGGTATAAAACAAATCTCCTGTGATTCCGGTTTCTGTTCGGTGCCGAGGCCGAGCTTCGCCGCCATTTCTCGCGTCTGCCTTTTCAAATAGTCGCCCATTGGTAAGATGAGATAGGGCAATATGGCTTTGTCAACCATAGACAAAGCATAGGACTGGTCCTTGGCGGCATCGGCGGCCTCGTATAAGCCGACCTGGCCATTTTGCTTACCCTGCTCCGGCTCGGGCCTTCGCCGAGACGAGATAAGCTTTGCGTAGTGGCCGGTGGCAAGAAATTCTGCTCCATTGTCTCTGGCAAAATCCCACAATCTGCCGAATTTAATTTGCCTGTTGCACAGCACGCACGGGTTGGGCGTCCGGCCACGCTTATACTCGCCGCAGAAGTAGTCCAGAATTTGCTCAAACTCGCCGCGAAGATCCAGGACGTGAAGCTTGATACGTAGCTTCTCGGCCACTTGTTGAGCGTCCGCCTGAGCAGGGCGATTCTGCTCGCTGGTGATCATGAACACGCTTTCGCAGGCCAAACCAGCCTCGACCAGCAGTGCGGCGGTGGTTGAGCTATCCACGCCGCCACTGAGCGCAACGAGCACCTTTTTCTTCTCGGCGACCATTTTATTTACACGGAATACGAACTGCGAACTTGTCTAAGAACACTATACACAGAAAGAGCCGGAATATCAATCATTTTGTGGGGCGTGAACCTGCCTGGCAGGCCGGTCGCAACGATGGTTATTGGAAAAGCAGGCGCTAAAAACGCAGCCCTTTTCGCCGCGCAAATCCCGGCATTAACCGACAACAACCTTCTTGAGAAGTTGACTGAGTTCAAAAATGCTCAGCAGAAAAACGTGATCGAAAAGGATTCAGCCTTGCAGTAAATTTAGCAACCCAGATTAACACGATCAAAAACTCAAACTATCCAGATTTGGGAAAAACTGGCGTTTTTTGGCTATTTTTCCGAGGCGATATTCATTTTTGGAGTAAAACGTGGCTTCGCACGTCATCTTGTAGAGTTTGGGCAAGATAGGCAAGAAAAAACGGGCTAAAAAGTGTGCAAAAATGAGCAGAAATGCGCAGAAATTAACGGAAATTTACAGAAAAGCGCGCGTTTTGAGCAGAAATTGACAAGAATTTATCACTTTTTACAAATTAACATTTTGTTAAATTGGGAGGTATAGGGAATTGTCTGTTTGGGGTTTGGCCACGGATTACACAGCCAGATATAGCCACGAAAAGGCACAAGAAACACAAATAAACTCAAGATTATAAAGACACGGATTAACACAGACCAGAAAAGCTTTTCTTATTAGCCACAGAGGACGCAGAGAACACAGAGAGTTAAGTTTTCTCTCTCTTTGGTAAAGCCAAACGTCTGGAGGAAATTACCCCACTGGTTGATATGGTACGGAACAGCCGGAACCACGACTCGTGCCGACCCAATTTTTAGGCAGATTTCAAGACTTTTCTTGCTTAAGTGATCGCCATTCGTAGTTGTCCCTATTATACTCACCGCAGCGAGCGTAGCGAGTCGGCTTCAATGTTTGGTTAGTTGATTCTTCTACAAGGTAAACTTAAGTGCTTGAAACGCAGTTCCTAAGGATGCGATAAGAGCATCATTCAAGACCTTCATACCTGCATTAATTGCATTCTGGACAGATATCTCACCAAGCCCCTCAATAGTTAATAAAACTGCTCTCATCGATAGCTTGTGCTGTTCTACAAGATACTGAGCAACATCTTTCGTAACCAATTTTTGTTCAGCCATTGTTTGAACATGCTCAATATCGCTAATAAATTGAGTATACTCATGCGTGGCATATTCTTTAGCTTGCTTCCCGCCTTTTATTAGTGAGTTGGCAGATGCTTGCACCATGTCCTGGACTACCTTGTTTATATCTAATTGAAAGTTCATTTTTCAACTCCTTATGGTTTAGGCTCTTTTTTTGCTACTTCCAGGGTTAAGATTGCTCTAAACGTCCGATTGAATGCAAACTCCAGTTGAGGAACAGCAGCCTGAGGTATGCCAAATTTTTTATGATCCTCCTCTAACTTTTTGAATTGTTGACTCAAACTCTCCAACTCTTTAACCGTTTTTATATTATTAGAAATAGCACTGGCCCTTACAAGAAGAACTGATAGCGCAATCTTAGAGTCATCATAGAACTTCGAATGGTTTTTATAATCGTCAGGCAAACTGCCTCCTTGACGTTCAATTTTCGTAAAGAACTCAGCAGTCACCTTTTGCAGGTTCGTAACTCCATCGTCAGTTTTTTGGTCATATGGAGCAATCAACTGAATTGAAATACAGCCAGCGATGCCAATTACAGGAACAAAAAAAAGGAAAATCAGGAGGCATCGGAGACATATAGACATTTTTATCTTCATAAACGGGCCCTTTCTTTTTTGTTTCACATAATGTCTTTAGTAAACTCACACTGAATAGACGCGTCCGCCTAAGCATAATGCTAACCTTCTTACTTGTAGTTGAATGTAGGATCGAGTTTCGTTTTCTTCATTTTTACTCTAAATCACACTTTGCTATTTTTCGAACATCACCCTGACCTGCTCGGGAAGTTCGGGCAGAACCTCAACGATCAGCGCTCCCATCTTTCCCTTGGTGACATCGTCGAATAATGTTTCATCCTGAGGGGCGGCCACATAATATTGGTGAAGGGTGTCCGCGACTTGGCGTTTAATGTCCGCGGGTGTTTGCTCGGCTATCGCAAGGATACGCGCGATCAATCGCTCTTTTGTGGTTTGATTCTGAACTGCCGCGAGCAACGCCGCTATCAAGTGGGGTATTATTCGCTCGGCATCCGGCCGGACCGGGCACGGTCGTTTGACGATGATACTTTCCACCGAGTCCATCATGTCTTGATAAGCTACGGCTATCCTGCTGATTTCGTGAAAATACTGTTTGGAAGGGCATAACGACAACATATAGGCACTGATGTTTGCTATCCGTTCAGCTTGGTCTGGATATTCTCCTGTGAAACACACTCCAACCTTCTCCAATCCAGCAAATATCCGGATTGCCAAGACCGCGCCGGCGAAAATAGGCGTATGATCTTCGCCGCGCCTAGTGGCAAAGTCGGTTACAAACTTTAAAGCGGTGATGTCTGCATTCGTTTCGGTGTTTGCAAAAAAAGGCGGCAGGATTTTTTTCTCCAGCACGACGTGTCCTAACTCGTGCGCCAGCATGAATAGTTGAGCGCGGGTGACATCGGCCTCAGCCGTCTTTCGGGCATGGTCAGTTAATGCGAACTGTGGCGATCTGGTGGGCCGAAAGATCCAGAGCCAGTTTTCGGGCCACTTCCACTCCCTGAAGAATCCCGCAATCTTTAGCGCTGCTTCCTGCAGCGTTAAGGCGGGTGCGTTTTTATTGCCTGATGCAGTCTGCATCACAAATAGCCCAGCCAGACCGCGAGCGACTGCTTCAACGAAATCGATCATCCCGCTATTAAATTGGATGACAACACTACCATCTGACTGCGTAGAAGTCGCGACGTCCGGGTTATTGCGTCCAACCTCGCCTACCGCCAAAAGGCCACTCGCGAACAACTCCAGTATACGCGGGGGAAGAACAGGCGCAAGATACTGGTAGAGTCGTTGCGCCCGGTCTAACCCATGTGAGTAAGCATAACGAGGCGGATATGCTTTTTGCTGTTTGGCAAGATAGTCTGAGGCCGTAGTCATAAAGCCCTAAGCCGCTATGGCTTCAGCCACGATTTAATGAAACCCTCGGGCTTGGCGAATCCCCGGCCGGGGGGTGATAAGGCTGCAGCCCCGATTTCATTAATACCAAGCGCGCTGCAAAACAGCAGACAGGCGTTAAAGAAGGCCAGAACCCAATCGTACCATTGCCGCTGACTTGATATGAAAACAACAATGTAGGCAATGAGCAACGCGGCGGCGAATGCGGTCCATTTTGTCGGCAGCTTGATGAGCTTGTAAAGCGTGTTAGCTGCCACGTTAACCGCTGCTGTAGCTATCCCGACACTTACGATGTTGACCGAAGTAAATAATTGATCTGTTACTGCCATGACGAATCCTCCTTGTAGTATTTATGCTCATGATGATTTTATGTAGTTAACAATGATTATACAGTCTGTATAAGACGGTAAACACAGACTGTCTCGCTCTGTATAAGAAGTTCCCGAGTCTTCTTGCCTTTTCTCGTTCGGAGAACATCAACGAAACTCATCAGCAGAATATAGCAAAGTCGGCGAACAAGTCAAGTGCAATTTCTCCCATTTCGGCGATTCGCCTTCGCGAGAGGGACATAACCGCTTCGGCGGAGTCCCTTCTCTTTCCGGGCCGGCAAGCATTGTCTTTCTTAGCCTGAATATTTCTTTGCCAGAGAGACCGCCGAGAACACAGAAATATAACTCTATTTTGCAAAATAAGATATAAATTAAGCTTCATTTTAGAAAACCATAAGAAATATGCGGGTCAGTAAAGCGGTCGGGCTGTGCTGGTCAAACAGGGCTTACGAACGGCATAGACGATACTAATCGGCAAACCACTCCTGCCGGTATTGGAGAACAGCGTTTTTTTGCATTGTGTGAATACAATTCTTATAGTTTATATGGAAGTGACGGGCAGAAATAACTGACGTAGAGACACCTCAATCCACATCCAATTTGGAGGGGCAAGAATCACTCGGCTCAGACCCCACTACCGCAGTGGCCAAATACGGTGCGCCTATGCAGAAAGAAGATTTTTGGCTCGGCATTGTCATCGTCATGGTTGGGTTAATCTTGATATCCCTCATTCTGTACGCGGGCTGTCGCCTTATTGTTGATTTTGTTCAGTAAGCCTGCCGCAAGATGCCTTTCACAGGGAGCATGAAATATCCGGGTTAGCTTTTATAGCCCTGTGCCTGGGGTTAGTTATCTTGCCGGCTGCGAAGAATCCGCAGAGCGACATCGTCGGTGTACGCGGGCGAGCGCAAGGTTCGATCGCCGCCCTCGTGCTGAAAAGTTTCTTGCTTATCGACTTTGCCGGTCTTGGTATTGATCCATTCTGCCCGGTAGGCGCCGGCAGGCAATCCGAGCACAAGATCGGCGAGGTTTGCTCCGTTGATGTAAATCGCATAAGCACGTCCCATTTCAACCAGGGCACGGGCGGTTGCGTTCTGGGGCAGTGTACTCTTTATGATCGAACTGTCCGGCTTCATCCTGGTGAAGTTGAGACTATTAATGAAGTCCTTGAGAATCTCCAATTGCCTGCGCAGGACCGGCCCGCCGCCGCCCGGGGCGTTGATTTTCGCTGTGCCATCCTCGCAGCCAGCGGTAAACGAGTAGTCGAGATTGTCGTAGACAGCACCGCCGGCGATGATAAAATCCCACCCTTCACGCCGATAGGGATCAGGGTCACTACCGGCAAAACCGGTCTCGTCATCGGCCATAACCTTGTTCAAACCATAGTTCTCGGCCACCGCTACGGGCGGTTTGGCGTAATGAAAATTGAAAATAGAAACGTGCGGGTTCGGCTCAACGACTCTTTTTGTTTTGTTGGCGATATTCTGAGCAATGAGGTGCTTTGTTTGCAGCTCTATTTCGGTGTTGACGATAATCTCGCCGATATGGTTTTGCCATTCGAGCGTCACGCCGCCAAAATAGGGTTCGTTGCAGATTTCATAATATAAGTTGTCAAAGTCCTTTAGCTCCTCCACGATCTTTCGCACCATTGCACCCTGGACAGCGAGCAAATCGGGATAATTCAACGTATAGACTTCGGTCCGCTTCATCGTGCCGATGCCATTAATATTGTTGGCGGCGTTCATCGGGCTGAGGTTCCACATCTGGTCCTCGTAGAAGGGGCAGAAAAGTACAAGCTCGACTACGATGCCGCATTTACCCGCCTCGGCGACGAAATCGCGCAAGCGTGCAAAGTAAGCGGGGTCCCATTTTGTCAGGTCGAATCCCTCCTTCGTCGGGACAAGCTTATTGCCGGCATTAGCATAGCCGGGTGTATTGCTGCGGGCCCACGGGCAGATGAATCGCTCCTTTGCCGGGGCGAGTGTATTGTTCTCGATCTTGAAGGCGCCGACAGGCTCGCAATATGCTCCGCTGAAGGTGCGGGTCAGGTTGAAGCCGTGCGACTGCAGCGTCTGGAGGTATTTTTTGTAGTTGAAGTCGGCGTTAAGGACTGCTCCGTAATGTTCGCCGGAAGTTATCAGCACCGTAGGTTTCCCGCGCCACAGTAAATAGTGTGGGTTCTCCGGGTGCAGTTTTATGGGTTCTGCGCCGAATACAAGGCCCGCCGGCCCAAGCAGACACAATAGCATACCAAGCATAGGCTTTCCCCTTCCACCACATGCTGTATGACTGACGGGCGTAATCTCAGGCCGCAAAACGCGGTACTATTTTCCGTAGAGAGGTCGAAGCTGCTCTTCACTTGGTCGTTTGTCGTAGTGTTCGCCTTTGGGGCCGATGTAGACACTTGCTTTCTTTTTCAGCACGACCGGAGTGATTGAGCCATCCGCATTGGTTAATTCGACGACGACTTTCTCCTCTTTGGATGATTTGTCAATCTGTTCGAGGAGGCATCCTGTAGCCGCAATAGCTGCGCCAAGCGCGGCGCCTTCCCCGTCCTCGTTAGACTGGTGGCCTATTACCCAGCCGATCAAAGCGCCGCCCAGAGCCGCATTGTAAATGGGATGCCACTGCAGGCTGGCACAGCCCCCACACACAGACAGCACCAACGACCCAATTAGACCGATCACCACTGGCGTTCGTATAGCTGTTGTTCTCATTTAAGTGCTCCAACTAAGGTTCCCTCGTGCGTTTGCAACCGCCGATTAACACGGTGACATTTGCGATAATAATACGGGTATAGGGCGAAATGTCAAGCTTTTTGAAGAAATTCTCTATCTGGGACTTTTAGCTGCCTGTCCGGATCAGCCTCGGCTCTTAAACGGTGGACCCTTTTACGGCAAATTTCTTTTGACCGCATCAAGGCGGTCTTTGGTGACATCGACACCCAGTTTCTCGGCAATTTTTATATGCTTCTGGGCAGACTCGTACTTTTTGAGCTTATAGTAGCTGAAGGCCAGGCCATAATGTGCATCGCCCATATTGGGTTCAATTTGGACGGCCTTGAGGTACTCGGCCACCGATTGCTCGTACTCGGCTTTATTGGCGTAGGCGGCGGCGAGGTTACAACGAATCCGAGCGTCACCTGGCGCTGCTTGAATAGCTCTTTTATATTGTTCAATCGCAGCGTCATAGTTCTGCCGGCTAAAATATGCGTTGCCCAGATTTACCAGGGCTGCTAACATATCAGGTTTAGCAGCCAGTGCTTTTTTATAGGCTTCGATTTCTTCTTCCAGCCAGCCCAATTTGTGATAGCAGACGGCCAAACCGTAATTAGCCTCGGCGAAGTCCTGCTTGATTGCCAAGGCCTTGTTGTAGTGAGCTATTGCCCGGTCGTAATCGCCCATCTGGCAGCAGATTTCGCCCATTTGGCTGTACAAGCCGGCGTCTTTGGGCCCTAAGTCGATCGCCTGTTTCAACTGCGCTATCGCCTGCTGGAACATTTGTCCCTGGCAGTAAGCTATCGCCAGATTCTTATGCGCGTCGATGAAGTTTGGGTCCAGCTCAAGAGCTTGTGTATAGCGGGCAATCGCGTCTTTCAACTGGCCTTGTCGCAGATAAGCGTTGCCAAGATTACTATGCGTCTTGGGGTCGCCTGGATTTATTTGTAAAGCCCTTTGATATTCGTATATCGCGTTTTCTATCTGCCCCATCTTCAGATAAACGTTAGCCAGATTAGCTCTGGACTCGGCCAACGAGGGATTTATTTCTGTTGCGGTCCGAAGCGTGGTTAGCGCGGCTTGTATGTCGCCCATCTCGCAATACGTGTTTCCCAGATTGTTAAAAAGGCAGCCCAGCGTCTGAATCTTGGTCAGGTTCTTCATATAAATAGTATTGTCATCGCCCTGCGGCACCTTGAACTTGTCTATGTAGTGTTTATCGAGGGTGCCGGCGCCTTTGTTGGTGGTTTCAATATTCCACCTTGTCCGCCCGTCATCGTATCGGACGAAAAAGTGCCCGGGAACCACGACCCCGTATAGGGGCATGCCCAGCCTTTCACCCAGCGAAAGGTACAGAATGGAAAGACTCAGGCAGTAGCCCCGTTTATTGTCCAGAACACAGTGCAGAAATAGGTCGTTCGGGTCTTCCGCCTCGGATACCGGCTTGAATTTCAAGTCCTCGAACAGATACTCGTTTATGACCGCAATCGCTTTATAGTTTGGCCTCAGCCACTTTTTCTGGAGCCTTTCTTGAATCTCCGAAGCCATCTCATCGAGTGTTGTCAGATATCGGCGGCCCTGCACTATGTCACTCCACTGCTCGCAGACAATCAAGGCTGCGGTAGCCAGGTCAACTTCGTCTTCTCTGAGCCGCAGCACCTGGTCGAGCGACCTGGCATACAGGCCGCTTCTGCCCTCGTTAGCCAGACGTCTTTGTCGCGCGAAAGATAGCTGTGGCCAAAATACGAAAAAACAGATTATTACCAAAAGCGTCTTTTTCATCGCTTGCCCAAATGTGGGTCGGCCAACACCCTGTACCCACTCCACCGTGAGTGTTTGCCCGTACAGATATTATCGTCAGGACAGGCGTCCTGGTTCGGTGTTTTTTTCTGCTCCAGGCTGAAAACAAATTCGGCGAACCGGTTCTTTATCGCTGCGTCCAAAAAATACGTTACTTTCGGCAGACAACGTTTGTATAATTTAAGTCATGGTGCTATTTAATTCAACGCAAATTTCTAATACAGTTGGAGGACCATCATGAGCAAGTCTCAGACAGTCGCTGCAAAAACATTACCTGTTCGACCTCCAGTCTTGGCCCGTTTGGGGCCGTGTAGCAAGACATATATCTTGCTGTCGGTGGTCGGCGTGCTTGGCCTGCCGGGCTGTCAGGGCCCGCGCGAAATCAGTCTGTTCGACGGCAAGACGCTGGCGCACTGGAAGGTCACCGATTTTGGCGGACAAGGCGGCGTCTACGTGAAACAGGAGCAGATTTTTCTGGAAAAGGGCAACGATCTGACCGGAATCAGCTGGACGGACCCGGTGGTTCCAATGAATTACGAAATTAGCCTGGAAGCGATGCGGGTAAATGGCAGCGACTTTTTCTGTGGGCTCACTTTTCCTGTCGATGCCAACTGCTGCTCGCTGGTCCTTGGCGGCTGGGGCGGCTCGGTTTGCGGGATATCCAGCCTTGACTATTATGATGCCGCCAATAACGAGACCACGCGGATTATAGATTTTGAGAATGGGCGGTGGTACCATGTTCGGCTGCGCGTGACGCCCGCCAAGATAGAAGCCTGGCTGGACGAAGAAAAGATAGTGGATGTGAGCACAGCCGGTCGGGTAATTGACACGCGAGTAGAGGTGGACCAGTCCAAGCCGCTTGGCATCGCATCCTGGCAGACTGCTGCTGCGATCCGCAACATCCGCTTGCGAAAACTTTAAGGGTTACGTAGTAGCTGACGGATTATATTGCAGAGTCCGCAGCGACCTTGCGGCAGAAAAGTCGCCCAGTTAATGCGTGGGTTTGCCGGACTGTTCAGCCGATCTCCATCGGCAGGGGAACTGCCCGGCGCGCGAACAGGTCTATGCTCATCCACCTGTTGCTCTTAAATCTCCAGCAGTTCGCCACACCAATTCCCGCGATACTGACAGCCGACATAACCCATGGCCCCATATAGGCAGTCGCAGGGAACAGCTTGGTTACACACCAGCCTCCCAGTCCCAGAATCAGGGCTGCCCCAACCGCTGAAACCACCGCCGGCCACAGCGTATCGCCCGCCCCTCGCAGCGAGCCTCCGTAGACAATCCTGGCAGCGTCAAAGACTTGATACACAGCCGCGCAGATCAGCATATTGACCCCTGCCTCGATTACTCTGGCATCGGACGACCAGAAAACCACCAGCTTGTTCCTGAGCAAAAAAAAGCACAGGCCGACCAGGCCCATATAGATCAGCCCGATTTGCAGACATAGCTTGGTCTGCCTGCCTGCCAGGTCTTTTCGTCCTTGTCCGATGCTCTTGCCCACCGCCGCCGATAGCGCGATCGACATACCCACAACCGGCATTGACGACAGTCCCGCATACGACAGCACCGCGCTGGTCGCGGCCAGCACCTCTTGGCCGAATCTGCCCACCAGCCCCAGCAAAATCATGCCCCAGAGGGAAACGTTGAGCATCTGTCCTAATCCCGCGGGAAGTCCCACCTTCAGCAAATCGTATATCTTGCCGAAGTCCAGCTTCAGCGAGCGTCTGGGCTTGAAATCCCGGTTGGTACGGCCGCTCAAAAACACGGCCATATTGACCGCAGACGCAACCGATATCCCGATGAATGTCCCCCACCCTGCTCCGGCAATCTCCATCCGCGGAAATCCAAACTTTCCGAAGATGAGCAGATAGTTGACTATTACATTGACCACCTGCCCGCAGAATGATGTGCACATCGTGACAACAGGCCGGTGTATTCCCATAAAGAATTGGTTGCTCGCCCAGTTAATCACAGCCGGTATATGGGCATAAAGCATTATTCGAAAGTATATTACTTCTTGAGGAATTACCCCTGCCGGCTGCCCCATCAGCCTGAATATCTGTGGTGCGGTCGGCCACATAATTGCCATTACGACCAGAAAGTAAGCCACGCCCATCCAGACGACCTGCCAGAAATAGCAAGGGCATTCCGTTTTCTCGCCTCTGCCCAGGCTCTGACTGACGAATGTGTTAAGGCTGGCTATCGCTCCGATCGCAAAGCTGCCGGGCAGAAAACCGGCAAAACTTGCCGGCAGGACAGCCGCCAGCGAGCTGGTGCCCAGACGCGAGACCATAAACCTGTCCACAAACTGCATAAGCGTAAGGGACATAGTTGTTACCACCATCGGCGCGGCCAACTTCAGCATGTATTTAAGTGAGCCGGACTCTTCCGCAGCGGTGCATGAAAGCAGAGGTGGTCTGTCCGTCATTAAGCGTGTTCCTATTTGTTGAGATTCAA
>Ga0315296_10004707_pt1 | contig 11119 bp, 11 predicted proteins | sample YL17G14_18_MG_FD_203921 | JGI IMG/M metagenome (GOLD analysis project Ga0315296, IMG submission 203921) | Sediment microbial communities from Yellowstone Lake, YNP, Wyoming, USA - YL17G14_18 | ecosystem: Environmental > Aquatic > Freshwater > Lake > Sediment | place: USA: Wyoming | collected...
GGAGCTCTACAGCCACTTTTGTACATGAATGAAACTAAAGCTTTTTCTCTTATTCCTTCAGCTACGTTAAAGAGTTTCAATACCTCTTCTTTGGTAAGAATAACAGGATCTCTCAACCTTTCCTTCCTTGCAGTCGTCTTAATCCATTTAACCTTCTCAGGATATTCTTTAGAATCCCATTCAAACTTCTCTACCCATTGATAGAATTTCTTGATAGCTAGTTTATAACAAGCCTTAGTCCATTCTGTATAATTGTCATTTCTCTCTATATCTGCTATAAGCTCTTTTATCTCTTTGATGCCTAACTTATTCAGATCCTTTTTTATCTTTCTAGCTATAACAGTTAGCCTATAGATATAGAAGAGAACTCTATTATTGGAAAGACCACGAGAAAAGCATTCCTTTTGAAATTCAAGTATAAGGTCTCTATTCCTTTCAGGGAGCTTATAGATTATTTTCGTATAGCTTTTTAGTCTGGTCTCTACCTTCAGTATATCTAGTTTCTCTTCTTTCATAATTATCCTCTAGTCCTATTCCTATGTAGAGAACACCTTAGGACTTGAGAATTGAGTTAAGAGCGCCGACGGCAGGATTTGAACCTGCAAGTCCTTACGGACATCAGTTTTCGAGACTGACGCAATACCAGATTCTGCCACATCGGCATGTGCCCCCGGTGGGATTTGAACCCGCGTTTCGAGCTTTTTCCTTTACATCGAGAAGCTCGAGTCCTTGACCGGACTAGACGACAGGGGCATAAGATTATATTTTATAGCATTTTTTAAATACATTGTTTAAATTTATCTTGAATAGAGTTTTACAAAATAGATGAAAATCAATGTTATCAATCCAACAGCTCCCCATCCGAAAATAGGAATCAAAGGAAAATAGTATACAGAATAGTAAAAATTAGCTACCAATCCTTTATAGGTCCACATTCTGTAAAGATGTAGATTTATAATTTCAGCAATCGAGCCAACAGTCATCCAAGATAGAACCCAGATTAAGGAAATATTTGCAGTTTTATTAATATTTCTAAGATTAAATGCTATTGAAAAGGTTGCTATCCAAAGCATTATCCATCCTATAAAAACTGTTAATCCTATTTCCAGATAAGGTATTGGAAGAAGATTTAACGGGTATTCTCTATCCCACCAGTTTAGCCAGAATTTATTCGCAATCTCGATAACAAGTCCTCCTATCAATGTTCCTATCCAAGATACTTCCCATTTTCCAAGGCTAGGGGACATGCAATCTTTTAATTATAAGTTTGACTTACTATTAAACTTTACTAGAATTAGTGGGCCTATAGGGATTTGAACCCTAATCAACAGGTCCGAAGCTTCAACAAATTTTCTGTCGCTCTATCCAAGTTGAGCTATAGGCCCATAAATAGTTATTATCAAATACTTAAGAAAATGATTAAGGATAAACCCGCGTAATAGTTCTTGGAAACGGAATAGTATCCATTATATGTGGTATCTTAGCAATCCACATTACTAATCTTTCAATTCCTAGACCAAATCCAGAATGAGGAATAGTTCCATACTTTCTTAAATCAATATACCATTCATACTCTTTTTGATCAAGCTTAAATTCTTTTATTTTTTTAATCAATTGTTCTTTATCATGAATTCTTTGTCCACCACCTACTAATTCCCCAACATCTGGAGCAATGACATCAAAAGATCTTGTTTTCTTAGGATCTTTTGGATCTGGCATATGATAGAAAGCTTTGCATTTGGCAGGATAACCATAAACAATTATAGGTTTTTTATAACCTTCAACCAAAGCCTTTTCCTCATCAGCCCCTAAATCATCACCCCATTTTATCTTGAAACCCTTTTTCTGCAATATTTTTATAACATCATCATAATCTTTTCTTTCAAAAGGAGGTTCTATCAACAAATCTTTTGGATCTCTTTTAAAGAATTCTAGTTCATCTTTACATTTTTCAGCAATTCTTTTACAAACAAAAGAGATAAGATCTTCAGCTAAAACCATACAGCCTTCTATATCCATCCAAGCAGCCTCAGCTTCTGCATGCCAATATTCTGTTAAATGTCTTATCGTTCTAGACTTTTCAGCTCTAAAGCTAGGAGCAATTGTATAAATCTTTTCTAAAGCATAGATCATTGCTTCTGCGTAAAGCTGCCAACTCTGAGTTAAATAAGCCTTCTTATCAAAATATTTCACCTCAAATAATGTTGAGCCACCCTCGCATGCAGAAGAGACTATGCTAGGAGACTGAACTTCTATATAACCTTTTTTCCTGAAGAATTCATCAATTGCAGAAAAAACCTCGCTTCTTATTTTTAAAATCTTTGTCATTTTCTGAGACCTTAGCCATAAATGTCTCACATCCCTTAAAAATTCTTCACTTAAGTCTTTTGATATAGGAAATCTTTCTGCTAGTCCAACAACTTTCAAATCCTTTACTTGTATCTCATATCCTCCAAGAGCTCTCTCATCTCTTTTAACAGTTCCAGAAACCTCGATAGAGGATTCTACCAAAACATCTCTTGCTTCCTTGATTCCTTTACAAGCTAATTGAATTATGCCTGTTGAATCTCTGAGGATTAAAAATATCACATCTTTCTGTTCTCTTTTACGATAAACCCATCCCCTCAGAAGAACTTCTTTATCTTCTAGTTTTCCTTTCAATACATCTTGAATATGAATAAATTCCATTTAATCACTATCTTTATTTTTGTAATCTCCTTTTTAAAGATTTAACAGTTGCTATAACAATAGAATCAGAATCTATTTTTAATTTCTTTCTAATTGAAGAAGGTATGAGAATACGACCTTTGTCATCTAGAACAGCAGTGAAACTAAGAGAATCTGGGCAATCATAATACTCTTTTTTCCAGGTTTTGTCTAACACCCATAGTTTCACCTAATTAGAATTTTCTAGAAGAATATTTAAAGTTATGTGGGAATTTTCATAAAGTATTTATTTCAGCTTTTTCATAAATGAGTTATGGAAGATTTCTTTAAGTTTGATATTAATAAATTTGTGGCACCTGCCCAAAAGTTTTTTGAGGTCTGGACAGATGAGATTATAGAAGAACTCAAGAAACAGTCGGAAGCTGTTGAGAACTTCACAAACATTCTTTTGAAAGCAGATAGGATTTTTCTTTCTGCAAAGGGTAGATCAGGGTTAGTAATATCATATACTGGCATAAGGCTTGGACATGCTGGTTATGAGGTTTTTGAGGTTGACCATCCACTCTCACCACCCATAGGAAGAGACAAAACAAAAAAAGATGTTTTGTTTATTATATCAGGTTCTGGTAGAACCCCACCTGTTGTCTATGCAGCTAAGATAGCAAAAGAGAATGGAATCCCTGTTCTAGTTATCACTTCAGATGAGGATTCTCTTTTAGGAAAATTAGCCACTGAAAAGATTGTTACTAAAAGTAGAACAAAAGATACCAGAGAGATAGAATGGGAAAGGATTCAGCTAGAGGGGCCTAAAGAGCCTCTGAGCTATTTAGGCTCAGAATCAGAGTATAAAGCCTTTGTAATATCTGAATTAATTGTGAATTTTTTGCATAAGAGGAGAGGAGTCACAGAGGATGATGCAAAAAACAGACATAAAAATATAGAATAGATAAATTTCTTTAATTTATTTCTTACAAATTTTAAATAGTTCTTGCTAAGGCTCCGCACTTAAAGTATGGCGCCCAGGACAGGATTCGAACCTGCAACCTTCTGCTTAACAGGCAGCCGCTCTTCCATTACCCTTTCTTAAGCCTAAACTTAAGAAATTTGAGCTACCTGGGCATACTCAGAATATCTTTTAGAAGCATATAAAATTTTCTGGGAAACATTCATTCCTTTATTTCTGCTTAATCGACACTTACCGTAAGGTTTAAATATTAGAATGTTTACTCTATTTAGGGAGTTAAAAGGTGAAAAAATGGAAAAAAATGATATAAGATCAGCATGCAACGATCATGATTGTAGCACTTGTAGGTTTAGAAGAGAACCAACATGTTATAATACAGAAAAAAGAGAAAAATTTTTGCCTATTTATTTCAGTCACATTTAATTTATCTTGAAAATTTTCTTTTTTTCTTAAATTTGTTTAAAACTTCTAATTTCTAAAATATTTTTTAAAGAATAGATAAGTTTATAAGTAGACATAAAGAAAGAAATAATTACCTTCGTTAATAAATCTGGCAATTTATTAACGTTAACTTCACGTTACCTCGGCAAAGGTAATGTTTTGTAATTACGAACTACCGTTAGGTTTCTACTTCTAAAAAATATTTAAAGCGAGATGTTTAAAAAACATTTCGCGTTTCAAAAATATACTTCCGAATAGCTGCAAAGCAGCTATTGATCATGTGCTCGGCACATACTGTTAATAATGATTCAAAATGTATGCTGAGGCATACGCTGATTCAATAAACAGAAGAGGTGGAAAAATGGAAACAGTAGTTCAATCCGCTTTTAATAGAGCATTTGGAAATGAGAAATTAAATTCTCCAGGAGTTCAGGGAAGAATAGAAGAGATGGAAAACGTTGATTGGGAGTCTAGAGTATCTGAAGAGTTTGACATTCAGATGCACAAAGCCAAAATAATGGTTATAGGAGTTGGAGGTGCAGGTTGCAATACAGTAACAAGATTAACAGAAATAGGAGCATCTGGGGCAGATATAATTGCTACGAATACAGATGCAAAACACTTGTCAATAACAAAAGCTCACAAAAAGCTGCTAATAGGAAAGGATACTACAAAAGGTTTGGGAGCAGGTGGTTATGTTCAAATAGGAGAGAAGGCTGCAATGGAACAAAGAACTCAAATTAAACAATTGATAGAAGGAGCAGATCTGGTATTTGTAACAGCAGGAGAAGGAGGAGGTACGGGGACAGGGGGAGCTCCGGTTGTGGCTGAGATAGCTAAAAGCTTAGGAGCAATAGTTGTAGGCGCAGTCACAATGCCTTTCAAGATGGAAGGGACAAGAATTCAGAAAGCAGAAGATGGTTTAGCAAAACTTAGACAAGTAACAGATACAGTAGTTGTAATAGAAAATCAAAAATTATTAGAATATGCTGGATCAATGCCTTTGGCTCAGGCTTTTGCATTAGCTGATGAGTTAATATCAATGATGATTAAAGGAATAACAGAAACAATAACTATTCCATCATTAGTTAATCTAGATTTTGCAGATGTGAAAACAATAATGAAGTGTGGTGGGGTATCTGCTATATGTGTAGGAGAGAGCGATTCGCAATCAAGAATCAAGGACGCTGTTCTCAAGGCTTTAAATCATCCATTGCTCGAGGTTGATTACACAGGAGCTTTAGGAGCTTTGATACACGTTGTTTGTGGACCAGATTGCACATTAGCAGAGATAAATGAAGCAGGTGAATTGATTTCAAAGAGACTCAGCCAAGATGCACAGGTTATCTGGGGAGCAAGAGTTATGCAGGAATATGCAGGTAAGGTTCAGGTAATTGCAATAGTTACTGGAGTTAAATCCCCTTACATACTCGGACCTGTTCAGAGAGAAGAACTTGAGAGAGATGCAGCCACTGAATTGGGAATACCAGTGATTCTGAGGTAAATCCATGGACAGAATAAAAGAAGGGAGCAAACCAAAGAAGAGGGAGGAAGCTCCTTTCTTCCTTATATTTTTCACAAGAAACAACTAGCCTCCCTTTCTTTTTTATTTTTATCTATTTCTGTTTATCTGACTATTGAAATTTTACATAAGTTGGCTTCTTTTCTTTCTTTACTTTTTCTAATTGTAGAGTTTCTCCAAACCTTTCTAGGTGGGAAAATTCTTCTAAAGATTGTAAAAGAGGTCTGTAAGGCTCTTCAGCAGGATACCCTAAAGTTATTATTGCACACGGTCTAACATAATCAGGGCATTGTAGAATTCTTGCTACCATTACTTCAGAGAATGAACCTACCCAGCAAGTCCCTAATCCTAATGCTTCAGCTGCTAAAAGCATGTTCTCAATAGCAGCTGCTACATCTTGACTACCATAGAGTTTTAATCCTCTTTCGCCAAATACTGCTCCTGCCAACCTCATGTTAATACAAGCAACAATAAAAACAGGTGCTGTCAGCATCCATTCCTGATAATAGGCTGCCTCAACCAAATCACTTTTTATATCACGATTTCTCACGACTATGAATTCCCAAGGCTGATGATTTCCTGCAGAAGGAGCATTTCGAGCAGTTTCAAGTATTTTAAGTATTAGTTCATCACTAACCCTTTTCTTTGAATATTTCCTAACAGAACCTCTTTTCTTGATTAGAGAGAATAGTATATCAAACTTTTCTTGTGGTATTAGATCTTCAACAGTTTCTATCTTATTTTTTCTTCCAACCCTGCTTATTACTCTAAATGGCATAGAAATTAATTGTTATAATAAGTTAAAAAAGTTTGGTGGATATGGTAATTCTTTTACATAAGTTGTATAAGCATAAGTTTCAATACGATCAACTTTTTTACCATTATACTCTCCATCTGAACATATGAAACAGAAACCATCTTTCATTGTAATAGTATTTATTTTAAGGTTCTGAAAATCAATTTTTGGATCTTCTAATTCAGAATTGTCGCTTCTAACTGAAATATAATCTTTTACCTTTTTGAACTTAAATCCTATTTTATTATGAGATGAATCCTCAAAATTTTTAAAACCACTTCTTTCTCTCCATTTAAAAATAGTAGTTAATCCCATAATTAATTGATATAAAATAAGTTTTTTATATTTGAGATTGATGTACAGCAAATGACTACTTTTATTTATTCTTAAATATATTTTATTTATATGAAGTATGCAACTTTGGCAGATATTTACGAAAAACTAGAAAAGATTTCAGCTAAACTTGGAAAAACACATATAGTTTCCGAGTTATTAAAAGGAACTCCAAAAGAACTTTTGCCCAAGATTGTTCTACTTTTAAATGGTAGTGTATTTCCCTCTTGGGGTGAAGAAGAATTGGGGGTGGCAAATCAATTAATGATAAGATCGATTGCAAAAGCTTATGGAATTCATGTTGATGATGTTGTAAAAGCTTTCAAAAAAACTGGAGATTTAGGGAAAACTGTAGAAGAATTTACAAAGAGTAGAAAGCAAACGATACTGGGAAGAAAAGAATTAACAGTTGACAAAGTTTTTGAGAACATACAGTCAATTGTAAAACAAACTGGAGAAGGCTCACAGGAAAGAAAACTTAATCTTGTTGCTGAATTATTGGCTCAGGCAAGTTCAAAAGAAGCCAAATATATTGTTAGAACAATTTTAGGAGAACTAAGAGTTGGGGTTGCAGAAGGTATAGTTAGGGATGCTATAGCAGAAGCCTTTAATGTTTCTTCTGAAGATGTTGAGAACGCATGGTTTTTAAACCCAGATTATGGAGAAATAGCAAAAATAGCTAAAGAAAAAGGAAGGACTGGATTAAAAAAAGTAAAAATCGAATTAGGAAAACCAATAATGGTTTTGTTAGCAGAAAAAGCACCTTCACTAAAAGATGCAATAGAATCCTTTGATAAAGTTGCTTTAGAATACAAATATGATGGTGCGCGTTTTCTGATACACCGAAAAGATGATAAAATCTGGATTTACACCAGAAGATTAGAGAATGTTACAAAGGCATTCCCAGATGTTGTTGAAATGTGTAAAAAAAGTTTAAGGGCTAAGAATTGCATTGTTGACGGAGAGGCTTTGGCAATAAATCCAAAAACAGGAAGGCCTTTACCATTCCAAAAACTCTCTCAGAGGATTAAAAGGAAATATGATATAGAAAAGACTATAAAAGAAATTCCTGTTCAATTGAATCTTTTTGATATTGTTTATTTGAATGGAAAGATACTGTTTGATATAAATTTAGAAAAGAGAAGAAAAATTTTAAAAGAAATAGTTAAAGAAATTCCTGGAAAAATTCAGTTGGCAAAGCAATTGGTAACAAAGGATTTGAAAGAGGCAGAAGCTTTTTACAAAGAGGCTTTAGAGGCTGGACAAGAGGGATTAATAGTAAAAAATCTTGAAGCTAAATATCAGCCTGGGAGAAGGGTTGCGGGAGGATTCCTCAAAGTCAAGCCTGTAATGGAAAGCTTGGATTTAGTAATAATGGGAGCTACATGGGGGGCTGGAAAAAGAGCTGGTTGGCTAGGCTCTTACATATTAGGATGCAGAGATCCTGAAACTGGAAACTTTTTGGAATGTGGAATGCTTGGAACAGGTGTAAAAGAGAAAAAGACAAACCCAGAAGATGTAACCTTGGCTGAGATGACAAAAATATTGAAGCCTCATGTTATATCTGAAAAGGGTAATGAAGTTAAAATAAAACCAAAAATTGTTATAGAGGTTGCTTACGAAGAAATTCAAAAAAGTCCAACTTATTCTTCTGGATGGGCGTTAAGATTTCCAAGATTTTTAAGAGTCAGATGGGATAAGGGTTCTGATGAAGCTGATACAATCCAAAGAATAGCTAACTTATTTGAAATACAGAAAGGTAAGAAATAGATAAATTTAAATTTCTTATCAATTATCTTAAATTATGCTTAATGATAATACAGCTAAAACACTTAGGGAAAATCACAAATGTCAAGATATTTTAAACCTTTTCTATAGGGTAAGTCTTGGCTTACCAAGTAAAATAGTAAAGTCAGCTTATATAAACATGGCATCAAAAGAACTTAATGTGCCGGTTGGAGAAGTTAGAGAATCTCTCCAAACTTTGGAGAGATTAAAACTAATCGAGGAAACAACTGACGAAAGATTGATATTAGGAGAAAATGCTGAGAAATACGTACCAGAACACATTAAAAAAGAGTTTGTTCAATGAAATTTCAAATAACCTTTTTTGGTATTCCTTTATTCAAATCAATTATTTTCCAGTCCTTATAATTCAGTTTAACAGCTAGAATAGGCTTGGCTTTACAAGTTTTTGCAACTCTTATCAATTCTTTTAACTGGTTTAAATGTTCCTTAGAGTAATAAGCATTTTTTCTAGATTTGCATTCTATAAATTCTATCTTACCATTTTTAACAGCCACCAAATCGCAGATTGCCTCCTCCTTTAAGCCAGAACCTGCAACCCTATGTACAACATAGCCTTCTTTTGCTAATTTTTCTAATAGCTCTCTTTCTCTTCTAGAACCTTTAGCACTAATTGGCATGTATTTTTTATGTTATTCAAAATATTTATAGAAAAGATATGACCCAACCCGTCACTCGTTGAGCCGTTGGGTCAGAATAAACCTCTTGCGAGGTAAGAAAGATATTAAAATCTTTTATTTAAAAATTTTTTGGTTCTGAAATGAATATATTGAAAAATCCGAAAGTTTTTTATACTTAAGATAATTATATCTTGAAGGGCTTTGATAAAAACAAAAGAAATACAAGAATTGAAAAAATGTTACGAGACACAAAAAAGGGAAAAAAGTTTATCAACAACAATTAGACAAATTCTAGGCTTTCCTGAAGAAATAAACATATGTGAATATCTAATAGAAAGTTCAAAGCATCCTAGAGTTTCTCAGTATTTTTGTGAAAATATTTGTCCGATTGAAAAATGTAAAGAAAAACAAAAAATTAGTTTATAAATAAAACTTATAAACAAAGAAATCAATAGACTTACTTATTCAAGTGGTTTTAATGAAAACAGCATTTATATTAGTTGGAATATTTATTATAACCCAAGTTTTAGGATTATACGTAGGCAATGCATATAGTCAAGGAATAAAAGCTGGTGAATTAGCTCCTGTAGTTGAAAACCCAGAAGCAGTTGAAAACTCTTTTTTCTTTTTTATATATATACTAATTGCAACTGCAGGAATTTTATTGATAATAAAATTCTGGAAGAATTTTTTAAAAGCAATTGAAGCTTTCGTTGTTTTCTTTTCATCATGGTTTGTTTTTGACTTTCTATTTCCAGTTGATATTTGGATTTTTTCTTTAGGTTTCTTTTTAGCAATAATATTAACTTCTTGGAAAATGCTTAGGCCAACAATTTTGAGCCAAAATACTGCAGCGATTTTTTCTGGAGCAGGAGTAGGAGCTATGCTTGGAGCATCTTTAGGGATTTTACCATCTATAGTCTTCATGCTTTTGTTAAGCATTTACGATTTTGTCTCTGTTTTTATAACAAAGCATATGATATATTTGGCAAAAGCATTAACAGAAAGACCAACCGCTTTTACGGTAGCTGCTTCACATAAATTTAAAAAACCTGTTTATGTTGGAATTAAAAAAACTAAGAAAAGATTTCATATATTTCAGTTAGGAGTTGGAGATATTGTTCTTCCTTTAATGTTTTCTGTTTCTGTTTTAAGTAAGTTTACAATATTGAATTCTATTTTAACAACAATCGGTTCAACAATAGCTTTAATCATTTTGATTTTTTATATTTCAAAGAAACCTAGACCATTGCCTGCTTTACCATTTGTAAGTTTAGGAGCACTATCAGGATTTTTGCTTTCAATCTTAATTTCATTATAAACTAGATAACTTAGTCTTGGAAACGGAAAGAAACGATTATAAAACTTATTTTAAGAAATAAAGTTGTTTTATAAGCTTTTAAAAAAAGGTTTCCTACATTCCATTATACCTAAATTTTAGTTTAAGACTTTGAAAATCTAATATTGATTATAATGAAAGAAAAAAAAGACTGTAAAAGTTGTGGAGTTTCTCTTAAGAGCTGGCAAATAAAGCAAGGTTATGACCTATGTTTAGAATGCTACAGAGACAGCAAAAAAACACCAGAAAAGAAATAATTTCCTATTTAATAGTTTAAACTAAATGCTATACAAGCGAGGAGAGAGAATAGAACCTTATTCCCTAAAATGTCTCCTTTTACCTTTCCTTCTCAGTAAGGCGGTGTTCTTCTCATACTTAGAATTTAGAATTCTGGCTAAATCTTTCATTTTCTAAAGCTTTGTTTTGCATCTTTTATCATTTTCTTTTTGGGGTTTTAATCAATTTTCCATATTTCCATCTAAATCTTTTCTTTTTGAATTTCTTGATAGTTTCTTTTTTGGCTCTCGGCACTTTAGGTCTTATCATTTCTTCACCAATTCTCTTTCAAATTATGCGAATTTATCATCTACAGCATGATCCATTGAATGCTATATCAATAACTGCATTTTTT